>Ga0075163_10001473_pt1 | contig 31777 bp, 33 predicted proteins | sample JI1023141ADNA_FD_71478 | JGI IMG/M metagenome (GOLD analysis project Ga0075163, IMG submission 71478) | Wastewater effluent complex algal communities from Wisconsin, to seasonally profile nutrient transformation and Carbon sequestration -... | ecosystem: Engineered > WWTP > Effluent > Algae...
AAAAAACCTGACGGGCAAAGAGTCACCGGATGGAACCTATTTCTACATTATTACTGCCAAAGGTAAAGATGGCCAGTCGTACGATACCAAGGGTACGGTAAGCCTTTACAGGTAAGAAAACGGTTTGTTTACGAGTGAAAACCCGATGAATTTTATTTATCGGGTTTTTACTTTCACAAATTTTTCAATTACAAATAAAACCTTAAATTTGAAGCACTTTAAAATTATATATGAATATTCACGAGTATCAGGGTAAAAGCATCTTAAAAAGTTTTGGGGTAGCCATACAAGAAGGAATTGTTGCAGACACTGTAGAACAAGCAGTATCGGCCGCCAAAGAACTAAAGGCTAAATTTAATAGTGATTGGGTTGTTGTAAAAGCCCAGATTCATGCCGGAGGAAGAGGTAAAGGGGGAGGCGTAAAACTCGCCAAAAACCTGGATGAAGTGAAAGAAAAGGCAGGCCAAATTTTAGGAATGCATTTGATAACCCCTCAAACCAGCGCTACTGGAAAACTTGTAAATAAAGTACTTATTACACAGGATGTTTATTATCCAGGGGCTACGCCTACCAAAGAATTTTACATGAGTGTGCTTCTGGATAGGGCGAAGAGCAGGAATACTATCATATATAGTACGGAAGGTGGTATGGATATTGAACATGTTGCTGAACATACCCCGGAAAAAATCTGGAAAGAAGAAATTGACCCACGTGTTGGGTTACAGGCTTTTCAAGCGCGTAAAATAGCGTTTAACCTGGGGCTTAGCGGCAACGCTTTTAAAGAAATGGTGAAATTCGTATCGGCTCTTTATAAAGCATACGAAAGTATTGACGCGTCTCTTTTTGAAATTAATCCGGTACTTAAAACCAGCGATGATAAAATAATTGCGGTAGACAGTAAAGTTTCCTTCGATGACAATAGTTTATACCGTCATCCTGACTACGCGGCTATGCGTGATGAAACCGAGGAAGATCCTACCGATGTGGAGGCAAGGCACGCCGAATTAAATTACGTGAAGCTGGATGGTAACGTTGGGTGTATGGTGAACGGTGCCGGATTGGCGATGGCTACCATGGACATTATCAAACTAAGTGGTGGGGAACCTGCTAACTTTTTAGACGTAGGAGGTACTGCTAATGCTGAGCGCGTTGAGAAAGCTTTTCGCATTATTTTAAAAGATAAAAATGTTAAAGCTATTTTGGTAAATATCTTTGGTGGAATTGTTCGCTGCGATCGTGTTGCTCAGGGGATTGTGGATGCATACAAGAACATGGGTACAATTAATGTCCCTGTTATTATCCGTTTACAGGGTACCAACGCGGAAGCTGCCAAAAAATTAATCGACGAGTCGGGGTTAAAAGTATATTCGGCCATTGAATTTCATGAGGCGGCCAGCCTGGTAAATAAATTACTTAAAAACTAATAAATATTTATATATTTAAAAAGTGAAAACAATCTGAAGGAAAAAGTCGAATCTTTTGGAGTGTCACAAATAATAAAAAAATAAAACAGATGAATAAATCAACCTTCTTATTTTTATCAGCACTTACTGCATTTACGCTTGGCAGTTGCGGCGATAGCGAAAAAGCCGAAGATGTGGAAACAACTGATTCGGTGAAAACCGAGGAGCCTAAAGGCCCGGTTTCTGAAACATTTTTTCAGGTACCTTCACCCGGGGAGATGCTGACATTTATTAAAATGGTTGGCGGCTCAAAAAACAAAAACGTTTCATTTTTAAATTCTCCTGCCAACCAGAAAAATTATACCGACAACAAATCCAAAGCGCTCAATTTTGGTATTTATAGCTGTGACCTTAGCTATTGCAGTATTTTCGAGATTGGCTCCGAATCACTTAAATATTTTAAAACAGTTAAAATGATGGGTGATCAAATTGGTGTTTCAACTGCGATTAAGCCGGAAGTGCTTAAACGTCTTGAAAATAATATTGGTTCGTCGGATTCCCTTGCGGTGATAACAGATGATGTTTATTTCTCATCCTTTGAAGCGCTAGAAGACAGCAAGCAAGGCCCAACTTTGGCTTTGGTAGTTGCAGGTGGGTGGCTAGAAAGTATTTTTATTGCTACAAACTTGGCGAAATACGAAGCAAACAGCCCAGTAATCGAACGTTTAGCGGATCAAAAATACACACTTGAAAATCTTATTGAGTTTTTAAAGAAACACGAAACAGATGTAAATGTTGCAGCAGTGAAATCGGATTTCGAAGGTTTATTGGCTGAGTTCAACAAAATAAGTGAGAAGGACGCAACCGCTACAGCTTCTGCTTCAAAAGATAATAAAGCCGCTACATTAACAGGAGGTAAACAACTTGTAATTACTGAAGAGGTTTACAAACAAATTGTTGAGAAGATCAAGTCTGTTCGTAATTCTTATACACTAACAAAATAATATTTTATAATCCCATGAAATACTTTTTAACCGTAATAATAGCTGCTGTTTTAAGCACATCATTATATTCGCAAGCGGGAGTTTGCGGTCAGTTCCACAAAAAATATTGTGTTTTGGAAGGGTCCAGGGCTGGTAATTGGCAATATAATGCTCAGAGTAAAAGTGGCCTTTTTAATATGGGAATGGTTTCCAAACTAAGATGTGTAATATACAAAGGGATGGATTATCGTATCTCGGTTTGTTGCGAAACAAATGTTTTGGGAGATAAAGTGAATTATAAAATTTTCGATTCGCGCACTAACGAACTTTTGTTTGACAACAGTACCGCTGAAGATACGCAGGTATTTGAATTCCAAAGTGTAAGTACCCGTCAATTGATCATCGAAGTTGTAGTTCCGCTGGGTGCTACCGAAAAAGACAAACATAAATCTACAGATGCAGCTTGTGTTGGTTTGCTAATCGAACACAAGATTACTGACAAACAAGGATTTTCAAATTACTAATCACTTATTAATTACCTAAAACCCAACCCGAAAAAGGTTGGGTTTTTTTTTAACGAGATAATTCAAAAGATGTCGGTACATAAAGAAGTTAAGAGAGTAACAACAAGTGTGTTACTTGAAATGAAGAAAAGGGGTGAACGGATCGCCATGCTTACGGCCTATGATTATACCATGGCCAAAATTATTGACAGTGCCGGGATTGATGTAATTCTGGTGGGCGATAGTGCAAGTAACGTAATGGCGGGTCATGAAACCACCTTGCCCATTACATTGGATCAAATGATTTATCACGCAGGAAGTGTGGTAAGGGCAGTTGAGAGAGCCCTTGTAATCATTGATTTACCTTTCGGCTCCTATCAGGCTAACTCTAAAGAGGCTTTGAATTCAGCTATTCGGATCATGAAAGAGAGTGGGGCTCATGGAGTAAAAATGGAAGGTGGTCGTGAAATCAAAGAGAGTATAGAACGGATATTAACAGCGGGAATTCCAGTAATGGGCCACTTAGGACTAACACCACAAAGCATTTATAAGTTTGGGACCTATACTGTGAGAGCGAAGGAGGAAGATGAAGCGGATCGTTTGATTGAAGATGCGAGATTGCTTGAGCAGTATGGATGTTTTGCTCTTGTACTTGAGAAAATTCCGGCCACTCTTGCTGAAAAGGTTGCAAAGGCGATAACAATACCGGTCATAGGAATTGGCGCTGGTGGTGGGGTAGACGGGCAGGTGTTAGTAACACATGACATGTTGGGCATGAATCACGAGTTTAGTCCAAGGTTCTTAAGAAGATATCTTAATTTATATGAAAGTATGGGTAATGCATTTAGACAGTACATTGCGGACGTAAAGTCAAGGGATTTCCCCAATACCAAAGAACAATACTAAAACAAAAGATAAAGATAGTATTCAAAACAAAAGCCGCTGTCCAATGAGCAGCGGCTTTTGTTTAAACGGTTTTTGTTACCTAATTTTAACTTTTTCAGCCTGAAGAACTTCTCTACTAATTGCGTCATAAGCAAAAACCACTACGCTTACATTTTTATCATTTATATTAAGGCCTTTATCATTCATTCCGCCAACAAGTGGAAGCGCAAAACCCTTCACCGACCACTTCGCGCTATCGTTTACAGCAGCAGCAGCAGTAGTTAAGTCTATTCCCCAGGTGCCGTTAATATCGCCGCGAACCATGTGTTCAAATTCATACTCTTCAATGACAGTACCCTGATTGTCTTGCGGACCTACCAACCCATCTTCCGTATAAATAGCGCATAGTTTTACCGCATTTGGGTAACTGGTTTTAAAAGTGCCTTTCACAAATACGTTCAATGCTCTGGTGGTTGTATCATATTCGGTAGACACATTCAATTTTACAACAAAAGGGTCGGCAAGTGCGAGTGGGATAATACTCGACCACTTACTGGAAGTCAGTTTGATGCCATTTGAATTATAGTTTTTTCTATTGATCAATCCAGTAGGCCAACTGTCGATTCCAAAGCCAGCCGCGGCGCCCCAGGATTCTCCTGCAGTGGTTCTGAAATCATTCTTAAACTCACCAAACGGTTTAGCGAAGGTGTTACCCTGATGCACTGCAATGGGAATTAATGTGGTAGAATATTGAGGTGAAAGTGTTCCCTTAATCAGACTTGCTGCCGAAGGACAATTTGGGCACCTTTGTCCGGTGTAATCTTCCAGCAGCACCTTTTTATAATCACTTACAGCGGCATTAGAATTCTTTACATATACAGAACCTTCTGCGGTTGTTTTTGGTACAATTGGCAGCGATACTTTATCGCATGACATAAAGAGCAACAGAGCGGCCGACAACGAAAGAGCTATTTTTTTCATGAACATTTATTTCAGATAAAGATACTAAAAACTACTGGTAATCGAAATAGCTACACCGTTGGAAGCTGGCACAACCCTACAAACTCCGCCAACGCAAAAGATCCCCTGGCGTTGTTTTCCATAACTAAAAGAAATTCTGTGTGGTCCGCTGGTATATCCCGCACTAACCAAAAAGTAGTGCAAACGCAGATTTTCTACCGGATTTCCATAATTATATTGATCCAGCGCCGCAATAAAAAAATGCGTGTTTGGGGTCCATTCTACCATTCCAACGGCCCAACTTCCGAGGTTCAGCGTGTCTTTATTATCTCTAAGCATTCCTTGAGCTTCAAAACGTATAGCCGCATTTGAGCTATATTTATAGGTAATATCAACAACAGCTATTTTTGATTTAATATTTTTATAAGGGCCTTTCGGCGTGTTATGTTGAACAATGTTGACATTGTTAAATTGGTTGGAAAGCATGATCGTGGCCTTCCATTTTTTTGTAATCTTCTTATTTATCTCAATAAAAAAATCATGGTAAAGATCGACGCCGGCTTGACTATATTCCGTTTTGTACAAGGTGGAATGCGTGGTGGTATCATTAACCCCGATTTGGCTCAGTGCATTTGCATGAGAATAGTTGATGGTAACTTCTGTGCCGTATTTACCACCCAAAAGGGATCCTTTTTTGATTTTGAACTGCATCTCAGCCATTCCACCTACTTCGCCCAAGGGCTGCGTGGCATAGGGACTGTAGGCTGGCATCAGATAAGTATGTTGTTTGGTAGTTGCCGGAAGGTAATTGATCATAAGGTTTTGTAGAGACGCATCCCGGTCGCTTCGGAAACTCATATTGTCAATCCGTTTACCCTGCAAAAGGAATGAAAATCCACGTGTAGCGTAAGATGCAGATACGAACACGGCGTCGCCTGTTTTGTAACTGTAAATAGTTTTACCGTTAACCACCGCGCTGTTGGCCAGGCCTGGATCATTTTCTTTCATTACATACTCACCAAAAAAATTGAAACCACCCCGGATAACGTTTATTCGGCCACCGTAAGCGCCGACGTTCTCGGGGATTATCAGGTCAGGGTCTGTTTCAGGTTGGTTTTTACTAACAAAACTTCCGCCGATAATGACTTTGGTTTTTATATTTGCATTGGCGGTAGAGTCGAGTAATTCGTTAATGTTTATTTCACCATCCACTCCACGAACGATGCCGGGACCAACTGTAAAAAAGGAGCGTTGTTTACCAGCAAGTGCTTTTAGTGTAATGCCTTTATACGGGTTAGATATAACGCGTATCCCGTCCAGGGAATTATCATATAACAGTCCGGGTTCATAATAGGTTCTGAAGATCAAACCACTTCCGAATTGCTCGTAAATACTTCCAACGGTAATATCCAAAAGATCATCCTGATAACGGGCAAAACGGTTTGTGATTCCCTGTCCTTTGTATCGCTGGTCAAAACCCTGCATCACATTATTGTAGGCTTCATAACGAATGCCAGCCGAAAATTTCCCTCTTTGGTAATTAATAATTCCGAAAGCATTTGATAGCATTTTCTCCGGAACTTTTGGCGCCCCAATCAAACTGTCGGGATTGTAATATTGCGCGTCAATTTGAAAACTACCATGCACCGAACCTACATCATTATTTTGGGCTTTTGAGTAACTGTGGCCGATGAGTCCTATCATTAAAAAAGTAGCTCTTAAGCTACTTTTATTATATTTTTTTAACATGGGGTAAATTTAAGGGAATTTTTGTAGGAATAACAAAAATTATTTCCCCCAATTATCAGTGAGACAAGGCCTCTCCGGCGGCAAGTTTTTTTACATTTTCGTACAATTTTTCCTCGTCACCCTCGGTATAAGAGTTATGACTCCAGACAACTTTTCCAGAGCCATCCACCAGAAAGGTATGAGGAACATTGTTGACGTTCATAGCCCGTTTAAAATCTTGATTTTCATCAATATAAACTTCATATTCCCAACCTTTTGATTTAACATCTGTAACCACTTTACCAGAACTTCTCACGTCATCAATAGAAACTGCAATTAGTTTTACCCCGGTTTCCTTAACCCACTCGGGATAATTTTCGGCAATCGCATCCAGTTCTTTTTTGCATGGTTTGCACCAGGTAGCCCAAAAACTGATGATGATGGGTTTGCCATTATTAGTAAAGGTATTGGAATTAACTTTTGTTCCATCAAGTTTTTTTACTGTGGAAGCAGGGATTTTATCGCCCTCACCGGCAAACAGACTAACACTTGCGGCTACTAAAAAAGAAAGAATCAGTTTTTTCATGTTGTAAATTATAGATTAAAGTTACCAATTATTGAGCCACAAGTATATGAAAAAAAAACTTGAGTGGATGTTTAACACTTTTTGTAATTGCGCAGATTGGTTTCAGTTTAAAACCACAAATTGTTTAAGCCTAATTAATGCTTAATTTTGCCGGCAACTATGAAAACAACTGAATCAGCTCAGCTTTTTGAGAAAGCGAAGACTTATTTTCCCGGAGGTGTTAATTCACCGGTTCGTGCCTTTAAAAGTGTAGGTGGAAACCCGTTATTTATTGAACGTGGAAAAGGGTCGAAAATTTGGGATGCGGATGGAAATCAGTATATTGATTATTGCTGTAGTTGGGGGCCATTAATTCTGGGGCACGCCAATGATAAAGTGTTAAGTGCGGTAACAGAAACCATGAGTAAGGGTACGTCTTTTGGCGCCCCAACGCGCTTGGAGAATCAACTGGCAGAGTTGATCGTTAGCAATAATCCATTTGTGAATAAAATACGTTTTGTGAGTAGTGGAACGGAAGCAGTGATGAGCGCTATTCGCCTTGCAAGGGGGTATACAAAACGCAACAAAATCTTAAAATTTGAGGGGTGTTATCATGGACACGTAGACTCATTACTGGTGAAAGCTGGCAGCGGTTTAGTTACATTTGGGAATTCAAGTAGCGCGGGTGTGCCGGAGAGTTTCGTGAGCGAAACCATTACCGTACCATTGAACAACAAACAAGCGGTCGAGGAGGCATTTAAAAATTATGAAAATGAGATCGCCTGCATAATCATTGAGCCGGTGCCAGCTAACAACGGTCTACTTTTGCAGGGGAAAAACTTTTTAGAATATCTTCGAAAAATATGTTCCGATAACAATACTCTCTTAATATTTGATGAAGTAATTAGCGGTTTTAGAATTAGCTTTAGCGGCGCGGCAGGTTTTTATAATATTAAACCTGACATAATCACCTATGGTAAAATCATTGGTGGTGGTTTTCCGGTTGGGGCATATGGCGCAAGCGCCGAAATAATGAGTTGCATATCTCCGGAGGGGCCTGTTTACCAAGCGGGTACATTGAGTGGTAACCCGGTAGCTATGCGGGCAGGTGTCGCGCAGCTAACAGAATGTCTTGTGCCTGGGTTTTATGCGGAACTTGAAGCGAAAACAAAACACCTTGTTGACGGTATAAATAAAATTAATCCGTTCAAATTATTTAAATTATTTCATCTGGGTTCAATATTTTGGATCGCCTTTACGGATAAAGAAGCGATAACCAATGCCAATGATATCGATGCAGACAGCATGACTCATTTTAAAACGTTGTATCATGCGCTGCTTGAGAATGGGGTGTATCTCGGCCCAAGTGGTTACGAAGTGGGTTTTGTAAGTCAGGCACACGACTATAACGATCTGGATACAACTATCGCTGCTTTCGAAAAAAGTTTAAGAAAATTAGTTTAATAGTTTATTTTTGTAACTCAATGAAAACAGTAGATTCTATAAATTTTTCAGGTAAAAGGGCTTTAGTACGTGTTGATTTTAATGTGCCCTTAAACGACAGTTTTGAAGTAACGGATATGACCCGTATTAATGCAGCCATTCCAACTCTTAAAAAAATACTAAAAGACGGCGGCAGTATCGTTTTGATGAGTCATCTCGGGCGACCAAAAGAAGGTCCAGCGAATAAGTACTCGCTCAAACACATTGTGGGCGCTCTTAGCAAGGAAATAGGGGTTCAGGTCTCGTTTGCAGACGATTGCGTGAGTGATGCCGCGTTTGCCCAGTCAGCCGCTTTAAAAAGTGGGGAAATATTGTTGCTTGAGAATCTTCGGTTTTATAAAGAAGAAGAAAAGGGCAGCGAAGGATTTGCTGAAAAATTGAGCAAACATGGCCAGGTATATGTCAACGATGCCTTTGGCACTGCCCATCGTTCCCACGCTTCAACAGCTGTTATAGCAAAATATTTTAACTCCGCATCAAAGTGTTTTGGTTATGTGATGGCAAACGAAGTGGCTAACATTGACAAAGTGCTTAATAACGCGCAGAGACCTTTTACCGCTATCGTTGGTGGTGCTAAAGTGAGTGATAAGATTCTTATCATTGAACAATTGATGGATAAAGCGGATACCATTTTGATCGGTGGTGGAATGGCATTTACCTTTGTGAAGGCGATGGGCGGACAAATCGGTAAATCGTTGTGCGAAGACGATCGATTGGATGTCGCAAAAGAATTGATTGCCAAGGCAAAGGCAAGGGGCGTTAATTTATGTATTCCGGTGGATGCCGTCATTGCAGATAATTTTTCAAACGATGCCAACAAAAAGGAGGTTAAAATCGGCGAGATTCCCGACGGTTGGATGGGGTTAGACATTGGTACTGAAACAATAAAAATATTCGGTGACCTAATCAAAAAATCCAAAACTGTTCTGTGGAATGGTCCAATGGGCGTTTTTGAAATGAGTAGTTTTGAAGCAGGGACCAAGCAGGCTGCTTTTGATATTGTTGAAGCCACGAAGCAAGGAGCTTTTACACTTATCGGTGGCGGTGACAGTGTTGCGGCGATTAATAAATATAATCTAGGTGACCAGGTAAGTTACGTAAGCACTGGGGGTGGGGCATTACTCGAGTATATTGAGCACGGCACCTTGCCTGGTGTAAAAGCTATTGAGTCATGAAAAAAATACGTATTACTATTTTCGTTTTAATTTGTTTGGCATTTATTTCTTGCAAAAAAAACAGGGAGTGTGAATGTTCAAACGCCAATGGCGTTTATTTTGCCGGTGAAATTGAAGCAACAAAAAGCAAAGCAAAAAAACATTGCGAAAGTTTGTCCACCGGCGCCACAGAGTGTTATTTAAAATAGGTAAATAAATGATAAATATCCGTGTTGGCTTTGGTTACGATGTACATCCTTTGGGAGATGGACGGGAATTGTGGTTGGGAGGTATAAAGCTTGAGTTTGAAAAAGGATGTGTTGGCCACAGCGATGCGGATGTTCTGTTGCACGCTATTTGCGACGCGTTGTTAGGCGCTGCTAACTTAAGAGACATTGGGGTACACTTTCCAAATACAAACCCAAAATACAAGGGCGCGGATAGTAAATTTCTGTTGGCCGAAGTGGTGAAACTCTTAAAGGAAAATCACTATGCCGTGGGGAATATAGACGCCACCCTGAGTTTGGAAGCACCAAAAGTTAACCCACACATAAAAACGATGCAGGATATTTTGGCACCAATTTTAGAAATTAGCCCCAGTGAGATCTCCATAAAGGCGACAACCAATGAAAAATTGGGGTACGTTGGAAGAGGTGAAGGTGTTAATGCCTACGCGGTGGCGCTTATCTATAAAAAATAAACCTTTTTTACAGACGGTAATCCGTTCTCCGAGAAAAATATTTGTTACCTTTATCGTACGATGAAGTACTATTTATCCGCATTCCTCTTATGCTCACTTGTCAACGTTTCGCAAGTAAACAACTATTATTTTGGCAACCTTCATGCCCATACGGCTTTTAGTGATGGAAATAAGGATTCACTGATTTCCGGCATCACAGATCCCGCAGGAAGTTATGCCTATGCCAAACTATCCAATGATTTCGATTTTTTGGGTGTTTCGGAACACAATCATTACTCGTCGTTAAGAAATCCTGGATTTAAATTACCCCGTTATCAAACTGGGTTATCGATGGCTAACGCAGCCAATGAAGATGGTGTTTTTGTGAGTATGTTCGGGATGGAATATGGGGTGTCCTCTAGCTACCACGGGCACGTTATTATCTACGGTTTTAATCAGTTAATTGGCTGGGAAACATCTGTGCCAGGGGTAAACGGAAATAACTACGACCTCTTTAATGGCAAGGATGATTATGATGGACTGTTCAAAAAAGTGAAAAATAATCCCAATGCATTTTGTTACCTGGCTCACCCATGGTACAGCGATTATAGCCCGGATGGTACCTCAAGCGGTGGGGTTGCGAATGCAGCCTACAACGCGACATACGATAGTGCCATTGTGGGTATGCCTTTACGAAACGGTTTGGCGACCAGTTCATTGTCCACTTATAATGATTATTCTACCGGCAATTATTTTGACTATTATAGAAAGATGCTGGCTATCGGTTACCACTTGGGAATAGGCTATGACCATGATTCTCATTACAGTAATTTTGGTCGAAGCAATGGAGGGCGTTTGGTGATTATTGCACCGGCACTTACACCGGCGAACATTGTTTTAGCCATGCAAAAAATGCACTTTTATGGAAGCGATGACTCCAACGCTAAAATAGAATTCACTCTAAATAACAACATCATGGGGTCAATAGTGACGGGTACAGATAATCCCACATTTAATGTAATACATAATGATCCTGATGGGGAACAGGCAGATAGTATCAAGATTTGGCGTGGTTTTGGCAATAACGCTTTTGGCATTTGGTCTTCCGTTGTGCTTACCACAATACAAAACAATACAGCAACATACACCGATTTGACTGCGGTTACAAATACCGAATACCATTATTTTGCCGAAATACGCCAGGCAGATGGCCAATGGATTGTGACGTCACCTATTTGGTATACTAAAACTCCGTCGGCCGTTGTTAACTCAGGTGGCGAATTCAATAAAAGCGCCTTTAAGTTTAATTGTTTTCCGAACCCTGTTAAACAGAATCTGAGTATTAGTGTTTCTGAATGCGGTGATTATACTCTGTCGGTTAGCGATTTATCTGGCCGCGCGGTTCTTACAACCTGTTTTAACGAACTTGGTTGCACAATTGATCTCTCGACGTTGGAGCGGGGCGTGTATACACTTAAAATAGAAAATAAACGAAAAGTATTGTTCGAAAAACTAATCATTGAATAATTTAAGTGACAGCAGCCCTCTTCAGCCGGTCATTAATGGCGCGACCAAGACCTTTATCTGGAAGCAGCTCACAGATGATCATCTCGTGCTCACTTTCGTCCGCAAGCCTCAAAAAACGAAACAAATTTAAAGCAGCTTCTTTTAAATCGCTGTTTGGCGATAAATTAAACACAGTTGCTCCCGGAGCTTTAAAATCCTCGCTACCATAACAAATAATGGCAGTTTTAGCAGGATCATTCAATTTTAATAGCCCCGCAATAGTTCCTATAACTATTTTTTTTTGGGGAGCATAATGATTCTTCAACTGTCCAGGGGCCTTAGGATCACTTGAATTGTTGATGAGTAATTTCACTTCTCCCAGCGTTTTTTCAAGTTCTTCTATCGGCAATCCTCCAAGCCTATAAACACAAACACATCCATCTTCAATTCCCACAATTGTAGACTCTAACCCTACTTTGCAATTTCCGCCGTCCAGAATATAATGGATTTTATCACCCAATTGTTTTTGCACGTGTTTGGGTTCTGTGGGGCTCACATAACCAAATGGATTAGCGCTTGGCGCTGCCAATGGAACGTCTACTTTTTTTAAAAGATCGAGGGTAAGCGAATGATCGGGGACTCTTACGGCCACCCGTTCAAGACCTGAAGTGACAATGCCCGGAATGTTTTTTTTTTTGGTAAGAAGTAGGGTTAAGGGTCCAGGCCAGTAGGTTTTTGCGAGTTTTTCCAGTCTTTCGTCGTTAAACTCGGCGTATTCCATTGCCTTTTCAATCGAAAAAACATGTATAATAAGCGGGTCAAAAAAGGGTCTTTGTTTTGCTTCAAATACAGATAACACGGCTTTTTCATTTAATGCGTTAGCAGCCAGACCATAAACTGTTTCCGTTGGAATAGCCACCAGTCCTCCGTTCAGGAGAATCTGGGCTGCTGTATCTGTATTTATGCCAATTTCAACCACTACGCAAAGATAACAAACACTTTTCTTACCACTGATAAATATCAGTCTTTAATTTTATCAGCCAACCAACAAATTCCCAGAATAATAAACTACGAAAGATAAAACTGTTATATTTGTTTAAGTTATTTATGAACTCAGCCGTTACCATTCACAACAAGCAATTTAAACCGGGCATTTCCCAGCAACAGATATTGCAGGCTGTAAAAAACGTAGCTGGTTTGATTAATAATGAGCTCAAAAATGAAGTGCCAATTTTTCTTGTGGTGTTAAACGGTGCATTTATGTTTGCCGCTGATCTTTTGAAGGAAATTTCTATTCCTTGCGAAATATCATTTATTAAATTAGGAAGTTATTCCGGGGAATCGAGTACTGGTAAGGTAAGGGAGTTGATAGGACTCGCCGAGGATTTAGCTGACAGAACTGTTGTTATCGTTGAAGATATTGTAGATACAGGCGGTACCATTGAGCATTTAATCGGTATGCTCAAACAAAAAAAAGTAAAACAAATTAAAATTGCTACGGCTTTTATGAAACCGGCAGCTTATAAAAAAGATCATAAAATAGATTACATAGGAATCGAAATTGGCAATGATTTTGTTGCCGGTTATGGTTTAGACTATAATGGCTTTGGACGAAACTTAAAAGAAATATATGTTTTAGTTTAAATTAAAAAATGGAAAGAATGTTGAACATCGTTTTATTTGGCCCTCCCGGCGCAGGTAAGGGTACCCAATCAGAAAATCTGATTAATAAATATGGCCTGGTACATTTAAGTACTGGAGATATATTACGTAGCGAAATAGCACGTGGCACCGAACTGGGCCGTAAGGCCAAAGAGATTATGGACAGAGGCGAACTTGTTGGAGACGATATCGTCATTGGGATGATTGAGTCTAAACTGGACGAGAATGGAACAGCTAAAGGTTTTATATTTGACGGGTTTCCCCGAACAACCGCACAAGCTGTTGCTTTGGACGATCTTTTGCAAAAGAAGGGTACGGGCATAAGCGCTATGCTGGCGCTAGAAGTCGAAAACGAAGAGTTAATTAAACGACTATTATTACGGGGACAGGCAAGTGGACGACCTGACGACCGGGACGAAGACGTAATCCGTCGACGGATACAGGAATACAATAATAAAACTTTACCACTCAAAAATTATTATAGTGAACAGGGAAAATTTCATTCGATAAATGGAATTGGTACCATTGATGAAATTTTTAAATCGTTGGTTGACCGAATTGTTTTCCTAATTGCGGAGATGGACCTTACCGCCCTTGAAAGTGATTTGGAACATTTGGACCTTACGATACAAGATTTTGATGTTGCTAATGAAATAGAGCCGGAATTATTATTGGAGATTGATGCCATTAAACGTTCTGAGGCGGAAGAAGAAGAGGAGGCCCGGGAATTGAAAAAGAAAAGTGGTAACGCCAAGTTGACCAATTCGGTAAAAGTTGAAACCAGAAAGCCGGTTTCAAAAAAATCAACACCAGTGAAGCCAAAGACTGCTGCAAAAAAGAAAACGACCAAAAAAGTGGTCGTGAAAAAAGCAGCAACTAAAAAAGGTAAATCAATCAAATCTTCTTCAGTAAAAAAAATAACTGCTAAAAAGACGTCGGCAAAAAAGGTACTTAAAAAAGTAATGGCGAAGCCCGCAAAAAAGGTTGTTAAAAAAGCGGTTAAAAAAGTTGCTCTAAAGAAAAAAGCAGCAACAAAAAAAGTGGGTAAGAAAGTTCAGACTAAAAAACCGGTGAAAAAGGTAATTGTGAAAAAGGCGGCAAAAAAAAGCAGACCCGTTACTAAATCCGCGCCAAAAAAAGTAAAAAAACGTAAATAAATTAACTGACTCATTGGCCTGGCGTTATTTCAATGCCAGGCCTTTTTATTCTCAAGCAAATGGATACCAATTTTGTTGATTATGTAAGAATTTGTTGCCGAAGTGGCAAAGGAGGGGCTGGATCCATTCATTTTCATAGAGATAAACTAACCGCTTTTGGTGGACCGGATGGCGGAAATGGCGGTCGGGGCGGCCATGTCATTCTCCGTGGCAATAAACAATTTTGGACGCTTATTCACCTTAAGTATCGCAAACATATTATTGCTGAGCCAGGCGTAAATGGGTCTAGCAGTAATAGCACCGGTAAACAGGGGAAGGACGAGTATCTGGATGTGCCATTGGGAACCGTAGCGCGCGATGCGGAGAGTGGAGAAATAGAATTTGAAATTACAGAGGATGGCCAGGAGGTGATATTGGTGAATGGAGGGCGTGGTGGGCTTGGCAATGCTAATTTTAAAAGCAGCACACTACAAAGCCCGCAGTTTGCCCAACCTGGTGAAGAGGGTAAAACCGAATGGAAAGTTCTGGAATTAAAAGTATTGGCTGACGTTGGATTGGTTGGTTTTCCTAATGCCGGAAAATCCACTTTGCTCTCGGTTATTAGCGCGGCGAAGCCGGAGATCGCTAACTATCCGTTTACAACATTGGTGCCTAACCTGGGTATAGTTAATTACCGGGACTATAAGAGTTTTGTGGTAGCTGATATTCCCGGCATTATTGAAGGGGCTCACGAAGGCAAGGGTTTGGGACTTAGATTTCTTCGACACATTGAACGGAACTCATCATTATTGTTTTTAGTAAGTTGCGACAGTAAAGACATTGTGGATGAATATAAGATCCTTTTGAACGAATTAAAAAAATACAATCCGGAGTTGCTCGATAAAAAAAGAATTCTCGGCATTAGTAAAGCCGATATGCTGGACGATGAATTGGAGGAAGAAATGCGTAAAGATCTTAACAAGCGACTAAAAGGGAAAAATAAGGTGCCATTTATTTTCTTTTCTTCAGCGAGTCAGAAAAATTTGACCCAGTTAAAAGATATGCTCTGGGAGCAATTAAATGAGAATTAATTCCCAGACCCGGAGAAGCGAGGAACAGGCTTTTTTTGTCTGAATTATCCGGGCGAATAGCAAGCACAGCTTGAATTTTTAACCTAAAGCGGCATTTTTCACTTTTTGCTATGGATTTTGGAGCATTTTTCAACAAATCTTTTGTATAAGTCCAATAAATCCCTATCTTTGCCATCCTTAAAAAAACCAAGACATGCCAAAAATGAAAACTAATTCCAGTGCTAAAAAGCGTTTTCAGCTTACTGGAACAGGTAAAATTAAAAGAAAGCATGCTTACAAACGCCACATCTTAACTAAAAAGGAAAAAGACCGTAAACGCGGTTTAGCTAAGACAGGCCTGGTAAGCGCAGCCGATACGCCGAACGTGAAGTTCATGTTAGCGATCTAGTTCTTTAAATTACCTCATCGGTTAATTAAACAATGTTTAACCCGAATTTTAGTCAAAAAAGACCTTGTGAACGCAGGGCACTAAAGTTCAAAAACGAAAATTAAAAAATGCCAAGAAGTGTCAATCACGTAGCCAGCAGGGCTCGCAGAAAAAAAATCCTTAGTTTAACCAAAGGTTATTGGGGTGCAAGAGGGAATGTTTGGACAATTGCCAAAAATACCCTTGAAAAAGGTTTAACTTACGCTTATCGCGATCGTAAAAATAAAAAACGCACAATGCGTGGTCTCTGGATTCAGCGTATCAATGCTGGTGTTAGGGAGCACGGGATGAGTTATTCGGAGTTTATTGGTAAATTAAATGCGAAAGGTTTAAAACTGAACCGTAAAGTATTAGCCGACTTAGCGATGAATCATCCTGCAGCTTTTGAGGCGGTAGTAAAACAGCTGAAATAATAAAAACTCTTATATTTTAAGTAAAAAACGCCTCTTGAAAACCGGGGCGTTTTTTATTTTTTCACATTTATCTGCTTTGTATTGACTTATTTTAACGTTATTAATCCGGCAAATTGTCTTTATTTGTATAAGAAACAAAATACGAACCAGATTAAACAATCTACACATGAAAGCAGCACTTAAAGTCAGAAAACAGGAAATTAAAGGAACTACCTATTTTGTGAAACTGCGTATTGACAGTAAAACAGTAATTACAGTGAGAACCAAAGAAAGCCTTAAAAACTGGAAATCAAAATACCCGGATGCCGTTGAATTGATTTAAGCGTCACATAATTTGGTTGATTCCGCTAAATCCATTTTTTCTTTTTAAAGTACATTACCATTCCACCCATCACAAAGAGCATGGCAATCCATGTTGCTATGTAGCCATAGGGTGATTTTAGTTCGGGCATAAACTCGAAATTCATTCCGTAAACACCCGCAATAAACGTTACGGGGATAAAAATACTTGACATGATGGTGAGGACCTTCATGACTTCATTCATCCGGTTAGAGTTCGTGCTCAGGTAGATATCCATAATACCACCCAATAGATCCCGATAAGTTTCTACGGTGTCGATAATTCTGGTGCTATGATCCTGAAGATCTCTGAAGAATAGCTGTGTGTTAGGTGTTATAAAATTCGACTCTGACCGAAGAAGGTTGCTAATCATATCCCTGAGCGGCCACACCTGTTTTCTGAGGTAGATAACCTCCCGTTTTAGATTATAGAGTCCGATCAACGATTCTCGTTTAGGTTCATTAATAATTTCTTCTTCTATCCGCTCAACTTTGTCGCCAATTTTTTCAAGGATATTGAAATAGTAATCCACCACAGCATCCATCAACGCATAAAAAAGATAGTCAGCCCCGAGCTTTCTCACTCTTCCTTTCCCCTGCCTTAATCGCAGACGTATTACGTCAAATGCATCACCGCCATCGGGTTCCTGGAAAGAGATGACCGTATTATCCAACAACACCAGGGATAATTGTTCGGCGTGAACGGTTTCTTCGTACATGATCATTTTGAGAATGGCCAGAATGTATTGATCATATTCTTCAAACTTTGGTCGTTGGTCGACATGTACAATATCTTCCAGTGTAAGTGGGTGGATGTTATATAATTTCCCTATTTTTTCTATCAGTTCAGTGTTGTGAACGCCTTCCACATTGATCCACTTTACCATGTCTTCTTTGAAATGAAGAACGCATTCGTTAAGATCAAAAAATTCGCGCTCAAAAAAATCCTTCTCATTGAATTCAATCAATGTGATTTTTACACGACTATCCGTTTGCACGCCGTTATAAAACAAAGTTCCTGGCGGCGCGCCGATGTTTTGATATTTACTCATCTATTTCAGTAGCTATGTTTTTATTCCCCTGAACTACCACCACAATTTCGCCTTTCACTGTTTTAGACGAATAAAAGGTGATTAATTCATCCAATGTCCCCCTTTTTGTTTCTTCAAATAGTTTGGTTAATTCCCTGCATACACAAGCTTTCCGTAAATTCCCGAGGTGTTCCTTTAACTCTAACAACAGTTTAACCAGACGAAAAGGAGATTCATACAGCACAAATGTTTTTTCTTCGAGTGCCAGTTGTTTTAAACGGGTTTGTCGTCCCTTTTTTTGAGGCAGAAATCCGTAAAAGCTAAACTCGTTGCATGGAAGCCCGCTGTTGACAAGAGCAGGGACAAAGGCTGTAGCGCCAGGTAGAGAAATAATTTGAATATTATGAACAATTGCTTCGCGAATGAGCAGGTATCCTGGGTCGGAAATCCCTGGTGTGCCCGCATCAGAAATCAAAGCAATGTTTTTTCCGGAACTTAAGCTTGTAATTAATTCCTCAAGTATTTTATGTTCATTGTGTTGATGATAAGATTTGAGTGGTTTGGAAATGTCGAGATGTTTCAGCAAGAATGAAGAAGTACGCGTGTCTTCGGCCAGTATCAGGTCAACGGCTTTCAAAGTATTGATGGCACGGAGTGTGATGTCCTCAAGATTTCCTATTGGTGTTGGTACAATGAATAGTTGACCGCTCATACATTGAAGTTAAAAGATTTAAGGCAGTTCAAAAAAGAAAGGTAAAGATAGTTATTGATAGCAGGATGTTCATCGTCTTTGGCCAAAACAGGTATTGAATGTTGATAGGAAAGCCCTTCATTTAAAACTCTGCATATCACAGAGTTTTTTGTAGGTGCCGTTCAACGCCAGTAGTTGCGAGTGGTTACCACGTTCGATGATCTCGCCGTTGCTCATTACTATTATTTCATCCGCATTAGCAATTGTAGATAACCTATGCGCAATAACAACGCTGGTGCGATTTTTCATTAAATTGGACAGCGCCTCTTGTACCAGTTTTTCACTTTCGGTGTCAAGGGCAGAAGTGGCTTCGTCTAAAATCAAAATAGCAGGGTCTTTTAAAACAGCACGGGCAATACTAAGTCGTTGACGTTGTCCCCCGCTTAGTTTGCCACCTCTATCGCCGATAATAGAATCATAACCTAGCGGCAATTGCATGATAAATTCATGAGCATTAGCAATTTTTGCGGCTTGAATTACCTGTTCTTTTTCGATATTGGTTAACCCAAAGGAGATGTTGTTGAATACCGTGTCATTAAAAAGAACACTTTCCTGGGTCACCACACCAATATGGTTTCGGAGACTCACTGTATTCAGGTCTTTAATATCTGTGCCGTCAATCAACAGGGCGCCTTTGTCACTTTCGTAAAAACGACACAACATATCGGCGAGTGTGGTTTTTCCGCTACCACTTTGACCAACAAGTGCAATGGTTTTTCCTTTATGTATGTTCAGATTAATATTTTTCAGGACATAACCCTGATCTCCTTTTTTGTGATAAGCAAACCAAAGGTTTTTATATTCAATAACAGAGTTAAAGCTCTTCAGTTCCTTGGCATTTGGTCGATCAACAATGACATCGGCTGCCTGTAAAATTTTATCAATGCGTTCTTCGCTCGCAACGCCCTTTTGAATACTGTTGTAAGCAGTAGTTATTTGTTTAATTGGAGGGATTAACTGCGATGCCAGGCCAAAATAGGTGAAAAAGTAGGCGCCATCCAGTTCTCCATTAAATACCATTTTGGCACCTATAAAAAGGATCACCATCAGGATTCCGAATACAATGACCTCCGTGAGAGGGGAGCTCAAGTCAGTTTTGCGATACACATGTACCGATTGTTTGTAATAGGTTTGATTATTTTCTTCGAACTTATTACGCATAAATCCCATGGCATTAAAAGCCTTTATAACTTTTAAGCTGCCGAGGGTTTCTTCGATGATACTGATAAGGCTGCCAAGCGTTTCTTTTGACTCGCGGGCGGTGTTTTTAAGGCTTTTTCCAAGAAAAACAATAAAAATAGCGGCAATAGGTAGGAGAAGAAAGATGTAAAGAGTGAGTTTTGCGCTAATTAACAACATCATGCTAAAAAAGATGATGATGGTGAGTGGTTCCCGGAAAATGAGTTCAAGTGTTTGCATAATGCTCCACTCAATTTCCTGCACGTCAGTCGTCATGCGGCTCATTAGGTCACCTTTTTTTTCTTCACTGTAATAACTCAGTGGCAGGTCAAGTGTTTTTCTATACATTTTATTTCTGAGGTCACGCACGACACCATTACGAATAGGGGCTACGAAAAACATTGCCATATACCTGCAAATGTTTTTGAGGAATGTTAGGCCTAAAGCCAGAGCACAAATAATGGCCACTGAGTTAACTTTTCCAATAGAACGAATAAGCCCACTCAGCCAGTATTTGGAAATAGCGCTAAAATATTCGGAAGAAAGGGTGAACTCCGGTGCTGGCGATAAACTTAGCTGAATAAGCGCTGTATCGTCCGTTTTGAAGATAAGTTCCATAAAAGGAGCCAATAGAGCGAATATGGCTGCCGAAAAAACCGCAAAAAATACATTAAAAATTATGTTGAGGCTGGTATAACCTTTGTAATCTTTGGCGTATTTTAAAACTGAAAACAGTTTTTTCATAGGATTTTGGATGCCACGGCAATTATTGGCGAATATACTACAAAAATCTCACTACATTTGCAGTATGGAAAGCCTCAGGCAGCAAAAAGTAAATAAGTTATTGGCTAAGGAACTGGCCGAAATTTTCAGGAGTGAATCACGCTCTCTTTTTGGAGGTGGTTTTATCACCGTTACGACAGTTCGTATCAGCCCCGACCTCAGTTCCGCGAAGGTTTACCTGAGCATAATGAGTAACAAAGACAAGAAAGTGGTATTTAAATCCATTCAAGATCAAACCAACATTATTCGTAAAAAACTTGGCTTGATTGTTGGAAAACAACTACGGATTGTACCCGAGCTGATGTTCTATATCGACGATTCGCTTGATTATGCTATGAAAATAGAGGAACTTTTAAAAAAATAGGTAAATGTAAGGGAAGAACCCCTGGTCATGGCAGTTTCCTTTTACATAGCAAAGCGATACCTGGTATCTAAAAAATCCAACAACGCCATTAATATTATCAGTTGGATCAGTATTATTGCGATTGCGGTAACCACGGGAGCTTTAATTGTTATCCTCTCGGCAATGAATGGTCTTACCGGCACTGTTGCGAATCTTTATAATACATTTGAGCCAGATCTCAAAATGACAGCTGTAAGAGGTAAGTACTTTTCAGCAAACGATTCTTTCGTTAAAAAAATTAAAAGTATTCCGGGAGTTAAGCTCATTTCCCTTACCCTTAACGATAAAGCTTTACTTAAAAATGAGGATAAGCAAGCACTGGTATCTGTGAAAGGAGTTGACCATGTATTTAACAGCGTGACAAAAATTGATTCGGCGATTGTAGAGGGAAGGTATGACCTGGATCCCTTAAGGCACAATATTATTGTTGGCAGGGGTGTTGCTAATCAACTACAGATAAATTTAAACGGGTATGTTAATGAGTTAACCCTATTTAGTCCAGTAAGAGGAAAAGCGGAAAGCTTTAACCCCGCGGATAATATGAACCAGCTGCATTGTCATCCTACAGGTGTTTTTTCGTTGAATGATGAGTTCGATTTTCAATATGTATTTGTAGGTATTGAAACAGCTAAAAAGTTATTTGACTCACCAGACAAGGTGAGTGCTCTGGAAATTCTATGTGAAAAGGGTGAAACAGAGAACGTGCAGGATGTGTTACAAGAAAAACTTGGGGATGATTTTAAAGTGCTCAACAGGTATCAATTAAACGACACACTCTTTAAATCGCTTGAAACTGAGAAACTGGCTACATTTATTATCCTGGCCTTTATCCTTGTGATCGCTACATTCAATATTATTGGCGCATTAACCATGCTCATTATAGAAAAGAAAAAAGATATCAAGACGCTTTATAGTATAGGAGCAGATTTAACCCTGGTCCGAAATATCTTTATGCGCGAAGGATTTTTGATAACAGGTGTTGGGTCTATCCTGGGTTTACTAATAGGCTTGTTAGTTTGCTGGTTGCAAATACAATTTCATCTCGTGACATTTGGTAGCGAATTCATTATACCTTATTACCCAATCGAAATGCAGTTAAATGATTTCTTTTGGATTTTCGCGCTTATTATGTTGATCGGTTTTTTTGCGGCACTTTACCCGGTAAGGGTTTTTACGCGAATCGATCTATTGAAATAATTGAAACCTTTTTAGTTTCATCGAGAATGTGCATACAGCTTAAAAACAATCCGCTAAATACTATCTGAATCGCCGAATGATCAGGCTTCCCACCATTTGGCTTTTATGCCCAAAAACACACCATTATCTTTTACGCTGATAGGATAAGTTTTTAGGGCAAACGCCCCGCCCGAAGTTGCTCGACCCGTTTCCAGATCAAAGGAATACCGGTGAAGCGGACAAATAATTTCATTTTCCTTGCTGCAAAAACCTCTGCTCAGGCTGGCACCATTGTGAGGACACTTATCCTGCACGGCGTAAAAACCTTTTGAGGTTCGGGTTACACAAATTTTTTCGCCTCTTAGTTCAAAAACTACAAACGTGTTAGGTTGAATGTAATTTTCAAACTCAACCAGATTTTCAAATATTTTTATCCAGTGATAAATGTAACTAGGATGTTAAGTCAATGTGTTTTTTTAAATAATATCATTCATTGTATACACACCTCTTTTTTTGTACAAATATTCCGCGGCAACTACCGCACCGAGGGCAAACCCTTTGCGGTTGTGGGCTTTATGCATTATTTCAATATCGTCGGTAGGGGAATGATATTTAACAACATGTGTGCCAGGGACTTCGCCTTCGCGCACGTCCTTAATAAAGAGGGTACTCTGTCCCTTGTCTTCTATGCTCCATTTTGTTTTGCGGGGTATTTTTTCTATGATCTGCTCTGCAATAGTGATAGCAGTGCCACTCGGTTTATCAAGTTTATGAATGTGATGTATCTCTTCGATACTTACCTCATAATCTTCGTATTTATTCATTAATTGAGCCAGGTAGGTATTTACTTTGAAAAATAAATTAACACCCAAACTGAAGTTGGAGGCATAAAAAAGGCTGCCTTCTTTTTCATTCACCAGATTTCTTATCTCGTCCAGTTTATCATGCCAGCCGGTTGTTCCTACAACAATTGGTAATCCGGCATGTACACATGTATTTATATTTTGTATCACGGTATCGGGGGTGCTAAATTCGATGGCGATGTCCACTTTTTTCAGATCGGATGCAGTAATGGTTTCGCGGTTATCTTTATCAATTTTTAGCACAATGGAGTGATTTCTTTTTAAGGCAACGGTCTCAATTTCTTTACCCATTTTTCCGTAACCAAATAACGCTATGTTCATTTTACTTAAAGTTTAATTTGAATGAAATTCCGGTTCCCAAACCGCACTTGCCTTGAGGTGTCGTATAAATTTCGTGAAAAGGATCAATCTGGAGGCTAAGGTCGTCGCTTACATCAAACGTTTTAAGGTGCGCCGATACATTAGCATCAATAACGTTTAAAAGGTAGAAAATGCCAATTCCAATAATGGCCAGATCGCGCTTTTTACGATAAGCCACCTTTTGCAATTGCACGTTATCATCGCTGTAGCCTGTCACGTTATTAGTATTTGGGTCTTCATCGTAGATGGCCTTTAAATTTTTGCGGTAGTAGTTATATTCCTTATTGTTAATAATAAACATGTAGGTAAAGCCGCCAATACCCGCGTATATTAAAGGAACTTTCCAGTAATGTTTGTTGTGTACTTGCCCAAGTCCCGGTAAAACGGCACTCATAATAGTAACTTTCCTTGGCATTGAATACGTTTTTTTGCGCATCGCTTTCGCTTTTTCAATGCTGTCCTGTTTTGAGGATAGTTGCAAACTGTCGTTCACCTCTACCTGGGAGTGTATGGCAGTAAAAAGAAAAATAAAACAAGTTATCAGGGCAGATCTCATTGTTATTTAACGATGTCTTTCACAAAACTGTTACCAAGATCCGTATCCATTGTTTTGTCCAGTTCCTGCATTAATTGATTGATGTGGATAAGTTCAAGGGTATCGTTTATTGGCAGCGCATTTACGCCATTTTTTTCAAGCGCGGTTATGATGTATTTGACCGTAAATTTGCTTTCAGTAACACCTGGTTGATAAACAACTTCTTTATCAGCGTTTGTTTTTACTTCTACAAAAATACCTGCTTCAATAAATTCATTAATGATCTTTCTTGCGAGTCTTACTGGTAAATCCAGTTTATGCGCTATCTCAATACTCGTCATGGGGTGTTCCCCTTTATAAAACTCTTTGGCAACCAGATTAGCGATCATAAGAGCAATTACTTTTTTATAGCGCACACTTAGTGTGGTTATTTCGTTATCTAATTCATAGTGATCAACGTTTTGGTTGGCGAAGGTTAGTTCTGCTCCAAACAAAACTACATACCAACTATACTGCACCCAGATCAGGAAAAGAGGCAGCGCGGCAAAACCACCATAAATAGCACTCATTTGATTAGCTCCGATCTGGAACTTAAGATAAATCCACTGCAATAATTCAAATAGAATCATGGCAATAACTCCTGAAATAAATGCCGCCTTAAAGTTTACTTTAATATTGGGTAAAACCAGGTAAATAAACGTAAATACACAAGCTACAAGCGCGTAAGCCAATAAGTTTATTAGAAATGTGCTAAAATAACTTAGCAGGTAAATATTGCCCATTTTAGCCTGTATGGCAACCGTTAAGCCGCCGGCAATGATTAGAAACACCGGACTTATCAGCATAACGGTCAGGTAATCGGTTACTTTGCGCACCCAGGACCTGCCTTTTTTAATTTCCCAGATCTCGTTAAAACTGTCTTCAATATTCACCAGTAGTTTAAGAACACTCCAAAGCAATAATACAATGCCAAATCCGGCAATTACTCCTCCTTTGGCTGTTGCCAGCATGGATCCGGCATAGACAAAGGCCTGGTCAAGAATTTCCCTATATTCGGGGTAACTCGTCGAGAGTTGGTCCTGTAAATTTTTTTCGAAGCCAAACCCTTTTGAAATGGCAAATGCAAGTGCCAGAATGGGTACAATTGAAAACAACGTGTAAAATGTAAGGGCGGTTGCTTTTGTGAAACACTTGTCCTCATTAAAGCCCTGAACGGCCAACGAAAATATACGGAGCTGGCGTAAAAAAAAACCATGCCGTTTATCTTTTAATTTATCGAGTCGAATGTGCCAGATTTTCTCTGAAACAAAATGCCAGGATTTTTTTAGAACGGTAACCATATTCGCCATAACATAACAAAATTAACAAATTATTTAAGTGGAATCATAATTTAAATTATCTTCATAACCATATTTAAGCATCCGGGTATTGGAAGGAAACAAAAAATACATTTTTCAGGTGTTAGGGCCCTTGCTTGCTGCGCTGATATGGGGGTTTGCTGATTTGGATGAAACAAATTACCAGACTACTCTTATGGCGGGAATCGCCATCTGGATGTGTACCTGGTGGTTTACGGAGGCTGTAAGTCTGGCGGTAACGGCGCTCGTACCTGTTTTAATGCTACCCGTATTGGGTATTGCTGATTGCAAAACGGTTTCGCAACAATACACAGATAGTATTGTATTTTTATTTATTGGTGGTTTTATGTTGGCTTTTGCTATCGAAAAATGGAACCTTCATAAACGAATAGCGTTAAAAATACTCTCGGTTGTTGGCACAAAACCTGCTACAGTATTGTTCGGGGTTATGCTTTCAACTTATTTGATCAGTAATTGGATAAGTAATACAGCTACTACCATGATGTTGTTCGGTGCGGTGTTTGCATTAATTCAGGAAACCAAGCATCATATTTCAAAACACTCCGAAAAATTTTCAGCGGCGCTTCTGTTGGGGTTAGCATTTTCAGCTACAATTGGAGGATTAGCAACGCCTGTTGGCACGCCTCCCAACATGTATTTTTTTAAAGCATACAAAGAAGCGTTTCCTGAAAGTATGGATCTTAATTTTTTAAAGTGGAGTGCCATAGGGTATCCCATTTCGTTTATCTTCATGTTCTTTACCTTTTTTGTTTTAAATTTTTATTTTATTAGAAATAAGGTACAGTTAAATATTGATAAAGCATATTTTCAGGACAACTACCGGCAACTGGGAAAATTCTCGTGGGAAGAAAAGTGGGTGTTCGGTATTTTTATTTCGTGCATTTTGTTATGGTTTACCAGAGCTGATATTGATTTTGGACCATTTATTTTCAAGGGATGGAACCATATTTTTGTAATTCCTAAATATGTGGATGACGCTTTTGTTGCTTTACTTGCAGCTATTGTTTTATTTCTTGTTCCTTCAAAATCCAACACAGGAGAAGCCTTATTAGTATGGGATGATGCTAAAAAATTGCGTTACGATATCATTTTAATGTTTGGGTCAGGATTTGCGTTAGCTTACGGTTTTGAAGTAAGTGGCTTGAGTGGTTGGTTGGCAAAGAGCCTTCATGTTCTAAAAGGAGTTTCCCCTTTGTTTATCATTCTCGGAATTTGTATAGTTGTTACCATTATAAGCGAGTTTGCGTCTAACATCGCTAGTATTCAACTTGCCATACCCGTGATGATAGCCTTGCAGAAGGACTTAGATGTGCCCCCGCTTCTGTTGATGATGCCTGCCACATTTGCGGCTTCGCTCGGTTTTATGTTGCCGGTGGCAACCGCTGCAAATACAATCGTTTTTGGTACCCGCGAGATCCAGATGCGTGATATGCTTCGCGTGGGAATCGTATTGGATGCAGCGGGCATTTTAATTATTACTTTATTATGTTATTTCTACCTTTCTTAAAATAAATGATTAACGGACAAAATATTTATAAACGAATAAACGGATTGGAGATTTTGAAGGGTGTTAGCCTTGAAATTAAACACGGTGAAATTGTCTCTATTGTGGGGTCCTCTGGCGCGGGGAAAACAACTTTGTTGACACTACTTGGCACGCTTGACAGACCCACTAGCGGAACAGTTACTGTCAACAATGTTGAAGTTTCAAAACTGAATGATAAAAAACTGGCGGCGTTTCGTAATCAAAATATTGGTTTTGTTTTTCAATTCCATCAATTGCTGCCAGAATTTACAGCTACCGAGAATGTGTGCCTGCCAGCCCTTATTGCTAAAACAAGTAAAAAAGTGGCTGAAAAAAGAGCAACAGAATTATTGGAACTTTTAAATTTGAAAGACCGGGGTCATCATAAACCTTCTGAGTTAAGCGGTGGAGAACAACAGCGAGTAGCCGTAGCAAGGGCGTTGATAAATAATCCTAAAGTTATTTTTGCGGATGAGCCAAGCGGCAATTTGGATACCGCTAACGCGCAAGAACTCCATAAACTGTTTTTTAAACTTCGTGACGATTTCAAACAAACTTTTGTTATTGTAACTCACAATACTGAGCTGGCAAGCATGGCGGATAGAACGTTTTTGATGCAGGATGGAAGAATTATAGATTCAAAATAGGTTTCTTCTGAGTTATACGATCATTGCCTGTTATGCGGAAAACACGTATTTTATATACGTGTTTTCCGCATAACAATACCCCAATAGTAAATAGCTATGTTTTCACGCCGCTTCGGGATGAATTTTAGATGTTCCTGACCGTTTTTTTTGCAACCTGTCCGGTAGGTTTGAAGTATAATTTGATAACTTCATCATATGATCACAACCCCAGCCAGTGTAAAAGTTCATGAATGGCCTGCGTTTAGCGTTTGGTTAAATGAGAGGCGTATTATTTATACGATCCATAAAAGGAGACTGAGACGCTCACATAATGACGCAAAATTAACAATCCAAGAATTAAAAAAAATTGTAAATGGGAAAAAAGTATGTATGATTGCCGACCTTGCCGACTCATCCGAATTACCTCGAGGAAAAAGACATTATTTTACTGTGAAACTTCCAAAATTCATTACACTCAATGCGTTGGTTCCTTCTTCAGCGCTTGGTCAAATGCTTGGAAATTTGTTTTTACCGCTAAAGATTCAATCTAACTCAATTAAAATTTTTACCGAAGAAAAAGATGCCAAAAACTGGCTACAACACTATTTGTAACGACTTACTGATTATAACCAGTGAAAATTAGTAGTAGAATAGATCACGAAAAAGTTTTTCAGGCGTTACCGGCGCTTTATCTCCTCCTATTGCCGGATCCACCGGTTTTTACAATTCTTGATGCCAGCGATGCATATCTTTTGGCAACAATGCGCATAAGGGAAGAAATCGCGAATAAAGGTATTTTTGAAGTGTTTCCAGACAATCCGGATGATCCAAACGCGAACGGAACGAGTAATCTGCGGCAGTCCCTTTTGCGCGTGATAGAGCGGAAAAAGGTGGATGTCATGCCATTACAAAAATACGACATTCCGCTTCCCCCCGAAAAGGGACAGGGTTTTGAAGAGCGGTTCTGGCATCCAAAAAACACACCGGTAGTGAATAGTATGGGAACGGTTCTCTATATAATACATATGGTGGAAGATGTTACCCAAAATGTTCGTCTTGAGAACAGAAGGAAGCTGGAGGCGAAAACAGCGGCTTTAGAAATTGCACAAAAATCGAGGTTTATTCAGGAAAATCAAGCCCGGATCAGTTATATTTTGAACAGCTTGCTGAAGTACACAACGCTCGATTTTTCAGAAAGAATTGAAACGACTGAGAACGGTGATGAACTTGATGCTATTGTTGTTGGCCTGAATTCTCTTATTGATGAATTAGAATACCGGATGGAGCAACTCAAGTCTTTAAATACTGAATTAAAGGAAGCCAATCATGAGCTTGATTCGTTTTCTTATTCTGTTTCGCATGATTTACGGGCGCCACTTCGGGCTATTATGGGTTATTCGCAGGTGTTACTGGAAGACTATGGTGATGTGATTGATCAAGAGGGAAAGAATACTATCGAGGTCATCACCCGAAACGCGGAGCGCATGGGTATGCTTATAGATGATTTGCTGACTTTTTCACGCGTTGGTAAACAAGATTTGAAAAAGACGACGCTTTTTATGAATGATATTGTTCGATCGGTGGCACAGGAATTGGGGGATAACAATAAAAAAAATACCTGTGAGTTCATCGTGAATAAACTAGAGAATGTGGAGGGCGACGGAAGTATGATTAAACAAGTAATGACCAATTTAATTTCCAATAGTTTGAAGTATTCTTCGAAGAAAGAAAAATCAATTATTGAAATAGGCTGTTACCCACAACAAGATATGGTTGTATTTTATGTGAAAGACAATGGTGCGGGTTTTGATATGAAATATTATGATAAGCTATTTGGTGTCTTTCAGCGCTTACACAACCATTCTGAATTTGAAGGAACTGGCGTTGGCTTAGCACTGGTGCAGCGAATTATTAAAAAACATAATGGAAAAATATGGGCTGAAGCCAAGCCTGACATGGGGGCTACGTTCAGTTTTACACTCCCAAAATTAAAAATCGGCAAATAATATGGAAGAAAAAATGCATAATATCGAAATTCTTTTAGTGGAGGATAGTCTTGAAGACGCTACCCTTGTTATTAGGTCATTGAAAAAAAGCAATCTGGGTAATAGTCTAAAACACCTAAGTGATGGGGCTGAGGCCCTTGAATTTATTTTCGCTTCGGGTAAATATTCCGGTCGCAATGTTGACGATAAACCTAAATTGATATTATTAGATCTTAAAATGCCTAAGGTAGACGGACTACAGGTTTTACATGCGATAAAAACTGACGAACGTACCCGATCCATTCCTGTGGTAATTATGACGTCTTCGCGTGAAGACAAAGATCTTATCGAAAGCTACAAATTGGGGGTGAATGGATTTGTCATAAAACCTGTTTCCTTCGATAATTTCGCTAAGGCGGTAGCCGACCTTGGCATGTATTGGTTGATGGTAAATCAATCACCACGGTAAAAATATAATTATTAACTAATGCATTCATTATGGATAAACAGCTTAAAATCTTGCATATTGAGGATAGCCCGGCCGATGCCGGTTTGATTGAGCGTCAATTAGTAAAAGCTGGATTCAAATTTATAGTGAAAATTGTCGAAACAAAAGAAGACTTCATCCACTCACTTGAGCATTTTAAACCAGATCTCATTTTATCTGACCATTCACTTCCGCAATTTGACTCGATGGAGGCATTAGGTATTTTTAATAAACTTAAATGTGAAATTCCTTTTATTCTGATTACGGGAAGTGTTTCTGAAGAGTTTGCGATACGGAGTATAAAAGAGGGTGCCGACGATTATATACTTAAGAATAATCTGATTAGGCTGCCTTCGGCTATTCGTCAGGCACTTAAAGCCCGCCTGATTGAGGCTGAAAAACGCAAAGCCAATATGGAGTTGGCTGAAACAAACAAAGAACTGAACACGTTTATATACAAAGCCGCTCACGATCTCCGGGGTCCGCTATGTTCGATTATGGGACTCACCAATATTGCAACACTTGAAGAAGAAAAGGAGAACCTTCCGGATTATATTCGGAAAATTTCAGAGAGTACTCAAAAACTGGATGCTGTATTACTTTCTCTCATTGATCTTATGTCGATCAAGGATTCCCCGCTTGATTTTAAAGAAATAAATTTCAAAACCATTGTTGACAACGTACTTTCCAGATTAAAAGCCGCCGAAGGTTATGAGAGAATTAAGTTCGAAATTATTCTGCATGAAATCCCGGGTTTTTTTTCAGATGAAAAAATAGTAAATTCAATTTTATATAATACCATCGAAAACGCGATTAAATACAGAAATGAAACCGACCCAAAGATAAGGGTGGAAGTGTTAGCCGTTGCAGAAGAAATAAAAATGGAAATTTCTGATAATGGCATTGGTATTGAACAAAGTCTGCTGGGCAGGATTTTTGATATGTATTTCAGGGGCAGTCAGCTGGCGAAGGGCTCCGGTCTGGGATTGTATATTGTTCAAAAAGGTGTGAAAAAGATGGGAGGGGCAATAGAAGCAAGAAGTGAATTTTCAAAGGGATCTGTATTTACTATTACGCTACCATATCAGTCGATACGTATGCAATAACCCATTAGAAAATCCTGAATTGAACGAAGAAATTAAGATACTTTATCTGGAAGATAATCCCAGTGACGTTGGCTTGACAATCAGGGCTCTTAGTAAGTCCGGGTTGTTGTTTGACATGCAGGTCGTTGGGACTGAAAAAGAGTTTATTCGGATTTTAGCTCATTACAAGCCAGATCTTATATTGGCCGATCATTCGCTTCCTGGTTTTAATTCTATTGAAGCTTATAAAATCACTTCAAAAACAAGCCCTGGTACGCCATTTATACTACTAACAGGTTCGGTGTCCGAAGAATTTGCTGTGGACTGTTTATTGGCTGGAATTGACGATTACATTTTAAAAGGTAACCTGATCCGTTTACCTTCATCGATAGAGAGGGTACTTTCTAAGCGGAAAATAAAACGGGAAAAAGAGACGATTGAAGCGCTTCATGCCGAATTGCAGGAAGCTTACAGGGTGATAGAATTGAAAAATAAGGAGATAACCGATAGTATCAATTACGCGAGGCGAATTCAAACCGCCATTATACCGGATGTGAAACAACTAACAGAGGAATTTAAATCTGGTTTTGTTATTTATGAACCCCGGGATATTGTTAGCGGAGATATGTACTGGCTCACAAAAAACGTTTCGTCGAAGTTGCACCCGACTCA
>Ga0075163_10001474_pt1 | contig 31777 bp, 31 predicted proteins | sample JI1023141ADNA_FD_71478 | JGI IMG/M metagenome (GOLD analysis project Ga0075163, IMG submission 71478) | Wastewater effluent complex algal communities from Wisconsin, to seasonally profile nutrient transformation and Carbon sequestration -... | ecosystem: Engineered > WWTP > Effluent > Algae...
ACCACCGTGCCATCGGTCAGGGTCGCCACCAGCACATAGGTGCCGGCCGTCGCGTCCGCCACATCGATCTCCATGGTCGATCCATACACGTTTCGGTGAAAGGCTTCCCGGCCATCTAACCCGACAATGACCATGGAAGCGATAGGGATCTTGCATGACAGCAGTAGCTTCTCTCGCACCGGGACCGGTGAAAGGCCCAAGGTCACTTCGTGTTCGTGCGAAATGCCCGTACTGAACTCCGCCACCAGCACACTCGGTTCAGTGATCACCGCTTCATTGAAGTCGAAGTAGATGTTCGCGCTGTTCTCGATCACGGTTCCAGCAACGATCGGCAAGTGCGGCTTGATCCGGAAGGAAGCAAAGCCATGCGAGGCCGCTTCGTTCACATTACTATCGGGCAGCAGGATGTTCGGAAAAATGAACTTCACTATACCATGACCGGTAAGGCTGCGCATGCACCCATGCGAAGTGGCACCCCACAAGATCGAGGATGGATCCAGGGTTGAAGGCAGTGTATCGGTAACCACAACGTTGAAGGCCGTGTCCGTTCCGGTGTTCTGGAATCGAATGGTGTAGTCGACCCATTCGTCCGCGTCGATGAAATAGGAAGAACTGCTCGCACCGGAACTCGTGGTTGCCACCTTATCGTTGGGGTCGTAACTGCCGGTTATTTCCACGCTCGTTGCTACGGTGTTGTTCGCAGGATCACTGTCCGCGTTCTGCGTGGTGAGCGTTACGGATGCGTTGAGCACGGTCCCGATAAGACCAACATCCGGTGGAACTTGGAACCGCACCTGGATGGACCGCTGCTGGAATGCACCCAGTGTATTCTGGTTCCAGGTCAGAATGTTCCCGTTCACGCTCGTTGGTGACGGAGAAGCGGACAGGAAGGTAACCGCCGGATCGAAGATCATTACCGTGGATGTTGCCCCACTGTTGGCCGGGGTAAGGTTGCTCAGTTGGATGCCATAGTTCAACTGGAAGCCCGGACGTGCTGCACCACTGGCGATCATCACCTCGGCATCCAACGGTATCACGGAGGTGTCTGCGATGTCCACCGTCTGGGTGCCGATCACGTTCACGGGTGCAGGCGGTGCTGGGCAATACTGCGCAACGTCCACCGCCTGGTGTTCCACCGTATAAGCACCCGGGGGTAGGTTGATGCTGTACACGCCGTTGCTGTTGGCCATGGAATAGTACGGTCCTGGCAGGAACGCGAGAATGGCGCCCGGGATCCGCGTGTCACTCCCCTCCAGATCACAATCCACATCGTTGTCCACATACACGGAACCGTTCACATTGCCGCAGCCCATGCCCAGATCCGGAATGGTGAAGGTGGTAAGGTCCGCACACCACGTGTAGTAGTTGGATCCTTGGGCCATGGAAAGCCGTTGATAGATGGAATGGTCGCCCGGTGCAAGTCCATCGAATTGAATGGTGGTCGGCTGCTGGCCGTACCAATTCCATCCGCCCAGTACCGCGATGTTGTTCAGCGCATCACGGATCTCGCTGTCCACGGAATACCCATGACCTTCGGCACCGTATGCCACCAGCACACTGCCGTTGGCGCCCACAGCACACGAACCTTCCACTTGCAGGATCGTCACCGTTGGCCATTCCACCGGATATCCTGCCGTAGCCCAAATGGTTCCGCCACATCCATCGCCATCCATGTACTGCATCTGGATGGCTTCCCCCGTAGCCGCAGGAATGGGCACGTTGTACAACTCCTGTTCGATGAATGGATCTTGCGCCACAACATTGCCATTGAACGAATACGGCGGCGGACCTGCATCGCCCACAGCCCCGAATGGGCTCCAGCGCGCGAAAGGGGTAGCTATTCCACCGAGGGGGCAAAAGGCATCGCCAAGCAATGAGAACTGGTCGGTATGGTCCACGGCGATGATCGTGGCATCCTCCAGCACCTCGGTACCCTCCGAATCGGTCACCGTAACGGAATAGAAACCGGGTCCAAGCCCGTTGATCCCAGCCGTTGTGGCACCGTTGCTCCAGTCGTAGAAGTAAGGCGGCACACCTCCGCTGGCATTGGCGTACAAGGAGCCATTCAGGTTACCGCAGATCTCATTCTGCACCGAGATGAACACGGTCAATGCCCGCGCATTGCCGATAGCGACCAGCACGGTCACGAGGAGGGTGATCTTCCGTAGCATGGGGCAATAGTTCGGGTGATGCCCAGCACATTGGCAGTGGGCGCGGTTGAAATGCGAAAGTCCACGGTTCCCTGCACTGCGGAAGCAGCGAGAAGTTGGAGTGGAAGCAGCTGGATCGCGCGGAGCATTCGCGTCATGGTCCGGTGGTTGGGTGGTGGCAAGATGGTGGGCGTGCTACTGGACAGACGCCCCATCCGGATTTGGATGCCTGAAACTAGCAAACTCCTTTCAACAACAGTGGGTTATCAATGATCAAGCTGAGGCCAATGGGGTACAGGATCACTGCCTATTCCTACTTTTCACCTGTTCGATCCGATCCATATCACAAGTCGGTCACGGCATGCATCTCAACATCCGAACGATATCGAGCCTAGCCATCCTTCTTCTTATCATGGCCTGTGGCAATGGTGGAGCACCCACTTCCCCTGCAACAGATGCTATCCCAGAAGATGACGCTGTTCATGTAAACGCCAGGCCGGAAACCGCCATTCCGGACACCGGCGCTAACTCCGCAGCCTCCTTCCCCGCCGCCGATCAATACGCGGGATCGGCACTCACCTATGCCATCATCGACGCACCCAATGGCACGTTCGGGTATGACATCCTCTCCAACGGCAAACCCTTCATCCATCAGACGAATTTGCCCGGCCAGCCTGGGAATGACGGCTGCAAGACCAAGGCCGATGCCGAGAAACTCGCGGGCTTCGTGATGAAGAAGGTGCAGGGCGGCGAGATGCCGCCAAGCATTACCAGAGATGACCTGAAAACACTTGGGATCGTGAGGTAAGGGAGTAATGGGACTGGACCGTAGGAATGCCATGCCCATGAAGGCCGGAGGCTGGTCCGCCCCCTCAAGGTATCTTCGCGCCGCCGTTCCAAGCCCCTTGCAAAGGGGTTCAGGGCGACCTGTGATCATGGGTTCCACCCGCACCGCCGCATTCCATACGCTGGGCTGTAAGCTCAACTTCAGCGAGACCAGCACCCTGGCCCGTTCGCTTGAAGATGCCGGTTATGCCCGCGTGAAGGTGGAGGACCGTCCGGATGTCTTCGTGCTGAACACCTGTAGCGTCACCGAGAACGCCGACAAGGAATGCCGCCGACATGTCCGCCGGTTCAAGGCGATCAACCCCGAAGGCTTCATTGCTGTGGTGGGTTGTTACGCGCAGTTGAAACCCGAAGAGATCGCTGCCATCCCCGGCGTTGATCTGGTGCTTGGTGCGAATGAAAAGTTCGACTTGGCAACTTTCATCGAAGAGCGCATTTCCTCCGCTCTGCTCGGGAGAGGGGCTGGGGATGAGGCCAGGGTGAGGCCGCATTCAGGCCGTGCCATCTTCTCTCCCATCAAAGAAGTAAAGCACTTCATCCCCAGCTTCAACTCAGGCGACCGTACCCGCACCTTCCTTAAGGTCCAGGACGGCTGCGACTACTTCTGCTCCTTCTGCACTATCCCACTGGCACGTGGGCGAAGCCGCAGCGGCACCATCGCGGAGACGGTCGCGCAAGCCGATGCCATCGCAGCAACGGGCGTGAAGGAGATCGTCCTGACCGGGGTGAACACCGGTGATTTTGGCCGCGAGCACGATCAGAATTTCCTTCAACTGATCGAAGCGTTGGATCGCGTGCAAGGGATCGAACGCTTCAGGATCAGCAGCATTGAGCCGAACCTTTGCAACGATGCGATCATCGACTTCGTGGCGCAGAGCGAGCGCTTTGCACCGCACTTCCACATGCCTTTGCAGAGTGGTAGTGATGTGATCCTGCAACGGATGCGCCGTCGTTACGACACCGCTCTGTATGCCGAACGTGTCGCACGGATCAAGGAGCGGATGCCACACGCCTGTATCGGCGTGGATGTGATCACCGGAACACCCGGCGAGACCGAGGAGGAGTTCCTGAAGACCCACGAGTTCCTACGCTCCATACAGGTGGACTACCTGCATGTGTTCACCTACAGCGAACGGGCCAACACCACCGCCGTGCGTATGTCGGACAGTATTCCGATGAACGTCCGCCGTGAGCGCACCAAACAGTTGCGGATCCTGGGCAACAAACTGCAGCGTGCGTTCTACGACCGTCATATCGGCTCAACGCGGGCCGTGCTTTTCGAGGCCGAAGAGAACGATGGCCAGATGCTTGGCTTCACGGACAATTACTTGCGTGTCGCCATGCCGTTCGATCCAGCGTTGGTCAATACCATCATTCCCATTCAATTGGGGCGGCTCAATGGCGACGGACATCTCCGAGGATTATCGCCGGCATTTCAATTAGCTAATTGCGCCATCAGCTAATTAGCTAATCGAATGTACCCCACGCTTTACCACGCGCTCTTGGACCTCACCGGTCTTGATCTGCCCGGTCTGAAATTCCTGAACAGCTTCGGGTTCTTCGTGGCCGTGGCCTTCTTCTTAGCCAGTTGGACCTTGGGGCTTGAACTGCGCAGGAAGGAACACTTGGGCCTGCTCCAACCCGTTACGCGCAAGGTGATCATCGGGCTACCGGCTTCGCCGATGGAACTGCTCAGTAGCGGCCTCATCGGGTTTCTACTCGGTTGGAAAGGGCTTCACCTCGTGCTCAACTTCACGGCATCCACGGCCGACCCGCAGGCATTCTTGTTGAGCGGCCAAGGCAATATCGTTGGTGGTTTGGTTGTAGGCGTCCTGATGGTCTGGATGAAGTGGCGGGAGAAGAAGAAGCTCCAACTCGCCGAGCCAAGGACCGAGGAAGTACGCATGCAGCCGCACGAGCACAGCGGCAACATCACCTTGGTGGCGGCCTTATGGGGCTTGGTCGGCGCCAAACTCTTCCACTGGTTGGAGAATCCGGATGAGTTCCTGGCTTTCATCAAGAACCCTGGTGGAGATGGCGTCTTCAGTGGATTGACGATGTACGGCGGCCTGATCATGGCTGGCTTCATGGTGATCCGCTACTTCCGGAAGAACGGTATCCCGGCCTGGCACGGGGCGGATAGCGCTGCACCCGGTGTAATGCTCGCTTACGGCGTGGGCCGCATCGGCTGCCAAGTCAGCGGTGACGGCGATTGGGGCATCGTGAACAACGCACCCGCTCCGAGCTGGATGCCGTCCTGGCTCTGGTCCTACACCTACCCGAACAATGTGAACGGCGTTGGCATCCCCTTCACGGGCAAGCCTTGTTTCGAGGGCTATTGCACGGTGCTGCCTGAACCGGTCTTCCCTACTCCGCTGTATGAGACCATCGTTTGCGTTTCATTCTTCTTCCTGCTGTGGGCCTTGCGCAAGCGGATCAGCACCGGCGGGGTCATCTTCTTCACCTTCCTCCTGCTCAATGGCATCGAACGTTTCTTGATCGAGAAGATCCGCGTGAACGTGGCCTTTGCCGGGAGCTGGACCCAAGCCGAAGTGATCTCGTTGATCCTGATGATCGCAGGCATTGCTGGCATCCTGTGGATGCGGGCGCGCAACAACACTTCCCATGGAACTCAAGAAGCTCACTGAACAGGTCGAGGCCATCTGCATCGAGGTCGCCTCCTTCATCCGCAGCGAAGCGGGCAAGCTCACTGCGGAAGGCATTTCGGAGAAGAGCGCAAACAATCTCGTGACCCACGTGGACCACACCGCCGAGGATCGGTTGGTAGAAGCGTTGGAGAAGATCCTTCCGGAAGCAGGCTTCATTGCCGAGGAAGGCAGTGGCGAACGCGGCGAAGGCCTCAATTGGATCATCGACCCGCTGGATGGCACCACCAACTTCGTACACGGCATTCCTTGCTATTGCATCAGCATCGCGCTTGTGGACGGCACGGAACCGGTCCTTGGCGTAGTGCATGAGGTCACGCGCGACGAGCGCTTCACGGCGTGGAAAGGTGGCGGCGCCTTCCTCAACGGCAAGCGCATCCAGGTGTCGCCGCGCAAAGAGTTGCAGGAAAGCCTGCTCGCCACCGGCTTCCCCTATGACGACTTCGGTTACGAAGCCGAGTACATGGACCTGTTACGTGAGCTGATGCATCGCACGCGCGGCATTCGTCGCTTGGGCAGCGCCGCAGCAGATCTGGCCTACGTGGCCTGTGGTCGCTTCGAGGCGTTCTATGAATACGGTTTGAACAGCTGGGACGTCGCTGCCGGGGTGCTCTTGGTGCGTGAGGCAGGTGGCCGCGTAAGTGGCTTTGCACCCAGCAAGGACCCGGTGTTCGATGAGGAGATCGTTGCCAGCAACCGTGCCGTGCATGACGAGCTGCTGGAGGTGATCGAGCGCAACTGGCAGCGGCAGGATTGAGTGGGTTCTCAGCCCTCGGCTGTGGAAGGAACCCTACTCCTCCGCGAAACGTAGAACGCGACGCTCTTCATCTTTACACGGCCACCGCGCCATCCGTCGTTCGTCGATGACCAAGGAACTCATTCGCCCGCTGACCGCCCTGCGGTTCTATGCGGCTTTCATCGTCTTCTCGCTGCATGCGCAGATGCTGCCGGGATTGGAGTGGCTGGGCCATCCGCACTCCGAATTGCAAGGCCGGCTCGGCGTCTCCGTATTCTTCGTGCTCAGCGGGTTCATCATGACCTACGTGTACTATGGTGATGGCAAGTACGAACCCACCGGCGCGAATGCCGCACGTTTCATCATCGCCCGCGTTACGCGCATCTTCCCGCTGCACTGGATCACCCTGCTGATCTGCCTGCCGTTGGGATTGAACAGCAACAACTCTCCCATCCAACCGGAGAATCTTCCCATCCACATCGCCCTGTTGCAAGAGTTCAACCCGTTCGGTGCGGGACCTGGGCCGGGTGCCAACAAGGTTTCCTGGACGTTGAGCGTGGAAATGTTCTTCTACCTGAGCACTCCGATCCTGTTCGCCTTGATGCTGAAAGCCGGGCGCCGGACGATGTTGATGCTCGCTTCGATCTTCGCTGTCATCGCCATCGGCACGGTGTACTTCTTCAAGCCACTCGGCGATCCCACCGCTTTCGTACACGTGGAACGCGCGCCCTTCCGCTTGGCGGACTATATACTCGGCGTCATGGTCTTCCTGTTCTTCCAGCGCTTCAAACAATACGACCGGCCGTGGATGCAGGCCCTATTGCCCTTGGGCATCCTGTGGTTCGGCGGCCTGATGGCCATGGAATACTACCGCGATGCTTCTACCCCGGAGAGCCTTTGGATGCTGCCCGGTTGCGTAATGGTGGTGCTCGGCACCGCGTTCCGTCGCGATACCAAGAATTGGTTCCTCGCCAGCGACCGAATGGTGTTCCTCGGCGAAGCCAGCTTCACCTTCTACATGATCCACGAGCTGATGCTCCGCTATGGCCGCCAGATCCTGCTGAAGTTCAACTTCGAGATCCATTGGATGCTGCACATCCCGTGGTTCATCCTCGTCTTCGTCGTGATCCAATTCGCTTCGAACCAGGTCCACCTGCGTTTCGAGGCGCCCGTGAACACCAAGGGCCGCAAGTGGCTCCTCAAGGTGTTCGGGTTGGAGAAGAAGAAGGCTCCGGTCACCACATGATCACAGCTGTTCAACAGCCGTTTCGAAGGCTTGCAGCGTCGTTGTCTGGAACGAAAGCCCCACACTTCCGTTCGTCGTAGTAGTGAACGGAAAGAAGGCTGAACGGTACTCACTTCCATTGCGGGTCAACGCGACCACGGTTGCCGAAGCCCCCACGGGAACAAGACCGAAGGTGTAGGTATGCGGTGCGCTTCCGTAGGCATGACTGACGCCGTTGAAATCGGGGAAGACGAACCATACAAGTGTACTATCGTTCGGCACATCGTCCGGCGTGACGGCGGTGAGCGTGGTGTTGGCTGGAGAGTACGGGAAATAGTCACAATTGATCCAATTCAAGTGTGTGGTCTGGAACTGGTAGAAGTACGTCCAATTCTCTCCCCATTGGCTTACGGCTGTATCCATGGCGGTGCTGTCCGCTAAGTTCCAGATGAGGACATCCTCGGTCATACCGGGCGATGTGAAGACCTGCATATTGGAATCGACCTCTTCCGTTGGCACATTGACCTGCATCCCTGCTTCCGCCAGGACCAATCGCTGCCCTCCTTGTGAAGCGAGTACTTCCACAGCCCCACCGCTGCTCAGAAGTCGCAGACCTCCCGACTGTTCATCCGCACCAACGGTAGTCTTGTTCAACCAGACCATGTCGCCAATGTCCATCACCTCGACAAGGGAAACAGAAACTTGACCGGACACCACTGCTCCTGATGCCGTGCGGAACGCATTGGGACCGAAGACCACACGAACGCCTTTCACACCAGTGATCGATCCGCCTGAAGCCGCGTCGACCTGGAAGTGCTGTCGTGCATTCTCCACATTGGACTCGAGCATTGCGGCCAAGGAGTTCTCATCGTCATTCAAACCGGGGCCGAAATTCGGACCCTTGTTGCATGCTACGGATAGAACGATCGTTGCTGAACAGAGAACTAGCTGGACGGTCCGGGCGGTGCGCATGGTTGATCGTGTATAGTGTTTGACTTGCCGGGCAACACGCTCCTGGAACATGCAGATCCGGACTTCACGATAAAGACACAGTGAGATCGAACTACGCTGCCTCGCCCTTGCGAACGCCGATCAGCGCAAGCCCCAGCATCGTCAGCGCGGCCACCACCAGCAGCACTTCGAAGCCCATCTTGTAGCCGAACAAGAGCGTCTCCGAGTTCTGTCGTATCACATACGTGATGATGGGGGCAGCAATACATACGAAAGGCACCCATTGTTCCGTTGGCTTGCCTTTGAAAAACAGGCCGTAGGCGAACATGCCAAGCAACGGACCGTAGGTGAAGCCTGCGATATCGAACAGGGTCTTGATCACACTGGGCGTTGCCAGCCAATGGAAGTACAGGATGAAAGCCAGGAACAACGCCGCCATACCAAGGTGTACGCGTTGACGGACCTGTTTCTGCTTCGCCTCGTCCCAACCGCGATCGCGTATGCCGATCAGATCGAGGCAGGTGCTTGCCGTAAGTGCTGTTAACGCACCATCAGCACTCGGGAACAACGCGCTGATCAAACCGATGATAAAGAACAGGCCCAGCCACGCCGGGAAATGCTGCAGCGCGAGCGTCGGGAAAACATCATCGGCACGTTCCGGTAGTGCGATGCCCGCTTTGCTGGCATAGAGATATAGCAAGCCACCGAGCAAAAGGAACAACAGGTTCGCACCCAGAAGGATCACGCTGAAGGTGCGCATGTTCTTCTTCGCGCCGCCCACAGTGGCCACGCTCAGGTTCTTCTGCATCATTTCCTGATCCAGTCCCGTCATAGCGATGGTAATGAACATGCCGGCGAGGATCTGCTTCAGGAAAAAGCCATCGCTACGCCAGTCTGTATCCAGGATGCGTGTCATTCCGCTTTCGGCGAGCTGTGCGCTCCAGCCGCTCATATCGGCGTGGCCCACGATGTAGACGATCGTCCCGACAAGCGCGCCCAGCATGAAGAGCGTTTGCAACGTGTCCGTCCACACGATGGTCTTCACGCCGCCCTTCAACGTATAGAGCGCGATCATCAGCATCACCACCAAGGCGGTGACCTCGAAGGGTACGCCCATTGCATCCAACACGAACAATTGGATCACGTTCAGCACCACGAAGATCCGGATGGTGGCACCGGCCAGTCGGGAAAGGATGAAGAACGATGCACCTGTTCTGTAGCTCACCATGCCGAAACGGTCGCGCAGGTAGCCGTAGATGCTCGTGAGCTTCATGCGGTAGTACAGCGGCAGCAGGATCCCCGCCACGATCCAGTATCCGATCGCGAAGCCAACGACGAGTTGGAAGTACGTCCACCCTTTGGCCTGCACCATGCCCGGCACACTGATGAAGGTGACCCCGCTGAGCGAGGTACCGATCATACCGAAGGCCACGACGTACCAAAGGCTCTTGCGTTCGCCGCTGTAGAACGCATGCTCACCCGCACCGCGACTGGTGTACCACGCGATGCCGAGCAGCAGCAGGAAATAGCCGAAGACGATGGAGAGGAGGAGCGCTGGGCTCATGCTGCGAAGGAATACGGCAGAACGATTTCCCCCGAAGTCTGGAGCGATGAGTTGTAAGACATGGCATGTGAGTGATAGAGCCAGAAGGACCAGTATCCCTGCTATCTTCGATCAATGGTTACGGCGGCGCAAGGACATTTCCGAATAATGCCTGGCAGGGTGATCCTCTGTCTCATCCCGTTTCTACAGACACACCTCGCTGCGAGTCAGTCTCCGTACAGACCATTTCCCGAAGGGAATGCCACATGGATAGAGCAGCATAGCTGGATGTCTGGAGAGAATCGTTACACTGAATGTGACCGTATCCTGCGCTCTGGAAATGACACCACTATTTCAGGCATATCCTATCACAGCATTGTCTCTACAGGGCAATGCACCGAATTCACTGTCCCGATAGTCTCGGATCATCTTTACTACAATGAACCACAGTCGACCGCAGTCATCTTTCGCCAGAGCGTTGAGGACCGCAAGGTCTATGCCTACGACAGCTTCGCGGAAGCGGAGCTGCTATGGTTCGACTTCGGACTGGACGTTGGAATCTATCCGACAACTCTCAATACCATTGACCTTCCCCCTGACCAAGGCTTGAGCGTTGTTGCATTGGACAGCATTGAGTTGGGCGATGGATGGCACCGAAAATGGGTCTTGGGAAATATTGTCCAAGCCACCGTTGAGGACAGTGCATTCTGCACGGTGATCGAGGGCGTTGGACCGACCTACGGGGTCCAACCGGTGTACGGATTCGTTCCCCCATTTGAATGGGGTGATCGACTAAACTGCCATGGCATCGGAAGTGTTGTTACCTACAACTCCGGCTGGTTGCAGTGCGCCTTGACACAGGGCTTGTCCACTTATGGATCTCAAGACACGTTCACTGCCTTTCCGAATCCGGTGAATGATGTGCTGACCATTGCAGGTTCTGTTGGCAGCACGTTGAGGTATACGATTCTTGATCCGCAGGGTCGACAGATCCAGAATGGAAACACAACTGGAACTATCGATCTTCGAGACCTCGATCCAGCGCCATATTTCATTCAGCTTTGGACTGCGGATGAGGGGGTCGGTTCTTTGCGCATTGTGAAGCAGTGATAATTCCATAGGCAGCCTTCCTCCCACCCGATAGCTCATGCAAGATCGAGGGCAGCCCAATCCTCGCGGATCTCATCGGCTTATGCATTACTCTGACAGGTAATCTATTTCAAGGAGATCCTGCTGACCACACGCCAAAATCTCTTCCGTTCACAGGTGTAGAATGTCTGATCACCGGCACCGCTGCGAATGCACTGCGCGATAGCGAGAGGAACTGTGGAAGTAGCCGAAGAGGATGAAGAGGATTAGTGAGGGCTCATACCAGGCACCAGCGGCCGAATATGCGCCAGCGTATGCGAAGGAGGCACGGTCAAGACCCAGACCGTGAAGCACCTGTTCCAAGTTGTAAGCCCCCATCTGTGAGTGACGGACTTGACGTGTCCCCGGAAGTCCTATTTTCGAACTTGACCCTCACGGCTGATACAAGCCTCATAGCCAAGCCACCATGCGCCTGCAAAGCCTGATCGCCTCCATCATTTTTACAAGCGCTTTGCTGAACGCACAGGATCCTGCTGCGGCGAAGATCAAAGTGGAAGAGGGCGTTGAACTGCACGACAAAGGCGACTACAAGAAAGCGATCAAGAAGTACGACGAGGCGCTGAAGCTGGACAAGGACAATTCACTCGCCATGAGCGAGAAGGCGCTCACCCTGAATGCCATGGGTGAATACGAGACCAGCGCCGCGCTTTGCCAGGACATCATCACCAAACACTATGGCTCAAGGGACCTGCCTATGGTGTTCGTGACCTATGGCAATTGCATGGACCAACTGGAGCGGCCCGAAGCATCGCTGCGCGTTTATGACCAAGCGATCCAGGAATACCCTGAAGTAGCATTGTTGCACTTCAATAGGGGGATCACGCTCTTCGGCATGGATAGTTTGCCCAGCGCGGACCTTGCCTTCCAGCGGAGCGCGCGGCTCAACCCCTATCACCCCGGCACACAGCGGCAGATGGCGCACCTGTTGCGCCGGCAGGGGAATATCGTTCCCTCCGTGCTGGCCATATCCAGGACCCTGATGATCGACCCTGTTGGAAGGTTTGCGACCACCGACCTCTCCTTGCTGCGCGAACTGGTCGGCGGCAATGTGGAAACCAACAAGAAGGGCAACTCCACGATCTACCTCGATGCCTCGAAGATGGAAGACCTGAACGACTCGACCATCCGCGAGAACGATTTCCGCAGATCCGAAACAGCGCTGACCCTGCTCGGCGGTTTGAGCCTGGCATCGACCATCAACGATGCATTGAAGAAGGAAGGTGTAGCCACGAACGAGGCCGTGGAAGCGGGCAACTTCAAAATGCTATTGGGCTTCCTGGCCGGTAGCTTGAAGGACATGCGCAGTGCGAACTTCGGATTCTACTGGGAGAACCATGCAGCATGGATCGTAGCCCTGAACGATGCTGGACACATCGAAGCACTTAGCCATCTGCTCGCAGCGAGCAGCGAAGACAAGGCCGTTGCGCGGTGGCTGGAGGAGAACAAGGAAAAGGTGGATACCTATTACGCTTGGGAGAAGGAATACACCGTGCAATACCTGAAGGATAAGCCGCTGGAGTGAGTGCGGCGATGGGTACCGGTGTGCGTTGGAACTGGACCAGCCCAGGGAGAACGGCCACTTTCCTTACCCTAAATACCCCTCCAACGCCTTCTGCACCCGCGCGTTCATATCCTCCGTCCGCGCAGGGATCAGTCGTTGTCCTGTGATGCGTTCGTACAGTTCCGTGTAGCGCTCGGTCACGCTGCGCACGAAGGCATCGTCCATTTCGGGAATACGCTGGCCTTCCTTCCCCATGAAGTCATGGGCGATGAGCCATTCGCGGACGAACTCCTTGCTCAATTGTTTCTGCGGCACGTTGGTATCCTGCCGTTCTTGGTAGCCGTCCGAGTAGAAGTAGCGCGAGCTATCCGGCGTGTGGATCTCGTCGATCAAGAGTATTTGCCCTTCACGTGTTCGACCGAACTCGTACTTGGTGTCCACAAGGATCAATCCTTGCTGCGCGGCAAGCCTCGTGCCCTCGGCGAAGAGAGCGAGCGCATAGCGGCACATCGTATCCCACTCTTCCTTCGTGCATACACCGCGAGCAAGGATCTCGTCGGGCCTGATGTCCTCATCGTGGCCTTCCTCGGCCTTCGTGCTGGGCGTGATCAGCGGTTGCGGGAAACGATCGTTCTCTTTCAGCCCATCCGGCATCACGGCACCGCAGAGCACCCGATGACCGGCCTTGTACTGGCGCCAGGCATGACCAGCGAGATAGCCGCGTACGACCATTTCCACCGGAACGGTCTTCGCGGTGTGGCCGATCACCACGTTCGGGTCCGGTGAGGCGATGGCCCAGTTCGGCGCGATGTGCGCAGTGGCCTGCAACATGTGCCAACTCAGTTGGGTGAGTACCTGGCCCTTGTGCGGAATGCCACGCGGCAACACCACATCGAATGCGCTGATGCGGTCGCTGGCCACGAGGATGGTGCGGCCATCAGCAAGGTGGTACACATCACGGACCTTGCCCCGGTAGATGCTCTCCACGCCGGGCAGTTGCAGGTCCGAACGCATCAAGGTCCCGGCCAATGCAGTGGTCATTTCTTGTGCTCCGTCTTTTCCTCCAGTTCGCGGAACGCTTTCAGCACCTTCACCACAAGCTCGTGGCGGATAACGTCCTTCTCATCCAGTTCGATCACGTGTACCCCTTCCACATTGCGCAACATCGACACAGTGGGCATCAAACCGGACGGCTGGCGTTCGGGCAGGTCCACTTGGGTAACGTCGCCCGTGATCACGAACTTGGCGTTCCGTCCCATGCGGGTCAGGAACATCTTGAGCTGCGGTAACGTGGCATTCTGGGCCTCGTCGAGGATCACGAATGCATGGTCCAACGTACGCCCGCGCATGAAAGCCAGCGGGGCTATCTGGATCACGCCTTCATCCAAGTGATCGGCCAGTTTCGTGGCGGGGATCATTTCGCGGAGGGCATCGTAGAGCGGCTGTAGGTAGGGATCCAGCTTTTCGCGAAGATCACCCGGAAGAAAGCCAAGGTTCTCCCCCGCTTCCACCGCAGGGCGGGTAAGGATGATCCGGCGCACTTTGCGATCCTTCAGCGCTCTTACAGCGAGGGCAACTGCGGTGTAGGTCTTGCCTGTACCAGCAGGTCCGATCGCGAAGACCATGTCGCTGCTCTCCACCGCCTCCACCAACCGTTCCTGGTTGCGGGTGCGGGCCTTCACACGCAGGCCGGCATTGCCGTAGACGAGCACATCGGCTTCGTCGGGATTTTCCCGCTCTCCTGCGCTGCTGGTCCCCATGATGTCATCCAGCACCTTGCGCGGGATCTCATTGTACCGCTTGGCGTGTTCCAGGAGCTGTGCGAACCGCTCCTCGAAAGCCGTGATGTCCGCATCGGCCCCGCTAACCTTGATCGTGTCGCCACGGGCGATGAGGCTGAGCTTGGGAAAGTGTGTGCGGATGAGGCGCAGGTTGGCGTCGTTGGCACCCAGGACCTCTACGGGGTCCACGCCGGTAATGGTGATCAGCTTCTCGATCAAAGTAACTTTCAGTTGTTGATTTCTTCGGCCCGTGACCGCACAACGACCACGATAGTTTTGAGCGCCGAAGGTAGTCCTTGCCTGCGCTTCCATTTCCATACGGATGTCCATCATCACCCTTACTACGGACATGGGCCTCAAGGACCATTACGTGGCCACCGTGAAAGGGGCTATCTGGACCCAATTCCCCGAGGCGCGGATCGTTGACATCAGCCATTCGATCAAACCGTTCGACAATGGGCAGGCCGCCTTCGTGTTGCGCCAGGCGTATCCTGAATTCCCTCGCGGCACGATACACATCATCGGTGTGAACCCCGAAGCTGATGGCCATACCCCTCATCTGGTGGTGCGGCACGATGGCCACTTCTTCATCGGAGCGGACAATGGCATCTTCAGCCTGCTCTTCGACGGTATGCCGCACGAGGCGTTCGAGATCACGATGAAGCTGGACCATGATCACGTCGCCTTCCCCACCCGCAGCGTTTTCGTGAAAGTGGCCTGCCATCTGGCCCGTGGCGGCACCATGGATGTGATCGGGCGTAAGGTGGTCCACATCCGCGAGCAGATCGGCTTCCAACCCGCGGTGGACAACACGAGCATCCGTGGCAAGGTCCTGTACATCGATTCCTACGGCAACCTGGTCACCAACGTGCGCAAACAGCTCTTCGACGAGATCGGCAAAGGGCGCACGTTCCGGATCGGCTTTGGCATTTCGGCGGATGACATCACGAAGATCCACGCCACGTACGGCGATGTGCCCTTGGGTGAGCGCCTGGCCTTCTTCAACGCAACCGGGCTGCTGGAGATCGCGATCAACAAAGGCGTAGAAGGTTCCGGTGGGGGCGCGGCACGCCTTTTCGGTGTGGGCCACGAGGATACGGTCCGCGTGGATTTTGGGGATCGGTCGAGGAACTAGTTGATATCCATGATCGTCCGCATCGTCAAAATGACCTTTTCTCCCGAACACGTCGGAGCCTTCCAGGAGCTCTTCCTAGGCTGGAAGCCCCGCATCCGTTCGTTCCCGGGCTGTCGCCATCTGGAATTGCTGCACGATGTGGACGATCCACGCGTCTTCTTCACCTATAGCCATTGGGATGGACCGGATGATCTGGAGGCGTACCGCCTCTCGGGTGTTTTCGCCGGGGTATGGCCCGTGGTAAAAGGGTTATTCGCAGAGCCAGCAGAGGCCTGGACCGTTGATCGCGAGCATTTGCTGCCTTAGGCCTGGAGCAATGGAGCAATTCAGGAATAGAGCAATGGAGCAAAGCGCTGCCGGACCCGAAGAGTCTTTGCTCCATTGAGAAACTGACCCATTGCTCCATTGCTCTTTTGGCACATTGCTCCATTCCTCACGCTTGGTCCGGTCTTTGTCCGATCTTCGGACCATGGTTCGTTCCCTCCTACTCGGTGCCTTGTTGATCCCAGCGGTCCTTTTGGCCCAGCCCGATGCCGATGATCACCTGAAAATGGCGCAGGCGGCCTACAAGGCCAACGAATTGGATGCGGCGTTGGCCTACGCTGATTCCGCCATTCGGACCGACGACGCCATTCCTGGAGGCTACAAGCTGCGTGGGGACATCAAACAACGGAAGCAGGACATGCACGGTGCATTGATGGACTACGTGAAGGCTGAGAAGTTGGAACCAGAGAACGCGCGATTGTACGTGAGCCGTTCGGCGATCCACATTACCGAAGGGCGGCTGAAGGAAGCCATGCGCGACGTGGACCGCTCACTGGACCTCGACGATACGGACGCCGATGCCTGGTACAACCGGGCCTGTGCCAACTACTTGGGCCAGACCAACGATGCTGCGCTGCGCGATCTGGAGAATTCGCTGCGCTTGCGTCCGGACAATGCCGATGCCTTGTTCCTGCGGGGCGTGGTGAAGGGCGAACTCTATAAAGAAGAGGACGGTATCGCTGACATCGAGGCGGCACTGAAATTAAAGCCCGAACTGGCCGGTGGGACCATGAGCCTGGCCGTGCTCCTGTTCGAGAGCAAGCAGTACGAAGCTGCCATCGCCAAATTCACCGAAGTGATCGATGCCGAGACCCCGGAAGCTGTAGAAGCCTACTACTACCGGGCCGATTGCTACTACGCCTTGGAGAATAAGGAACTGGCCTGCGAAAGCTGGCGGAAGAGCGCCGATCTGGGGGATGCCGATGCCAAGTTCATCGTGCGCAACTACTGCAACACCGACGAGGAGAAGATCCCGAAGAAACCGGTGCGTGGGCGTAGGAAGACGGTCATCGAATTCTAGGTTAGTTGTCAGAATGAGCCACGCGCTATACGGCCGTGGAGTTGCTGAGGTCATCACGCCTGCCCACCAAGGAGTCCGGCAACTGACAAAGACGAACTGACAACTCACCGTACCAACCAAGCAACGGTCAAGTCCCTCCCACCGACCACCGCTATCTTGGCGCCCGCTTTCCGCTGATGCGTGTACTGGTTCTCAAGGAGGTAAGGGGATTCCTCGGGTCGTTGATCGGCCAGGTGGTTGTGGTGGTATTCCTGCTGCTCACGGGCCTGTTCCTGTGGGTGTTCCCGAACAACATCCTCGATACCGGTTACGCCGACCTCGCGCCCTTGTTCTTCGTGGCACCTTGGGTATTCCTCTTCCTCGTACCCGCCGTTACCATGCGGAGCTTCAGCGAAGAGAAGCGCACCGGGACCATTGAACTGTTGCTCACGAAACCGCTCACCGAACTCCAACTGGTGTTCGCCAAGTACATCGCTGCGGTGATCCTGATCGTCTTCGCGTTACTCCCCACGCTGGTCTATTGGTACAGCCTCCATGACCTGGCAATGCCACGCGGCAACTTGGACACCGGTGGGATCATCGGCTCGTACATCGGCCTGCTGTTGCTCGCTTCCTGTTTCGCCGCGATAGGCGTGTTCGCGTCCTCCATTACGGAGAACCAGGTGGTGGCCTTCATGATCGCCGTCTTCCTCTGCTTCTTCCTCTACCTAGGCTTCGACCTGATCGCCAGCTTCGATGCCTTCGGAGCGTTGGAAGGGCCTATCAAGTCCATCGGGATCCAGGACCACTACAACAGCTTGAGCCGCGGTGTGCTGGACCTGCGCGATGTGCTCTACTTCCTGGGGACGATCACGGTGTTCCTGCTGCTCACGCGCACTGCGCTCCAAAGTCGGCGTTGGTGATGGAGATCAAGCGCACCTTCTGGTCGAGAACAGGGCTTCTGTTCGTGCTGCTGGCCATCGCCTTCTTTCTCGTGCAGACCATTCCGCTTCTGATGATCACCGACAGCGCGATGGATATCAACATACATGATGACTACTTCGTATTGCCGGGTGGCATATATGCCGCACCTGTGTGCATCTGTCTCGTTCTCGCCTTGCTCTACGCCTTATTCACGCGGATAACGAAGAAGCACTTGGGAACGAGGCTGGGGATCCTTCATTGGCTTTCATCGGGAATAGCCCTGTTCGGGATATATGCGCTACCAGTATTCGGCCTGTGGACCGTATTGCACTCCGGACCGGCTCGATACTACAGCTACAATGAGTCCCCTATGTTCGATGGTGTGGTAGATATGAATACCATCGTTACAGTTCTTCTCGCCGTTGGTGTGTTTGGCCAAGCATTGTTCCTGTTGAACGTCATCCTTAGCTCACGGCGTGGGCCAATGCTCGACCGTTCATGAGCAAAGCACGCAGCCCCCGTTCCGCCGACCTGCTGGAGCTCTTGATGGGCTTGGCGATCGTGGGCCTTGTGCTGTTCATCGGCTCCTTCCTGCGCCTGCGTGCAGACCTTACCAACGAGAAGCGCTACACCCTTACCCCTGCCACGCATACCATGCTGGAGGAGATGGACGATGTGGTGTACGTGAAGGTCTATTTGAGCGGAGCGCTACCCGCTGACCTGAAACGATTGTCGCAATCCACCAAGGACTTGTTGGATGAAATGCGCGTGATCCAGCCGGAAAAGCTGCAATACACGTTCATCGACCCCAGCGAGAGCGCCGATGAAAAGACACGCAAGGAGACCTACGACCAGTTGCAGAAGGATGGGCTTACGTACAGCAGCATCCGCATGCGCGACAAAGGCGCGTTCAGCGAGCGCATCGTATTCCCCGGAGCGTTGGTCACCTACCGGCAAAAGACCGTACCCGTCCAACTGCTGAAGACCCAGTTGCGCACGCCGGACGCGGACATCGTGAACCGGTCGTTGAACAACTTGGAGTACGAATTCGCCAGCGCTTTCCGCCAGGTCGCCACGAAGGACAAGGCCAAGATCGCTTTCATCGAGGGCCACGGAGAACTGGGCGAAATGGAGGTGATGGATGTCACCAACGCCCTGAAGGAGACCTATGATGTGGACCGCGTCACGATAGCCGAACAGATCGATGCGTTGAGCCACAAGGTGCCGGGCATGAGCTACCGCGTGAACGACTACGCGGCGCTGATCATCGCCAAACCGGATACAGCATTGCCGTCGCGCGACAAGTACGTGATCGATCAGTTCATCATGAACGGCGGTCGCGTCCTTTGGTTACTGGATGCCATGGACGCCAATTTGGACAGCTTGCGCAAGAACCAGTTCTCCATCGCGGTACCGAACGAAACCGGCTTGGACGAATTGCTCTTCGCCTATGGTGTGCGCATCAACAAGGACCTCGTGCTCGACCGTAGCTGTGCGCCCATCGAACTGTACACACAGCCCTACGGCAACCAACGCAAATTGGAGCGCTTCCCATGGTATTGGGAGCCTGTACTGATCCCGGCAAGCACCCACCCGATCGTCAGCAACATCGACCCGGTACTCATGCGCTTCGCCAGTAGCATGGATACGATCGCAACGGACAGCGTGAAGAAGACGATCCTGCTGACGAGTTCGCCGTCCTCTTTGGCCCAACGCAATCCGGTACGCATCAGTTTGAACGTTGTGGAGATCGCTCCGCCGTTCGATCGCCAGAGCACTCCGTACATGCCGATGGGCGTTCTGTTGGAAGGGCAATTCACATCGGCCTTCGTGGACCGCTTGCCGCCCAATTTTACAGCTGATCCTGCCGTGGCGTTCCGCGAGCATGGTAAACGTTCGGCCCAGATCGTGATCAGCGATGGCGATGTGATCGGCAACCGGATCGATGCGAGCAAGGGCATGTACTTCACGCTCGGTTTCGATCGGTACGCCAACGCCAAGATCTACGGCAACCGCGAGCTCATCATCAACGCGATGAACTATCTGCTCGATGACAAGAGCTTGATCAGTGTCCGTTCCCGCGAGATCACCTTGCGCCAGTTGGATCCGGAACGGATCGTAACGGATCGCACGTGGTGGCAGGTGATGAACACGGTCTTCCCCATCGCACTGGCTCTGCTTGCCGGCATGGTCTACCAGTATTTCCGTCGACGCAAAGCGACCCGCAACACATGAATCGCCGCACGATCCTCCTTCTTGTTCTCATAGTTCTTGGCGCTGTGGCATGGTGGGTTTCCTCGCGATCAGGTCCAACGACGCTGGACCGCCCGTTGAGCGACTTCGCCATTGCCGATACCGGTCGTGTATCGCGCATTTTCATCACGGACCAGAAAGGCGAGCACATCGACCTGAAACGCACGGCCAACGGCTGGTCGCTGAACGATATCTTCATGGCCAAACCCGCGGATGTGCGGTTGTTACTGCGCACCTTCAAGCGCCTGGAGGTGAAAAGCCCTGTCCCGAAAGCCGCAGAAGCCCATACGTTACGCGTGATGGCGGCTGCCGGCCGGAAAGTGGAGATCTATGAGGGTGGCGATGTCCCCAGCAAGATCTGGATCGTGGGGCATGGTACACAGGACCACTTCGGAACCTTCATGTTGTTGGAGAAACCCGGTGAAGGGCGCAGCAATGCACCGTTCATCGTGGGCATGGGCGGTTTTACGGGCATACTCGGGACGCGCTTCCACACGAAACTGGACGATTGGCGTAGCACTGAGCTGACCTCCTTCCCCGATCTGCGCGACTTGGCCTCGGTGAAGCTTGAAACCCCATTGGCACCGGCCAATTCGTACACCATCCAACAGGATGTGAACGGCCGCTTCTCCGTGCTGGACTACCAGGGCCATCCCTACCCGTTCGACACGGTGCTCGTGAACGGGGCCATCCTCCCGATCAAGCAGTTGAACTTCGAGTCGATCCAGCGTCGAACACCGGCATCCCGCGATTCCTTGTTGCGCAGCACACCCAACCACATCCTCACCTTCACCCGCCGGAGCGGCATCACCGAGACGAACAAATTCTGGTACAAGCCCTACACCGGCGAAGAGCCACCTTTCGGATCGCCACGCCCTTTGTACGATGCCATTTACATGGATGCCCTGGTGCAGGACTCTCTGGTGGTGGTGATGCAACGCCCCGGCTTGGAACGCCTACTGCAGCCGATAAGCGGTTTCCGGCCTTGAAACGGGCATTCCTGAATGTGGAAAACAGCCCTTTCGTGTTGATAAGTGGACCGGCCCCCGCGAGGGTGCCCGGCTAACTTTGCCCGACTTCAAAAAAGACCTACAGAACCGATGAAATTCATCGTATCCAGCACTGCCTTGCTCAAGCAATTGCAGCTTCTCCAAGGTGTGCTCGCCAGCAGCAATACCCTCCCCATCCTCGATAATTTCCTGTTCGATATCGACGGCAAGCAGTTGACCGTGACCGCAAGTGACCTGGAGACGACGATCACCGCCACCTTGGCCGTGGAAGCCAAGGACAAAGGCAGTGTGGCCATACCAGCCCGTTTGCTGCTGGATACCTTGAAGGCATTCCCGGAGCAACCCCTCACCTTCAGTGTCGACAACAAGCACTTCGGTGTGGAGATCAACAGCGACCAGGGGAAATACAAGATGACCGGCTTCAACGGTTCGGAATTCCCAAGGAGCCCGGTGTTGGAAGATGCCACCAAGCTCTCCCTCCCGGCCGGTACGCTGGCCACGGCCATCAACAAGACCATCTTCGCCACCGGCAACGATGACCTGCGCCCGGTGATGAGCGGTATCTTCTTTGAACTGACGCCGGACGATGTGCGCTTCGTGGCCACCGATGCCCACAAGCTGGTCCGCTACAAGCGCACCGATATACAGGCACCGAAGGCCGCGTCCTTCATTGTCCCGAAGAAGCCATTGAACCTGTTGAAGAACACCCTCGCCGGAACGAATGCCGATGTGGCCATCGAATTCAACGAGAACAACGCAGCGTTCCTGTTCGACAACACGGTGCTCGTTTGCCGCTTGATCGACGGGAAATACCCCAACTACGAGGCGGTGATCCCCAAGACCAACCCGAACAAGCTCACCATCGACCGTGCCACGTTCCTGAGCTCGATCCGCCGGGTGGCCATTTTCGCCAATAAGACCACGCACCAAGTGCGCTTGCACATCAACGGTAGCCAACTGGCCATCAGTGCAGAGGATCTTGATTTCGCGAACGAGGCCAACGAGAAGTTGACCTGCTCCTACGAGGGGGATGAGATCACGATCGGCTTCAACTCGCGCTTCCTCATGGACATGCTGAACAACATCAGCACGGAGCATGTGGTGTTGGAGATGAGCGCCCCGAACCGCGCCGGGATCCTGCTGCCGGGCGAGGCCGGTGAAGTGGGCGAAGATGTGTTGATGCTCGTGATGCCGGTGATGTTGAACAATTGATCCGCACTTCGGCACGCGATCGGCTCTACTGGAGGAAACGAACCACCATGAACATGAGAACCATTCCCATCCTGCTGACGCTCCTGGTCACCATGTCCGCACATAAGTGTACGGAAGCCACGGCTTCTGCTGCCGGCGATGGGGATCCAGTGAAAGGCGCGAAGAAGATCGGCTCCATCATGGACCAGAAGTGGATCCTTCAAACCTTGAACGGGAAACCTATTTCGATACCCAAGGATGTTGCCGCACCGTGGCTGAAACTGACCAAGGAAGGTGCGAAAGTGGAGGGCTTCGGTGGCTGCAACAACCTGTTCGGTGGTTACACCTTGAAGGGCGATCGGGTGAAGCTCGAGAACCTTGCATCCACGAAGAAATTCTGCGAAGCGGTGCAGCCTACGGAGAACGCCTTCATGACCGCCCTCAAAAGCACGGACCATTTCAAGTTGGAAGGAAATGTGTTGAAGCTGCTCACCGGCACCGCTGAGGCAGCCACCTTCAAGCCTGAGTAAGTAGAACGACTTCCTAGGAAAACCCCGTCAGCCGAGCGCTGGCGGGGCTTTCATTTTTCAGGGGACCCATGGTTCCACGTGTCGGTGGAGCGCCATTGTGATCGGCCGTCCACCACGTTGTCCTGCGGCGGTCCGGGATCTTGGATCGGTCCCATCGGATCGATCGGATGATCCGCCCCTTCCACGTCTTCTTCGTCCTCCTCCCAAACAATGGGTTTCGGGTCACGCACAGCGGAAGGAACATGCCGGTACATGATCGCCATGACCGCCCCGGCCGCCGCACCCCAGAAGTGGCTTTCCCAACTGATCCGTGGAACAAGAGGCAGCATTCCCCACAACAAGCCCCCGTAGAGGAAGACCACGAGCATGGACAAGCCCATGAGCGTCCGTTGTTTGCGCAGCAGACCACTGATGAAGAGGAATGCGGCCAAGCCGTACACCACCCCGCTCGCGCCGATGTGGTAGTTGTTGCGTGCACTGATCCACACCCACGCCCCGCTGATCAACCACGAGCCGGTCACCACGCGACCGGCCAGTTTCGGAAAGAAATACAACAACGCCCATCCTAGCGCCAGCACAGGTATGGAGTTGTTCAGCAGGTGTTCGAAGTCGCCATGGATGAACGGCGAAAGCAGGATACCCCAGAGACCATCCAACCGCCGGGGGAAGATCCCGAAACGGTACATGTCCCATTGGAATGCGCGGTCCAAGAGGAACACACACCACATGGCGACCACCATCAGGGCAGGTGGTATAAGGGAGTTGGCCAGCTTGCGCTCCTTTACGGGAAGCGGGACCAAGGGCGCCTGACGTTCCTCCACTGCTTGCATGGCCCCGTTGTTGTCAAAGATCGGCCCGTATTTCGGCACGGCCATTGTGTCAGGCAAGGCACCTTACCTTGCATGCTATGCGCTCCAGCACCACCATCATTCTCCTGTTCCTTGTCTGCCTTGTGGGTTGCTTTGCCAAGCAGGCTGAGGTCACGGAGGCGTCCACATCGACTCGCGCTGTCCAGGAATTGACCCCTCCCAGCGAGCTGGCCTTGATGATGCGGGCCATGGCTGCCCATGCCGACAGCGCAAAGGCCGCCATAGGTCGTGGCGACGAGTTGCCAGCCTTCCCCAAGAGCTTCAGCGGTCTTTTGACCGCTACTCCCACGCAAGGCATGCACATTGATCCGATCACCTTCCCCACGTTCGGCAAGGACTACCAGGCCAAGTTGGACAAGCTGTACAAGGTGAAGAAGGGCGAGCGCACCCAAGCGTACAACGCGCTGGTGCAGAGCTGCGCCAACTGCCACGGTTCGCATTGCCCGGGTCCGTTGATGCGGATCAAGAAGATGTATGTGAAGACCGAGGAGTGAGCCCGGCTAGTAGGCCGAGGCAGCAGCCGTGACCTTCCCACCCGGTGTGCGGTGACCACCCGGATAGAATCCGCCGATCTTCACCTTGGAATCCAGCAGGAACTGGGTGATATCGAACGAGGGCCTTTGGTCCGTAGCGCGGATGACGAGTTCGGCCGTGGCTTCCGCATCGTTGCCTGCGCGGTGGTGCTTCAACGGGATGCCGTGCATGTCGCACATGTGCTTGAGACCATACGATGGCTTGCCGGGCCAAAGTTTGCGGGACATGCTCACGCTGCAGAAGTACTGGAACGTAGGATGCGATAATCCATGACCGGCGAGTGTGCTACGTAACACGCTCATGTCGAATGCCGCGTTGTGGGCGACAACCGTTGAACCATCCAACAACTCGGCCACTTCTTCCCAGATCTCCTTCCAACGCGGCGCACCGGCCACATCCTCCGGCCGGATGCCATGCACCGCGATGTTCCAAGGACTGAAGTACGGCCACTGCGGCGGCTTGATCAGCCAATTGCGCACCTCGCGGACCACACTTCCCCGCACGATGGCGATGCCCAATTCACACGGACTGTCGGGCTGCGCGGTGGCGGTCTCGAAGTCGAGGGCGAGGAATTCCATCACTTGGCTGATGGCTTATAGCTTCACCACCTCCGCATCCGCCAAAGCGTGGTAGAGCTTCTTCTCTGTGGCCTCGCTGATGTTGACCAGCGGGAGGCGCATGTGATCGCCACAGATGCCGAGGGACTTCAACACGTATTTGATACCGCCCGGATTGCCTTCTGCGAAAAGGAGGCTGATGATCTCCATCAAGCGCAGATGTTCGATACGTGCCGTGGCCAGATCACCTTTCAAGGCGGCGTTCACCAAGGCGCTTGTCTCTGCGGGTAACGCATTGCCGACCACACTGATCACGCCTACTCCACCGATGGCGATGGCCGGTAGCGTGAGCGTATCATCACCACTGATCAGCATGAAATCCTTGGGCTTGTGCTTCAGGATCATGCCCATTTGGTCGATGTTGCCGCTGGCCTCCTTGATGGCGACGATGTTATTGAAGTCCTTCGCAAGGCGGACCGTAGTCTCGGCAGCCATGTTGCTGCCCGTACGGCCGGGCACGTTGTAGAGGATGATCGGCCTCAGGCTCACCTGCGCGATGGCCTTGAAGTGCTGATAGATGCCTTCTTGCGTCGGTTTGTTGTAGTAGGGACTAACGCTGAGGATGCCATCGACGCCATCCATCTCGAAACTGCCGAGCGTCTCGATCACTTCAGCCGTGTTGTTGCCACCGACGCCCAAGACAACAGGCACACGGTTGCGCACCAGTTCAATGGTCGTGGCAAGGAGTTGCTTCTTCTCTTCCTTCGTCAGCGTGACGCTTTCACCGGTGGTGCCCATGCTCACCACGTAGTCAACGCCGCCCGTGATCTGGTGTTCCAGCAGTTTCTCCAATCCCGCGTAATCGATGCCGCCGTTGGGGCGGAAGGGAGTGACCAGTGCGACCCCGAGGCCGCGGAAACGTTCGTCCATTTTCGTCTGCCGTTATCGGCGCTAGTTGAGTGAGGGTTCTGTCTTCGAATTCACCATCAGCAGGTAATGATGCACCTGTTGGATCAATTGCGGAAGGCTGTGCGACCCGGCCATGTCGATCATCATGTCCAGGATCTTCTTGTTGCTGTCGCTCCAACGCCCCACTTTGAAACGTGCACGGCTCTTGGCCATGATGTACTGGATCGGCAAGCGGTCCTCCAGCGTCAGGTCGATGATGACCTCGTATTCCTCGGCCATGAAATTCTGTACGGTGTTGCCTTGCGGAATGCGGTACCAATTGAGGTCCTTCAGGCAGATGGCATCGAAGTTCAGCTTGGCGTGCAAGTAGTGCGGCAGGATCTTCTGGTCGCAGAAACCCAAGGCCATGATGTTGCTGATGCCGAGTTCCTCCTTCACGCGCTTCACGTAGTTGCGGACGTGATTGTGGGCGGCCTCATCTTCCACCACATAGACGATGGCCACCTTGCGCGACATGGCGAGGTTGCGTGCAATGGGCTTGCGGTCCTGTGGCAGGTCGCGCAGGAGACGGCGTATGCCCATCCACTCCTTCAGTCTATCGAACAGTTTCATTCTTCGATCATCCGCTTGAATTCATCCTCGTCGATCACTTTCACTTTCAACTCCTCAGCCCTCACCCGTTTTGCAGGCCCCATATCGGCACCTGCCAGCACAAAGCTCGTCTTGCTGCTGATGGAACCGGACACTTTCCCCCCATTTCGTTCGATGGCCTCCTTCACGCTGTCGCGGCTGAAATTGCGGAAAACACCGGAGACAACGAAGGTCAGACCTTTCAGTTTATCACCGACGGGCCTTGCGGCCGACGCGTCCATTTCCATACGAAGCCCGTGGATCCTGAGCCGGTCCACAATGTCGCGGTTCCCTTGTACAGCGAAGAAATCGATGATGCTTTGGGCGATGACCGCCCCTACCTCATCGATGCCGACCAGTTCCAGCAAGGGCATTTGTGCCAACTTCCCCATGCTGCCGACCGACCGGGCGATCTTCTTGGCGACCGTTTCACCAACATGGCGGATCCCGATGGCGAATAACACCTGCTCGAACGGGATCTTCTTGCTGGCCTCTATCCCCTCGATCACCTGCACGGCGCTCTTCTCGCCCCAGCCTTTTCCGAGCTGCAGCAGTTGCTCCTTCTTCAGATCGTACAGGTCAGCCACGTTGTGGATGAGCCCGACCTGGACCAGTTCAGCTACGGTTTCCCCTCCCAGTCCATCGATCGCCATCATCTTGCGACCCACGAAATGCTCGATGCGCCCGGTGATCTGGGGTGGGCAGGCATGCTCGTTCGGGCAGTAGTGCTGGGCCTCGCCTTCGTACCGGACCAGTTCCGTGCTGCATTCTGGACACCGATGCGGGAAAACCACCCGCTCCGCGCCAACCAGGCGCTGGTCCAATTCCACACCCACGATCTTCGGGATGATCTCGCCGCCCTTCTCCACCTTCACATGATCGCCGAGGTGCAGGTCGAGTTTCGCGATCTGATCGGCGTTGTGCAGGGAAGCACGTTTCACCGTGGTGCCGGCGAGCAACACCGGCTCGAGGTTCGCAACGGGCGTAACGGCTCCGGTCCTCCCGACCTGATATGTGACCTCGTTCAAGCGAGTGATCGCTTGCTCCGCCTGGAACTTGTACGCAATGGCCCAGCGCGGGCTCTTCGCCGTCATTCCCAATTCTTCCTGGATGCGAAGATCATCCACCTTGATCACGATGCCGTCGATGTCCATTTCCAGCGCATGTCGTGCGGTATCCCAATGCTCGATGAAGGCCATGATGCCTTCCACGTTATCGGTGCGCTCGATGAAGCGTCTCTTCGGGTCGGGTGTCTTGAAACCCCAGCCATGTGCAGCCCTGATGTTATCGAAGTGGCTACGCGTCGGCAATTGTTCGCCCTGGAGGGTATAGATGAAGTTGTCCAGTCCTCGCTTGGCGACATCCTTCGGGTCTTGTTGTTTCAAGGATCCAGCGGCGGTGTTGCGCGGGTTGGCGTACAGTTCCAGTCCCTGCTTCGCTCGTTCCGCATTCAGCTTATCGAACTGCGCGCGCATGAAAAGGATCTCGCCCCGGGCCTCGAACTCTGGCGGGAAATCACCGCGCAATTTCAAGGGGATCGCCTTCACGGTACGCACGTTCGCCGTGATGTCGTCACCCTTCTCGCCATCTCCACGGGTAACGCCACGGACGAGTTCACCATCCTTGTAGCTGAGGCTGATCGCAACGCCGTCATACTTCAGCTCCATGGCGTACGTGGTGAAGCCGATCTCCTTCTCAACCCGTGCAACGAATTCGGCCACTTCTTCCCGGCTGTACGAATTGCTCAACGACAGCATGGGGAACCGATGCATCACCGTGGCGAAATCCTTGGTGATATTGCCACCGACCCGTTGTGTAGGGCTGTTGGGTGAAGCAAACTCCGGCCACTGCTTCTCCAAGGCCTCCAATTCCTTCAATCGCCGATCGAACTCTTGATCACTGATGGTCGGCGCCGCCAACACATAGTAGCGGTGGTTGTGCTCCTCGAGTTCCGAGGCCAGTTGCAGGATGACCTGCCGGGCTTGTTCGCGATCCATCGCCATTAATCAGCTTGCGTCTTGCAGATTCGACCTTATCGCACGGCCCATATGAAACGCGTTGAGCCGCTCATATCATCCACGACCCGCACATCGGCATAACCCATGCCATGCAAAACGTGCGCTGCTTCCGGTGTGTATCGGTAATGGCCCTCGAACCAAAGCTCGCCACCCGGCACCAAGGCCTTCAACGCCTTCTCGCCGATCACCCGATAGAATAGCAGGGGATCGGCATCGTCAACGAACAGTGCGATGTACGGCTCATGGTCGCGCACGTGCGGGGCCAGTGTTGCTTCCTCAAAGCGCGGCACGTAAGGTGGATTGCTCACGATGAGGTCGCAGGCATCAGGGAAGTTCGTAGTCCCCAGCAACACATCACGGTGCTCCCAGTGTACATCCATTCGGTTCGCTTCGCCATTCGCGCGGGCGATGTGAAGAGCATCATCGGAAATGTCCATGCCGGTAACTTCAGCTTGCGGGAACAGTTTCTTCAGCGCCAAGGCGATGCATCCGCTGCCGGTGCCCACATCGACGATCTTGAAGTACTTCCTGCCTTGCCGCCGGATCATGTCCACCAACTCCTCCGTTTCGGGACGTGGGATCAATACGCCAGGTCCAACTTTGAGTTCCGATCCCATGAACTGAACGTGACCAATGACATATTGCAATGGCTCCCCGGTGCGTAACCGGGTGAGCGGCGTGTAGACCTTCAGCAATTCCGATTCCCTCAACACTTCATTCTTGCGGCCTTCCAGTTCGCCGATGTCCCAACCAAAGTTCTCCTGGAAGACCGCTCGCGCGATGGCCGTGGCTTCACGAGCCCCATACATCCCGATCAGTTCGGAACGGTACAGGTCCAACAGGGAACCAACAGTGTTGTCCGCGACGCGCATCCTATCCTTACTATGGAGAGAGCGCAAAAGTAGCCGTGGCGACCGTGGTGTATGATGCACCTTTGCCGACCGAAGGAACTCGCCCAGCCGTCGCCTAACAATGCCCACCGTAGACCATACGATATGGATGCGCCGCTGTCTGCAGCTGGCGGCTTTGGGTGCGGGTCGTGTGGCGCCCAATCCCATGGTGGGCGCGGTATTGGTACAGGGCCAACGCATCTTGGCTGAAGGGTGGCATCAGCGGTTCGGTGGCCCGCACGCCGAAGTGGAGTGCTTGCGTGCCTTCGGCGATGGCCCTATCCCGGACAATGCCATCCTGTATGTGAATCTTGAGCCATGCGCGCATCATGGCAAGACGCCGCCCTGTACCGATCTGTTGGTCAAGCGCGGTGTGAAGCACGTGGTCATCGGACAACGTGATCCGTTCCCTGCGGTGGCTGGGAAAGGCATTGCTATCCTTAAGACTGCAGGCATTGCGGTAACGGAAGATGTGCTGAGCGACGAATGCCGGTGGTCGCAGCGCCGCTTCTTGACATCCGTGGAGCAAGGCCGACCGTACATCATACTTAAGTGGGCGCAGTCGGCGGATGGCTTTCTGGATCAGTATCCAAGAACCGGCCGTAACGTGCAGCGCATCAGCGGACCTGCCACCGATGTCCTCGTTCACCGCTGGCGCAGTAAAGAACAAGCGATCCTTGTCGGAAGCAGAACGGTTGTGAACGACGACCCTTCGCTTACTGTGCGCCAAGTGGAAGGGCTAAACCCGTTGCGCGTGGTGATCGACCGGAAGGCTATCACGCCCGCGATCAGCGCGGTATACAACAATGCTGCTCCGACCCTGTTGCTGACCGGAAGCGAACGTGAAGACATCCGCGTGGAGCAGTGCATTATTCCTGTGACGGAAGACCCGATCACCGCACTGATGAATGTCTTACACGAACGCACGATCCGTTCATTACTGGTGGAAGGTGGTGCCGAGATCCTCAACCATTTCATTGCAAGAGGGTTGTGGGATGAAGCGCGTGTGATCACGGGTACAGCGCAGTTCGGGGCTGGAACACCGGCGCCTTCTCACCAGCGGAAACCCGCACTCACATTGAAGAGCGGCGATGACCGTATCGAGCTGATCACCAACGGTGACAAGCCTTTCGCATCATGGGACTGGTGATCCTCGCAGCGTTGTGCGTTGCGGGGTTCGCACTGATCTTCCGCTTGTTCGAACGGTATGCCGTGCCTCTGCTACCGGCTATCGCCATCAACTATTCCGTGGCGTGCTGTTGTGGGCTGTTGCTCGCACCGCCCTGGAACGTTGAGGGAACAGCTTCCCTGCTGATCCCTGCCGGACTTCTGGGCGCGCTCTTCGTCCTGATCTTCTCGCTGTGTGGACTATCGGCACAGCTAGCGGGTGCTGCACGAACGACGATCGCGGGCCGTATGAGCTTGGTGCTCACGATCGGTGGTGCAGTGATCCTGTTCGATGAACACGTGGGCCCGCTGCGCTGGCTCGGGATCGCGATCGCACTGGCTGGCCTGATCCTCGTTTCGGTGACGAAGGATGAACACACGAGCCAACGGTCCTGGCTCCTACCCTTGGCGATCTTCCTGTGCAGTGGCGCCGCGGACATCGCGGTCACCTTCACCCAGCGAACCCTGACCACATCAGCGAACGCCGAAGCATTCCCGACGCTGTGCTTCGCCAGTTCAGCAATAGTGAGCCTGATCCTGTTGTTCGTCCGTCGCGAGCGCGCCGCGTTGCAACATGCTCGCACATGGGTCGGTGGTATCGTTCTGGGCTTGGTGAACTATGCATCACTACTGTTCCTGCTGCGCGCACTTGGTTCCGGCGAACTCCCCGCCAGCGCGATCTTCCCGTTGATGAACATCTTCGCGATCCTCATCGCAACCGGATGTGCGATCCTCTTTTTCCGCGAACGCCTTTCCGCTCGCCAATGGTGCGGCATCGCGTTGTGCGTGGCTTCGCTGCTGTTGATCATGCGTACCGAGGCATGAGCGCCGATCGTTACCGAACGCTCGGTGGAAGAAGTGAAGGCGTCTACCGTGAACTGGCGAGCAAATTCATCGGCTACGCGTTCCCGATCGCTAATGAGGACGCGTTCAAAACCGAAGTAGAACGGATCTCAAAAGAGCACCCTTCGGCACGCCATCATTGTTACGCTTGGGTCTTGAACAATGCCGGTGATCGCTTCCGCGCGAACGATGATGGCGAGCCGAACGGAACGGCTGGAAAGCCCATCCTGCGCCAGTTGCAGACGTTGGACCTCACGTACAGCGCGGTTGTTGTCGTCCGCTATTTCGGCGGAACATTGCTCGGTAAGCCGGGCTTGATCCATGCATATGGAGAAGCGGCACGGCTCGCTCTTGTGGTCGCGAACATCGTCGAACGCGTGGTGATGGAACGTTCGACCATCATCTGCGGATACGATCGGTTCGATGTAGTGAAGTCGGACATCCT
>Ga0075163_10001476_pt1 | contig 31768 bp, 21 predicted proteins | sample JI1023141ADNA_FD_71478 | JGI IMG/M metagenome (GOLD analysis project Ga0075163, IMG submission 71478) | Wastewater effluent complex algal communities from Wisconsin, to seasonally profile nutrient transformation and Carbon sequestration -... | ecosystem: Engineered > WWTP > Effluent > Algae...
GCCATCGCGAATCGTGGCCTGATAGCGCCCCAGACCCAGCTGCTCGGCACCGTTGAAGTCGCGATTGAGCGGCACGCCCAGCGCATCCTTCGCGGCCTCCACGAGCAGGTCGCACAGCGGATTGCCGGCGACATCACTCACGGTCAGCGGTCCGCCGGTGCCGTGATAGGCATCTGCTCCGCGCAGGTTGTCCTCGGAGCGCTTGAAGTACGGCAGCACGTCTTCATAGCCCCAGCCCGCGTTGCCCAGGTCGCGCCACCCATCGTAGTTATTGCGATGGCCGCGAATGTAGATCATGTAGTTGATCGAGCTCGATCCGCCGAGCACCTTGCCGCGCGGCCAGTGCATCTCGCGCCCTTCCAGATGCGCTTGCGGTGTGGTGTGAAAGGTCCAGTCAAAGCGATTGCGCCACAACAGCCCGACGAGGCCCGGCGCACTCACGCGCAGCGCTCGATCGCTGCCGCCGGCTTCCAGCAGCAGCACGCGCGTCTTGGGATCTTCGCTCAGCCTGTTTGCGAGCACGCACCCCGCGGAGCCAGCACCGATGATGACGTAATCGAACATGGGTCCTCCAATCTTGCTTCGACGCTCGCTCGCGCGGTGCGCTCAGGCCAGAAGCTCCATCACCAGCGGATAGATGAGCGCCCGGAACTGCTCGCTGACCGCGGCCAGCGTCTCTAAAAAAGCGATGGCCTGCGACTCGCCAAACGCGCCGATCTCGCGCGCATCGACATTCACGTAGCTCGCGCCCACATCGGCCACGGCCCCGGCTTCGGCAAGCGGCGTCTCGCGGAAAAGGGAATCGGGATCCACCACGACGATCCGTCCGGCCCTCATGGACACATACACCAGCTTGCGAAAGGCTGGACTCTGCCGGATCTCCTGCACCCTCTTTTCGTCACAGACCAGGCGACCCTCCAGCGCTCCCGAGCCCCAGTCGATGCGCAGCCGATGGCCCACAGCCGCGGTGTCCTTGCCCCAGATCACCACCGGATGGCGGTGCGGACCGCAGACCCCGTGCGCCGTATCCAGCAGCGCGCTCTGCATCTTCACGACCGTCGTCCCCGGCGAGACCGCCACGCGCAGCGCCGCCACCGGGTCCGATCCCGGAATCGCCAGCTGCTGCGGCGGTGCGGCCCTGGGCAGGCACGCAGCCGAGCACAGCCCGAGCACAGCGAGAAAAAGGAGTGGAGCGCTTCGGACCGGTCGATCGAATCGGGCCCATTGGACACAGAGGCGGCGCATGGCCGCGGAAGCATACTTCTCCAGTGGCCAGCTTGTAATGCAGTTCCCCAGGTCCCCCGAGATTTGCAAGAATGGGGGGCATGTCGCGCGCCCTGCCCCTGATCCTCGTCGGTCTGGGGACAATCTATCTGGCAATGCCGACGCCAGCGCCCGCGGCTGAGTATGTGCTGCTCAGCCGGGGCGTCGCTGCGACCGAGCGGGCACGACAGCTCTATGCGGCCTCGTGGCTGGCCCCGGGTCGGCCGACCCCGCCGCCGCCGGCCTGGATGCGTCCCGACTTTGATGACACGGCCTGGCCCGCGCTCCCGGTCAGCCCATCCAGCGGCCGCGCTTCGTCAGCGCCTGCGGCCACCGGCTCGCTGTGGCTGACGGCCTCGCCGCCCTCTGCGGTTCCACCACCGCTGCCCGACGGCGGCATCATCCTCGCCGAAGAGTCGCCCGATGGCGGCAGCCGCACAGGCCCACCCAGAGAGCCGGTCGCGACGCCCGATGCCGGCACGCCCACCGACGGCGGCGTGCGCGATGGCGGCGGTCCGCCTCCGCCTCCTCCGGCATGCGCCGGAACGCTCTACCTGCGCCGTCGCTTCGCCGTCAACCCCGCCGAGCTCAGCCGCGTCTCGATGGTCACGCTGCGCATCCGCTACTCCGACGGTTTTGTCGCCTACCTGAACGGCACCGAAGTGGCGCGCCGCCGCCTGCCCGAAGCTGCGCTCAGCCTCCCGACCACGCTCGCGGCCGAGCGCGGCACCGTCGAACCGGAGAGCCACTATCTCTCGCTGTCGCCCGGCCTGCTCCAGCCCGAGGGCAACCTCCTGGCCCTCGAGATCCACCCCCGCGCCGTCGAGCGCTGCCCCCGCGCCGAGATGGAGCTGCTCGGCAGCGACGGTCCACGCGTCATTCACGGCCCCTACATCGAGCGCCTCCTCGACGGCGCCCTGGACCTCACCGTCGAGACTGACACCCCCACCCAGATGGAGGTGAGCTACGGCAAGGGCGATGTCCGCCGCGGCCGCGACCACCGCGTCGCCGACGAGCCCGGCGCCCAGCCCCAGACCCTGCATCGCGTCCACCTCACCGGCATGCGCCCCGGCGGCGTCTACCACTACCAGGTCAGCTTGCACGCCCCGGGCGCAGCGACGCCGCCCATCCAGCTGCCGGTCGTACCTTTTCATACCCCGCCGCCTGCCGGTCGGCCGCTGCGATTCGTGGTCTACGGCGACTCGCGCAGCGGCCACGCGGTGCACGCCCAGGTCGTTCAGGCCATCGTCGATGAAGATCCCGATCTGGTCCTGAACATCGGCGACATCGTCGAGCGCGGCACCGAAGACAGCGACTGGGATCGCTTCTTTGCCGTCGCTGCGCCGCTGCTGCAAAAGATCCCGGTCTACATCGCTCCCGGAAACCACGAGTACGCCCGCCGCGGCCAGGGGGCGCAGCGGCTGTTTCAGCTGTGGAATCGCCAGTTTCCGCCGCAAAAGCAGGCGCCGAGCATTGCCCCGACGCAGGTCCTGGCCAGCCCCCGCCCCGTCGTGGAGAGCAGCGGCGAGAGCGGCGCGCGCGGCTACTACAGCTTCGATATCGCCGGCGTTCACTTCATCGCGCTCGACAGCAATCAGGTGCGCGCCTCCGAGCAGCTACGCTGGGTCGAGGCGGATCTGGACCGCGCCGTTTCCCGTCGGGCGCGCGCCATCATCATCTGGATGCACGACGGCCCCTACTCGCGCGGCTTTCACGGCGACAACAGCACGCTCATCCGCGACTACGTGCCGGTCTTCGAGCGCCACCGCGTCACCATGGTCTTTTCGGGCCATGACCACGACTTCGAGCGCGGCCGGCGCGGGCGTCTGGACTACATCGTCAGCGGCGGCGGCGGCGCCGAGCTGCGCCCGCTCAAGTGCGACGTGCCCGGCCGGCGCAAGTGCAAGCACCCGCCGCTGGCGTTCTACAACGAGCACAACTACGTGTCAGTCGAAGTCCTGCCCGGAGCGCTGCGGCTGTGCGCCAAGCGCCCCGACGGCACGCCGCTCGAAGACTGCCAGCTAGTGCGCCGCTGAGCTGCCGCTCTGGGCAAGCATGCGGGCCGCGCCGACGATGGGCGCAAGGGCCCGTCGCGCCAGCGCCCGCAGCCCCTCGTTTTGCGCCACCACCGTCGCCAGCCCCGGGCTGACCGCGTAGTAGGTGGCCACCGCGAACTGCCCGAGCGGATTTTTCAGCAGCCGCTCATCGCGAAGCTGCCGCAGCGCATCCACCTCGCTCGCCATCTCGGAGCCGTAGGCGGCGGTCGCGACGAAGCAGCCCGACAGCGTTACAAAGTGCGCGGCGCCGGTCTCGCCCTCGCCGGCGGTGATGGCTCCGGGCTGGCCGCAGCGGCTCTTGGGACGCACGGCGACATAGTACTTGGTCTTGGGCGCAAGCTGCGTCAGCAGCGACGAGACCGTGCCCCCCGGCGGGCCCAGGTTGGTGGACGGCCCGGGCAGCGCATTGTTGAAGTTGTCGGTCGTGATCGGCATGCCCGCCTGATAGCGAACTTCGTAGGCCGCGGCCGGCGGTCCCGGCGGCACCGTGAACTTGACGGTCAAGGTCGCGTCGCTGGACTCGCTCAGGTCGAGGCTCGACGGGGCGGCCGGCATGTCGCAGCTCTGCGGATCGCAGGCGGCGACGCTGACCTTGACCCGCCAGTTGCCCGCGTCGTCGCTGGTCATGGCCAGCCGATCGGCGCCCGAGCCGCCGCTCTGCGAGATCGTGCCGTCGGGCGGGTTGATGGTGCCGCTGAGGCCGCGCCAGTCGCCGTAGCCCGAGTAGTCGGAGATGGTGGCCACGCGCCCGCTCTTATCGAGGAGAAACGGCACTTTGTAGACGATCGAGGGCTGCCCCAGGAAGTCCTTGCCGAGGTGGTTCCACTCGGAGTGCGGCTCGGGCATGGCCTTGCCGGCCGTCCAGAACGAGTTGAAGTCGCTCTCGATGCTGACCTCGACCCACATCACGTAGTTGCCGTCGGGGGTGTCGCTGGTGGTGTACCAGCGTATGGGGTCGACCGGCTGGCCGCTCGGCGGAGTGGCGGCGGAGATGGCGGCGACGTCGTTATCGGCGGCGAAGCGCGAGACGTTGGCGTGGTCGTTGCCGCCGAGCGCGCTCAGGTCGGCGCGCGGCGGATACGGCGACGTCAGGCCCGGCGCATACCAGCCCTTGCTGCCGAAAAATGACGACGCGCAGGTGACCACATCGACGCCGCCCTGCTTGACGGTGCGCCAGCCGGAGGGCGAGCAGAAATAGGGCTCGGTCGACGAGACAGGGCCATGGTACGCAACCGTCGTATCGTCGTCGGCCGGCGAGCCGTTGAAGTCGTTCGGACAGGTGGTGTCGGCGGGATTGTTGGGGTTGTAGCGCGTCGAGCACTTGCCGCCCATGACCACGTATCCGTACTGCTTGCCACGACGGTAGGCCCAGACGGGCAGCGTCATCGGACGGCGGCCATAGGGCCAGCGGAAGTCGCCCTTGAGCAGCGCGGCGCCGGGCCGATTGCCGAGTCCCAGCAGCCCGACCGAGCGCGTGACATACAGGTCGGCAAGGTGCTTACCATCAGGATGCTCGACCCACACGGAGATCTGCGGGCTCAGCGCCTCACGGCCGCTGCGGGCCGGAAAGCCCTGCGGCGTGAAGCGGACCTCGACGACGCGGCAGTTGGGATCAATGGCCCACGCCGGCGATGCAGAGGTGGAGATGAGTGCGAGAAGGCCAAGCGGGAAGGCGAAGCAGCGCCGCATCATGCGGTTTAAGATGCCACAAGCCTCGGGGGTCGCGTCAAAAGACAGGCGCTCAGCGTCGGAATTTGAGGATGGAGGGGGGGCGCGGCGCGGGTTGGAAAATAGCGATCTATCAGGTCTGCTTGGCGCGCAGCTTGCGCTCGACGCGGCTCAGTTCGTCCTTCCAGGCAGCGCGGTTGCGATCCCACTTGCTGTCGGAAAGCGCCTTGCGGGCGGCGCTCAGCGCGGCATCGGCGTCCTGGTAGCGCTCGTCGGAGATATAGGCCTCGCCGAGATAGATCTGGTTGGGCGGGAAGTCGGCCTCGATGGCCACGGCCTTCTTCATGAAGCTGACGGCCTTTTCGGGATCGCCGACGGAGACCGGCTCTTTGGGAGCGCGGGCAAACAGGGCGCCGAGCATGCGCAGGGGGCCGCCGTGATCGAACTTCTCGTCGGCCTTGGCCGCGGCCTCACTCTCGCTGACCATCTGCTGGATGATCGGCTTGGTCTCGCCCTTCTGGAGCAGCGCCGAAAAGCCGAGGAGCTGCGCGTAGTAGTAGTGCCCCTCGACGCGGTCGCCCTGGATCTCGGTGGCCTTCTTGGCTGCCGCCAGCCCCGGCGGAACCGTCGATGCGCGCTGGTCGCCATCGGGATCGCTGAGGTCGGCATAGGCGCGCGCCAGCCGCCACTGACCTTCATACCCGGCCTTGGTGTTGGCCCACTCGGGCTTCTGCAGCGCCTTTTCCAGCGCCACCACGGCGTTGCGCGCCCCGCCGCCTGCCTGCTGCTCGTCGGCGATCTTGAGCAGCGCCTCCGGCTCGGCCGGCAGCGCCTCGGCATTGAATGCCGGTGCAGTGTTTTTGACCTCTGAGGAGGGAGGACAGCCCAAAAGCAGCAGCGCCCCCAACCCCAGCCCCAGAATGTGAGTCTTCGTGCTCATTTCTTGGCTCCTCCCGTCGACTCGTAGCGCTTCTCGGCGGCTGTGAATAGCGCGGCGTTTAGCGGCACGAACTTGGTGATGTGCATCTCTTTGCAGATCTCTGCGCCCTTGGGCGTTCCGCACAGGCTGATCAGCGACTTCGCGAGCACCTTTTTATCGACGGCCGCCGGAGTGACGCCGCCAAAGATCACGACCGAGACCGGCGGCTGCGGAGACGACGCGAAGACCGAGCGCAGCGCCTCGCCGCCTTCGAGCTTCTTGGCCGCCGCCAGCTGATCGTCGTCCACGATCGCCGCGTCGGTCTCGCCGCGCAGCACCGCCCGCGCCGCCTTCATCGCATTGCCCACCTGCTTGAGCTGAAACTGCGTCGCCACCGACGCCACCTTACCGTCGAGCGCAACCTGTGCCAGGTACTGCGGCGACTCGGCCAGGTGCGTCCACAGCCGCTTGCCCTTGAGGTCATCCAGGCTCTTTATCGCCGGATCCTTGACGATGACATGCAGGCGCGTGGCGTTGAGATCGCTGCTCTCGACCTGAGCAACCGCCTCCAGCTGATGCTGCTTCTTCATCTCGAAGTAGAGCCAGGGTTCGAGCACGCCAAAGCCGGGCTTCTGCGTGTCGATGTACGTCTGGACCTCTTTTTTCGACGAGAGAAAGCGCCCCTTGAGGCCAGTCGCGCTCTTGTTCCATTCGGGCGAGCTCTCCAGAAAGGCGGCGAACCGATCGACATAGGGCTGCGCAGTTTCCGTGTCGCCGCCAAGACGGGTGGTGTAGATGGCAAAATCTTTGCCGCCAGCGTGAGCCATCGGCGCGATCAGCGAGGTGGTCAACACCAGTGCACTCGCACAAGCAAACAGACGGTGTCGGGTGAGCATGTCGGGCATTCTCCAGGGCAGCCTTCAGGCTGTCAACTTGCATAAACAAGGTAGACAGCCGCCGCCTGTTTGTATTCTAGGCTGAGTTGTGAGCGTCGGGGCAAGAACTAGTAGTTATCCTAGATCTCGGCCAGCATCTGGCGCATTTCCTCGGCAGCGCGCATGTGCAGTCGCGCGGCGATTCCTTCGGCTTCGCGCAGGGTGGCGCGCGCCGGAGCCACGCGACCGCGCTCGATGAGATGGCGCGCCAGCTGGTAGAGCGCCAGCGCCAGCTCTGCCTGATCTCCGACCTCGCGCAAGAGCGCCACGCTCCTGCGAAAGCAATCCCACGCGGGATGCGCGCCCTCGACCGTCTCGTCAAACAGCGTCGCTGCGTGCACCTCGCCCAGCACCAGCAGCGCGCGCGCAATTTCATGACGAACGCCGTTTTTCTGCGCCTGATCCAGCGCTTTCTGACAGCAGTCGAGCGCCGCTTTGTGCTGACCGCGGCGCAGCAGCACCAGCCCCAGCAGCCGCTGAATCTCGGCCAGCGCCCGTCGGGCAGAGAGTCGGATTGCCAGCTCGCGCGCGGTCTGCAGCTGCGCTTCGGCCTCATCTGTGTGGCCCTGCTGAAGCAGCACTTCGCCCAGGCGACACAGCAGCACGGCCCGCAGCGGCGACCGCGCAAACGGCTCGATGAGCGCGATGCCCTGCTCAAAGCGGGTGCGCGCCGCCGGCAGCAGACCGCGCAAGAGCTCGACGCTGCCCAGCGCTTCCAGGCACGCCGCCATGAGCTGCGGATCGCCCTCATGCTTGCGCATCGCCTCTTCGTAACAGCTGACCGCGGGATCGAGCAGACCGCGATGCTGCTCGATCGAACCAATCTGCAAGAGCGACGCCGCCACCTTGCGTCGATCACCGGCTCGCCGCCGCAGCTCCAGGGCGCGACTGGCGCGATCCAGGGCCTCTTGCGTGCGCCCGAGCAGCCACAGCACCTGCCCCAGATCTTCGAGCACGTTGCTCAGTCCCGCCGCGTCCGCGAGCTCGTCATATTCATCGTAAGCGCGCGTCAGATGCTCCAGCGCCAGCGACGGCTCGCCCTTGTGGCGGAAGATCTGCCCCAGCGCGTGGTGCGCCTTGGCCAGGTGGTGGCGCACCGCAAGCGCATGCGCAAGCCGCAGCAGCTTTTCGTACGCGCCGAACGCAGCATCGTAGTCGCCCTTCTGCACCAGCGCTGCGCCCAGGTCGTGCCACAGCCCGACCCGGATGCCCACGTCGGCGCTGCCCAGACACGCGAGCGCCCGCAGCAGCAGCCGCGGCGGCTTTGAATACGAGCCCCGCTCCGCGGCCATGCTTGCCACCCGCCGATAGAAAAAGGCGGCCGCGGCCCCGCGCCCCGCGCGCTCGTAGTGGCGCGCGACCGTCTCGATCACCTCTTCGGAGGACTGCTCCTGATGCAGCAGCAGCCAGTGCGCGAGCAGGCGGTGGTAGGAGCGTCGCTTGAGCAGCGGCACCGTGCCATAGACGATGTCGCGCCACGGCGGATAGGCAAATCGGTACTCCAGCTCGCCGCGCAGCCGGCTGTCGCGCACCGCGCGCACAAGACCGTGGCGCATGAGCAGCGCCAGCGCCTCCTGCACGGCCGCCCGCTCCCCGCTGGCCAGGAGCTCGTCGAGCGCGGGACCATCGGGATCCGCCGGCGAATCGCCGAGCGATCCCGGCTCGATGTCATCGCCCCCGGTAATGCCAGCCTGCTCGCAGCGCTCCAGCATGACCAGCGCATCGAGATAGAAGTGCTCGCCGCAGACCGCCGCCTTTTCGAGCAGCGCCCGCAGCTCCGGCGCCATCGCGGCCAGGCGCGCATGCACGAGCCCGTCCATGTCCAGCGTTTCGGGCAGCTCCAGCCCCGCCAGCCGCTCATCGTCCCAGTCCGCGACCATGGCCACGTGCGCACCGTCGCCGATGCCGTCGGGAATATTCAGCCTGGTCAGCGCGCCTGTCTCGGTCAAGAGCTGGAGCAGCTCGACCAGCTTGCGAGGCGAGCCCTCGCTGTGCTGCTCGACCAGGGACAGCAGCCCGAGCGGGATCTCCTCGGGCTCGCAGCCGACCGCGGTGGCGAACATCTCGACCGCGTCGGGCACCGGCATCGGAGGCAGGTCGATGCGCTCCAGCCCGCCGGTGCTACAGCCGTAGTCGCCATTGTTGTCGAGAAACTCGGGCCGCGCGAACAGTCCCACGAACACCGGCAGCTCGACCATGCTCTCGACCAGATAGTGAATCAGGCTCAGCGTCTCGTCGGTGGCATGCTCCATCTCGTCGAACAGCAGCACCAGCGGCGCCCGCGCGGCATCGGCGCTCAGAAAGCGCTTGAGCGCAACATACGTCCGCGGCTCGCCGCCCACCGGGTGCATGGCGTCGCCCGACTGCACGCTGTGCAGGTTCGGACTCTGCACGGGACTGTCGGGAAATGGGACGCCCAGGAGCTCGCCCAGACAGTGCGCGACCTCGGTGGCCCGCACCGCCGAGAGCAGCGACCGGCAGGTGCGCAGGATTTTTTCCCGCGCGCTCTGCGCCGGCTCGCCGGTTCGGATGTCGCAGCGCGTGCGCAGCTGCTCGGTCAGGGCGCTCACCGGTGACGCCCCTTCGCCCGGCATTGTTCCGACGAGGATGCGGTCGCGCGGCAGCCCCAGGTGCTCGGTGCACAGCCGCCCCAGCTCAAGCAGCAGCCGGCTCTTGCCCATGCCCGGCGCCCCGAGCACCAGACAGCCGCGCAGCTTGCTCTGCTTGAGCGACTTCTCGACGTTTGCCCCGAGGCGACCGAGCTCGCTGCCGCGCCCGCAAAAAGGCACCAGCTCCGCATCCTCCAAAAAAGGCGAGGTGGCGTCGATTCCCGAGCCTGGCCAGGGCCAGACATGATCTATCGAATGCGAGGGCGAATGCGAGGGCGAGTGCCCACTGAACGAGTCGAAGTCGACCTTCGGGATCTGGGCCGTGCGACACACTTCACAGATCTCAACACCGACGGGTACCTTCGCAGCGCAGCTCGTGCACAGGGCAGACATCGCCCTCCCTGTATCCGATTGAGCCGCCCGGCGCAAGAAATCCCGGCAAGCCGCTGCGCCGGTCTCAGCGCAATAGAGTTTTAAAATTGTCAAAAAAATTGAGTCTTTTTGCGGGGTTAAGAAATTTTCGGCAAAAAATTTGCCCTCGCGATCCCTGCACGGCAGCATGTTGTCTGTGGCGATCTCTGCACAATCATTGAAGCACCCTGTGGAGGTATCTAAGCGCTATTCTGCGCGCTTTTCCCACAGCGGTTCCACGAGTGGCTCCGGTCAGCCTTCTGCGGTTGCGTCGCCTGATATCGGCGATATCGGAAATATGGCGGCTCGCCCCTTTTTAAAGTGGGCCGGCGGCAAGCGGCAGCTGCTTCCCGAGATCCTCAGCCGGCTGCCGTCGTCGTTCGCTCGCTACCACGAGCCCTTCGTCGGTGGCGGGGCGGTCTTTTTCGCCCTTCACGAGCGCGGCCTGCTCGGGCCCAAGCGGGCGCGGCTGGCGGATATCAACGCTGATTTGGTAAACGCCTATCAGGTAGTCCGCGACCGCGTCGAAACGCTCATCGTTCTGCTTGGCCAATTTCGTAATGAAGAGGACTTTTATTACGAAGTCCGTGCGCAAGAGACGCATACCCTTGATCCGGTACAGCGGGCAGCCCGTCTGCTGTATTTAAACAAGACCTGTTTCAATGGTCTTTTCCGGGAAAACCGCCAGGGACGATTCAATGTTCCCTTCGGCCACTACAGCGACCCGCAGTTCTTAAAGCCCAACGACCTGCGCGCGGCCAGCCGGGCCCTGCGCGGCGTCGCCATCGAGCAGAGCACCTTCGACGAGCTGGAGTCGCAGGCGCAGCCGGGCGACCTGGTCTACTGCGACCCGCCCTACGCGCCCGTCAGCCGCACCGCGTCGTTTACCAGCTACAGCGCCGGTGGCTTCGACGACAGCGCCCAGGCCCGTCTGACGGCCATGGTGCAGCGGCTCGGAAACCGCGGCGTGAACGTGCTGCTGTCGAACTCCTCGGTGCCGCTCACGCACGAGCTGTACCGCAACCTGCACGTCGAGCAGGTCTACGCCAGCCGCGCCATCAACAGCCGTGGCGACCGCCGCGGCAAGGTCCCCGAGCTTCTCGTCGCTGCCGGCCCGCTGGCGACGCAGCTCGCCGCCCGCTCCCTCGCCATCCCCATGTCCGCCCCTGCTCCCGTCGCGCTTACGGCTGTCTAGCCGGCAGCCAGCCGCAAGAGCGCGAGGCGCGTCAGCTCGCAGCTCGACGGGGCGAGTCTAGTGAGCGTAGGTCCCAGCAAGGTCGAGCAGCTTCTTGTCGACCGCGGCGCCGCCCAGGTAGCGATGTAGCCAGTCCAACACCACCGCATACCACAGCCGCGAGTTGGTTGGCTTGAGCACCCAGTGATTCTCGTCGGGGAAGATCAGCAGCCGCGACGGCACCTTGCGCACCTGGAGCGAGGTGAACAGCTGCATGCCCTGCCCCACCGGCACGCGAAAGTCCTTCTCGTTGCTGATGACCAGCATCGGCGTCTTGATCTTGTCGGCGAAGCGCGACGGGCTGAAGCGGTCGTAGCTCTGCGAGCTCCAGGGGTCGCCCTGAAACTCCCAGCGCGGAAACCAGATCTCCTCGGTCTCGCCGTACATCGAGCGCAGGTCGAAGACGCCGGCGTGGCTGACCAGCGCCACGAAGCGGTCGGTGTGGCCGGCCAGCCAGTTGACCATGTAGCCGCCATACGACGCGCCCGCCGCCGCCACCTTGCGCCCGTCGACGTAGGGCTGCGCCACCAGCTGATCGACCAGGCGCATGATGTCGTCGTAGGCGCGCCCGCCCCAGTCGCCCGAGACCTGATCCACGAAGCGCTGCCCGAAGCCCTCGGAGCCGCGCGGGTTGGTCATCATCACGACGTAGCCGGCGCCGGCGAACATCTGCGCGTTCCAGCGCCACTGCCAGGCGTCCTCCCAGGCCCCCTGCGGACCGCCGTGGATGAGCACCACCGCCGGATAGCGCTTGGTCGGCGTGAAGTCGGGAGGCGTCACCACGTGGCTGTGCAGCGGCAGGCCGTCCTGGCTCTGCGCCCACAGCTCGCTCGCCTGCCCCAGCTTGACGCTGGCCAGCAGCGCGTCGTTGACGTGGGTCAGCTGCTCGGCCTTGGCGACGGGCTTGCCGTCGGCGCCGACCTCGATCCGGAACAGCTCCGATGGGCGATACAGCGACGAGCGGCCGAAGATCAGCGTCGCGCCGTCCCCCGAAGCCGACCGCCGCACCTGGAGGTCCGAGCAGTCGCCGACGCTGATCTCCGTCGGTGCGCCCTTGCCGCTGAGGTCGATGGAATAGAGCACGTCGCGCCCCTTGGACCCGGCCACGATGTAGATGCGCCGGCTGTCCGGGGACCACGCGAGGCTGTTGATGTTGGCGTCGAACGACTCGGTCAGCGAGCGCTGCTGCCCGCTCTGGCGGTCGCGCAGCCAGACCTCGAAGCGGTCGGCCTCGAAGCCAGGCCGGCGCTGGGCCAGATAGGCGAGGTAGCGCCCATCGGGCGAGTAGTGCGGGGAGATGTCGGTCGCCAGGTTGCCCTCGGTCAGGTTGCGGGCCTGGCCCGTCCCCGGGGTGAGGTCAGCGGTGAGGGACAGCGTGACCACGTCCTGGTTGGTCGAGAGCGACGGATCTTTATCGCGATTCTGCACAAAGGCCAGCTCGCGCCCGTCGGGCGAAAAGGCCACCGGCTCCGCCCCATGGCGCGCCAGCGACGGCGTATCCAGATCCTGCGGCGTCAGATCCACCGGCGTCGCCACCGGCTCGTCGCCGCCGGGCACCAGCACGCGCAGCAGGTGGCCGCGCTGCCCGTCGTACCAGCTGTCCCACCAGCGGTAAAAGAGGCGGTCGGTCAGCCGCGCCTTCACGGTCTGGTGCTCGTGCGCCTCGGTGCGGGTCTTGTTGCACTCCTCGCCGGCGGGATAGGCGGGACAGTCAAAAAAGACCCGCGTCTCGACGATCAGGGCGCGGCTGTCCGGGGACCACAGGATGTCGCTCGCGCCGCTGGGCAGGTTGGTCAGCTTGCGCGCCTCGCCAGCGCCGATGCGCAGCAGGTAGACCTGTGGCGAGGAGCCGTCGCGCGTGCTCAGAAATGCCAGCGAGCGGCCGTCGGGCGAGAGGCGCGGGCTGCTGTCCCCGCCCTCCTGCTTGAGGCCGCGCTCGGGAAACGTCAGGCGCTGCGGCGGGGCGCTCGGCTGCCCGGGAGCGGTCAGCGGCTGGACGTAGATTGCGCTCTGCCAGCGGTTGAGCTCCAGGCGCGGCCACGAGATCGCGAAATAGAGCGACTTTCCGTCGGGACTGACCTGCGGGTCCGAGACCTTGCCCAGGTGCGCGAGGTCATCGAACGAAAAAGCGTGCGGCCCACTGTGGGCAGCCGGGGCAGTCTGAGCAGCCGGGGCAGAGCGTGCGGGGGCAGCTGCAAGCGCTGGCGATGCCAGCGGACATAACAGCAGTGCGGCCAGCGCGCAGGAGCGCGAGGGGAGGGTCTTCATGGTGTTGTGCGTCTGTTTTGCCAGGTGTTATTGGAGAATAAATTTTATATCTAAAATTACAGAAAAATCCTATAGAGATCCGCTGCTTGCGAGGTCGCGGAGCGGGAACTTATATAAGCAATCCAGTAGCCGGTTATTTATCTGGAGAGGGCGGCAGCAGGCCGAGCAGCTCCAGGAACTGGTAGGTGATGCGCGCGGTGGCGCCCCACACCAGGCGGACCGTGCCGCTGGGATCGGGAAAGTGGAACTCGTGCATGGCGTAGCTCACGCCGTTCCATTCATGAAAACCGCCATGGCGGTATGTGTTCGCCAAAACATCGATGGGCGCCCAAAAAGTATCGGCGACCTCGGTGGCGCTGGGTGTGACCAGCACCGGCCCCTCGACCAGCCCGACCACCGGCGTGATCGTGAAGCGATCGATGGTGGGCACGTCGTCGAGCAGCCCGCAGATCTGGACGCGCTCGGCGGCGAGGCCGACCTCTTCATGGCTCTCGCGCAGGGCGGTCTGTTCGGCGCTGGCGTCGCTGGGCTCGCGCTTGCCGCCGGGAAAGGCAATCTGGCCAGAGTGCGTGGGCAGGCCGGCGTTGCGCACGATGAACAAGAGCTCCGGCGGCGCTTCGCTGGCCTCGCTGGGCACAAGCAGCGGCAGCAGCACCGCCGACTCGCGCAGGCGGGGGCTGTGCTTGAGCAGGCTCAGCCGCGGCCTCTTCACGAGGCGCTCGCGCAGCTGGCCAAAGCGCTCCAGCGCGGCGGCCGAGATGGTCATGGCTGGGTCGCCTCAGCGCCGGGCCCGGTCAAGAGCTTGGGCGGCGACGGCGGCTGCGCACAGACATCGGGCTCGGTGGGAACGCCCGGCGGCTGTTCGAGCCGGAACACACCATCTTCCAGCGTCGGGTTGAGCTCGCGCTCGCGCCAGCGCAGGCGCACGTCGCTCTTGTGCGGCGGATCCTCGATGAAGGTGGTCGCGGGCAGGCGCAAGGTCGCGCCGCTTGCGGGGAGCGTCTCGGCGGTGAAGCCCTCGTTGCGCAGCTTCCAGACCGCGGCGCCGCCGACATCGCGCCCCTCGGCCTCGCGCACGTCCCAGGTCTTGCCCTCGGCCTGCAAGTAGATGACCTCGCTGTAGCCGCGGCCATCGTGCATGGTCAGCACCTCGCGGCCGCCGTCGCGACCGTCCCACGAGACCTCGGTCTTGACCGTCTCGGCCAAGAGCGGCACGCCGCCCATCAGGACCTCGATGATCTGGCTGGGCGGCATGGAAACGCCCAGGATGCGCGCCATGTTGCAGGGGCTGACGCCGCCGGACATGAAGCGGTTTTCGCGCACGTCGAGCAGCTGAAAGGTCTGCCCGTCGGTGGCCAGCGTAACCAGCGGCCCGGTCAGCGAGTTTTCACCCGCCAGCCGCAGACGCTGCGGCCGGGCCGCGATGAGCGAGATGTCGACCTTGACGCGACCGCTGTTTCCCAGCAGATCCGCCTTGGCGCGCGCCCGCAGCGCAAACAGCCCGGCGCGGCCCTTCTGGATGTGCTGAAGTAGCTGATCTGCCGTCGGAGCGGCATAGGGACGGTCGGGAACCACCGCTTTGGGACAGCCTGCAAGAAGAAGCACCAAAGAGGCCAGGCCAGGGACTCGCTGAATCAAGGAGCAGATGCGCACTCCGGCCAATCTAGCATGCCCGCCCGCACCGTGGGTACGCCCGGCGACGGCCGCCCTCCAGGGATCCCGCCGAGGGTTGCTATAGTGGGGCGATGCCACTGGCTCTTTTCGATACTTTTCCAGAGCTTGCCGAGCGGCTGCCGTACCGACCGCTGGGCGAGTTTCCCACCGCGATCGAGCGGATCACCGCGCCGCTGCCCGGGGGTGGCGAGCTGTGGGTGAAGCGCGAAGATCAGTCGGGCCTGGCCTACGGCGGCAATAAGGTTCGCAAGCTGGAGCTCTTGCTGGCCGACCCGCCGCAGGGGCCGAAGACGCGGCGGCTGGTGACGCTGGGAGCCTATGGCTCAAACCAGGTGCTGGCGGCGGCGATCTATGGGCGACCGCTCGGCTTTTCAATCGAAGCGGTGACGTTTCCGCAGCCGATCACCGAGCGCGTGCGGCGCACGGTGCAGGCGCAGCTGGGGGCGGGGGCGCAGCTTGTGCCGTGTCGCACCCAGGCTGGTCTGGCGATCGAGTGGCCGCTGGCCCTGCTGCGCGCGCACCGGCAGCGGCCGCCGGCCGTCACCATGCCGCCCGGGGCTTCGAGCCCGCTGGGCAACCTGGGGTGGTGGTCGGGGGGGCTGGAGATTGCCGCGCAGGTGCGGGCCGGGCTCGCGCCGCGCTTTGATGCGGTCTATGTGGCGCTGGGCTCGGGCGGCACCGCGGCCGGGCTGCTGCTGGGGCTGGGCAGCGCCGCGCGCGAGCTGGTGGCGGTGCGGGCGGCACCGTGGCCCGCCGCCAGCGAGACGGTGGTCCGCTGGCACGCAGGGCGCTGTCGGGCGCTGCTCGGGCAGCTGCTGGGGAGGTCGCCGCCCTTTGTACTAGGTCCCAAGCTGCGCATCGAGGGGCGCTTCATCGGTCCAGGCTATGGCCACGCGACGCCGCTCGCGCAGCAGGCCATCGAGCAAGGGGCCAGGCTGGGCATGGGGCTGGATCCGACCTACACGGGCAAGACCTTCGCCGCGCTGCTGGGCGACGCGCAGGCCGGCAGGCTGGCGGGCAAGCGGGTGCTGTTCATCAACACCCACAACAGCCGCGATATCGGCAGCTTCGTCTCTGCGGGCAGCCTGGATGGCCTGCCCGGTTGGCTGGCTGCGCGGCTGCGCGCAGGCGGGTCCGAAGCTGTCGCGGGCTAGGCTTGCTGGGCCTCCTCTGCTCCGGTTAGGATGCAGAGAGGAAAACGGAGGTCTTGATGCCCCTTCCCCACCCCCACCGCGGCCGACTCTGGAAACCTGCCCTTGCCAGCCTGGCCCTGCCGTTCGCACTGATGCTGAGCTTTTCGAGCGCACAGGCGCAGGCCCCAGCGCCTCCAGCGGGTCCGTCGATGTGGAAGGATCTGCGCGTGCTTCCCAAAGACATCTCCAAGCCCGAGCTCAAGAGCATCATGAAGACCATGTCGAAGTCGCTGGGCGTCGACTGCGATCTCTGCCACAAAGAGCCGAACATGGAAGCGGACACGCCGAACAAGAAGATCGCGCGTGAGATGATGCAGATGACCGCCGAGCTCAACAAGAAGTACCGCCCGACCACCAACGGCAAGGTCACCTGCTTTACCTGCCACCGGGGCGACAAGCGGCCCGCCGAAGCTCCGAAATAGTCGCGCGAAAAACTGATTGCCGCGGCGGCGCCTGATTGCTTACGTTGCGGCGGTGGCGCAGCTCTCCTCTGGTTCCGATTCGCTCGCAGCCCCGGCGGGAGCCCGGCTGCGGATCCTGCTCGTCGTCGTCTCCCTGATCTTGAGCGTGGTGATCGGGCTTCTGCTCAGCCGGCGCGGCGGTGCGGCGGTGGGGGCGAGTCCGGCCCGAGCGCGACCGGTGATTGGGCTGTCGTTCGACACGCTCAAGGAAGAGCGGTGGCAGCGCGATCGGGCGGCATTCATCGGCCGTGCGCACGAGCTGGGCGCCGAGGTGATCGATCTGGCCGCCAACAGCAACGACACGCAGCAGATGCGCGACGTCGAGTCGCTCATCACGAGCCGGGTGAGCATGCTGGTGATCGTCGCGCACAATGGGGCCGCCATGGCCAAGGCGGTGGGTCTGGCGCATGCGGCCAGCATTCCGGTCATCGCGTATGACCGGCTGATCCCGGACTGCGACCTCGACTTCTACATCACGTTCGATGCGGTCAAGGTGGGTGCGCTCCAGGCGCAGTATCTCGTCGACCACCTGCCCACGCCGAGGCGCGGCCACATCGTGCGCCTGCACGGCGCCAAGACGGACCACAACGCGCACCTGATGAAGCAGGGGCAGGATCGGATCCTGGAGCCGCTGATCAAGAGCGGCGACCTGGTGGTCAGTCACGAGGACTGGGTCGATGAGTGGAAGCCGGAGGCGGCCAAGCGCATCGTCAACGCGGCCCTGTCGCGCGCCGCGGCGCCCGCTGGCTCCGAGTCGGCGATCACCGGCATCCTGGCGCCCAACGATGGCACGGCCGGCGGTGCGATTCAGGCGCTGCTTGAAGAGGGCCTCGTCGGGCCGGCGGCGGTCGGGCATGCGCCGATGGTGGTCACCGGTCAGGACGCCGAGCTTGCCGCCTGCCAGCGCGTCGTGGCGGGCACGCAGACCATGACCGTCTACAAGCCCCTGCACCGGCTGGCCGGACGAGCGGCCGAGGTCGCGGTGGCGATGGCCAAGGGCAGGCCGGTCGTGGCCAGCGGCGAGATGGACAACGGTCGCATCAAGGTGCCGTCGATCTTCGTCGATGTGGTGGCCGTGGATCGGCAGAACATCCTGGATACGGTCGTCAAGGACGGCTTCCATCGCGAATCGTCGCTGCGTCCGGGCTCGCAGGCCGGCCAGGGAGGTTAGCTTGCTGTGCTTGCGCGGCGTCAAGAAGCGGTTCGGCGGCGTGGTGGCGCTCGCCGGCGTCGACTTCACGCTCCAGCCGGGCGAGATTCACGCGCTGTGCGGCGAAAATGGCGCCGGAAAATCGACGCTCATCAAGATCCTCTCGGGCGTGCACCCCAGCGGAAGTTTTGAGGGCGAGTATCTGCTCGACGGTCGGCCGGCGCGACTGGGCTCGCACGCCGACGCCGCGGCCATGGGCATCGCCGTCATCTATCAAGAGCTGGCGCTGTGCGACGAGCTCACCGTTGCTGAAAACATCTTCCTCGGTCACGAGCCGCAGTCGGGTCCGTTTGGGCTGTTCGTCGACGGTGTCCGCATGGTTCGCGAGGCGCGGCAGCTGCTGCGAACGCTGGGCATCGATCTCGATCCCGACGCCAAGATCGGCCGGCTCGGCGTCGGACAGAAGCAGCTGGTCGAGATCGCCAAGGCGCTGGGACGCCGCTCGCGCGTGCTCATCCTGGACGAACCGACCGCGGCGCTCAGCGAGCGCGAGACGGATACGCTCCTGGAGCTCCTGCGCGAGTTGCGCCTCCGCGGCACCGCGTGCATCTACATCTCGCACAAGCTCGACGAGGTCTTCGCCATCGCCGACCGCATCACGGTGCTTCGCGATGGCCGCAGCATCTTCACCCAACCGGCCGGCGCGCTCGATACGACCACGGTGATCCGCGGCATGTGCGGCCGCGAGGTCACGGACCTTTTTCCACCGCGCCGCGCTCGGGATTTTGCCGGCACGCCGCCGCTGCTCTCGATTCGCGGCCTGACCGTGGCACCTGCGATGGGCGCTGCGCCGCGGCTGCGACAGATCTCGCTTGAAGTGCGCGCGGGCGAAGTGCTTGGAATCGGCGGCCTTCTTGGCGCTGGTCGCACGGAGCTGCTGCTGCATATCTACGGTGCCTGGGGCGTGCGCTGCGGCGGCACGATCCATCTTGGGCACCAGGATCTCGGCGCAGTCACGCCTGCCTCTGCGCTCGCGGCCGGCATCGCCCTGCTCAGCGAGGAGCGCCGACGCTACGGCCTGTGCATGGACGAGTCGGTTAGCTTCAACCTGTCGCTGTCATCGCTGGCGCAGCTCATCGAGCACGGGATTATCGACGCCGGCCGAGAAGCCGCCAGCAACCTGGCCATGGCCGACCGCGTGCGCCTGCGCTCGGCAGCGGGAGCCGGCACGCTCGCGGTGGCTGCGCGCGCGCTGTCCGGAGGCAACCAGCAGAAGGTCGTGCTGGGCAAGGCGCTGCTCACCCGTCCGCGCCTGCTGCTGCTCGACGAGCCGACCCGCGGCATCGACATCGGCGCCAAGCAGGAGATCTACGAGCTCATCGCCGGCCTGTGCGAGCAGGGCCTGGCAGTGCTGATGGTGTCGTCGGAGCTGCCGGAGCTCTTGGGCCTGTGCGACCGCGTCTTGGTGCTGCACGACGGCGCGCCGGCCGGCGAGTTCGTGCCTGGAGATAGCGCCGCCAGCGCCGAAGCGATGCTCGCCGCCGCGCTGGGGCAGGCGCCGTCTTCGGACGCGCCGCATCCCGTCCTCTTGAATCAGGCCGCGCCCGTCGCTGCCAAGGTGACCTACCCATGAAACAGGCGCTGGAGTGGCGCGATCTGTCGCTGGTCTTCGTGCTGCTGCTGCTGGGCGCGGTCTTTGCAGTGACGGCGCCGCAGTTTCTGACGGCGCGCAACCTGAGCATGCTGATCATCGAGTTTTCGATCACCAGCGTGCTCGCGCTGGGAATGCTGCTGGTGATCCTGCCGGGCCATGTGGACCTGTCGGCCGGCAGCGGCGTCGGGCTCATCGGGGGAATCGCGGCGGTGCTGATCATCCGCAGCCAGGTGCCGGCGCCGCTGGCGCTGCTGGTCGGGCTGGCAGCGGCGGTGGCGCTGTGGCGGGCGATGGGCACGCTGATCGTCACGCAGGGCATCCCTGCCTTTATCGTCACGCTGGGGGGGCTGCTGGTCTTCAAGGGGCTGTTCTGGCTGGTCATCCGCAACACGACCGTGCCGGTGAGCCCGGGCGGGGCGCAGAACCTGTTCAGCGTGCTCACGACCTATTACGTGCCGCCGCACGCCAGCCTGCTGCTGGCGGCGCTGCTGGCGGCGCTGCTGGCCTATGCCAGCTACCGCAGCCACCTGTCGCTGCGGCGCAGCGGTGGAGCGGGTCCGGACCCCGAGCTGCGCTTCCTGCGCTGGCTGGTCACTGCGCAGGCCATTGCCGTGGTGGCGCTGATTTGCAGCGAGTTTCGCGGCTTGCCGCTGCCAGCGCTGCTGCTGAGCGCAGTGGCCGCCGCGGTGCACGTGCTGACTCGGCACACGCGCTTTGGGCGCTATCTGTACGCCATCGGAGGCAACGAAGAGGCAGCGGTACTGTCGGGAATCCCGGTTCGCGGCGTGGTCATTCGCGCCTTTACGCTCATGGGCGGCGTGGTGGCGCTGACCGGCTTCCTCCAGACGGCCTATGCCGGCGCGTCGACCACCACAGTGGGCGAGCTGATGGAGCTGGATGCGGTTGCGGCCTGCGTCATCGGTGGCGCCAGTCTGCGCGGTGGGCGAGGGACGGTTCCGGGCGTGCTGCTGGGCGGGTTCATCATGGCCACGCTGCTCAACGGGCTGTCGCTGCTGGCGGTGCCGCCGGAAGCGCGCTTCATTGCCCGCGGCGCCGTGCTGGGCCTGGCAGCGTGGCTGGACGTACTGCTCAGTCGCGAGAAGAGAGGCTGAGCAGCACGCGGAGGGTGCTCACGAAGATGTTGAAGAGCGCCGCAAACAGCATCAGCGCACCGCGCACCGGGCTGTCGAAGTTCGGGTTGTTCAGGACATCGCTGGTCGCGTAGACCAGGATGAACACACCGAAGATGCCCACTGCGACGCTGATCAGCAGCCCGACCACGCCGCTGTGCAGGAACAGCGAGTTCATGAGCACAGCGACGAAGACGCTGGCGATGATGCCGGTCATGAGCCCAGCCGGCGCCGAGAAGCGGTCGCGCGTCACCATCATGTAGCCGGTCACAGCCACGAACACGGCCAGCGTCACTCCACCGGCGGCGGGAATCAGCTTGGGCGCGACGAGGTTTGCGAAAAACAGCAGCGGCGATACTGCCAGGCCCGAGAGGAACCCGTCGGCAGCCAGCGCGAGGAGCCCCAGCGTCTTGTTGCGGTTGGCGGCCCACAGCGCGATGTAGGGCACGACGTTGATCATGATGAGCGCCGTGATCCAGCCCATCGTGCTGCCAAAGAACATGGCCAGCGATTCGTTGGTGGCGCCTGCATAGCCGCCAGCAACGGCCCCAGCGACGCTGATGCTCAGCAGGGCGTAGGTCTTTTTGGCGATGGCGGCCTGGCGCTCATCGAGGGTGGTGGTACCAAACAGTTTTTCGGTTGCAGTCATGAGCGACATAGTGTTGCTCCAGTTCCGTTCGTCTTTAGGGACTAGTCTGCGTTCACCTGCGCCGAGCGCAAGAGCCCCGCAGGGTTATTCCGTCGGTCGGCGCGCCAGAACAAAGTAGTTGGGCATGGACTTGCCGTTGCGAGTGGCGTGGCCGATGAAGACATCGCGCGAGACCCGCCGACAGTAATCGTGCATGTTCTTGTAGACAAAGTGCGACAGGCCGCGGTTGTTGGGCTTCACGGCCGGCCAGTCGGCGGGGACATCCTCTGCCGAAGGTACGCGGGTGTAGTCAATGAGGATCTCTTTGCCCGACATGACCGTCGTGAAGTAGCCGGGGCCGGTAAAGGGGCTCATCGTCTGGAAGTTGAAGCCGATGACGGTGCCGCTCTTGGTGCGGGTAAAGCGCTTCTCGAACAGGCGAAACAGCGGCAGGTTGTTGAGCCCCGCGTAGATGATCGTCTTGCCAACTGCCGACGGTGGAACGAAATCGTCAAGGTTCGCGGCAGGGGCGCTCTCGCAGCGGTCGTACAGCATGCCGAGCGCGGTGCGGCTGAGGCTGCGCACCTCCCGGATCCGGGCCTCTGCATCGAGCCCGTCCAGGTACGCTTCAAGCGTCGCGGGATCGGCGCCAGCGCCGATAAGCATCGACAGATCCTGCTGTTCTGCTGCGTTTCCGGTCCGAGTCGCTGCCTGGCTCATCTCGTTCTACCCTGTCTGCACTTTTGTGCTGAATGTCGATTTCTGTTCATCTCTTCTACTCTACGGTCACCGATTTGGCCAGATTGCGCGGCTGGTCGACGTCAGTGCCCTTGAGATCGGCGACGTGGTAGGCAAAGAGCTGTAGCGGCACGACTGTGAGCAGCGGCAAGAGCAGCGGCGGTGCCTTCGGAACTTCGATCACGTCGTCGGCAAGCCGGCGCAGCGCCGGGTCTCCGGACGTGGCCACCGCGATCACCCGTCCGCCGCGAGCCTTGACCTCGCTCAGGTTCGACAGGACTTTTTCGTAGCCGTTGTCCTCGGGCGCAAGCACGATCACCGGCACACCCTCGTCGATCAGCGCGATCGGCCCGTGCTTCATCTCACCGGCCGCGTAGCCCTCGGCGTGGATGTAGGAGATCTCCTTGAGCTTGAGGGCGCCTTCGAGCGCGATCGGATACTGCGGGCCGCGTCCGAGAAACAGCACGTCCTGCGAGTGGCCATACTTGCGCGCCAGCGCCTGCACCTGCGCCGAGGTCTCGATGGCGTCGCTGATCTTGGCCGGCAGGGCCAAAAGTTCGTTCAGGAGTTCGCTGGCTCTCGCCTCGGCAAGGGCGCCGGTCCGTCGCCCGAGGTGCAGCGCCAGCAGAAACAGCGCCGAGAGCTGGGTGGTAAACGCCTTGGTCGACGCCACGCCGATCTCGGGCCCGGCGTGGGTGTAGAGCGAGTGGTGCGCCGCCCGCGCGATCGATGAATCGACGACGTTGGCAATGCACAGGATCTGGGCTCCGCGCAGTCGCGCCTCTTTCACGGCGGCCAGCGTGTCTGCGGTCTCACCGGACTGCGACACCGCCACCGCCAGATCGCCCGGCAGCACCACAGGGTCGCGATAGCGGAACTCCGACGCCAGATCCACCTCGACCGGGATGCGCGACAGCTGCTCGATCATGTACTTGCCGATGAGCGCGGCGTGATACGAGGTGCCGCAGGCCAGAAGCAGCAGCCGCTTTACGCTCTTGGGATCGATCTCGTAGCCGTCGAGCAGCGCGTCGGCCGGCTGATGCAGCAGCCGCCCTCGCAGCGTGTCGGTGACGGCGCGCGGCTGCTCGTGGATCTCCTTGAGCATGAAGTGCTTGTAGCCGTCTTTTTCGGCGGCGACGAGCGACCAGGTGATGGCGCGCTCGGCCCGGGGACGCTCGTTGCCGTCGAGGTCGATGATGCGGGCGCCGCCTGTGGTGATCTGGGCGATGTCGCCCTCTTCGAGGAAGATCACGCGCCGCGTGTGCTCAAGCAGCGCCGGTACATCCGACGCGATGAAGGTCTCGCCGGTTCCAAGCCCGATGACCAGCGGCGAGGCGTTCTTGGCGCAGACGATCTCGTCGGGCGTCTCCGTCGACAGCACCACGATGGCGTAGGCGCCGTGGACCTGGCGCAGCGCCCGCCGCGTCGCCTGAAGCAGCCGCTCGCCCTGGCTGCGCGGGGTCGACGTGGAGATCGCGACCTCGTTTTGCAGCTCCGCGTAGATCAGGTGGGCGACGATCTCGGTGTCGGTCTCCGACTGAAATTCGTGGCCGCGCGCGACCAGGCCCTGCTTGAGGGACAGGTAGTTTTCAATGATGCCGTTGTGGACGACCGCGACCCCCTTGTAGCAGTGCGGGTGCGCATTTTCGTCCGACGGCCGGCCGTGTGTGGCCCAGCGGGTGTGGCCGATGCCGACGTGGCCGCGCAGCGCGTCGGGGGCGGACCTGGCAATCAGCGATTCGAGCTCGCTGAGCTTGCCGCGACAGCGCGCAACCTTGAGCTCCAGCGGTCCGCCGCCGTCCGCCTGGCCCTCTGCCGGACCGAGCACCGCCACGCCGGCCGAGTCGTAGCCTCGATACTCCAGGCGCCGCAGGCCGCCGATGAGCAGCGCAGTGGATTCCTTGGGACCGATATATCCGACGATTCCACACATTGAGTTGTCCGCCTCGCTCGCTTCGTCTGTCGTTTGTCTTAAGGGGGGTCTAAGTCGCTATAAGCGGCCAAGTATTGCCCTGGGTGAGCGGCAGGCGCAAATGGCACTGAGGCGCTGCCGCAAATTGGCGGGATCTCAGGATTTCGGTCTTGTAGCCGGGCAAACTTAGATTTGTTAGTCTGTTAGACCATGAGCCTAGATGTCGTGTATCAGGGTCTGCCCATTGCCAAAGGTGCTCGCGTTCGCTTCGAGGAGGGCTCCCTCTTCGTCGAGACGGACGGTCCGATGCCGGTGGCGACGGCGCTGGTGTTGTCGCATGAGGACAAGTCGCTGACCGGTCGCGTGCGCCGCGTGCGCGAGGGCGCCGGGGCGGGCATGTTCATCACGCCGGCCGAGTCCGCCAAGCTGCCGCGCTGGCTGATCGCGCTCAACCCCGAGACGGCCCACGCCGCGGAGTTCGAGCCCGAGGCCCCTGCCGCTGTCGCCGAGCCTCCGCAAGCCCAGGAGCAGGTGCAAGCACAAGCCCAGGCGCAGGCACCGGCCCAGGCCCAGGAGCCGGCCCCCACAAGCAGCGCCAGCCCAGCGGCAGCCGTCGAGGCAGCCCCGTCGAACCGCACGCCCGAGAGCGAGGGCGGCGAGGACGAAGACGAGAGCAAGGCCGCAGGCCACAAGCCCGGCGACAAGAAGCCCGCAGGCGGCGCCAAGCCCAAGAAGAAGCCGCGCCGTCGCTAGCCCTCTCGCTGCGACTCTGCCAGGTGCGTCAGGACGAGGCTTTGGGCCTCGCCCTGCCCTATTCGGGCTCCATGGTGCAAAGCAGCGGAAACTCCGCTTCTTTGGCCAGCTCCACCACCTTGCGCACCTTCGTCTCTGCGATCTCGTGCGAGTAAACGCCTGCCACACCGACGCCGTTGTGGTGGATGTGCAGCATGATCCGCGTCGCTGACGCCTCCGAGTGATTGAAGATGGTCTGGAGCACGGCGACGACAAACTCCATCGATGTGTAGTCGTCGTTGTGCAGCAGCACCTTGTACATCTGCGGCGGCTTGAGCTTGGGCGCGGATTTCTTGTCTACGACGATGTTGGTGTCGTCTTGTTTGGGGCGCAGGCGGCTCATGGTCTCGAATAGTAATAGCGCATTTTACGGTCGCGCGGCGAACACAGCGATGGTCTCTTCGACGCCATCGATGCGCCGGGCGAAGTTGACGAACTGGCCGTAGCGCTCGGGCGCGATGCGGACCAGCGGCAGCGAGAGCTCGGTGTGCAGCTGCAGCCGATCAGGGGCACCGGCAGCTGGGGTGACTCGCTGGCTGAAGCGGCCAAACTCGGTCAGCTCAAGCGTCGGCGTGGTCTGAACCAGACGGGCGCCGGCGGGCAGGTGGATGTTGGCATCGAGCGTCGTCGGCACGACATAGTGCACGAGCAGCGGCGTCTGCCGGTTCGACACATGCACATAGTTGCGGCTGAGGAGCACGGGATAGGGAGCGGGCAGCACCAGCTCGCTTGTCCCCGACTCGCCGCGCTGCCGCGCCAGGTGCGGCGCCTTGAAGCGGTACTCGACGACCAGCGGCTCGTCGTCGCGATCCATGGGCCCGTACTTGAGCTCCCCAAGGCTGGCGCCGGGAAAATAGAAGCCGAGCGCGCGCTGCTCAAGCTCCTGCCGCAGCTTCTCTTGCGACAGGTTCTCCACGTGCTCGCGCCACTCCACGGCCGGTCCGCCGGTCAGCGTCTCGCGCACCGACACCTCGCCCGCACCGTCGGGGAGCAGCGTCATGTCCATCTCCAGACGCCGGCTGTCGCGCAGGGCGATCTCAAGCCCGTGCGGCATGGAGCTGCGGAAGGCCGCGGTCGCGCCGCCCTCGCTGGGCAGGGGCACATCCACAAAGCTCGCCTGCGGCAGCGGCGGGGCGGCCGTCGGCTCGGGCAGGCGCAAGGCGCGCGCGCCGCGCAGCATCGGCCGCACATAGCCCGACGCCACATGGCGGAAGCTCGGGTCCAAAAACAGCGCCGGCTGCCCGGCTGGGCCGCGGCCGGGCGCCACGGCGATGATGACCTCGTGATACGCGGTCAGATCCGGCAGCTGCCCGTCGAGCTGCGGGGCAGTCTGAGGACGCACGAGCCACATCTCGCACGGGATGCCCGCGGCGCGCAGCAGCGCCATCAGCAGCACGTCCCGCCGGCCCTGCCGACGCGACAGGATGGACGTAGCCGCCTCCTCGATCGAGCCGCCGTCCTGGATGTTGCGCCGCACCCACTCGTCCAGCTGCCGGGCGCGCGTGATGAGCCGCCCCATGCCGCCCGGAGCCGTGATCGGATCGACGTCGCCGCGACTGCTCTTGGCCGGATCGGGGCCCGCGATCTGGATGGCCAGCGCTCGCACCTCGCGCCCCAGGTAAAGGGTGCGGATGCGGCGGTCGCGCAGGTAGTTCGAATAGCTGGCAAAGGACAGCCCAGAGGCGACGCGCACCGACGGCAGCCAGTCGTCAATCACCGCTTCGCTGAGCGGCGGCTCGGGGCGCATGCGCGCAGCCTGGCGGCGCTGCCAGGTGTAGGTGCGCAGCTCACCTTCGGTGCGCACATCCGCCTGCGGGATGTCGCGCTGGCCATTTTTCACCGGCCCGCGGGCGTCGACCTGAAGCGGCATGTCGGTGGGCACCACGAGCACATACTCGCTGCGGTCGAGCGGCGCGTCGGCCGAGGCAAAGTAGAAGCGCTCGGCCAGAAAGCCGCGCGGAAACGCCGGCAGCGGCGGCTCGCGGTCCAGGTACTCGAACTCGACGTAGTCGCCGACCTCCAGGTCAGGGGCCGAGATGCTGTCCTTTTCGGGAATCTCTTCCGGCTCGCGCGTCGAGCCGTCGGCCTTGATCGTCCGCAAGGTCAGGACCTCAGCGCCATCGGGGATCCGCACCTCGCCGAACTTGGCGAGCCCGTCTTTGGTCAGCACCCGGATGATGTTGTGGGTCAGCGTCAGTCGGGCGCCGGTCGAGAGCACCCGCACCACGGTCCGGTCGAGCAGCATCACAGCCGGCTCACCGTCGAAAGTGCCGGGATTTTTGGCCAGAAAGTCGGTGATCACCTGGCGACCATCGATGCGATAGCTGTCCATCAGCCCGCGCTCGCCAAGGGCCAGCAGGGCGCGCTGAAACTCGGCCGACTCGGGCAGCAGGCGCGTCCCGTCGTGGATGACCGCCCGCGCGTCTTCGCGCTTGCCCATGGCGACCAGCAGGTTGGCGAGCTCGATGCGATGGTTGACGCTGCGCGGCGCCTGCGCCAGCAGCCCCGCGCGCAAGAGCCGCGCCTGCTCCAGGTCGCCCTGTCCGCGCCGCGCCGTCAGCAAGCGCGCCAACGACCCCCGCCACTCCTCGTTTTCGGGCTCCAGCGCGAGCAGCCGCAGGTACTCGCGCTCGGCCTCGCCCATGCGGCCGGCGTCGACCAGCTCGTCGGCCAGGCGATCGCTGTAGCGATTGCAGGCCGAGAGCTTGGCCGAAGCCTCCAGCGCGCCGCGCACGTCCTGATACTCGCGGCGCAGATCCACCTGCGCCTCCAGCAGCGCGCAGGCCGAGGGCCCGAGGATCGCGGCCTCGGCCAGCGCCTTTTCGGCCTCGACCAGCCAGCCGCGCGCCTTGAGCACACGGTAATAGAGCAGCGGCACCTGCCAGTTCGGCTCCGCGGGCTTGGGCGCCGACTCCAGCAGCTCCTGCGCCTGGTCGGGATGCTCCTCCTGGAGCATGAGCGTGGCCAGCGACAGCCGCGCCCGCAGCAGCCGCGGCTCCTCTTTGAGCACCTGTTCAAGCAGGCTGCGCGTCTGGTCGCGCATCAGCCGCTCCGGCCGCGTGCGATCCTCCAGGAGCAGTGCTGCGCGCAGCAGCGAGAACGCCGCGAAGCGCGGCACGCTGGACGCGACACCTTCGATGGCATCCAGGCCCGCTTCGGCATCGCCCGAGACGTGCGCCTGCTGGCCGCGCAGCAGCGCCCGCAGCACCTGCTCGCGACCGCTCTTGGCATCGGGCAGCTCGGTCAGCCAGCGACGGCGGGCAGTGACGGTTCCCGCATCGACGGTGTGCGGCGGCTGCTCAACCGAGCCATCGAAGAAGGTCAGTCCCGGAGCGCTCAGCTGCACCTGCACGCGGCCCGAGGTGCCAACCTTTAGCACCAGGCTGTGCCAGCCCGGCTGAAGGTAGAGCCACAGATACTGGCGACGGCGCGGATCCTGGTCGAGGTGGCTCAGGCGACCATCGACATAGAGGGCCCAGGGAGCGCCGCCGCTCTCGATGGTGAGGGGCTGCGGGCCGGTCTTGGTGAAGCGCGCCCAGGTGGTCGCGAACATGACGCCCGAGCGCCCCCCGGCGGTGTCCAGGGCGACGTTGCAGCCGTAGCCGCTGCGCCGCAGGTAGCCGGCACGCTGCGGATCGTGAGCGGGATTGTCCGCCGGAAAAGAGGTCAGAAGGTCCAGCGCCGGTAGGTTTCCAACGGGTCCGCTCACGTAGAAGCTCGGCGGGCAGCCGCGCTCGACATCGACCCGCCGCGCGGCGTTCTCTTCGCCGATGAGACGCAGGAGCTGACCGAGGAGCGCGCTCAAGAGCTCGTGCGCTTCCAGGGGCAGCGTGCCGCGCTGGAGCACGGCCTGGAGTCGCTCGCGCAGCCGGCGCTCGGGCTCGGCGCCGGTGCCATCGGGTCCCGAGACCAGCAGCCGATGCGCCGCAACCTCGGCAATGGCCGGCGCCCACGGGTCGCCGCGCCCGTCGCCGGGCTTTTCGCTGTGCTTTTCCGAGGCCGCCTCCAGGATGCGCAGCCACAGATCCTGGAGCTTGCGATGCTGAGCCGTCTCCTGCGCGCACAGCGCGAGTCCAAAGAGCGCTCGCACGTCCTTGGGGTCGGCCGCGATCGCCTCGGTCAGGACCTTTTCGGCGCGCTCCCAGTGACCTTCGATGAGCAGCGCCCAGCCCAGCTCGCGACGCAGCGTCGGCTCTGAGCTTCCGCCCTGCTGCATGCGCCGCTCAAGCTCGCCGCGCTCGCGTTCGAGTCGCTGCGACGGCAGCTGCGGCGAGCTTGGCACCTGCTGTCCGGGCGTCACGCACCCGATTCCACCGAGTACTGCGAAGGCGGCCGATGCAACCACCGCCATGCGAAGCTGCTGGCTACTCATGGCCCACCACCAGTTCCTGGGCTACGGCGCTATCCACGTCGGTGCAGAAGCTGCGGAAGGCCGCGTAGTCGGCGCGTGCGATGCGATGTCGATCGATGCGCAAGAGCCCCTTGACCACGATCTGCCGGCCACTGCGCGCCACCGTCAGCTCGAAGCGTCCAAATGGCGAAGTCACCTGGCGCGGCTCGGGCAGCCTTCGCGCAGTCAGCCCCGCCGGCAGATTCAGCGTCACCTGCTCCTGATTGACCCAGGGAAAGCCCAGGATCAGGTCGTACTTGCGCCCCGACAGGCGCGTGAAGCTGCGCAGAAGATCCGGCTCGCGGCCCAGCGCCCGCAGCACCAGATCGCCGCTGCGGCCAGCCCCCTGAGCGTCGCTGTGCGAGCGGCCCCAGGCCGGCACATCGATCTCGCCGTGCAGCACCACGGGCTTTTCCAGATCCGCGATGCCGGGCAGCTCGACGCGCAGCGCCTTGGTGCCTGGGAACACCTCGTTCCAGGCCTTTTCGTAGCGCTCTTTCTGCGTACCCGCCGACTGATAGTGCTCGCGCCAGCGCTCGGCCGACTGACCCACAATCTGGAGCTCGTCGCGCACCTTGGCGCTGCCATCGGCGTTCAGCTGCACGTCAAACGAGCGCGAGACCGTGCTGCTGGTCGCGGGCAGCACCGGCGTGCGCCCCAGATGCCCCTTGCCGCCCCAGGGTGGGCGCGGGTCCGACACGATGAGCACCGAGATATCCTGATCCTGCGTCGGCAGCTCGGTTGCGCCGGAAAACTCGGCGGTGCCATCCAGAAACAGGTCGTACTTGGGCACGTAGACGATCGCGTGGTCGAAGACCGACAGCGACGCCGGCTCCGGAGCGATATCGCCGCCGCGCCGCGTCCGCGCCAGCACCAGTGAGCTGTCGATGCCGACCTCTTTGAGCATCACCTTGAGCAGCGACGCCTTGTCTTTGCAGTCGCCGAACTTGCGCTGGAAGATCTGCGAAACTTTGTACGGTTTATAGCCGTGGATGCCAAACTCCAGGCCCACGTAGCGCGTCTTCTTGACGACAAAATCGTAGATGGCGCGCAGGCGGGCACGCTCGTCGGTGGCCGGGATGCCGGCCACGGCCTGGCGGGCGGCGCGGGTGATCTCGGCGCTCGGCTGAAGCTGCTCGGCGACGAGTCCCTGATACCAGATCGCGACCTCGTCCCAGGTGCGGTAGGTCGATACGTGGATGTAGGGCACAAGCTCCGACAGGCCGGGCATGCCGGGCTCGGCGACGATGCGCGGGACGTTTTCGGCGCGGAACTCGATGACGTGGTCGCTGCCGACGGTGCGCTCGCTGCGGACGACCTGCGTGTCGTCACTGTGAGGCTGGTTGAAGTACAGCGGCTTGCGCTTGAGATCCTCCTCGGGAATCACCAGCGTGTAGCGGCTGTCGAGGCGCGGGATCTCCTCCTGCATGAAGTGGAGGTCGCCGAAATAGTCGGCCAGGAGGTTTCGCCTACCGACGTCGGCCAGCACGTACTCGACGTAGATCACGTCGCCGGGGCGCAGTCCGGTGAAGCGCACGCCCTGGGCGTGAACGTCGTAGTAAAGACCGTACCAGGGCTCGGACACATTGCTGTCCTCCTCGGCAGCGGCCTCCTGGATCTCGCCGTTCTGCTTGAAGACCTTGGCCGCTTTGACCTCGACCGACTGGGTATCGGGGGTGAAGCGGACGGCATATTCGTCGTACTCGCGGGCGCCGCGCTCGTCGAGGATCTCGACCAGACGCTGCGCATAGACCTCGGACAGGCCGTTGTTGTGGACGCGCGTCACCTGCTGATCGAGCAGCACGCGCGCAGCGTCGCCCACACCGGGCTTGGGTCGCGGCCGCGCCAGCAGCGACGCCACATCGACGCGAAAAGCGCGCGCCAGATCTTCGCTGGAGCGCGCCTGCGGATCGAGGTAGCCAAGATACTTGCGCAGCGTCGGATTCTGCGGCTTGAGCTCCAGCGCCCGCCGATAGGCCTGCACGGCCAGGTCGCTGCGTCCCAGCCGCAGGAGCAGCCGGCCGCGCCGCTCGTTCCAGTCTGGATCGCCGCCGAGCTGTGGCAGCGCCGCGTTCAGCACCGCCAGCGCAGGCTCAAACTGACCGGCGCCCTCCAGGATCTCGACGCGATCGCGCTGCACCTGCACGCTCTCGGGCTGCACTTTTTCCAGCCGCCCGAGCCACTCCAGCGCGCCGTTGACGTCGCCGCGGGTGCGGGCGCGGCTGAACAGGGTGCGCAGCGCCTCCAGATCGTCGGCGCTGGCATCGAGGATCTGGCGATAGATCTTTTCCGACTCGTTGAATCGCCCGCTGCGCATGAGCAGGTCGGCCTGGGCTTGCAGGATGCGCAGCGCTGCGTGGCGCGGCTGCTCGGCGGCCACCAGCTGCTCGGCAATGCTCAGCAGCCCGCGGCCGGCCTGAATCTCGGCCAGCCCGAGGGTCGCGGCATACAGCGCCGGGGTCTCCGTCGCGGCGGCGGCGAAAGACTGCTCGGCCTGAAGCTGGCGCTGCCCCTCCATGTACACGCGGCCAAGCGCCAGCAAGAGCAGCCCGCGCTCACGCGGATCGCCGGCGCCCAGCTGAAGCCCGGCTTCAAGCGCCTTGCGGCGATCGTTGGTCTCGGTGGTGGCCTGGGCCAGCAGGCGGAAGCCGTAGCGGCTCGGCTGGAGCTTCACCGCTTCGG
>Ga0075163_10001477_pt1 | contig 31766 bp, 21 predicted proteins | sample JI1023141ADNA_FD_71478 | JGI IMG/M metagenome (GOLD analysis project Ga0075163, IMG submission 71478) | Wastewater effluent complex algal communities from Wisconsin, to seasonally profile nutrient transformation and Carbon sequestration -... | ecosystem: Engineered > WWTP > Effluent > Algae...
CCGCAAGAGCCGCCTCGAGATCTGGACGCAGATCCACCAGAAGCGCGACGACTACCGCGCCAGCGCCCTCAAGCACGGCGCCACGAAGGTGCAGGCCGAGGAGGCCGCCGGACGCGACGCCCGCAGCGAGGTCCGCTGGCTCGTCGGCGAATTGCTGACCCACGCCCCGGGCGAGCACGCCGTGGCCTTCATCACCACGGCCCCGCGCGAGTGGGGCCAGCGCGCCGAGATCCTGCTCGACACCGATCCGATCGTCCCCGACCTCATCGCCCACGCCTACCCCGTCACCAGTTGGGCCGCGAAGCTCGACGCCCTGACCAAACAGATCGCCGCCGACGACGCGGCCTGGCAGCGTTGGATCGAGCGCATGCTGCCAGCGCTCTCCCCCTTCGGCGTAACCACCCAGGCGATGAGCTCGGTCTTCGGCCTCGTCGACAATGTGGGCAAAGGCCTCGGCGGCCTCGGCGAGGGCGCCGGCGACGCAGCCAGCGGCTTCGGCCGCGCGCTCGGCTATCTGCCCTGGGCGATCGGAGCCCTCGGCCTCGGCGCCGCGATCCTCGGCGCGGGCTATCTGACGAGCGGACAGCAAAGATCCACTGCCACGTGAATGAATGGAGGCAACACCATGACCGAAACACAACCTCAGAGGCTGCCCCAGGACCGCTATCAATGGCGGCTCTACACCGTGGCCGCCGCCGGCGCGAGCTTCTTCGCCGGCATGCTCGTCAACAACTGGCTCGAGCGGCGCATCTGCTCCTCCGCGCCACCCCGCCGCCCCGCCGATGGCCCGGAGCGCTGACGATGCCAGCACCCACGGACCATCCCCACCTCATCGCAGCGCTCGCCGGAGGCGCCGTCGGCCTCGGCCTCGGCGCCGCCGCGGGCGTGTGGTGGGGTCGTCGAATCCCCGGCCACATCTTCCGCGATGGTGAAGACTGGTACGTCGACGAGCCCGTGCTGCGCGAGCTACAGCGCCGGCTCCACTGGTCCGGCAGCTCTGCCCAAGGCGGCTACTCCTTCGCGCTGTTCGGCCACGGCAGCATCAAGCTGGTCCTGACACCCCGGGCCCTCCCGGCCCAGACCGGCGACCTGTTCGCCGTACAACCATTCCTCAGCGCCGGCCAGACCCTCGAGTTTGTTATGCTCGACCTGGCGATCCACCGCGCCGGCAAGCTCAAGCTCATCCGCTACACCCCCCGCCCGATGCCCGGCCGCATGGTCCAGGAGCCCCCGCCTGGGCCCCGATGAATCGACCTAACAGCACCAGCGAAAAACCGAGATGCGCGCGCTCATCCGCTTCGGCGCGAGCGATGCCGGCCCGACCTACCGCAGCATGGACAAACCGCGCAGGGGCCACGGATCTCGCGTGTGACTATCGAAACAGAAAGCAGGTGACTCGTGCCAACACTCCGAACATTCGCCCGTGTCGCTCTCGGCGGCCTCGCCCTCGCCGAAGGCGCCTTCGCCCTCGCGCGGTGGCAGGCCAGGCGCGAGACCTACGACCGCGCCGCCCGCCGTGCCGCCGCCCTTCATCGACCCCTCGTCGTGGTCGGCGATCCCGACGGCGGCGCCCACACCCGCCTCTACCGCGCCTACGGCTGCGGCGATCTGTGCGTTGACCTCAACGGCTGCCCGCTCTGCAAGGTCGTCCAGGTCGCCGACATCACCGCCGGCCCGCTCCCTGGCATCGCCGACGACTCCGCGGTCGTGTTCGTCTCGTGCGTCCTCGAGTACGTGGGCGACGCCGCCGCGGCCGTCTACGAGCTCCGCCGCATCGCCGGTAGACCCGACAACCTCTTCGACGTCTCGGTCCAGTCCTGGACCCTGACCGCCGCCCTCTACCCCGGCGCCCGCTGGACCGCCGTTCGTGACACCAACCAGATGACCCTCACCCCGGTCTCCCGGCCCCGGAAGGCCCTCACCGCCGGCGCCCTGGCAGGCCTCGCCGCCGCTGCGCTCTGGCCAAACCAAGGGTGAACGACGGCATTTGCCAGCCCCGAGAGCGCCGAAACACTTGCCCCCACACGCGCGTCCGCAGCCGCTCGTTTCTGTCCACGTGGTGCTCCGCGGTGATCCGACCAGGGCATGGCTCAGGTCGCCCGCGGGCACGGGGCACGACTAATCGCCGCTCGCTGGCATGTGCTCACGCCGACGAAGTGCCGGCGGCGGCGGCCCCGTTTGTCCACCGCGGCGAGTACCTCGGCTGGTTCATGGTTTGTCGGTCGCGGCTGCGTCCCTGCCCGGCATCCGCGAGACTGCGGACGATGTTCGGTACGCCCACATGCGGGGTGAACTGTGGAGTATGGCCCGCGACGGCCTGGTCTACGCGTTCCGCTGCTCCCCGACCTCCTTCGCGCTCGACGGCATGCCCATGCCGAAAGTTGTGTGATACCATGAATCATGGAGCCGACCAGCCGGGACGTGCATATCCACGGTTTTCGCCACCGCGTCCTCGAGTGGGATGGTGGCGACTCGACCACGCTCTTGTGCATTCACGGCTTCCTCGACCTCGCGTGGAGCTGGTTCGCCGTGGCGCCGAAGCTCGCCGCGGCCGGGTTCCATGTCGTTGCGCCGGACCTGCGCGGGCACGGCGACAGTGACCGCGTTGGCCGGGGCGGCTTCTATCACTTCCTGGATCACGTGCGGGACGCGGCCGACGTCGCCGACGCGCTGCAGCGCGAGCGGCTGTTCGTCTGCGGCCACTCGCTGGGCGCGATGATCGCTACGTACCATGCCGCCAGCTTTCCCGAGCGCGTCGAGCGGCTCGCCCTGCTCGACGGCTTCGGCGAGCGCGACGAGGCCGTCACTGTCGGTCCGCGGCGCGCCGCCGACTGGATCCTCGCGGTTCGTGGTGTCCATGCCCGTGCCCCGGTCGCCTATCCGACGCTCGACGCGGCCGCCGACCAGCTGCGCGAGCTCGATCCGCGCTGCGATGCGGGGCTCGCTCGCTTCCTCGCCGAGAAGTCGACAAAGGCCGGCCCCGATGGCTTCGTCTTCAAGCACGACCCCCTCCACCTGGTGCGCGGCCCGCAGCCATTCGAGCTCGCTACGGCCAGGGCGTTCTGGCGCGCTATCCGCTGTCCAACCCTGCTCGTCGACGCGGCGGACAGCGAGTACACGCGGCGGATCCCTGACCTCGAGCCCCGGCTGCGCGAGTTCCCCGGTGCCCGCCGGATCACCCTGCGCAACGCGGGGCATATGCTGCTGCGCCATCAACCCGATGCGGTCGCCCGCATGCTCGTCGAGTTCTTCACCGGGGCCTGAGAGCGCAGGAGCGGGCGCAGGAAAGCAGCCACCAGCTCGCCATCGATCTCCGGGCAGACGATCCCCGAGCCCGCCAGCGCCTCGTCAGCGTTGCGGCGGTCGAAGTTCGGCATCCGTGCCGTCGCCAGAGTCTCGAGGGCCGAACTGGCCCACGCGTCCGGCGGGAACAGTGGCGCGTAGGCACCGAGCGGGTGCGTCGGATCGCTGGCTACCGCTGCAACGAGCCTGCGCTGCCAGTCCGCGTAGTCGATCCGCTGCAATGGGAGGCCGAGCGACCGAACTAGCTCGACGAGCCGCGACCACGAGACCGGCCGCAGGTGACTGAGGTGGTAGTCCCGCCCGGGCGTCGTCGACTGCGTAGCGAGGTGGACCAGCGCGCAGGCGAGGTGGTCGACCGGCACCATCTGGACCACCAAGTCGAGATCGGGCGCCGCGCCCAGAGCGACGCATCCGCGGAGCAGCGCGCCGAAAAAGTCCTCGGGGTTGTGCGTCCCGCTGCGGCTGTGCCACCCGACCAGGACCGGCCGGTGGATCGCCGCGGGCACCCCGCGAGCGCGCGCCTGCATCACCAGTTGCTCGGCGTTCCACTTCGTCTGCGCGTAGGCCCCGAGCGCCGCGAGCACGGCCACTTCCGGGCGGTCCACCTCGGTCACCGTCGTCTCGCCACGGTCGGGGCCGCAGAAGAACGATAGCGTCGAGACGTGGTGGATCGGCTTGATCCGCCCAGTGACCGCGAGGCGCAGCAGTTCGCGCGTCCCGCCGACGTTGACCGGCTCGAGCTGGGCGTAAGCGGCGGCGTGGCTGACCTGGGCGGCCACGTGAAGGATGACGTCGATAGCTCCGGCGAGCGCGTCGAATGTCGCGGGCTGGAGGCCGAGCCGCGGTGCGGCCAGGTCGCCCGGGATGGCGACGACGCGCTCGGTCAGCTCCGCCGGATCGAGGCCGTACGCTTCGTAGATACGGCTTAGGCGCGCCATCGCCAGCGCTGGACTTCCGGCACGCACCAGGCAGTGCACCTCCGCGTCGGTCGCCCGCAGCAGCTGTGCGAGCACGAACACGCCGAGGAAGCCGGTCGCGCCGGTCAGCAACATGCGCCGCGGCCGGTCAGCCACCCACACGCCGGGCGGTGGCCGGATCGCCTCGTCTAGCATCACTGTCGGGATCGCCGGCGCCGCTGGCGAGGGTGTCGTCGCCACTTCCTCGGCGATCAGGGTCGCCAGCTCGGCCACGCTGGTCCCACGGAGAAACGCCATCATCGTGATCTCGACACCGAGGTCGGCGCCGATCCTCTGCTTGATCTGGGCCGCCGTGAGCGAGTCGAGCCCAAGCGAGTCGAGCCCGCGATGGCGATCGAGCCGCGTCGCCGGGATCCGCATCACCTCGCTCACTTGTTGCGTCAGGTAGGCCTCGATCCGCCGGGACCGTAGGTCGCTGTCGAGGCAGGCGAGCGCCGCGCGCTCGAGGCCCTCCCGCGGCACCTCGCGCTCGGCCGGGGGGGTCGCGTCGGCGCGATCGAGGTGGCGCAGGCGAGCGCCCCGGATCTCGGCGAGCAGGAGACCATCCTCGGCAAACACTTGCAGGTCGCCGATCACGCAGTCCGCCGTCTCGCTCTCGCGCACGCGCGCGTGCGTCCAGCAGCGATCCCCGGGCGCGGCGTGGACCTCGAGAGCCTCGAACTCCACCGGCATGAACGGGCGGATCTCGGGGCAGGCTGCCAGCAGCACCTGGGCACACGCGTCGAGGTAGGCTGGATGGAAGAGGTATGAATCGGGCCCCAATGCCACGGGGCGATGGACCTCACCGAGAGCTTCGCCTGCCCCGCGAGCAATCCGCGTGATGCCCTGGAAGTTCGGGCCCAGGTGGTTGCCGGCGCGATGCATCGCCGTGTAGAAGTCGTCGCCAGTGAGCACGTTGGGGAGCCGGGCCGCGATCGCGGCGCGCGCTCCCTCGTCGAGTGCCGGATTCTGGTGGCCGTCGACCACCGCGAGGATCCCGCTCGCGTGCAAGATCCACGCGGCTGCGTCGTCCGCCTGCGGCCGCGCGAAAATCTCGAAGCGAGCCGCGCTCGATGGCTCGGCGAGCACGCTCAGCTGCAGCGTCACACCGCCCGTCGCCGGCACGACGATCGGCCGGAGGAACTTGACCTCGCGGACACCCTTCACTCCGCCCGCTGCGAGCACCAGACATACGCTGGCCAGCCCGGGGAACACCACGGCCCCTCCGGAAGCGTGGTCAGCGACGAAGCGATGGGACGCCCGGCTCACGTCGACTTCCCACAGCAGCGGCCCGTCCGCTCGCGCTGAACGGATGTGACGGTCGAACAGCGACCCGGACACGCGCCGTGGCGACGCCGCGGCCATCGGCGCGTCGTTCAGCCAGTACCGCTCGCGCTGCCAGGGGTAAGTCGGCAGCGGCGCCGGCACGTCCGGCCGCGCGTACAGCCGGGAGAAGTCGACGGGGTGGCCACTGGCGTATAGCGCGGCCAGCGACTCGAGCAACGCGGTCCGGTCGTCAGCCTCGCGGCGGAGCGAGCCGATCACCAGCGCCGTCTGCTCGCGGCGCTGCAGGTCCTGGCGGATCGACGGCGCGAGGATCGCATGCGGGCTGACCTCGAGGAACACGTCGTGGCCGGCCTCGATGAGGCGCTCTACCGTCGGCGAGAACCGCACCGGCTCACGAAGGTTGCGCCCCCAGTAGTGCGCGTCGAGGGTCGTGCCGGGGATCGGACCGGCGGTCACGGTCGAGAAGAACGGGACCTCGCCCGCACGCGGCACCAACCCGGCGAGCTCGGCCACCAGCGCATGCCGTAATGGCTCGACCAGCGGGCTGTGACCCGCGCCGTCGGCCTGGATCGCGCGGCAGGATACGCCACGGCCAACAAATCCCGCGACGACCTCGTCAAGTGCGACGACCTCTCCGGACAGCACGGTCGACGCCGCCGCATTGACGGCCGCCACAGCGAGCCGGCCCGCGTGCCCCGCGATCGCCTGCTCCGCCTCCGCCATTGACAAGTTGACCACGGCCATCGCGCCTTGCCCGCGGATCCGCGTCAGCAGCCGGCTACGCGCGCAGACCAGGCGCGCCGCGGCCTCGAGGTCGAGGATCCCGGCCACGTGCGCCGCTGCAACTTCGCCGAGGCTGTGACCGACGACCGCGTCCGGAACAACTCCCCAGGCCCGCCACACCGCGACCAGGCCGACCGCGACGGCGAACAGCATCTGTTGGATCGCCGCGGTGTCCCCGAGCGGCGGGCCGTCTTCGGCGCGCAGGAGCTCGAGCACCGAACTACCGCCATGGCGTTCGAGCGCCCGAGCGCAGTCCGTGAGTGCCTCGCGGAACACTGGCTCGTCGACGAGCAGCTGCCGCGCCATCGCGGCGTGTTGCGAGCCGTGGCCCGAGAATACGAACACGATTGACCGCCGTCCCCGCCGTGGCCGGGAGCCCTCCGTGACCGCGATCGGCGCGACGGCCAGGCGCTCGCGCAGATCGCCCGTCGTGCGACCGACCACCGCGAGGCGGACGTCGTGGTGGGTACGGTGCAAAGCCGCCGTCGCGCAGACCGAGCGCGGCGACAGTCCGGCGTTCTCGGCGAGCCACACCTCGTGTCGGCCGACCGTCGCGCGCAGCGCCTCGAGGCTGCACGCCGACAGCGGCAGGATCTCGGCCCGGGGCGCCGTCGGACTGGTCACGGCGGCTCGCGTGGGTGGGGCCGAGGCCAGCACGATGTGAGCGTTGGTCCCGCCGATGCCGAACCCACTCACCCCGGCGATCCTCGGCGAGGTCCGGGCAGGCCAAGGCGTGAGCGTGGTCGGCACCTCGAGCGGCAGACTATCGAAGGGAATACGTGGATTGGGCGCCGCAAAGTGGAGGGTCGCGGGGATCGCCTCGTGCTGCAACGCGAGGACGACCTTGATCAGACCCGCGACCCCGGCCGCCGCCTCGAGGTGGCCGATGTTGCTCTTCACCGAACCCAGCGCGCAGCGTGAGCCCTCGCGCCGACCCTCCGCGAGTACGGCTCCGAGCGCCTGAGCCTCGATCGGATCACCGAGCGCGGTGCCGGTACCGTGGGCCTCGATGTACTCGACCTCGCTCGGGACGACACCGCCACGCCGCTGCGCCACGCGCACCGCCGCCTCCTGGGCCCGCGCGTTGGGAGCCGTCAGGCCGTTCGACCGGCCGTCCTGGTTGACGGCGCTGCCGCGGATCACGGCGAGGATCCGATCTCCTTCGACCAGCGCCTGCGCGAGCGGCTTGAGCACCACTACCCCGGCACCCTCGCCGCGCACGATCCCGTCAGCGCCGTCCGCGAATGGCCGGCAGCGTCCCCGCGGCGACAGTGCGCCGAGCCGCGCCTGGCTGATCGCGTTCTCCGGTGACAGAATCACGTTGACGCCGCCTGCCAGCGCGAGCGAGCACTCGCCGCGTCGCAAGCTCTCGCAGGCCTGGTGGAGCGCGACCAGCGAGGCTGAGCACGCGGTATCGACGGCGATGCTCGGGCCGTGGAAGTCGAACACGTACGACAACCGGTTGGCAGCTACACAGTGCAGCGTGCCCGTCGCCGAGTGAGCGGTGAGCTGCTCCGGCCGGCGCCACTGCATGCGCCCGTAATCGTCGGTGGTGATGCCGACGAACACCCCGGTGTCACTACCCTCGAGCTGCGCGGGCACCAGCCCCGCATCCTCGAACGCCTCCCACGCGACCTCCAGTAGCAACCGCTGCTGCGGGTCCATCGCCTCGGCCTCGCGCGGCGAGATCTTGAAGAACATCGGGTCGAAGCGGTCGACGTCAGCGAGAAACCCGCCCCACCGCGTGTTCGTCGTCCCCGAGATCGTTGTGTCCGGGTCGTAGTATTGCGTCGCGTCCCAGCGGTCGGCCGGAACCTCGGTGATCGCGTCGATCCCGTCGCGCAGGAGCGACCAGTAAGCCTCCGGACTCGCAGCACCCGGGAATCGGCAGCCTATGCCGATAACGGCGATGGGCAGTTGCTCGGTCGCCCGCGCGTCTGTCCGCGTGGGTGCCGTCTCCCCGGCGAGGTGCCGCGCCAGCCGGACGATGCTCGGGTGCTCGTACGCGATCGTCGCCGCGACCCGCCGTCCAAGCCAGGCCTCGAGCGCGCCGGACAGCTCGACAATGTGGCGAGAGTCGAGCCCGAAGTCGGCGAATGGCGCGGCGCGGTCAATCGCCTCCGCCGCGACACCCGCGCGCTCGGCGACCGCAGCGACCAGCCAGGCCTCGATGTCCGCTGCTCCATGCCCTCTGCCGGTGACGTCTTGGCCATCGACTGCCGCCGCCCACCGCCATACCGCCACACTTGCCAGTTCGCCCGCGAGAAACGCCGCCCGGCAGCGCCCGCGCTGTAGTTTGCCGCTGGTGGTCTTGAATACCGCGCCCGCGCCAAGCAGGACGATCGTGTGTACCTCGAGCGCGTGGTACCTGGCCACGGCGCTCCGGATCGCAGCGAAGACCGCCGGATACCCGGTCGGATCGTCCGCCGCCGCCACCTCGAGGGCGAGCACGAGGCGCTCCTCGCCGTCCTCGTCGATCGCGAACGCCGCCCCGCAACCGGGCCGCAGCGCCGGGTGGCAGCCCGCGACCGTGGCCTCGATGTCGTGCGGATGGTGGTTCGCTCCGCGGACGATGATCACGTCCTTCGCCCGCCCAGCAATGAACAGTTCGCCATCGGCGAAGAATCCGAGGTCCCCGGTGCGGAGAAACTGCTCCTCGTGACCCGCGAGGCGGGCGCCGAACACCTCGTCGGTCTCCGCTTGCCGCTCGAAGTACCCCTGCCCCACGCTCGCGCCGGCGATCCAGATCTCACCGATCTGGCCCTCGGGACAGATCTCTCGACGCGCCGAATCGACAAGCCGGACCACCTGCCCTGGCTGAAGCCGACCGCAACCCACCAGCGCCCGCCCGCCGTCATCGGTCTCGACGACCCCGCGCTCCAGGCCCGACCGCGAGAATCTGCGCACCACCGGACCCGCCGGCTCCAGCCCCCCGGCGACGAAGTTGCACTCCGCGAGCCCGTAACACGGGTAGAACGCCTGGCGGCGAAAGCCTGCGACCGCGAACGCGTCGGCAAACGCGTCCATCGTCTCGATGCGTACTGGCTCGGCGCCGTTGAACGCGGTCGACCACGAAGAGAGGTCGAGGCCTGCTCGCTCCGCTTGCGTGCTCCGACGCAGGCACAGGTCGAAGGCGAAGTTAGGCCCACCCGCGAAGGTCCCGCGATGGCGGGCGATCGCCTCAAGCCAGCGTAGCGGCCGCTGCAGGAAGTCGGTCGGCGTCATGAGTACCGTCCGGAATCCCGAGTACAGCGGCTGCAGCAGCACCGCGAGCACACCGAGGTCGTGGTAGAGCGGCAACCAGGACACGCAGACCGAGTCCGGACCCAGCCGCCACCCCCGCCGCTGGATCGCCGCGTTCGCCAGCATATTGGCGTGCGTCAACATCACCCCGCGCGGCGACGCGGTCGATCCCGAGGTGTACTGTAGGATCGCCAGGTCTCCCGGCAGGACCTCGGCGATGCGCCCATCACCGTCACCGGTCAGGGTGTCGGTCGCGCACAGCCTCAACGACCCCAACTCGGGCGATCCGCTCCAGGCCGCGGCCACGGCGGCGGTCGTCAACGCCAGCGAGGCCCGCGCGTCGCCCACCACTGCCCGGACCCGCGGCAAGGTCCGCTCCGGCCGCGCGGCGTCCGGCGGATAGAGTGGCACAGCGACCACTCCCGCGTACAGGCAGCCGAAGAACCCGACGATATACTCGAGGCCCGGAGGATAGAGCAGCAAGACCCGTGCCCCCGCGGGTTCCTGGCTGCGGATCAACGCCGCGACCGCGCGGGCTCGCCGATCGAGTTCGCCGACCGTGAGGTCGTGCTCCACCGCCCCGGCGGTACCGGTGTACTCGAGGAAGGTGTAGAGCACGCGCTCTGGTTGCGTCTGCTGCTGCAAGAGGTCGAGCCAGGTGGTCGCGGCGCTCCAGGGTGTATCGATGGGGCTACGGAGTGTCATGGCGGGTTAGATTCCTGTGTGGGCATTACTGATCGCGCCCACGCGAAGCGTGAGACCAAACTGACAAGAGCACGCTCGACCGAAAATCGTCAAAGCGAGTTGACCTGAAACAGTGGGAAGTACGAATCGATGGTGCCGGCGGCGTAATCCCGGGCCAGCGTCGGAATCTCGTCCCACTGGTAGACCCGTTCGTCGTCGGCCAGCGGCGGCATCCAGCCCATGCGCTCACCGGCCTCGATCGCCGCCCGTCCCTCGGAGTAGCGACTGTAGTGGGTGTGGACGTGAATGTGACGGTTGATGCACTCGAGGGCACGAACCGACGACGTGCGCATACCGCATTTCCAGCCGGCGGTCGTCAGCACCCCCTGCCGACCCAGCGCCCGCAGGGTCGCCCGCGTCACCGGTGCACCGAGATGGTCCACAAAAATAGCGACCCCCTCACCGCCGGTGCCCTCCCGGACCAGCGCCAGGAACCGCTCCTCGGCGGCCTGATATTCCTGCTGGTAGTCGCGGTCCGAAGCGTAGCGGACCTCGTCGAACGAGAGATCGCCGAACCACCGACGGTCCACTGCGTCCATGCCATGAGACTTGATCAGCCGCAGACGCTCGTCGCGCCCCGCGATCATCGAGGCGCGCCAGCCATGGTGCTGCGCCAGCGACAGCTCGGCGAACGCGCTGCCGCCACCCCAGCCCCAGATCGACGGCCCTGGCAGGTCCTCCTCGGACATCTGCACGCGCCAGCAGCCGTAGGCGACCTTCCAGTTGCTCCACGCCGTCACATAGCGCCCCGAGAACGCCGCCCAGTGGCGAAGTGAGTACCGAGTATGCTGCGGGACAGGCAAGAGCGACCGCGCCGACAGCTTGACGCGCTTGGCCAAGACGCCCATTGTCCCCGGCGCGTCGTAAGCCAGGATTCGCACCGGATACCCACGTTGGTCCGTTTCGGCCGTCCCGAAAACGATGCAGGGATCGCCTTCGCGGACGCCGTGCACCGCTGGCCCGGCCTTCAGCGCTCGCACCACCCCGGTATTACCCAGGATCAGCCGATCCTCGTTACGCTGCCGACATATGTCGACTGGCCGGCGCTCGAGGGCGTGCGTCATGTTGCCCTCCCAGCACCCATAGATCGGTTCCACGAGGACCTCGTCTGGGCTCAGCTCCGAGAACTGATATTCTTCGCGCCGCAGCTCTCCGGGCACGTGCTTTGCAAATTTGTCAGGACCCCTGTGAATCACCCAGGCTTCAGTAGAATTCATCGTCATCATCCCAGTTCCGGGGTATGATCGTCGGCATTCCGAGTGCCACGTCGAACGCCCCTACCGCTGGATGGTCGCTCGCGTCACCAAGGCGAGCCATTACGCATCCATTACAGGACCGGGCGTTCAGCCGCCCGCGGTAGGTCACGTCGAGTCACCCGACGTGTATACCACCTCCGCTGGAATAAAGAGCCCGAGTACCCAACTCGACTCCACGATCGCGCCTCGCGGGAGCCACATGCGCAGGGGCTCGAGCCGCTGGAGCAGCGTGATGAACTTGCGCTCTCCCACCACGATCTCATCGACCTTCGGCTCGTCCTGGTCCGGGAGCGCAAGTGTGCGGATCGCCGGCTCGGGGCTCGTGTCTAGCCGGAGCGTCTCTGCCTTCGTTCCGGTCAGGCCCATCTGCATGACGAGGCGTCAGGTCTTAATCAGGGCGTCCAGCCGCGTCGAGTCGCAGTGGTAGTCGCCGTTGGAGCTGACGATGAAGTGGATGCGATCGCCCGTGGTAACCGTGATGTCTTCGAAGAGCAGATCGTACACACCATCGCCGCTGCCGTAGCTGCTCGACGCAACCATGTCGTTGTTCCTGGTGATGTACCAGGCGACGCCGTTGCCGCAGGTCGGGTCCAGCGAGCTGATGCTTGCCTGTACGTCGACTACGTGGTTCCCGTCGCTGAGCCAGCTGACGACCACAAGCCCCCCACCGGGCGGGTGGACGTCGAGCGCGCCCGGCGGCAGCGTGACGCCCGCGTAGGTCAGGGTGTAGCTCGTGTCGTTGACGCCGGCGTAGGACGGATTCCCGCCGTTGCCGGTCTGCCACACCTGGATGGGCGTGTTGATCGGGCTCAGGTTGAAGTGGATGTCCCCGAAGCTGGGCATCAGTGGGTACACGCCGTCGAGCGAGGTATCATCGCTGTACCGATAGGACCAGGTCGAGCTGTCGCTGTTGACCATGTTGTCGAAGTCGGCGGCGGCCTCGGCATGAACGGGGACGATGCACTCCTCGTTGCAGGTGATCCCGTCCGGCATCAGCCCCTGGTCGCACTCCTCGTCCCCCTCGACGACGCCGTTGCCGCACCCCGCGCCGTCGGTCTCGGTGTCGGTCTCTGCCTCGTTGTCGATCGGCGCGACAGTGGGGTTCTGCAGGCAGTAAAGGTGATGGGCGTATTCGCAGTTCGTCGCGCTGATGTTGGTCCAGCGCGCGTCCGTGAAGTTGACGACCCCGACGATGCCGACGGCGGGGTACGCCGCGTTGGACGACCAGGACGCGCAGTGGCTCGCCCCGGCGGTGCCGGTGGTGGTGGTGCCGGTCCACACCCCGTCGATACCGCCGACGCACTGGCCATACTCGTTGTGGTTGATCGGTCGGGCGATGGAGCCGTCGGTGAGGTCATCGAAGCCCACGGCGATCGTCCGGCCGTCGCTGCGGATGTACTGACCGGTGAACGTGGTATCGACGCGGTCGAGGACACTGGCGCCGGGCTGGCTGATCCACGCCTGCCACGGCCCGGACCCCTCTGGCGCGGCCTCGGAGCACAGGTAGTCCGCCGAATAGACCCCGAATTCGGGCCAGATCCGTCCGTCGAAGGCTTCCTCGGTAGTGAACATGACCCGTGCCACGCGGCACTCGTGGCAGTAGTCCCAAAGCGAATCGTTCGCGTCGTCGCACTGCTCGCCATGCTCCGGTTCGACGATGCCATTGCCACACGACGCCTGACCGCCGGTCACGCTGCCCTCGCTGTCGCCGGTGGTCACGTTGCCCTCAGTGTCCTCGGGGTCGAGGTCATCCAGGCAGTTCGCCGGGTCTTCCACGGGCGGGGCGGGCTCCGTGGTCGCCTCAGACACGGAAAGGAGGACGCGGTGCTCCTGATTGTCGGGACCCGGCGCGCAGGCGCCAAGGACGAGGACGGTGAACAGTGATGTGGTGTGTTTGCCCTTCATGACATAATCATGGCACCTTGAAAGGCCGGCCTCCATTACGGTTTTCTTACGAAGAGATGCACGTCCGCAAGACCCTCGCGTAATGTTGTGGTAATGGCAGCGGGAGGCCCCGCGCCGCTCGGGTAGCAGCCTGCGCCCGCGCTCGTGCTCCCGGGACTTCTCCGTGCCGTTCGCGGCGGGGTCGGGTGCCGCGCTTTCCCATCCTCCTTTCTCCAGGAGCATCTCCAGCACTGTAGAGTACCAGCGGTCCCCGGGGATGGTCAGCAGGATCTCCGTGATCTGGTCACGCTCCACAGTGATGCCGTTGCACTCGCTGAAGCGAGTAGCAGCCGCCAGGCCCCATCGAAAGCGGAGCGTCGGCGCCGGGGAGCAGTCGCTCGGGTCGGCCGTGTGCCGCTCGCCATCGTCGAGCGGTCCGACAGCCTCGACTGAACGGGTCGCCGTCGAGTCCTGGTTACGAAGGTAGGGGGTACGTCCCGCGGAGCCTCGGGTCTCCCTAATCGAGCGGCGTACGAACCGTGCACCCGGTCGCACCGTCGATGCCGAGGGTGCGGACCTGGGACGAGGAAGTCGTACGCGGTGTAGACGGGGATCGGCGCGTTCTTCAGATCGTAGCCGCGTTCTGCGCCGAACAGGGTCGCGGCCAATCGCCCTGTCCGGTCGCAAGGCTGCGCGCGATCGCCCGGCCTCCCGATCGTGGAGGAGCACCCAGGTCGAGGCATCATGGCCGAGGCGCAGCCGCGCCGGCGCGCAACATGACGCGCAGCTTCGAGTAATCGCGCACACCTGTGCGCTCGCTCAGCGCCACCGACCAAGCCGGTCAACGACGATCCCGGCGTGTCTCATGATCGTTTACAGGTACCGGATCGGACGCGGGTCGGCCTCCGGCTCCGCCGAGCCGAGCCGAGCCGAGCCGAGCCGCGCCGCGCCGCGCCGCGCCGCGCCGCGCCGTAATATAGCAGTAATGGAGTGCGTCGAACGGTTCTCCTATATTCGCTACACAAGGAGAATTGAGATATGAAGCACGAGATCATTGGCGTCGCGGTGAGTGTGTCTTTGTTCTGTGTGTCCCTCGTCGGATGCACGTCGACGTGGTCGGACGTCGACTTCCGTGACGGAACCACGGGCTCGTCGGAAGAGGGCGCCGTCGTCACGACGATGGGGACGACCTTCGATCCGACCGAGGAGGGCACGACCTACGACACGAGCACCGGCACGTCGATCGTCGACGCGACCGATACCGATACCGATACCGATACCGAAGACCCCATCGACACCGACACTACTGCCGGAACCGGGCCGGTCGAGGTGTCTCAAGTCAGTGCCGGGGGTACGCACTCGTGCGCGGTGAGGCTCGACGGCAGCGCCGTGTGCTGGGGCGACCCGATTGAGTCGACGCCCCCAGGGAGTTTCCTGCAGATCGAAAGTGATTCCCGTTCTACCTGCGGGCTTCGGATCGACGGCACCATCAAATGTTGGGGCCACTTGTTCCCCACTCCTCCGGCGGGCACTTTCACCCAGATCACTACGGGGTACAACCGCGGCTGCGGCGTCAAGACCGACAGCACGATTGCCTGCTGGGGCGCCCCCTACTATTACGGGGAGTTATCTCCGCCCGCCGGAACTTTTACGCAGATCAGCATGGGGCCTTACCACGCTTGCGGCGTCAGGACCGACGGTAGCGTCGCCTGCTGGGGGATGAACTTTAGCGGTCAGGCCTCTCCGCCCGACGACAACTTCACGCAAGTCACTGTCGGTGCCTGGCACTCCTGCGGCGTGAAGAGCGACAACACCGTGAGTTGCTGGGGGGGAGACAACGGATACGGACTTTCCGCGTCGCCGGAGGGTGAATTCGCCGCCGTCAGCGCAGCATATCATTTCAACTGCGGCGTGAAAATGGACGGAACGATTGCCTGCTGGGGTGGCTCCCTTGACTGGTCGGAGACCAACCCGCCGGCCGGTACCTTCCGGCCGATGATCGACGGGCACTCCTCTCACAGTTGCGCAGTGAGGACGGATGACACCGTAGCCTGTTGGGGCTGGAATAACCGCGGTCAGTCCTCTCCTCCCTAGCTCCAAGCGCTTCGGTGGCTCATGCTCACAGGCTTGGGAATGGACCCCGGCCTATGCTTACCGACTGTCGGAATGCCATAAGGTACCTTAACCTGGCACCAATCCGTTCCCGCTGTCCGTCTACGCAGGTCCCGCACAACCTGCACCATCGGTCCAAGCTTCGGCGTCACGGCCCGCGACTCGGTCAGGAACAGCACGCGGAGCCCGGAGCAGCCGTGCATCCCGGAGAGCAAAGCGCTCTCGACCACCTGCCCCTCGATCGACAGTCCCGGAGAAGACGCAACATCATGACCCTCCTTCGCACTCGACGGCATGCCCACGCCGTGAGGCGTGTGATACCATGAATCATGGAGCCGACCAACCGCGACGTGCATATCCACGGTTTTCGCCACCGCGTCCTCGAGTGGGATGGTGGTGACTCGACCACGCTCTTGTGCCTCCACGGCTTCCTCGACCTCGCGTGGAGCTGGTTCGCCGTGGCGCCGAAGCTCGCCGCGGCCGGGTTCCATGTCGTTGCGCCGGACCTGCGCGGGCACGGCGACAGTGACCGCGTCGGCCCGGGCGGCCTCTATCACTTCCTGGATCACGTGCGCGACGCAGCCGATGTCGCCGACGCGCTGACGCGCGAGCGGCTGTTCGTCTGCGGCCACTCGCTGGGCGCGATGATCGCTGCGTACCACGCCTCCAGTTCCCCGAGCGCGTAGAGCGGCTCGCCCTGCTCGACGGCTTCGGTGAGCGCGACGAGGCCGTCACTGTCGGTCCGCGACGCGCCGCCAACTGGATCCTCGCGGTTCGCGGTGATGACCGATGACTCGGCGCCGCAGGCGATGGCGCGCGAGCTCAATTCCGGAGAATGGCGGGCGGCCCAGGGCGGTTACCTCGCGCTTCCGACAGCGGATACGCAAGCGTGTTCGATCTATCAGTTACCTGACGGAGCCTGGGTGCTCGACCGCGACGGCGACCCTGCTTCGCTCTCGGACCGGACGACGATCTCCACGGCGAAACGGGCGAGTATGGCGTGTGTACCTTCCCACCTCACTCGCCGCGACGATCAAGGACGGCGAAGCGCCCGTCATCATGGCAAAAATCCATCTGCGATTCCGGGTCAGCGCAGACGAGGAGCAGGTAGAAATGGTTGGATTCTGCAATGAACAGCGATTCGACCTGCAAATCAGAGCGCACCACTACCCATTGCTCTTGCTGGCGCGGCGGCGGCTCGCGGATCAGGGCGCTGGCGTCCCGGGGCCGGAGCAGGGCTGGGTGCAACTCGATGATCTCCTCGACATGCTGCGCATGCAGGAAACACACCTCAATATCAGCATTCATCGAGCGCGAACCCAGCTGAGCCGACTCGGGATCATCGATGCGGCCTCCCTGATCGAACGCCGTCCGCGCATGAAGCGACTTCGGATCGGCGTGTCGAGCATCGAGGTGGCGCCGCTTGATTCGGTTCCTCAACCGAGCAAGCCATGACGATGGGCTCGCCACCCGCGACGTTCGAGTTGGTCCAGACACGGGCTCTCGGGGACGCCCGCAGGCGGAGCGGCCCGACCCTCCCAGTTCTGCCCCCAGCAGGCGACCGTACCGTCGGTCGCGGGTGCTGTCCGTCGTGCATGGGTCGGCGAATGGCCGAGGGCTCGGGGCCGCTGGACGTGCGCCTGGGCTACGACCAGACGTTGCTGGCCACGGTCGCGGAGAGCCGCGCGCGGGCGGTGATGCAGGACACGCGGAGCGGCCGCGGGTCGTCGGTGGACGCGACACGGCAAGTACTGCGGATAACCCGGCCAACGGAACGGCCGCCCAATCGACCGGAATACGTAGCCTCAGCGGGTCGTGCGGGGGGCGCTCGAATGCGGACGCGCTAAGATCCCGGGGCGAACCGAGCGAGCTGCGATCGTGCGCGTGCCTCGTCGTCCCCGAGCATGGACGACTGCCGATCGCGCATCCTCCTTTGCAGGGTTCGCCTGTGCCTGGCAACAGGGTGCTGACGCGAGGTATATTCATGGCTCACGGAAAACTCGCGCAGCACCGCGCGGACGACAACTGACCGTGCGCCTCTCCGCAAGAGGCCGCGTCAGCGCCAACAACCAGCGATAGCGTTCCCCATCGGCGGATCGAAGCATGGAGTGATCGATGTACAGCCCCACGACAAGACGCCTAGATCTATTGATATATCTCTCCTGCGGGCTCGCTTGTGGAGATTCCAAGAGCACCGGCAATTACACAATATCGAGCGCCGGTGACGGTATCGGATGGTTCTCCGTCGCCCTGGTCCCCGGTGACGGCGTAGATGGGCTCGATCCGGGCAAGAACACGGGCACGACCGACGGGTGGCAAGTGCAGTTCAATAAATTGATAGTCGTCATCGGCGACATCGGCGCCGTTCCGACGACAGGCGACGTTTCCGTCGATTTCGCCGACGGAGACAAATACATCGTCAACCTGAGCAACATACTCGGGGGGCGGGTCTCGCTCGACAGCCAGCCTGCCAGCCCCGGCGTCTATGACAGCCTGGACTTCGCCTCGCGGAGAGCGACCTCGATCTGGCAGAAGACCCCTTCCGTCTCCGAAGCCGACGCCGATCTCATGGTGAAGGGCGGGTACTCCATTTATATCGACGGCACGATCTCCGATCCCGCGGGTCGCTCGTGCAGCGTCGAGGATCCGACGGTGTGCGAGCCATCCCCGGTGATCAGCTTCCAGTGGGGTCTCACGGCGGAGACAAGCTACAGCGGCTGCCCCGGCTTCACCTTGGAACCCGACGACAACGTCGTGGCCGCCCTCACGATTCCGGGCGATCTTTGGTTCCTCACGGGGTTCGCCACCGTGGGTACGCCGTTACGTCGACGCGCGCAGTGGGTCGCCGACGCGGATCTCAATCGCGACGGCGTGACCACGCTCGACGAGCTTGCAGCGATCAAGGCGTCGCTGCTGTTCCGGCCGGAACTGGGCTACGATCTGTCCGGCTCCCCTATCCGAATCGAGTCGGCCTATGACTTCCTGGAGGCGCAGGTCCGCACCCTCGGGCTTGTCGGCCCGAGCGCGTGCCGTGTGGGTAAATCGCTCGACATCCCGTGACACCAGGGTGGTGATTTCGGCCAGTCGCTGCGCGCTCGGCGAGTTCCCGCGTTATGTTAGGCTCACCGTGGAGGATCGTGCTCGGCAAGCCACTGCTCGACCTCGGCAAGTTCCCGCGCCTTGCCTCGGCCGGCCCCGCGGAACGTGTCGCGGGCAGTTCGAGCCGCGGCGATGGCCCGCGAGCGGTCGCTGCCGGCGGCGACCAGCGCTCTTGCCAGTGCGAAGCATGCCTCGGGTTTCCCCTCTTGCTTGCCCTCCGCCGCTTCCAAAATACTCAACGTACGCTCGATCAGGGGGAGGGCGTCCACGGGCCGCCCCGCGGCGATATGCACCTCGGCCAGGCCGCTCAGATACTGCGCGACGTCGGGATGTCGTGGGCCGAGGGCTTGCTCGGCGATCGCCACGGTCGGTGTTGCTCGGGTTTCCGTCGTCGCATGCCTCGCCGGCCTGACGGATCCCATCGCCGCAGGTGGGTACCGCGCAGGTGCCCGCCTGGCACTCCTCATACTCCTCATACGCGCCCTGACACGGATCGCCCACGTAGACGCTGCCAGGCGGCTGAACCACGGCTTCGACCGGGAGAAGATCGTCGAAGTATCGGTCTGAAGCCCATTGTCGTCGAAGTACACACCACTCCCAGTCTCGGTTTAGAGCTGAGGCGTAGTGGAGTAGCCCGCGCCGGCGCAATAGATCTGGTCCGTGGCGGTGACGGCGCAACGACTGACACTGTTGCTGATGAAGTGCCGGCGTTGACAGATGCTTGACGGCTTTGTGCCTGACCCGGCCTGAGGTTGTTCGCTGGGACCCGGACCAGGATTTTCCCGGACTTGGAGGGCGTTCTGCTCGCGCGATACAGCATCGCGCCGCAGATGCAGACCTAATGCGGGCACCTCAGCAGGCCGCCGAACCTCTGAGGGCCGTCGCTTGTCTCCCCCACGGCCGTCGGATACCCTCGCCGCGTGGGTACGCTGCATCAAGCCGACACAGGTACAAGCATGTTCCTGCCAAGCCGCTGTCTCATCGGCCGCTCACCGGCTGCAGATCTCGTGCTGGCGGAGAAGAACGTCTCCGGCCAGCACGCGGCCCTCGAGTGGACCGGCGCCCTCTGGCAGATCCTGGATCTCGGCAGCCGGAACGGCACCTACGTCGATAATCAGCGGATCGGGGCGGACGGCCGCGTGCCGCTCCAGCGCGGCAGCGAGCTGCGCTTCGGTCGCGAATCTGCGCCCTGGACTCTATCGGACGCTACCGCTCCTATCGCTATGGCCCGTAATCTCTCGTCGCGTGAGTGGCAAATGGCTGAGGGCGGGTACCTGTCCCTGCCACGGCTCGACGCCCATGAATGCGCGATCTATCAGCTGCCCGACGGTACTTGGGCTCTCGAGCGCGACAGCGAGGTCACGTCGGTGGAGGACCGGGCCACCGTGTCCACCAGCGCAGGGGCTCTGTGGCGTATCTTCCTTCCCAGCGCGCTCGCAAGCACGATGCGAGAGGACCTCCCGCCCGTGCTGGTTGCTAACCTGCGTCTGCGATTTCGCTTCAGCCTCGACGAGGAGCAGATCGAGATGACCGGCTACTCCGGCGACCGCCGCCTCGACTTCGGCATCCGTGCCCACCATTACCCATTACTCTTGCTCGCCCGCCGACGCCTCGCCGACCGCTCCGCCGGCGCCCCGGAGGCCGACCAGGGCTGGTTGTCCCTCGACGATCTCATGCGAATGCTCGCCATGGGCGAGTCGCACCTGAACATCAGCATTCATCGCGCACGGACCCAACTCGGCCAGGCGGGCGTCCTCGACGCGGCCTCCCTAATCGAGCGCAAGCCTCGAACAAGGCGGCTTCGCCTCGGCCTGCGCGACCTCGACCTGCTGCCTCTCGACCCTGCGCCAACGCCATGAGCCTCTATTCGCTACTTTACGCAGCAGCACAGTAGCCGTCTACACGGGATGTGCAGCGCCCACGGTTCATTCGATGACTGTGGCGCGAGTACACCCATTGACACCGTTGATGCCCAGTGTACGGACTTGGGCTGCGAGGAAGTCGTAGGCAGTCATGATCGGTATAGGCGCACCGTTCAGATCATACCCCCGCCCGGACGTGAACAATGTGCCAGCCTTGATCATCTTGAGCTCGTCGACCGTGGTCTCGCCATCCCGGTCGAGATCAGCGTCGGCGACCCACTGGGCCTGACGCGAGGTTCGTTCAGCGTCGGCGGAGAAGCCGCTGAGGAACCAGTGATCGCCAGGGATGCTCAACGTGAGCTCCGTGTCTTCGCTATCCGACACGGTGAAACCATCGCACCCGGAGAAGTTGGTCGGGACGGCCAGGCCCCAAGTGAACACGATCTTCGAGGCCGGTGAACAGTCCGCAGGATCGTCCGGTGCGCAGGATTCGCCCTTGGGGTTCGTCATGGTCCCCTTGACGTAGATGGAGTAGCCTCCCTTGACCATGAGGTCAAGATCGGTCGCGGTCGCCAAGCCAAGCCCGGTCCTCGAAGTCGGGATCTGCGTGGAGTACCCGGTACTCTTCACGCTGGTGACCTGCCGCTCAGCCGACTTGAATATGACCCCTTCAGGAGAGACCTGCCGTAGATCGAAGAGATAGTTCATCTCTCCAGTGAGCATGAGGGGGATCTGACTCTCGACTGTGTCAGCCTTGACGTCGCCGAGCACCACGAGAATCTGCTCGTACTTCACGGTCCAGCCATCTACCAGACTGCCGAGGGCCGTTCCAGGGTCAAGTCCAGACACACCGTTTCCAGGGCTGACGGTCAGGAGCAGCCTGCCGATCCCGTCACCAGCGCCGGACGCGCTCAAATTCCCGTCATCTGGCGTGTCATCTCCTGTGATGATACAAGCGCCACCCGATAGCCCCAGAAATACCCCCACGACCAGCTTACAACCCTGCATATACCCTCACTGCCATCTGTAAAGTGCTCACGGGCCGGAATATCCCTAGACCACGCTCATCCTGCCCTGCGCCGGCGGACCCACAGCCTCTGGTTTTCGCTTGCGACCATCTTCGCCTCGAAGCGCCTCCGACCACCGGTGTAGAAGAGCACATTGAATCTCCTGTGGTCAAGCCAGTCTACTGAACAGCCGGCTGATATCCAGTACTTCTGTCAACGCCGAGGGCACAGACCTTGATAACGAGCGAGTCGACCGGGCGCTGATGTGCGGGCTCGACCTCGGACATCGACGCCCGCCAGCACTGCGCAGTTCCGCTCTTCTCACGAGCCAAGGTGGTGCCCTCGTCGCCTGCAACGCCTACACGACGAGATCGTCGCTTGTATCCGCCCACCACTTCCAGATATCCTCACCCTGTGAGGGTGCCGCAGCAAGCCGGACGCGGGGCCGCGAATTTCGCCAACGGACTTCCGTAAGGGACATGTAATGGCCTCCGCGGCGGCTTTCTCGATAGCATCCTATCGTGCAGGAGCGCCGCGAGGCTTGACCGTGCCAGGCGCGCTGCGACGACCGGAAACTGACTACGATGGACGAGAAGGCACGCCACGCTTCCGGTGAAGCAGGACCCGCAAGAGCGACCGAGGTCTCCTCGACATATGTCGAGGGCGACACGGTCCCTGGCAGCGCAGGCGCCCTGCCTATCGTACAGCAGCCGCCTGTGCGCGGCGGGATGATCGGACGCTACATCACCCTGTCGCTCCTCGGTGCTGGCGGCATGGGGGTCGTGTATGCCGCCTACGATCCGGAGCTCGAGCGGAAGATCGCGCTCAAGCTGCTGCGGCCAAGCGCCCTCTCGGTGGAGTACGCTCGCCTGTTGCGTGAGGCCCGGACGCTGGCGAGGGTGGCGCACCCAAACGTGGTCTCCGTGTTCGACGTAGGGGCTCTCGGGAACGAGGTGTTCATCGCCATGGAGTTCGTCGAGGGGGTGACCGTGAGCAGCTGGCTGCGCCAGCGGAAACGGTCGACCCGCGAGGTACTCGACGTCTTCAGCGCAGCCGCCCGCGGACTGGCGGCAGCCCATCGGGCCGACATCATCCACCGAGATTTTAAGCCCGAGAATGTTATGGTCGACAGTGATGGGCGGGTTCGGGTGCTGGACTTCGGCCTTGCCCGCGCCGGCCAGGGGCCCGAGCTGCAGCGAGAGCTTGACGAGACGCTGGTTACCGGCTCCAACCCGGCCTTGCTGACAACATCGCTCACCCGCGAGGGTGCGCTGATGGGAACACCTGCGTACATGGCGCCCGAGCAGTGGCAGGTCGGCACCGTGACCGCGAGAACGGATCAGTTCTCATTCTGCGTAGCCCTCTGGGAGGCTCTCTTCGGCCAGCGGCCGTTTCGCGGCGAAACAATGTCAGCGCTGCTCATGGCAGTGACCCGTGGCAAGATTGTGTCGCCCGTCGTCAACGATCGGCGAGTCCCCGCGTACCTGCGCGAGGTGCTCGAGCGCGGCCTCTCCACTGCGCCTGAGCGGCGATTCGCCACCATGGACGATTTGCTCGCGGCGCTCCAGCGCGGGCCAGTGCTGCAACGTCGGCGCAGGATCCTCCTCGGACTAGGGATCGCAGCGATTGTACCCGTCGGCATGTTCGGGCTCCGCGCTCAGCGGGCTGCCGTATGCGTGAACGCGGGGGCCGAGATCGCTGCGGTGTGGAACGACGACTCCAGGGAAGCGTTGCGGGCGGCCGTCGTCGGCACCGGCGTGAACTACGCCGAGACTTCGTTCCAAAAGGCCGCGGCCCGCATCGACGATTGGACGAGACAATGGTCGTCCTTGCGCACTCAGGTCTGTCGAGATACGATCGTCGACGGAACGGTCTCGCCCGATCTCCATGTGCTCGCCACCGAATGCCTAGAAGAGCGCCGCGACGGGCTCGGCGGGATGTTGGAGGTGTTCGGCGAGAGCGTGGCCTCCGACGTAGAGCGATTGGTGCCGGCCGCGGCGAGCCTACCCGTCCTGGAGTCGTGCGTGGACGCCAGCGCACTCGAGCGGCGCCCGAGACTGCCCGACGATCCCGGGGTCCGCGCGCACGTACAGGCGCTACGTGGCGACCTGATGCGCATTCACGGTCTGTGGATCGCGGGCCGCTACAAGCACGCCATGGTGCAGGTCGAAAGATCACTCACCGAAGCCGAAAGCTTGGGATACCGTCCGGTGGAGACCGAGGCACGGGCCTTGTTCGGTAGCTTGGCCATGCAACTCGATCACTTCGACCGCGCCGAGGACGCGTTCCGCAGCGTATACCTCGATGCAGGCTCGCTCGGTCGCGACGAAATAGCAGCGGAGGCCGCAGTGCAGCTCGTTCGGCTCGTCGGCGCCACGCGGGAGCGCCCTGCAGAGGGGCTTCAGTGGGCGCTCTCGGCGGACGTGTTCATCCGACGGCTCGGGCAAGAACAAGGCCTGCTAGGGGCTCGCCTCTTGAGCCATCGCGCGCTGATCATTCGGCGCGAGGGAAGCTTCGATGACTCACTCGCGGACCAGGAGCGCGCACTTGCGATCCGTGAGGATGTGTTGGGGCGCGATCACCCGGATGTCGCCACTAGCCTCAGCCAAGTGGCCAAGATTCAGCGCGATCGGGGCGAGTCCGCCGCCGCGCTATCGGCACTTGAGCGGGCGCTGGAGATCCGTCAGGATGCCTTCGGTCCGGATCACCCGACCGTCGCGGCCGCCCTGAATGACCTGGCCCTCCTGCAGCAGGTACGAGGCAAGTACGCCGAGGCTCAGTCCCTGCTTGAGCGCGCGCTCGTCATCGCGGAGTCGGCGTGGGGGTCAGATGGACTCGACGCCGCGACGATCCTCAACAACCTCGGCCGCGTCCATCACATGCGCGGCAACTATGCTGAGGCCCAGCCTCTGCTCAAGCGGGCACTGGCGATTCGCGAGCGCTGGCTGGAACCGAATAACCTCGATCTAGCGACATCCCTCCAGTACCTCGGCCTGTTGCACATGGTCCGGGGGGACCGACTCAGGGCCCGGGAGTTGCTCGAGCGGGTCCTGGTGATCCGCGAGCAGCACCTGGATCCGTCTCATCCAGAGATCCTAAACATTCTTGACAGTCTGGGCACCCTCTATTATCGCCTCGGCGAATACGAGAGCGCCCGGGCGATGCATGAACAGGCACTGGCGGCCCAGCGGGTCAAGTTCGGCCCGGCGCATTCATTCGTGGCCCACTCGCTGAGGAACCTCGCGCTCGTCGATGGAGCGGTCGGAGACTATCATGAGGCGCGCGTCCGCGCGACCGAGGCGCTCTCGATCGCTGAGGCAGCGCTCGGCCCGGACCATCCAGACATCGCCACGTTCCTCAACACCCTCGGAGGGATCGAGCGCGGCCATGACAGCGCCGCGGCGGAGGCCAACCTGACGCGCGCGCTAGCGATCTCGCTGCAAACTCGGGGCCCCAAACATCCGGGGACGGCCCTGTCCATGCAGCGCCTGGCCGAGGTCCTCCTCGACCGCGGCGCCCACGACGAGGCCCAGGCGCATCTGGAGCAGGCGCTGGCGATCCGAGCGGGCGTGGGGCCTGAGAGCCCGGAGATCGCCGACGTTCTGGTCCGCTTGGGAGACGTCGCGCTTGCACGCGCCCGACCCGAGCAGGCCATCGCACCCCTCGAGCGCGCCCTCCGGATCCGCAGCCGCGGCGGGATCCCCATGCACGAACTGGCGGAGGCCCGCTTCAATCTGGCGCGTGCCCTGCGCGACGCGGTCCCTAAAAAGGCCGGAGATCCGGCGCGCGCGCGCCAACTGGCGCTGCTCGCGGCCGGGTTCTACGCGGGTGCTGGTAGCCGATTCGCCGAGGAACGGACCACGGTGGAGGCCTGGCTGCGAAGATAGCCACCACGACATGATCTTCGCGGCAGGTCAATCGGCGGTCTTCGCGGCAGGGAGCGGCTGCGCCAGGCGACACCTCTTGGAGCGTAGCAGCCGCGGGCGCCAGGGGGAGATCAGTCACGTGCAACTCAGCCGTTCGTGTGAGGCAGACTCGGCGCGCTGACGACGTGCCCATGCCTGGCAGGTCTCAGGATGTGCCTTCTGGATGGCCCACTCGATGCCGTCACCGCAGGAGTCGTCGGCAGATGCGAAATGTGCCTCGACATCGAACACGCCAGCGACGGGGGCGAGCCAGGACACCACCACAAATCCGCTCTGGGGCGGATGCACACCGAGAGCATCCTCCGGAAAAACGATCCCCGCGTAGCTGAGGTCCGCTTCGCTATCGTTACGACCGACGTAAGGCGGAGTTCCGATTTCTCCCGTGTCGCGAACGGCCCAGACTTGCGTATTCACGTCCCCATTCCAGGTGAAGTGAATGGGTTCCCACTCAGACAGGAGATCACGGCTAGGAACCTGCGCATGAATGGGCGAGTCCCTTCGGACCTGTCCGAAGGGACATGAGAAAGCTCGCGACCTGAAGCCGCTTCTTGCGGCTCGATTTCGCGCCGACCTCATGCTTTATAGAAGGCATGAGCAAGGGCTTTCGAGACTGGGATGTCGAGCAGGTGTGGCTGTTGCCGCCCGGTGCAGGAGTTGGTGCCGGAGGGGCACCGGGCGCATCTCGTGCGAGAGCTGGTCCGTGAGTCGCTCGACTTGTCGGCGATCTTCAAGGCGTATCGGCGCAAGCAGGGCAGTCCGCCGTTCAACCCGGCGATGATGACGGCGTTGCTGCTCTACGCGTACACGCAGGGGGTGTTCTCGTCGCGGAAGATCGCGGCGGCGTGCGAGGAGCGGCTGGACTCGCCGCTCGGCGGCCTGCTGCGCATCTTCCTTGTCCTGCTTGCGAGCCTGCGCCTCAGCAGCCGCCTCCGTCTCGAGCGCCGCCTTGGCTTCCCGGATCTTCTCGAGGCGCTGCTGCTTCCGGACGATGTGCTCCGGCAGCTCGTCGCCCCGCCGATCAGCGCCGTGCTTCACATCTTCGGCCCCGTCGTCGCTCTCCGCCTGCGACAGCCAGCGCTCGACCTCGGCTGCCAGCTGCGGCTCGACCTCGCCGGCGTGGAGCGAGCGGCGGGCAACCTCGCCACCGCCCGCTCCGTCTTCGACGGCCTCTTTGCTTCTTTCGCTGAGCAGACCTCGCCCGGACCCGCAAACGGCGAGAATCCCCGTCGCGGTGACTGTAGCCGCGAACACCGCATCGTGCTTGAGCTTGAATCCGGGCGAGGTCCACAAGGCACCGCCCCCTACTACCGCGGCCACGAGGGCCCCCAGCGCGACGTCTACGCGCTCGCCTTGACCCTCGCCGAGCTGCTCACCGGCCAGCCTCCCGACCACGACGTCGACCTGGCCAGCAAGCGCATCCCCCCTGCCCTCGCGCGCGTCCTCGAATCAGCGCTGCGCACCGACGCGCTCCCCACGATGGACGCCTTCCACACCGCGCTGCGCGAGGCCGACGTCCAGCCGCCAGACGAGGCGGAGGCCATCCGCCGGCAGTACGTCGCGCGCGTCGATCTCCCGTCCACCACGCCGCCGCCCCGACGCAGGCGGGCCAGTGTGCACGCCGCGGTATGATCGGGTTGGCCTGACGCCCGTGCTCAAGCAGCCCAGGGATTTAGGGTCGGACCTCGAAGGTCAAGCCGCCCGCTGATCCTCGGCTGCTCCACCACGCTGAACCCGGCGGATGTCGGCTCCCCTCCTCGGACGCTCCCTCACCAGAGCCGCGAAGAAGGCATCATCGATAAGGCCTCGTTGTTCGACACGCCTTAGTGCTCGAGCTCGGCGCGCCGGGACCGGCTGGTGCGCCATGCAGAGCTTGTCTCGGAGGCAGCCGAGGCTCTGATTGCACTGTTCGCAGCCCATCACATCGCGTGCGACGCCCCGTTCGTGCGTGCCGGTGCGGCCTTGCACGACGTGGGCAAATTTGAGCACCGCGACGAGCTCGATCGACCCGGGGCCTTGCACTAGCCCGCGGGCGAGTTGCTACTACTCGCTCACGACGTCGCCCACTCATGCCGCTCGCCAGCGCTACTTTTCTCGTGTGTCTGCCGAGAAGGAGCGACGACAGCCGGGGTCGGCAGCGGCGCGCCGGAGTGGGGTGCCGGCGGCGAGCACGAGGGTGAGGACGGCAGAAGCCCCCAATCGCAACATCCACCGCTTTCGGGCCGAGACCGGCGGCCTGCGCTGATCGCGGGCTCACTTGGCGCTGCGGCCTGGGCTGTGGCGCGCGATGAATCCGGCGATCTTCATGGTCAACGCCTGCGCTGGCTCACCGAGGTCGTCCCAGCCGATCTGCTGGGCATCGACGGCCAGGGCGAATGCCCGCGCCAGGTTTGTCTTGTGCTCGCTGACCTTGAAGCCGACCGCTGACGTGCTCCTCAGCAAGGTCTGGAAGACTTCGCTGAACTTTTGACCGAGCAGCGCCGCGGGCGTGATCGCGTCCCACGGCAACGCCTCGGGATCGAGGTTCTTCAGGTGGGGGCTGATCACGTGGCGCTGGTGGTCGATCATGGCCCGCAGCGCCTTGACGGAGAACAGGTTCTCGATCTCCCGCGCCGGCCCGGTCGTTGCGAATTCGAAGTGCCCGGCGGGTCCAGAGGTCCCGGCGGCGGTCTGCAAGGTGGTATATTTATTGGGGTCGTCGTCGCGGTCGGCCAACAAGAATACGCGATTGGCGACGAACTGGGCGCGGATCTTGGCGGCGTCGCGCCCGTCCGCGGAAAATGCGTAGTGCTTGAAATTGCTGCCACCATACTCGAAGAAGGCGAAGTCGAGGTCCTCGCGCAGCTGCAGCCCCTTCGCACGGGCGTGCGCGGTGAGCAGTGCCTGAAGGTGGATGCGGTCCGAGGCTCCCTCGACCCACAGACTGCAGTTGGCGAGGAACACCGATGCGTTGTCGACACCAAGCTCGTCGAGCAGCCCGAGTTCCGGTCCCTGGACCGTGCGCACCAGGAAGCTCGACCCCTCGCCTGCTTCGGGCGCGACGGCGAATACGGAGATCTCACCCGGGTGATGCATCGCCATCCCGACGAGGTGATTCGAATGGGTGGTCAGGAAGATCCGCAGATTGCGCTCGCGGACCGATGGGTCGTGGAGCAGCGTCTGCAGGAAGATGCGCTGCAGACCCGGGTGGAGGTTGAGCTCCGGCTCCTCGATGAAGATCCACGAACCCTGGTCCGCGGTGAAGATCTTGTAGAGGACGAGGATCAGCGCGTTGATCCCGTCGCCGAGGTTGTGTAGCTCACGTTCCTCGCGTCCACCGATCTTCACGTAGATGTGCTGCTCGGCGCGGTCATTCGTGTATCGCGGAACGATCTCGACCGCCTGACCGGCGAAGAATTGCTGGCCCAGGAAGCGCTCGAAGGCGTCGATGCGCTCGCGCGTGTGCTTGGGGCCGCAGCGGTCGCGCAGGATCTGGTCGTAGAGCTGCAAGCCTGTGAAGACCTCGCGGCGTGGGTACTCGTCGGAGATCTCGATGGCGTAGTTCTCGACGATTGTTGCTAAAAAGATGTCGCCCGCTGTGCCGCGCTCGGACGCGCAGCCGTGTATGGTGTGCGCCGAGCGCAGCACTGGAATATATACTCGTGGTGCAGGTGGGACGGAGACCTTCTTCTCAAGGATGTCCCGGAATGCCGCGAGGTTCTTCCAGCGGTTGACGAGTTCTGTCAATGGAACGATAGCGACGGAGGCATCCACAACGACCCGGTCTTGCGAGATGACGAGAGACCGCCACAGGTCAAAGTGCAGTGATTGTGGCCATGCGAACTCGATCTGCGGTAGTTGCTCACTCCCCGGAATGGTTGAATCTTGGTACTCCGTGGACCCCGCCGCGAGCAGGGTGTAGATCGGCCAGCGCTCGATCTCTTCGCGGGCTCGGCCCACCCAGGGGAGGGCGAGATAGTAGTGCATGTAGTTGACGACCTTGCGTTTCAGCTCAAGCGGCAACAATTCCTGCTCGTCTGTCGCGGGGTAACGCTCGCCCAGATCCCGCAGATCCTCGATCGCCTGCGCCCGTAGCGTGCGCGCCGACGCCAGCAGCCCGGCCGACGGTTGCGCGTGCAGCAGCGCCCGCAGCAGGCGGCTCTTGCCGGCATTGTTGGCCCCGAGGTAGATATTGATTCGCGAGACTGGCCCGTGCACGCGGTGCAGCTCGACGAGTCCCGCGGGCGCGTCCCACTGGGTTCGATAGTGATTCAGGCGCTCGACGTCCGCGGGTGCGTGGAATCCGAGGTACACAGGCTCATCGATGGTCGTCGCCGTCACTGCGCGAAGTTATCAGGGACCTAGCGTTTCTACCAGGGTTCTGACGTCAGTACCCGCTGCCGGCGAAGCGCCCAGCACCCTGGCCAGGGCCTTGAATCCGAGGCGGCGCATGATGCCCGCGGCGAGCCCGGGCGCGAGGCGCTGGAGCAGGGCTGCTGGCGAAAGTGTGCCCCGAGCTTAGAGGACCACGCCGACATCGCGGCGAACGCCCGCTTCTTCGCCGAGCGACGAGCTCGTGCGTGAGCCGCTACGAGCTGCGCGCGCGAGGACCACCGCGATGTCATCGGGCAGCGCGCCCGAGCGCAGTCGCGGCAGCTCGGCGAGCCGCGCCGCCAGGCCCGCGAGCTCGCTGCTGACCGCGAGCTCGGAGATGCGTGAAGCCGACGCGTAGTTCAGCAGCCCATCCGTGGCGAGCAACAAGGTCGCGGCGCCGAGGCGGGCCATGAATAGGACCGGCGTCGCTCGTCCGGAGCCGAGCAGGGGCTTTCGCCGCTGCCCCTGCGTCAGCTCGTGATATCCGTTCATGTCGATCAGCCAGGCGCCCGAATCGCCCACGCTGGCGCCGAAGATCTCGTCGCCGACGATCGCCGCGACGACCGCGGTGGTCTCTCCGCCGCCGAGCGCTTGATCGACGCGAGCCAGCACGAGGGCCCACGCGTCGCCGCTCCGCAGCTCGAGGTTGCCTGCGACCGCGGCGAGCACGGCCTCGGCCGCGAGCGCGCCGCGGCCGGTACCTCCTGCACCATCGGCGACGACCACGACACCACCGACCTCCGTGGTACGTACCGGAGCCGATCCCCGCGCCCGATCCCGTCGACGAGCCCGCGGCCACGACCGGCTGCACGGCGGGTGAGCGGCCGCCCGCGTGGCTGCTCGCAGGGCTGCTGTGTCTGGTGCTCCGGCGGCGACGCAGGCCGGCCAGTGTGCACGCCGCGGTGTGAGCGGTTCGCCTGGCCCCGTGCTCAAGCAGCCCAGCGATCGGCGCGACGCTGTACAGGGTGGCGCGCTCACGGCCCTCGCGTGGCGCACGCATCGGGCCCATCCACAGGGGGCAAGCCCGACCATGCCCGGCCCGACGGCTGGCATGCACGCCCATCCTCCCGCCCCGCCGACCCCCGATGCGCGCCCGCGAGATCCCCCTCCCCTGTCCCGATCCTGTCCCGATCTTGTCTCGAACCTGTCCCGACTCGAGACAACTCCCCGAATTCAGCCCCGTACGCCCCTCTACGCCACTCCTAGCACGTCATCACAAATATAGATTCCAATGGCGGCATTCCGAAGGTCCCCGAGCCCAATTGGAAGCAACACAACAACTTCCGCAGCGGCGACCTCTCCCCCGCCGACGGCGCCGCCGCCCCCGACCTCAAGCTCAAGGCCAGCGTGTGCCAGTTCCAGTGCCTCGAGCAGAGCGTCCAGCTCTGGGTGAACCTCGGCAATGAAGGCGCCTCGGCCCTCACCGCCGGCGCCACCATCTCCGTCTACGGCGTCGCGCTCGGCATCGAGACCCTGATCACCGAGCTCCCCTTCAACGACATCCTCGAGGCCGGCCAGTACGCCGACGCCCTCGGCTTCCAGATCGACGGCACCGACTACGAATTCCTGCGCGTCCGCGCCACCGCCAACGAAGAGGAGTGCATGCTGGACAACAACCAGATCGAGCTCGAGTCCCCGTTCTGCTCCCCGCCGGGGTGAGAACCGTGCACCCGACGTCGCGCATCGGCGGCGGCGCAGCATCTGGGCCCGCTCCATCATGCGGGCGCTCCGTCGGCGCTGGATGGAGGCGACCCGCTGTTGTTCATCACCTGGGCGGGCCCACGGCCCCGGGGGCTCTCCGCCCACTGGGCATCCTGGCGAGGTCAATCGAGCGGGATCACCCTCAAAGGCTGCACCGAGCTCATCCGGGCGCGTGCCGCCGTATCCCCGCTTCTTCCCGTCCGCCTTCGGGATGTACCGCCGCATGACCGCACTCGGTCGGTACGTCCCCGCC
>Ga0075163_10001478_pt1 | contig 31758 bp, 53 predicted proteins | sample JI1023141ADNA_FD_71478 | JGI IMG/M metagenome (GOLD analysis project Ga0075163, IMG submission 71478) | Wastewater effluent complex algal communities from Wisconsin, to seasonally profile nutrient transformation and Carbon sequestration -... | ecosystem: Engineered > WWTP > Effluent > Algae...
CGCAGGTTAGTCATGTCGCACTGGTCCATCACTACGTCGATCTCCTTCCTGATAGATTTTAGGTCGTCGATTGTGAGGTATTCTCTAGTAAGTTCCATGTTATTTAAGTCTCCACACTTTAATGTCTCTTGCGTGCGCGCTAACCCGCTGTGATTTCACATAGCGCCCGGTGAACTCCCACTCGTCGCCTTTGAATACTGAACCGGCGGCGTTGCCTAAATCCGTCGCATTGAATCCGGCCATCATCATGCCTTGCGCCACCTGATCCATGTTTACCGTTCCGTCGCCCATGTATGCGCCCGCTATTGCCTTTGCGATATCTCGCGCAACACCCAACGCGCCGTTATGGTGCGCCGCCGCCCTTGCCATGCCCCGCGCTTTTGCGGCTCTTGCTTTGCGTCCGTCGAATAGTGGTAGTTGGTTCATTTGTTAATCCACTATAGGCTGTAAAGCTCTCTGCGCTAAAACCGCCCGGCAATCTTTTGGGGTCGGCAACGTGATTTGAGCTATTAGCGCCTCGGCGTCCTCCCGTGTTGCTGCTAACACTTTGATAGCCCGTATTAGCTGATCTACCGTTAGCAACGGTGCGGCGGTGTTGTTTTCCGTCGCCTCGTACTCGTTAGCCGCCAGTTCTAAAACGGTTCCGTTTAATATGTTCTGTGAGGCAAGTTTCATAGTTCCAATCTCCATTCCTCGACTTTCCCATGATTGTTGGATTCAGTCAACTACTTTACTGATTTATCTTTCATCTTTTTTGATAACTCCGTTTTAGCTAATGCAACCAACTCGGCGGCTGTCTTTCCTTTTGCAACCGGCGCGGGAAGTTCAAATAGCTTGTACGCTGGCAGTTTCTTGGCTCGCTTAATCTCCTGAAGTATCTGGCCCGGAACCGGCGGGAATGGCTCGCCGGTCTTGGCGTATGCCTTGAGCGCATCCACCGCCTGTCCGGCGTTCTCGTCCTGCAAGATCCACCACCACGCCGAGGCGGTCTCCTCAGTAGATGCAAACTTGCCCCCATAAATCGCCGTGACTAATCCTAGTAATCCTTTCAATTCTTGCTGTGTCATTTTCTCGCGACTCCAATTTCCTTGATTTCAAAGTTCATGATCTTTTCTATTTGGTCGGTAGTGTTGAACTTTGGCTTACCAAACGATTGTTTGGGCTCCTCTGGCGGGCATGCGTAAATCTGTTTCCAGCGTCTTGAAATAGAGCCCCTAATATCCCGCACAAGCTCATTTGGGCGTCCGGCATAGGACAACGCTAGGGCGTCCCTTGAAATCGCGTCTAGCGGGCGCATGGAGCCTTTAACGAGATACTCTGCCCACAGATCGAGCGCAGACTCCGCTTCCGGGGTTAAAATCGATGGTCGCTCCTCTTTCTTAAGATCTTCATTTACAGTTTCATTTTCATTTACATATACATGGATCTGCTTATCCTCTTTTTTAGTTTTGCTTGAATTTTGCTTAAGCAAAGTAGGATTGCCGCCGCTCTTCCCCGCTTTTATTCGTTCTAGGCGGATCTCTTCGTTGCGTACCATTTTCCGGCTGTAGATCGCGCCGTCCGATCTCACGCTGTACACGCCCGCGTCCGATAACCTAGTTAAGCACTCCTCCAGATTTTGCTTAAGCAAACCAAGAGCCCTAGAAATCTGGTCTACGGTCATCGGTCTGCCATTTAAAACGAGTACACCGCGCTCCTCGGAGTCCCACATCATGCCCAAAATTTCGAGCCACACACCACGATCAAAGAAGTCTAGAGACTGAATCCCTAGATCCTTTTTCCAGTCGCCGAAATAAAACGGCATCGATGGGAGTTTATCTGATTTGCTTAGTCGTTTCGTTGTGGTATTTTGAGCGCGTTCGCTCGCTGATTTATCCATAGTTTCCTTATGGGTTAATTGGTTAAAGCTCGCACCTCACCGTGCGGGCTTTTCTTTTGCCTTTTGACTCTAGCGCATGATCATAATCATACCAAGATAAAAGGTACAAAAAGGCCCCGGATTTCTCCGAGGCCCCTAGGTTACTTCTTAGTTTTCCACCCGTCGCGCTGGCTTAGTTCAACCATCGCTCCGCCGTTTGCCCGCACCCATGTCTCCCCGTCCCACCATGCAAAAAACATGATAACGGCCACGATGTTGGCGAACACGATCGAGCTGATTTTCCAGGCTATTACAATTTCCCTAAGTAGTGATTGTTCCATATTAGCTCCCCTGAACTACATTACCCGCTGGATCGCACTGCCGGAATCGACAAACGAACGGTTTTGCCCGCGTCGTAACCGTCTCTTGCGTCTGCCGCTCCTCTACCTCATAAACGCCTAGTTTTCCGCCTAGCTCGACACCAGCGCACCCGGTAGAGGTAAGCACCGCCCACGCTGCAAAGCCCCAACAAAGAGCGGATACAGCCCCTAGCATTAGCCTATCGGTTTTTGTATTATCCATATTGTTCCTATTCATCATCCATATTTAACGCCGTCATAACTCCGAATTGAGCTGTGGCGGCGTTATCTTTTAAAACCTCATCCCTCGACTAAGTGAATCGCTTCCTTTAGCCGCCTGAACGCTTTCTCATCCTCGTCTGTCCATCCTTTTTTCTTGAGTAAAACATTAAGCTCCTCTCTAAAAATCCCGATCATCTTAGCTGCAACCGCTACGCTGCTGGGCATTAACATCCGCCTAGCGGATGCCTGAGCACCCGTAGCATCCCGACTAGAAATACTATTCGTTGCCTGTGTAATCGTTTGTTTCGTCGTGTCCATAAGCTCCTTATTTCATCCTTATATTGTTCAACTTGTGATTCCCTAATTCGATTTAACTGTCTCCGCGTATCCTCTGACCCCAGAAGGCGATCAAAGGCTTTCAGAATATTACCCACCAAACGCCTCCGCTTCCGTGATCTTGTATTTTGCTAGCTTGTCGATAGTAACCGGCGATTCAAACACGGTATCTAATAGGTTCACCGGCTTCCCGCCGTTAGCCCTGATTAATGCCGCTGCTTTGTCCCGCTTCGTAGCGTCCACCTTGCCGATTTCGTAGTAGTGCACGATCGGAGCCACCACTACGCTGGAATTGTTAACGGTATGTTGCGCGGATTTACGCTCATCTCCCCGCGACTCTTCCACTCGACTTTGCGCCTCCGGGCGTTGGCCCTTTGGTTGCTGGCTTGCCGCGTTGCCGTCGTCGTCCTCTGGCGCAATGCCCATTACCGACTGAAGCGCATACCGCCTAGCATATGTAACGGCGCTACCGTAACCTTGTGGATCTTGCTTAACCACCGGCATAGATAACGAGGAGCGGACATACTCGCCGCTACTGTGTAGTAGCGTAGTAGTCACGCATATCCATCCGTTATCGGTGCTAGGCTCCTGTAAAATGCTCAACTCGTTAGCTGTTAATGGCCCACGAACCGCCGCCCATACCGACGAGAGATCAGCGTACTTTGACTTGAAAAACGGATTGTTTGCGTCCTTCTTAGCTGCCTCTAACACGGCTTGCGCCTTGCTTAAGGCTGCCGCTAGCTTACCGATGGTCGCGCTACGCTCCCCCCATACCGGCATAACTGGCCCCGTGCTTTTCATTTCCTGAATCATATCTGCTATAGCTTGCTCGTTACTCATATTACTTCCTCTATTAGTTAATGGTTTCCTTATGCTCGATTTCCGCATCCTCGATCTCGCTTAGCGCTTGTTTTGCAAGCTTAACGGCAAACTCTAATCTACCGTATTTTTTGTTGAGAAATTCAATCGAGCTAATCACTCGAATTACCTCAAACGCTACGTGATCAAAGTCGTTATCGGGTGTTGGTACATCATCAAAATGCCAGTCCATATTCATATCTCCTATACCTAAACAGTAAACTACTTTACTGTTTGATGTAAAGACATTATCGAAAGATTCGTAAACTACTTGAGTCTTTTTTGGTTGTGCTGTATCTTAATTTATATGGGGAAGCTTGCCGACAATATACGCGCACTGGTAAAGAAACACGGTTTTAGTGAGACGTGCCGAATGCTAGGGCTTGCTGGTGCCTCCCTTGTAGCGCTGCAAAAAGACGGAACCCGCGCTGAAAAGCACGCGGAACTAGTGGCAAGAGTTGCCAAACTAGCGAAAAAGGCTAGCTGAATTTACGAAGTAGCGCCCGCACTAGTCCTAGTGCTGCCGTTAACGCTGCGGCCTTTTCTAGCCCCGGTGATGCTAGCGGTGCGAGTTCTGTAGCCATTTCAGACGCTACTAACAGCGCGCTAGCTGCGGTGCGGAATAGGCCCGGTAACTGTAGAATAAATCCCATAGTGCTCCTATCTAAATGATCCCGCTCTAAATGCCGGGTGGATAACTCCTACTACTTTCCCGCCGATTACAACCTGGCACAAGGCATCACCTTGTATCCTAATCGCCTTCTCTGCCGTTAGGTAACCGAATCCGGCGGTGCTATAATACCTCCAGCCGCCCCCTGTAAACGGCCCGTAATACTTAGCGCGATCTACTACCTGACCGTTTCGGCATCTGATAACTATCTCACTGGCTTTTACTGGGCATATCCAAACAGGTTTCCCCGCCCTAGGCTCTGGCGGTACTTCGTGTTGATCGGCGTGTGACTTATAAATCCACTTAGCTGGTAGGCTAGTCTTGCCGGTTGGTAGCCGCGATAACGCGATCCAACTATCGATATACCGGCTTGTTGGCCATGCTTTGCGCTCCGGTCTCGGTGTCTTATCCTGGGTGGTTTTACGCCCGTTGCATTGGCTATTCCAAATATAGAACGTATCGCAGCCGGCTAATCGCTTAGTAATAGCCGCCACATCGCTATCAACAGCGTTGTTACCATCAAAGCTAAAATCATACTGCCCCCGTAAGGCTGTAGCGTCCGCGCCGTGTGCCTCGTTAATGCCGCTAATCGTCTCGCCACCGCCTTTAATCCACGGGGTGTTAACGTAGAGGCACCCCGGTATCTCAGCCCGCACAATGGCCCGTAGGCGCTCTGCATCGGCCCGCTTTAGCTTATGCTCGCAAGCCCCTGAGATCCTTATTTCGCATTTGCCTTTATTCCTCTGAACAAACGGATTAACGCGGCGAGCCTCTCTCCTAATTTGCTCAAACTCCGCCGCACCGAACGTGTGATCATCCTTCCACAATAGGTGCAATCTGATACGAGGGCATCGGCCTGTATCGATGAGTTTTTGAGAAATTGGTAGGGCATCGCCGATCCCGTCTAACTTGCTAAAAAATCCAGCGGCCCAACCCTGGGGATGTTCTGCCAAGATCACATCTGGATACTTCGCCCCGCACAAGTAATCGAGTCCGTAAATCATAGGTATACATTCTCGTTGGTTAAAATCATCTCGATCTTACGCCCCGCCCTAGTCGGCACCTGCTGAAAGTAGGCGCTATTCTCGATCTCCTTTGCTGCGGTAGCCCAATCGCTACGCCCTAGCGCCTGAAGGAATAGTTTGAATTTACTAACCGCCGGGTAACCCATGTTGAAAATCATGTCGACCAAAACCATTTTCCTGGCGTCGGACAATTGGTGATAAACCGCTATATTTTCACACTCGTTGATAACCGCCTCTAGATTATCCCTTAGCCACGCATCCCCGATGTGAATCGGCATCCCTCGATCGGCAAGATTAAACCCATAGCCTATGGTAATTTTACCCTGTGGAGCCCTAACCGGCCTGCCGGTGATATCGTCGTATGGCCGATCTCTCCAGCCTTCCTCGATTTTTATCATCAACTCGCAATCGTCTAAGAAACTCATTGTGGCGGTGTCCGTTTCAGTTTCACTTCGATGATTTGCCCTAACGTTGCCTTAATGTCGGAGATATCCCGCGCTACTACTTCCCGCTGGTTTTTGGTCTCTGCCTCTAATGTCTGCAATCGGTGCTCCGCTTCCTTATGAAACGCTTTCGCATCGCTCCATTGCGCTTGTGCCGTGGAATAAAACGAGGAGAGAACGAAGGTTACGAATGATAGTAACGCCGTTATAATGCTCAACAGCGCTGCGCTTGTGTTAATTGCCCATTTCGCCGTCATTTCTTCCCCCGCTTAGCTGCTTTGCTTGTTTCTAGCGATCCGATTACTGCACTAGGCTGGCTGACTACTGGTGCCGCGCTTTGGATTACTTGGTTTGCTAGCCTATTTCGCTCGATAACCCGCAATAGTAGATCCTGGTTATTCTTGAAAAACTCTGCTGATGCATACGGATCAAACAGTAACCGCGCTGCCGATTTCTTTAGCTCCTCATTCTCGCCGCCGATGTTGGCAAGCTCTGACACAATAGATCCCCATTGGCTAGGCGAGGTTATGCGAGATGCAAACCCTTGAATCTGCGGTGCTAGCCCCTGAAAATACTTAGCCGCCTCTAATCGGCCCGCTGTTTGCGAGTTAGGTGCAAACCGACCCGCGCTCTCTACTATGATTTTCTCGTAGCCTACTTTCTTTAGCAGTTTCGCTGCCTCTTCTTTGCCTAGTGCCGCCTCTAGTGATTCCCTCAGTATCGGCGTATTGGCTAGGTTTCTGGCTCCCTGCGTTGTTCTATCCTTAGAGTTTTCGGCTAGCTCCATTACATACGCTTTCACGCCGTTGCGCATTAGCTTGGTACCCTTCTCGCCTAGAATTTCCTTAGTCTGAAGGATTTGTTCCGGCCTCAGCTCCATTATGATCTGACCGGCTTCCTTACTGCTGGCTCCGTTGGTCTTTAATAGCCTCGCAATCGTTCCGGGCTCTCCGGTAACCTTATTACCAAATAGCGCATTTAGCGGTTTGCTTGCTTCCTTATATGCCGCGTTTGCTGCGGTAAACTCTGGTTGTGCTTCCATCGCGGTATTTAGCAAGTCTTTTGCTTGCATATACTTTTCAGCGATCTGATTATCCCCGGCCTCCGCTGCTACGCCCGCTTTAATTCCTAATCTGCGCCGCGCCTCAATTAAGAGATTCGGATCTGTTAGCGATTTACCTTTGAACTCCTCGGCTAATATAGGATTTGATAAAATTTCATCAATCGCTTGAGTAGTCGCTGGTTTAGCTAGTGCCGCGTTTAGCTCCTCAGTCGGTGCATACTCTTGGATCGCATTGTATAGCGGCTGACTTACTTCTTTTCGTGCTTGCTTAAATCCGGCCTCTGCCTCTTTTGCGATCTGCCGCGCTGCCAAGTCGTTAGCATAAGAGCTACCCTCTGGCGCTAAATCGCTTGCAAGGCTCATCATGCGGTATGGCTGCGCGGCTACTCGCTCATCTAAAAACGCCCGCGCTGCCTTAGCTTCTGGCCCGATCTCTGCCGCTTCCGGTGCTACGTTTACGAGATAGTCCGCTACCTGTTGCACTCTCTGCCCGCCCACGTCGGCTAATGCTAGCGGCGTCCCCTGCGCTTGACCCTCAGCTAACGTTTGCGCGGCATCTGCTATGCCTTCCGCCGATCGATCTCGCATCAACTTAATGGCTAATAAATCTGCTGGGCTTGGCGCTGTCTTGCTTGCTACTTGCGGCACTCCCTTTCCAACTGCCCCGGCTTGACCTTCAAGAGACGTTAGCGCCCGCGATAGGTAATCAACTAGCCCGCTAGTATCTGCAAAGTCTGCTAGCTTTTGCACGCCTTTAACGGTGCCCTTGATTGCTAAGGGAATCCCGGCACCGGCTCCTAGTCCTAAAGCTCCGCCCATTAGAGCATTAGCACCTCTGTCCTCTCCTTCTCCGCTACCGAATCCCGTTAGTGCCCCCTGTAGCCCCCCCATTGCGGCCATGCCCATCAAGGTTTCTGGTGCCGCTGCAATAGCTGAAGGAATAGCCCCGGCCACATTAGCGCCTAGGCTAAGATAGGGGTGATCCTCTGCGAACTTCTTGTTATAGGCCCTGGTAATCTCAGTAGTTAGATCGCCCGCTAATGATGCATCCGGCGATTTGCCCATGCGCGCCATCGCGCCCGCTGCCTCGTCGGAGAATCCGAACAATCCGCCCTCCGTTGCTGCGCCTAGTAAACCCTGCATCATGCTTGGCGGCTCTTCCGCTACAATCCTAGCGGCCTCGGCTTTGGTGTCCATAACCGGCGAGGAGTAACTAGACCCGCCGCCCGCTATCATTGCTAGAATGTCGTTTTTATCAGCCATCTAACCCCAACCTTTTTATGACAGACTCTCTAATCTCGGCGTTTGATGCCCCTGCTTTTTTTGCTTGCTCGATAAGGCTAGCTAGTTCGATGTCTCCGCTTGCTGCTGGCGCTAGTTTTTTCCCTAGTATCTTTGCAACGTATTTAGTTGTTTCGTCCGGCATCGGCTGCCTACCTGCTTTAATCTCTTCTAGTGCTCCCGGCCCTGCGTTGTAGGCTGCTAGTGCGTCCTCAACGTTTCCAAACTTCTTAAGCATCTGATTAAAGTATGTAACGCCGCCCTTGATGTTCTGCCTAACATCTGTCGGATCAACTCCTAGATCCTTTGCCGTTCCAGGCATCAATTGCATAATGCCCTGGGCTCCCTTCGGAGACCTCGCCGCTGGATTTAAGCTCGACTCTTGCCGCGCTAATCTCTCTAATAAGTCTGGATCAAGCCCCTGCGCGATTGCCTCATCTCGTACCAGATCAGCAATCGAGGTGCCGGGAATAGTCACATCAAAGTTATCAAAGCCCAACTCCTTAGCCCGCTGTTGATAGCCAACCTTCATGCCTTCAATTAATGATTTGCGTGAATTAGCTGACGATTGCGCTAGGTCAATCAATTCGTTGCGATCTTTAAGCTCTAACGTTTGTTTACCGCTCAACCATTTTTCTAGTTTGCTTAGTAGCGATCTATCGATGCTCTTTGAGTCGATAACCATTCCGGCGTCCGACTCTCTAACAACGGCACCCGGATCTATGATCTTCATGAATTTATAGATGAACGGAATGTCTGATAGTGCTCCCGGCGTATCTTTGATAGATCGCAGATATTCAACATCCGGTGCCATTTCAGAAAACACCTTTACCTCTGGACGGTCTACAAACTCCTTGATCAAAGAGTCGCGCTTTGCGGCCCTCTCCCGATCCATCTGCATTAACTCTTTAGCGTAGCCCTCATCGCCGCCCGCCGCTTCCATGTAATAATCACGCGATTTGATAGCTGGGTTAGTTGCTCCGGTAGATACTGGTAAGCCCGTTTGCGCTGGTTGTGCTCCGCCTAGCCCTAATAAGCTATTTGCCACGTTTTGCACCTTATTAGCTGCATATGGGTTAGCTAAACTCTGCTTGATAGTTTCCTGCGCTACTAGATTCTTGAGCCCCTTCTCTGCTTCCTTATCGGCCTCTAGCTGAGACAACCGGCCTAACGCACTGTTAGTCTTAAGCTGGTTAAAAACGCTGCTAGGGATGCCCGTAGGTCGTTCTACATCCTTCCCTGAGTAGATGTCCTGCGCCGCTGATAGTAACCGCCCGCGCTGCGTATCCGCGTAATCCTCGCTTAAGTTAGAAAACAACCCGCCACCGATACCAGATAGCAATCCGCCTAGTAGTAGGTTCTTAGTGCTATCTTCGCCCTTTGCCGCACCCTGGATCACCCGCTGGCTCATAGCGTCGGCGATAGACTCAAACGGCTTATATGGGTTAGCACCTGCCAACTCTTGATCAACGTTCTGGCCTAATAGTGCTTGTGCAAATAGCTTAAGATCCATGCTTTCCCCTTATCGTGGCGCGCTTGGCGGTAGTCCGTTGTTGAATACGTTGCTAGGCGCTGCCGTGGTTCCGCCGCCGCTGTTTCGTTTGTTGGCGTTAGTACGCGCTATGTCTAACTCCTGTTGAGTGTAGTTTGGTTTACGCGCTAGTAGCCCAAGGTTGATCAGTTTCTCGATTTCCCCGAGGTTCTGATCTCTGACTCCTGCCGATTCTCCTACGGTGTTCTGACGCTCTGCCAATCCAATACCGGCTAGCCCGATCTGTGTTTGCGTCGCGCCCGCTTGTGCTGCTGACTGTTGCTGTGTTCTCTCATTAGCAAACTTGCGCTCTAGATCGCCCATAAACCGCTTATAGGTTGGATCTTCTGGGTTATTGATGTTGATACCGCGATTGGCTAACTCGGCCTGAAGTTGCCCGCGTTCATCCTGTTCACGGCGCGTGATATCTTGGTTTACCCTGGCGAACGCTTCATCGGCTAGCCTGCTGGTAGTAGCTGAATCGACTCCGACCCGCCCGGTAGTATCCGCTGGTAACGTGTATGCCGTACCTAAACCGGCTCCTCCCTGCTCTGGCGGTAGTGCCGCCTGCCCTAGCTGTTGCCCTGCTAGATTCTGCGTGTCTTGTGCAATCTGCTCGCCGCTTACGTTCTCAAGCTTCGGCCCTTCCGAATTGCCGACCGGATTAACCTTTTTTGGTTTCGCCTTCGGTGTGCCGCCTGGCGTAGTCGTCGCGGTTTTCCCGTCTTTCGAGTAAACGATTTTACCTTGCTCGTTGCGGTACACGCCCGGTGAAATTCTTTTCAGTGCCATTTTATTCTATGCTCCCAGTATCCTCTACCCAAACTATCGCGCCAAAAATCGTTTGTTTTGTGGCTCCACCGCTTGCCGTTGTTGGCGTGTTCCAGGCTACTAAGCTCCACTCGTCCGCTGTAGCGCCTACGTTTAGATTCAGTTCTACAATCGTGGGATTTTCAACACTAGTGCTAGATATCGCCACCGCGTTAAAATCGTAGTTCGATGGTGTTGCTACGTTAGGGAAAATGCCTTTTGCGTCGTAGGTCTCAATCGATGCGCTAGCCTGTAGTTGTGGGATCGGAACTCCGACATCCTCCCTTCTCCCTATTGCCTGAATTTTTACCTTGTTAATGCGCTGATTCTGTCCGCTCGCTCCGATAAACGGCGTTTTCCAGATCGCTATTTCCTGCCCCTGAGTCAAACTATCCTTGAATCTAACGATCTCGCCGGTGCTCAAGATTCCATAAAGGAATGATGCCGATAAGCTTACATAGTTGGTAATCGCCACGATCGCTGTAGCGCCCGGTGCGTTGCGCGGTCTAATTGTCGACCATGCGCCGGTTTCAATGTTCTGAGCTAGCAACCCGAGTCGATCTGTTGTCGCGCAAACTAATACGGCGCGATCTCTCCAGAAGTGCGGCCTAGTCGTACCGATTTGATCCTTAATGCTGCGGGTGAGGGTAACATAACTGGAAGCTAATCCGCGCCCGGCTAATAAGCTTGAAAGGCTAACAACTCCCCGCGTCGTATGGCATAGCAAATCGGCTCCGACCTGAATAAACGGCTGCTCTCCGACTAGCGCCGGGACACGAATTTTAGCAACGATTCCCCAATTTGCCGCGCCCGGATCGGTTCCTGAGTAAATCAAAACCTCGTTACTAGATGTGCCGATAACTAAATATTCGTCGTTTGCGCTTCCAGGGTTAAACGTCCAGTTAGATATTCCCTGTAATCGCCCCGTTCCCTGCACAACACCTGCCAAGCTAACCGGCGTCATTGCGCCGGTAATCGCTAACAATGCGCTGTAGTGATAGGTAAAACGATCCAATCCAGTCGCGTTAGGATCTGAAATTGCATAGAATCTGTTTTTGTATCCCGTTCCGGCTAGTAGCGTCCCCGATACCGGTGCCCACGCTGCTAAATCTGCTTGCGTGGCGTACGGATCGAATCTGATTGTGGCGTTAGTTTCAGAGGTGAAATAAACGTATCCACCGTAATGTGCCGGATATTTACAGGCCCCCGCGTTAACTACTATTTGCGCGCCCGCACCATATGCCGTTTCAACTCCTGGCGTGCCAATTGGCTCTGTCGATGTATACAGGCGATAGACTCCACCTACCTCCGATGACCATAGCACTGTTGCGGCTCCGCTGCTGTTTGCATAGCTCGTTAGCGCTAGCCCTGCCGTGGATGCTCCAATGGTCGTAGTGAGAATAGTACCGAACTCTTCGATCCCCGCGTCCGTGCAAAGGTAATTCGTAAGCTCCCGCGCTTGCGTCGTTGGCATACGATTCGGTGCTGAAATAAGATTCAGGCCCCCAACTGGCGCGTCAATCGTTAGCGGCGAATTCCCTCGATTTTTCATCTACGCTTTTTTCGCTCCGGTTGAATAGGATTGAAAAGCTCGTTAGCTCCGTTGATATATGCGGCTGCCTGGTCTTTCGAGATCTGACCGGACTCAGCCATCTTGTTAATCTGAGCGATCACATTGTCGCGATTCATTCCGCGCTGTTGTGCAAAGTGTAGAGCGTTTGCCTTAGCTTTATTGTAATCTCCGCCCGCGTTGCTTAGTGCGCCGCTGGCGTATAGCTCCGACGTTGCCTCTAGGCCCTTTCCTAGATGCCCCTCGGCTGCTGCAAGCACGTTAGTCAACCCGATTACCTTACCCGCGTTTGCGTCCTTGTAATCAACCTTGATCTTCGATCCATCGCCACCGAAGTTGTAGGTAGTGCCATCGGCTAGTGTGCCCTGGAATTTATCATCTAGGATCTTATTCTGCTGAAGGATGCCACGCACCTGATCCCGGTACTGCTGCCGCTCACCCTTAGATGATCCAAATACCGAACCGGCAAGCCCTAACGCTGCGCCAATCCCGGCCCCAATAGCTGTGCCAACCGGCCCGCCTACGAAACTACCGATCCCCGCTCCGGCTGTTGCTCCGCCTATAGCGCCCGCGCTGTTACGGCTGCCGCCACTCGGTGCGCTGCCTAACATGTTAGCGGTTTGCACGGCGTTGTATCCGCCTAGTGCTAAATTCACGCCCGGTAGTACGGAGGCTAGCGTCTGACTTCCTGCCCCGGTGTAGCCCGCTGCTGTCGCAATGTTTCCAAGTCCGCCGACGGTATTTAATCCGCCACCTACGATGTTTCCTTTACCTAGCTGGGTTAGACCCTGGTATGCCTGTAGAGCACCCAATCCGCCTTGCGCTAACTGTCCCGCGCTAATTCCTGGCGACTGAATAGACCCATTCGGCACCACCGCCACACTTCCGTCTGCGTTAGTTCCTACCGCCGTATAACCCGCTGGAACCTCTGCCCCTGCGACTATGCTCGTAGGTGCTGCCGCTTGCCCCATTACTGTGACGGGCTCGCTAGCCGTTGTAATCGCCTCCGTTGGCGTTGTTGTAGTGGTAGGTGTTGCGCTCTTACCCGTTGCGAAGTCGTATAGCTTCTGTCCGCCCGCGCTCACCTTGTTGACAGCGCTCTCTACGCCGCCCACTAGCTTACTAGGAATATCGGTAATCGCCTCAATCGTAGCGCCTGGATCTTTGATTAGCCCCGCACCCAATGCGGTAGCGCCTGCAACACCTGCAATCGGCCCCATCTGCTGCATCGTGCTCTTAGGCTTTTCAGATAGCCCGATCTGCTCGTTGTATTTTTTAACGGCTGCCGGATCTAAGTAATACTGATCGTTCCAAGGGTAATACACGTACCCTGGCACCTCACCATTTGCGGCGTAGTTCGGCCCGGTCTTGGGATATTTTTGAGGCATGAAAACAGGCATCTAATTAACTCCCAAAATTACCGTCACCGATGTTAGGATTTAGACCCGATAGCTCTAACCCTGAACCGTTCAAGCTTAAATTACCTACCGGGTTAAACCGGCCAAATGCGATATCTACTTGTTGCTCAAACGCTGCCCGGTTTGTTGTGCTATCACCGGCTTTCTCGTCTTTCCAGAACGCTTTAAGCCCCTCAATAACTAGCGCCGGATCGAATAAGCATAGATCCGCGTCGGAGATAAGCACCTCATAGCTTTGCGCATACGGCGGCCCCCAAACCACAGTACCATCTGGAGCGCTACCCGTTGTGTGACTGGGCGGCGTCACGCCCGTTGTTCCAGCGGTTGTGCACTGATAAACCCGCCCGTTAGCATTGCGATATGCACTGAGTGAAATCGGGCTAGTTGGTGTCCAATTAGGCGCTGTTAAAAAACTAGATGTGATATAGTTAAACGTTACCTCGTCGCCGCTGTCGGCTGGTATCGGATTAACTCTAAACTGCCCCCCTGACGTATTCGAGTTAAAATCTGGCCCGAAAATCTGGAATCCTCGGCGATTTTCGCTCGTAACATACCCATACTGGCGGTAACTAAACTGGTTGTCCCATAACGGCCCCAACATTTGCCATTTATTTGTGGCATCCCAATTAGTGCCCGGAATCGCTGCGTAGAAATCTGGTGGCAACGCATAAAACTCTCTCCCGGCTTCAAGCGTAATTACCCAGGATTTTTTGAGAGTTGGCCAATAAACACGCGATCTAATCGTCTCGCAAACGGCATAAAACAAATGAGCCAACTGGATAGCGCTAGCGGCTCCGTTCGCAACGATAGTTGCCGGTGCTGGCTGATTCATCTGGTAGCACGCCCGCTGTATGATGTTTAGCGCTGTTTGTAAGTTCACGGCGTGTAAACCTTATAGAAAATGTTAAAATGCGATTGCGCTAGCCCATTATCCACGTACAACGCCTCGCCCGTATTCGTCTCAAATAGTCCCGGTCCCTGAATCGGCATGATAGAATCAGCTAGCGTGTTCGGTGGAACTCCGATCAATCCACTGATGAGAGTCCCACCGCTATTAGATTTGAATTGAAACGTGCTCCGCGCTCCCGTTTCGCTTCCACAAGTCCAGCCAAATACTCTGATGCGCTGGTTTGTAACGGCGGAAACTACTAACTGGTTATTACCAACACCAATGATAAACCCCGTCGTTAGTATGTCGCCGCCTCGCGTAAAATCCACGGTTAAACCTCTTTAGACCGTGATTAATCTCGTTGATGAAACTCTGCGGAATGTTGCTGATACGTTTGTTGCTACGGTAAACGCTGCACCCGCTGACAGGTTATTAATCTGATCAGTGGTTTCAGGAGGAAACACGTTGACGGTATTAGCGCCATCGTTTCGAACCTCAGCGCCGCCGCCAATTTCGATGTTTCGCGGCAACCTAACGCCCGTAGATGCTGCAACGGTTCCGAGGCGATTAGAAATAGCGGTTAGCTGTGTTGCGTCCCCGATTACCGTACCCGCTGCCGTTACTGCTGATGCTACACTGGTGAGTGATTGCGCCGTTGCCGTCTCTGATTCAATTGCGCTTGCTTTCTCTGGGCTTAACCCAAGATTAATTAGCGCTAGTGCTTTCTGTGTCATTTTCTAAAATCTCCGTTTTTGTTTTCTTAGCTTTGCCCCTGGTTCTCTTAGCTGGCTTTGCTGCTTCGGCTTCCGCTTTCGCGACTGCGTCGGCCTGTAGCTTTTCTATCTGCCGCTTCAAGGCTAGGATCTCGTCGCCGTATTTCTCGGCGTCTAACTTCCCGCTCTGCGCTGCAACGTGTTTCTTAGCCTTTTCTCGCGCCTCTTTAGTCCCATACGGTAACGCCGCTAACCTTGAGTCTGAGACCTCGGCTAGTTGCTCTACCGTGATAAAACCCTGAGCCTCGAACATATTGCGCTCACTCGGCGTGATTTGATTCCAGGTTGAGATCATCGTTCCCGATGACCCCAACCCTTGCTTAAACCGGCTATATAAATCCGCGTATTTTCTCCGGTGCTCGTTAGTAACCATCTGAGAAATTCGGGTTAGTTTGTCTACGTAGAACTCTATCATTTCTACGTCCTCCCAAACGTCGTACCCCATAACTTCCGATTTGGCGGGTCTGAATTCTGGGTTAATAAAGAATCTAATTCCTATGTCCCCCTCGTTTCCAAACACAGCCGCCCGTACCACTTCGCCGTCTTTGCCAGCGTATTTTACAGGCATTACTAGGTTCTCCGGTATTGCTTCCACGCGGTTTTATCTCCGTTTAAAGGTTAATTAAGCTGCTGATCCATCGTCCATAAATGGGCGGTCGATCTCGAATAGTGCTTGTCCGGCAACTGGCGTACCGATTGCGGAGGCGCCTTTTGCTAGCTTCACACGGTCGCCTGCTACGGCTGCATCGTCTATGCTTCCAGCTGTGGTGGTCGCATATACAAGCCCGTTGTCGGCATAAGATGCCAAACACAACCCCGGTACAGTACCGACGATCTGATACCATCCATATTGGTTAGCTACGTTTGCTGACATTGCAACCGCAACCGGATTGATCGCGTTTTGTCCCAGTAACGTAGTTACGCCCGTTTGTCTGTCAAAGGTAACCCACGAACCCTGAACGGTCGAAGCTACGCCCTTGAGATAGATGAACCGACCGTAAAGGTAGGTCTCATCTTGCCCGTCAACTTCGGTGCAAAGAGGGTGTTTTTGAGTAGTCGAAGTATCAGCAATCGGCTGTGCTCCGGTTAGAAAGTCTGTAATAGCCCATGTCATAGTAAAATCTCCAAAAAGTTAAACGGGTGAGACCGTTTCCGATCTCACCCTTAGTTTGTTACGAGTCGAACAATACGCCTTGAACCTTAGCGTTAGAGAGAACTAGCGCTCCCATCCATACGCACAAGGTAACCATAGCGTCCTGACTGATGCTCTGAACGTCCTGAAGCATATCGAAGTTTGCGTCCCTGTGTGTGACAAGCTTCAAATACTTAGTGTTCAGGAAGTAACTCAAGTCGCTCTGTACTAGCGTTGATCCGTCGTAGCTTACGCCACCGCCCAACACTACAGGGATTCCCTGGTATACGATGTTTTCGAATCCAGCTTTTGCAAGAGTTGGATCAGTGATCCACTGTTGCGATTGCATAGCCGTCATCAATGATTCGTAGTGACCTGCACCCGCAATGATTAACGTAGGCTTATCAACTCCACGAGTCGTGTTGATGATAGTCTTTGTGTAGTATTGCTTGATGTTAGCCGCTGAAGTTGCTGAAGCACCGGAAATATCCGCTGTCGGTTGTAGCTTGTAGTTTCTGAAAAACGTACCGGCTGCCGACGAACGGTCGATACCGCCCGGTGACCCGGTCGTTGGAGTCTTAGATACTAAGGTAGCTAGTCCGATAATCTGCTTTCCACCGTTTGCAGCGCCCGTGCTCAATAGCCCGGTATTCATCTGGTTTTCAAGCGTGATTTCAAGAGCCTTGAATCGTGAACCGACAAGCTTAATTAAAGCCTCTGGTCCGCTGTTCATGCGCTGATCGCGTCCGGTAATGAATACCGATCCGCCTAACTGCTTCCAGTCATATTCCGCTGCGGTGATTACAGGGTTATATGCGGTAGAGAATTGATCGCCACCGAAATACCATGCGGAGGTCTGGTTCTGATCAAAGAATAGCTCCTCTACAATAGTACGTCCGCCGGATTCCTCACGGAAACCGTCATATTTCTGCATCCCTACGAATACAGCGTTGTTATTTTTGATGTTGTCTTTCAACACCTTAGAACGAAGTCGCCCTGTAGTGGTTACGATTTCGCTTAGTCCAGGTTCTACTGCCATAAAATTTTATCTCCTAAGCATTTGCATTACCAAACGCGCCGTGTCCTCTGCGGATTTCGGTATCTTGACATCCTCTAGATTCATTTCGCCTAGCGAACCTGAACCTGAACTCTGTCCAGCCACGGAAACTAACCGTGCGCGTGTCTTATTTGTGTTTGGTGTCTGGGCTGGGAGTTTCGCCTGCTGCTGAAGGGAAGGGCTTCCGTTGATGCTCTGTAAGGCGAAGTAACCACGCTTGGTCGCTTCACTCCACGATATCCCCGGCTGGGCCTCCTTAGCGCGGATGACAAATGGCTTCACCTGCTCCAAGAATGCTGAATCGTGTAGCTGTGGGTATAAATACCTACCGCTCGAATCAGTAAGGTTTTGAACCGATCTAACTTCCTGAGCAACGGATTCCGCCGCCTGGTTAGTAGATTGGTTTGCAATCCCTTGTCGCCAATTCTTGATCTCTTCTAACTCCTGGCGCAAGGCTAAAACTTCCGGTGACGCCGGATTGTTCGTAGCGCCCTCTGATTTCCCTGATACTTTGCCCAGTAGCTTTTCAGGATCTACCCGTAGCGCCTTAATTAGCCGCGCTATCGTTCCCTCTGGATCTTTGCGTAGCTGTTGTTCCGTAGCTGCTAGCTCTGCAATCGCTGCAACATCTGAAACGCCCTTTAGGTTCCACTCTTCGCCGTACTTTTTAATGATCGAATCAATGTTCTCGTATCGGCTCTTCTGCCGGTTTACTTCCTGCCATAGCTTTGTCGTATGGCTTTCGAAGTCGTTGTTTTGCCTAACGATTTCGCGTTTGTATTCCGCTGGCTGTTTGTTAAACCACTCTTTAGCTTCGACCGTCCACCGCATCGGCGGATCAATTTTATCCGCACTAGCCGATACCTTAGAGTCGTCTACCTGCGGCTCCTCGCTTTGTGCTTCTTCTGCTGGCTCTGTCCCTTCGCTCTCTGTATCGCCTGCCTTCTCTTCTGGCTCTTTGGTTAGCTCTTCAATGGCACGCCTAACGCTATCCTCAGCGCTTTCGTGCTTGGTTTCAGTTTCTTCGGTCTCTACTGAATCGACTACTTCGGTGGTTTCCTCGGTTACTTCGATCTGCTCTTGTGACATTTTCCCGCCTTACGTAAAGTTATTAGGCGAAATAAAGTCGTTTTGCGGATTCCTATTGTGCGCCGTCCTGATTAAAGCAGGGCGGCGTTTTTTATTTCACTAGCCCTAGTTTTCTGTCGGCTTCTAAGCACTCATAACGCTCTTTTTCGGAAAGCCCTGAATTGCCGTATTTGCACATGTAATAAGCTTTCTCGGCGCTATCGCGGATCTCTGCATCCCGGTCGCGCTCTGCCTTCTTAGTAGCTCCGATACCTTCCTCGAATCCGCTTTCCTTTAGCGCTCGCTCCATCTCGGATCGGCTCTCAAACTTCCGGCCTAACCCGTGGTGATAGGTGTCTATCGTGTCTTGTACTACTGCGTGCACCTCAACCCGCTTAGGTTCTCTGATTCTGATTAAACTCTGAGACTCTGAATCCCATCTGAATCTACCCCTAACCATTTTCTTCAGCCTCCAGCATTAAAATAAACATCTCATCCTCTTCGGCACATCTGCATAGATGCGTTTTGAATCTCTGTAGGCTCATCGCTTGCTCTTCCTGGTGCTGTGCTAGGCGCTTATAATCTTCGCTATAAACGCTTGAGCCACTCGGTGCGATAGCTATTAGATACTTTCTAATCCGCTTAATAATGCGCTTCTTAGCCCCTTTAACGGCACCGGCGACCGCTCCCACCCCCGATGGAAAGTAAATAGGCTTTGTTAGGCCCATCAAGATCGTCATAGTTTACCCGACTAGCGGAGGCACCCCGCCGATACCGGCTAAGAATTGCAAAAATTGCGGCTCGATGTTGGCGAATTGTGCAACAAATGCGATAGCGTTTGCGCCGTCTACTAGTCCCGATGCTGAATAAGCAACGGTAAAAACTCCGTCCACCTCATGCCCAAAATCTAACGAATACTGCAAGGTTGGCCCGTCCGCCCCCGTCATATTGACTGTCAATGTGCTAACTCTAACTGCTGATGCTGTTGGTACCTGTAGCGTTATCATAAATCCTTATGTATACGTGCAACTAAACACACAGCCGTTAGCCGCTGGCGACGTATTATCCGCGTCTGCAACTCCCGTTGTGCAACGAATCCCGAATCCTGTAGCAAGCTGAATTCCCTGAACTCCTAAGATGCACTCCCCGGCTTTTGTAGGAACTCCGTAAACCTGCACTGGCGTATCTGCGCTACTTGGAGCGGTCGCCTTGTTGTACACTTTCACGTAAATCGTAGCCGCCGTGTCGTTGTACACGTAAATGTCTGAAACGTAGGTTTTAGACGCTTTTACCGAAACGCCCGTAGCGTTCAAATCAATGTTTTTATACGGCAGTCCGCCGCCGCTTGTTGTTAGTACCGGATTTGCAGTGACCGTCCCGCTGATGGTCTGCGTTCCGCTTGGTAATGTTTGCACCGCCGTGGGCACCGCTGCAAGCGAAGCAAACAGGTCGATCGTTGCTGTTCCAGATGTCCGCGCTGTAGCCCTCACGCGGAAATAGGAGCATCCCAAGGTTGGAGCTATCCACATCCTAGTGGTGTTAGTTAATGCGCCTGACGATTGTTGTAACTGTGGCGTGTCCTGCCGTGACATCGATACGGTGGTATAGGTCGTGCCGTCTGATGATACCTCTGGCGTAAAGTTTACACCCGCATACGTGCCTCGAATCGAGATGCATACACCGCCGTAACTAGTGATCCCTGATAGTACCACCGTGCTTGTTGATGTTGTAATCGTCCCCGATGTGGTTACCGCCGCTGGCGCAACCTCATGCGTCCCGCTTGGGATGTTGCGAGTAACTAGCCCGCGCTCCCCGGATGTTGGTGCCGTTAATTTTGCTAATAACGATACTTTATTGCTGCTATCGTCCTCTGCGATTGTGCTGTAAGGAGTCCCCGTTTGGTCGGCTGGCGTTGGGTACCAGGCCTCGTTAATCCCGTCCCAGACTCCAGCCCCGGTAAAATTCCCTGCCGTTGCGCCGCCGTCTTTTGCTGTATCCTGTTCCGTCGCTAAAACTACAGGAATACTGGCGGCCTCTGCCGCTTGCCCTAATGCAACTGCTACGCCGCCAACTTCGATTAGATTTACGTCTGACCCTCCACCGCCGCCACTGACAACGGTTACCGGTAGCGGGTTAGCTGCCGTTACTTGGCTCTCCGCTGTCCCATCGCCTACATCGATCCGCACGTGCTGATATTGTGCGCCGTCCGTAGCTTGCGTAGTCCGCACCTTGTACGAACCTAAAACCCAATTAGAAACTTCCTGAAAGATGCCCATCGCTCTCTACCGGACTCCGAATAGCAATCGGTTTCTACTGCCGCCCCTGGACCTAAAGCCCGCACCGCCGCCATCGGCTTCATCCATGATTCCGTTGATTATAAGTTCATAGAACTCTTCGTACCCGGTCTGCGTCATATGAAACGTGTCTGACCCGCCGGTATTATACCACGTAGTCCTATTAGCCTGTAATTGTGCGTTATAGCGCGACATATCAATCGCTGTTACGTTGCTATACTCCGTGGTCATTAACGCGCATTGCTCACGATAGCCAATAAGCTGTGAATCGTCTGGCGAACTTACCGGGTGAGAGCACATCAATAGAAAATATAGATCAGCGCCTGAATACCCGGTGCCGGCCCACTCGCTTTGATAGAACTCGATTAGTCCTCGCAAGTTATCCGCATACCCCGCATCGCTAGAACTCGTCGGCTGTGGGCTAGGCCCAACGCTAGGATTTGCATCGGTGCGGTCGTTTAATCCGCTACTTATCATGATGCAAACTTTAGGCGATGCCGTGCCCTGCGCTCTTGCAATCTGTCTAAAGTATTCGGTCCACCCCACCCCTGGCGTTACGCTCTGGTAATTGAGCATGTTGCGTAATCCCTGCCCACCATAATACCCGATCACGTTAAATGACGTGCCGGTTGTGATTCCAGGCCATGAGAACCATTGCCACGTAAAGAATATCGGCCCCGCTACCGCTGTTGGACTAGGCGAAAATCGCCCGTCTAACTGATAGTTGCGAGTTGCTGCCGCTAAATCTAGATCGTAATCAACTAATCCAATTGCGTTTGGTGCGCTTGGATCGATAGTAGCCCCGGCGATTGCTAATTGAGTATAGGGCGGATCGCCTCTTCTAATCTGTGGCCTAAACGCTCCCGGTCCTGATGCGGTTAAAAACGTGCCGTACGTGAACGAGTACCGCAACGCCGCGTTTACGTCCCACGGCCCGCCTGTGTAAACGGTCATCCCGGTGTTGTTGGTATCCGTTTGCGGATTCACCATGTGCCAGTAAGCGTGCGCAGTTCCGAATCCCTGCTGTCCGTCTGGAATATAATCGTTATACCCTGGTACAATAGTAATCGGTCGCGTTTGCGTTCTGCTGCCGTTGTTTGCGTGCTGAAATAGATACCCAATACTAGCACCGGCACCGTAGTTCTCGTTAGCTGATAGCAATCCCGTTTTATATAGCGGGAATTTCTGCCCTAGCGCTTTCGTGATTCCGTGGTCCTGCCCGTAGCCACCAAACACGGTATTAGAATCTGAGCATATCAAAAAATCAGTACGCCGCTGGCGTGACGCCTGCAAAAACTCTCTTAATGGCCCTATGTTTGTAATCCAGCTCATTTAAATACACTTTGCATCGATCGTTGCTGTAGCTACTGACCCCGTTGATCCGGCTAGTGCCGTTTCAATACCTACTAAAAACTCGTCGCACCCTAAGCAATCCCACGCATGTACCGCGAAGCTAGGTGTTGTGTAACTGTAGGTTCCGTCTCTTGCGTCGTTCGTAGTGTCCACGGTTAGCGTTTCGCGAAGGTTTCCGCCTTTGCTGTAGAGTAATTGCCAGGCATCGCTACCGGACCTACCAAACACCTTAACGATCGGAGAGGTGATTGTGGTTAGCGTGCTGTCGTATTTGAGGCGAAGGATTAGATTTGTGCCTAGCGCCTGTCGTGAGAATATCCGGCGAGTGCTGCTAGTAATTTGTGTTGTGGGATTCGTAATCGTTGCGGCATCCTGAACGCTCGCCCCTCCTGCCGTAATTACTGGAATCCATGCTGCTGTAATAGAACTAGGCGCGGTAGCCCCCGTCATTCCGATTAGTGCGCCGTTATTTACTGTTGCTGATAGTGCCATATTGCCCCTTCCTTTTACTCTGGTATCTCTTCCTGCTCGATCTCCGAATTACCTAGCGCATCTCGCTTAATCTTGTACTTCTTTTTAACTGCCTTCGGTGCCTCGATAATGATGTTAGGTGCCGCTTGCGGCTGTTGCGCTGCCTGCATTGATTGCATGGTGCGCTGCGCTTCTAGCTGCATTTCCTGCTGTAACCGCTGCTCCGTTACCCACTTCTCGCGCTCCTCTAGCATTGATTTTTGCTGAAGGATCTGAGTCTCTATCTGGCGTTGCGTTGCTTCAAATTGAGCTATTTGCTCATCTAGCTGCACCCGCATCTGTTTGATACCGGCCTCGGCTCCGATCTTCTGGGCTTCTAGTGCTAACTTCTCACGCTGGATCTCTGCGTCGGTGATAGCTTTCTGAGTGTCCAGATTTAGCTGTTGCGTTGCTAGCTGCTGATCAACCATTAGCTTCTGTTGCTGTAGTTGTATCTTCTGCGCTTCGTAGTCTGGCGGTGGTGGTGGTAGTGGTTCTGTGCTTGGCTTCTGCGCCTCGTCAATCGCCGCCTTTAGCTTCTCTACTAGGCTCTTAGAATCCCGTAGCCCCTCGACTGCATAAATGACTAGGTCGCCCATAAACGACACAAGAGACGGCGCTAGTTGTGCATTGCCTAGCTCTTTGATGCCGTTCATTACCTGTGACACTACCTCATTCTTGGCCCTGGCTTCTGCCTCTTCGTTTATCAGGATGGTTGAATCTGTTTCGATGCTGATGCGGATAGTACGCCATCGGTCGGTGCGTAATAGTGCTAACGCCGCCATAGCGTTAGTTTGATGCTGTTCCGGCATGTACTTAGCGCCAACCATGCCGAAAAACTGTTCATCATCGAACTGGTGAATACCTAGCTCGCACAATAGCTGGATATCGCACCTGACAAGCTCCTGAAACTGTCTTTGCTTCCAGCTGGTACGCAACGTCGCGTATCGCTCTTTAATCTTTTGAGCCTCTGCCGTTTCCCGCGCATCTGAAGCACCGCGCATAATGTCGCTGATGCCGTAAAGCTCATCGAAAAACGCTTTAAAGGTTTGCACCGCGTTGATCATTTCGTTCATCGCGCTGACTAGCTGGTCAACCGGGAACATCTGAACGGCGTTCAATAGGCCACCGTCGCCCACTAGCTTCTGGAAGTTAGAAACACCTACAAATTCACCCTCGTCGGCCTCCGTCTCTAGCTGCGCTAATTCCGGTATGTTGGCGTTATAGAGACCACGGCGGCGAGTAGAGCGAAGTGTCTTAATTAATCGCTTCCATGCCTCGTCTACGCCCGTTAAAACGTCTCGTAGCTGGTCCGCTGGTACTGTAGGAAATAGGCTATCAGGTGGAACTGTGCCGATTACGAACGGTGGACACGGGAAGAAACCCGATAGCCCGTAAGGATCTTTTACCTTATCGGCTGGTGCGTCTTTAGGTCTCAAGAAACCTTGATAACCTTCGCAGATGTAGAAAACTTCTTTCTTGCGTTTGTCCCAAACTTCCCAAACATCGGCAACGCCATCGGATAGGGGATTTTCATCCTCGTTCGTATCATCTCTAGATTCTGCGCGGTCTTTCTTGGCGCGGTAGGGTAACTTAGCTGCAAGCTCTTTGCCGAATTTCTCCTCGGCATCTTTACGGCCTAGAGACATCCTAAAAAACATCTCTTTGATTTCATGCCAGTTTCTAGCCCTTGGCGTATGAAGCACGTCGAAGATGCTAACCGGCAATAGCTTTGCACACCCTTCTTGCGTTTCCTTCTCGTAGTAGTAGCGCTCCTCGCTTGGCTCGCTACCGCTTTCCGCTTCCATCTCACCGCGATCATCGGTCTCGGCTAAGATAGGCGTGCCGTCTGGTACTTGGTTCCCCTCCGCATCGGCCCAAATTTCCATGCCGTCGTCTAAAACGGTACGGAATACGAATACCTTGCAGGTCTCGTATCCTTCCTGCTCATCGTATAAAACACGGTTGGTGCATTTGTCGGCTAGGATTAAATCATCCCGCGTTGCGCTCTCTACCTGGTCAATCGGGTTAAGCTTTATTAGCTGCTTTGCAAACCGTTCCAGCATGTACGCTGCGGTATTAGCTACCGGATCTTGTGCTGCAAAGTCTGCCTCTACAATCGGCACCGGCTTTGATGAATAAAACACCGGCTGCAACGTCTGAACGGCTGACCAAAACAGCGGGAAGCGATAGGTGCGCGGGCTTCTCGGTAGCTGCTGGTTAGCCGTCTTGTTGCGCTCGCCTAGATAGCGGCGGTAGGCATCCGATGCTGAATCGAGGTGTGGTTTTGCTGCTGCCTTAGCTGACGATAAGAGCGATAGCCACATGGCTACTTCTGATTTAACTTGCTTTGCTGCTTCGTCGGTAGATTTCTTCTTAGCCATAGCGCTCTAATCGGCGTTGCTTAAAGTGTCGTTCTAGGATTGCCGATACCTGAATAGCTTCCGGCTTTACCTCCACAATTTCCGGCTTTCCGCGATCTCGCACAAGAGGCTTACTTGTGCATATTAGCCGGCAAACGTCCGGCGCGTGATCCTCTTGACCGTCTGCAATATCTTCCGGCTTTGTGATGCTCCGCTGTAACGCTGGTAGTGTTCTGATTAAATGCGGACAATGCTCGACAATAACTAGCATCGGCCCTTCTTCGGTGCCCTCCAGCCGTGAATACACTTGTGACCATCCGCTGATACGTGACGTATCGCCCTGGGTAAGCTCTACCCCTAGATCGCTAAACACGTCCGCGATCATGCGCCCGCCTCTATCCTGGAACGGTAGCGAGTCCGTAACGGTATCAACTATGTCGGGTTCTGGTGTTCTCTCCCTGATGCCGTTGGCCATCTGTTCATTGGTTAGCCCGATACCTTTATCGGCTTCACCCTCCACACATCCGTACCACTCCCGGTAGATAATTATACACCCGCGTGGAAACCGGCCCTTAGTGCCATCTACAAACCGGATAGGCTCACCGTCTGAGATGGTCGCCCATAGTACCGCGAAAGGCTTATAGGTACCCCAATCGAATCCTCGCCATTTAAACCAATGCCTAGGGACATCGAACGGTTTGCAGACGTTGCGTTCGTACTGCCAGACGTTGCCGAAATAGGCTCCAACTACGGCTGACCAATCGCCATCCTCTAGCGCCTTCACTAGCTCCGGTGTTCCTAACCCTCTTAAGGTTTTCCGGTACTCATCCGGGTTAATGCTGGGGTTATCTACTAGCTTGGCCGGGATGAACTGCCTGATGAATCCACCCTCACTATCTGGCGTTGTCCAGGTATCCCACGGCGGCACAATGTCGATAAACCACTTCTTGAAATATGCATGTCCTACTCCGCCCGGATTGCTGGTGTATAAGATGCGCGGCCATCTTAGTTTCTCCTCTGGCGGTAGCCTTGTTGCCTTGAACTCTAGCGGCATACGCACCCTAGTACGTAGGAACCTGATCATAAACTCTGTGAACTGCGTAGCCTCTTCGATCCCCAAAAAGTGTATTTCAGCGCCTCGATAGTTCTCGACATCCTTTTCGTGCTGCAAATGGCATAGAAATATCTTGCTACCGTTTTTGAAACGGATCTCCATGTCCACGATAGTGCAATAGCCACACGCTACCAATGGCGCTAAAAGCTCTCTGAAGCCCGTGCTGCCCTCTAAATGATTTTTGACCAAATCCCCGTAGCGCCTGCGGAACAAGTAGCACTGAAGTCCGGCGTATAAGAGACACGCGAGAATGGTGGAAACCCTCATTACATGACTTTTCCCGGGACCGGCTGCGCCACCGAACAACACCTCTGTGGCCGGCGTGGTATATGCGGCCATCTGCTTCGGCCACAATGGAAAGGTGATTTTCTGTTGGGTTGTCACACTGAGGTTTTAACTATCACTTCGATCATGGGTAGTTTGCCATCTTGCCCTTCAAGGCTAACGGCCTGTTTAGGCTTCCCATAGGCCCGCTCTGCAATCCAAATATCAGCCTTGAGCCTTATAGCCTCGTCCTCTGAAGTCATCGCCATGCCCACGATACGGGCTATGCTGCCCTTTGCGGCTTCTTTGATTGCGTTCTCGAACTCTGGATCGGTTAATGCTCGCCCCTTGGGGTTACCGCTAACGCCCTTTTGAAATCCGCCTTTTCCTGTAGGATTAGTTACCTTGCCCATAACTTGATTATGACCTGCTAACAAGCCATTAGTTAACCGCTGTTCTAATCGTTGTGCCTAGCTGGTGCTCTATCCCCTCTAACACTTCCTCGGTAGACCTAGCAACTATAACCGCTCCGCCTTTCCACCGCTCTGCAAACGCTATCTGCTCCTCGTTCTGCTTCTTGCCGTGCAATCCGCCCCGTGGTCCCGCTGGTCTCTTAATCTCTACTAGGTATGTCTCGCCACCTGCCCCGACAACCAAATCTGGGAATCCCCGGCCTACCTCATGCGTTGGAAACACCGATAGACCTAAATCGCGCAGATCCTCAACTATCTGTTTTTGATTTGAGTCGGTTCGCTTCGCACGCATCTCGTCTTAATATTAACTTGCGGTTCATCTCTGCCGCAATATCCTCCTTGCTGGCTTTCGTGTACTTCAAGCCGTGCGGCCTGGGAACTCTGCGCCTACCGTAGAATCCGTCGATTATGATTTCCCCGTCAAATACCTGCTGGGCTAGCTTTCGTATCCGGCCCGGATCAAGGTTTAGTTCCTGGCATACCCATAAAAAACTGAACGGCGCTGTGGTTTCGTTGTTATCAATCCAGGCTAGCGCGGTACGTGCTTCGTCGCCCTTGGTAAAATCTATACCGCGTAGGTCTAGGATAGCCCTTTCTATAATTGCGGCGAGTAGCTGCGATTCCGGCCCGGACTCTTGCAATGACGTTCGATCCCCTTCCCGGTCGTTGTTGGGATTATAGACGGAAAGTAACCTGTTTCGAATCGCCATCGTTTTGTTAGATGCCTATCTAGCCGTTATTGGTTCCAACTTTTTGAAGGTATTGCGGATCTGCTAAATGCCTGTTTAGAAACTCAACCATCCTGGCGCGGCTGTCTTTGTTAATTCCGATCCTAGTGTGCTGCATGATTCTTTCGTGCTCTTTGCCAGCTAAAAACGATTTGTGAATAATGCTGAGAAATAAGCCCCGGCCAATTGCCTCAACGGTCTCGTATTGCTTTGTCCAGCCCGCTGCTATTTTGTTGTCATTTTCGTTCATGTTTCCTCTCCCGCTCGCCGGTTTTCCAGTTGTAGCGCTCGATAGCATCGCTGTATTTTGTCTCGAAAGTTTCATATCCTGGGTATGCTTGCTCAACGGGATCCTTTATCCTCCAATGCCTTTCCCCGACCTGCACGACTAGAGAAGGATAGCGCGCTTCATAGGGATCGTTCTGCAATACCTTGCGGCACTCGTCGCCTGACCGCTTCCGCTCGTACTCGATGCCAGCGAGGAAGGCGCGGGCTACCGCATTTCGAGAAAAAGAATCTCCGCAGTAGTCGCAACCTATACAATCTTCGCCGTCTGCAAACTCCTCTGCCGCCTCCTCCGCGCTCATCTTCTCACTCACCCGTCGCACCTCTGGCTTCCCCGGCAACTCGTTGCACGCGGCTTGTAGCTCGCGGTGTAGTTCTTCTGTGGTTTTGTCACTCATCTTTTGCAATCTCCATTTCTTCGAGACAATCAACAAACGCCTCTTCTGCGGTAAATCCTAAATCCTTTTGCAGTCGCCTAAATCTAGCAACCATCTTGCGTTTCCTTAACTTTGGCGCGGCTTTGCATTGATGCCCAGCGGCTCCATAGTCATCGCCATAAAGAGGCTTCTTACAATCGGCGCAGGTTCCGGTTTTTCTTAGCGTCACAGCCCCTCGCTTTTGATCCAATCTTCAAAATCCCATTCATGTTGGGGATAGCCCATCTCTTGGTGCTCGTATTCGTACATCCTACGGATTCCCATTTTGTATGCGCGGATAAATACAGCCTGCACCAACTCGTGGCGCTCCTCTAGGGTTAGAACTACAACTTCCCTACGTAGCGGTGAATCGTTAGTGATGTGTATCGGCTGGTATGCGCCCCACTCTACTTGTTGCCCGATGTCTTTAAGTGGTTTCATTGATTAAGCCTGTTTTCTATAGCCTTTATGCGCTCCTCAAGTTGCTTCTCCCTCATCCGAACAGCCATTGAAACAATTCGAATGAACCGCTCGTCTCCGACTAGCCAGCGCGCTAGCCAAATTCGTAAGCAGGTCAAGTGGTTTCTCATGCTTCCCCCTCGCGCTTTTGGGTTAGTTCCATTAAATCACTTTCTTGGATAGCAAAACCAACTCACTTAACTCGTGGTCGTCGTTTTGTTTCGGATGTAAATAGCTATACTCTCGCGGAAGGCTAATTGAATGTTCTTCGATTAGTAGCTTAAAGCCACACTTAAACTGCCCAACTCCGTGCTTAAGTAAAAGCGCTTTTAGTTCGCTAACAAAATCGAAAACATTGGAATATGGTACATTAATTTTAATTTTCATCCTTCCTCACTAGAATTCTTATTCTGGTTACCACAAAACTTAAGCATGCCCTGGTAGATCGCTTCTGCATAACCATCGGCCAGCTGCACGACGTTATCAGGCGTTAAATCTTCGCTTAGAGCCACCTCTACGAAGCGACCCGCCACCATTAGATAAACCTCCCTCCGCTCCTCTCTCCTGTTCCACGCATCCCGCTCTGCGTGTGCTTCGTTTACGATCTTTTGCTCGTGCTCGTTTAGTTCCATAGGTATTTTGTAATTGCTCATGCTTCCTCCGTTGGTGGATTAGGTAGCGGCATCCAGTGGGTGACAAAAATTTCACTCGTTCTCTCTCCGTCGAATCCAATATTCCACCCTTTGTGATCAACTGAGAAATATAGCGTACTCCCGTAATCGCCCTCAAACCTAATACATAAGTAATTGTCCGATCTCTCCGGCAACCTTTCGCTACATTTCACCCACTCACTCACAGCCCACCCTCCACGCTAGCAACATAAAAAACACCGCACCTAATCCGCCTATCGCTCCCGCTAATAACATCGCTTTCACTTCTCCGGCCTCCTTAAATCCTGTAGTCTCTGTCTTTTCTCCCACCCTTGCATTGGCTCCTCTAACCACTCCCTAAAAACCTTCCAGCACTCGCAACCGAATATCGCAGATTCCAGAATGTGCCCCTCCTCGCATCGCTGCAACACAACCGTGTGTTTACGAGCGTACAGGCAGATCAACTCCTTACTCTCTGGCGATAGTGATTGCGCCTCGATCGCTAGTAGATCGGCCTCTGAGTAAATCTTTAGGTTGGGAGTGTGTGTCATGGTTTTAAAGTGCCCTTATCCGTCGCTACTCGGCTCTATGAAATCCCAGGACTCGGCTCAATGAAATCCCAGGAGGGTTGCGCGTGGCTGGCCGTGTCACAGCCCTTTGGTCTCGCGTTCTCAACTCCTCACGTCTCACGTGCGCTTACACTATCGGGCATAAAATCTATTTAGCCCCCTCTACAAACTGAAAGACGGCTTTAATCGCTGGCAACTCATCCCCTGGCCCCCAATCACATGAATCGACCCATTCGATATCATGCATGGCTATTGCCACTAAACGGACAAGCTCTCCTAGCTTCCTGCGCGCTGCCGCAACTTCTGGCGAATAGCGGATGGCGGGATCAAGACGATCCGCGACCTCATCAAACTTGTGGCTGATATAATCCCAACTCCCTCCACTCATATATTCTCCATGCCTCGCGGCGGTTAAATTATTTCTTCACTACATAAAATCGCAGGTCGGCAAAATGAGGCGCACGAACCTCTACTGTCCCAGCGTCTCGAAAAGATATTGATTCCACGTTGCCGTTAAGTCTCGTAACGCTCTGCACCCATGCTGATATTCTCAGCCCCCGCGAACTCTTGGCGTATACGTGCTGACCAGCTTCAACCTTGTCAACGCTTAGTTCTTCAAATTCAAAATCGTCTATACTCACTTCCGCACCGCCTTTTTCCTGCGCTTAGGTCCGCGCTTCTGAATAATCGAGCGCAAACTAATCTTTAGCATCGCGCCCCTAGTCATAAGCAGTACTTCAACGTCGTCGCGCTTGACCATAACGGAATCACACCACACGCCATCGTCCGCGGTGCTTTCCGTTGCTTTTGCCAACTCTATGAATTGCCTTATCTGCTTCTCTGTTCTTGGGTTCATGTTGATTCCTCCTCATCTAAAAACACTAGCTTCACGGGACGGATGCGCCAGCCTCTATACTGCGTCGGGTCTCCCATCTTGCCGCCTTCTTCTACGGGAATTTCAGGTCTTGCAGCTTTGTAAAGTCGCTCCTGCCAATTTGGCCCCAACCAACCCAGCCAGCATTGATCCTCTGTAGATCCTGCATGATCGATCATAGCTCCTACCGAGTCGTGCCAGGGGACATATCCGTCCGGTTTTTCTTCACTCATGGCAGTTTGCCTCCATCCGGCGTCCCTGTCGGCGTCGGCACCGGCAAGCACCTACGCTCATCGCATGCCACGTTAAACTGCTGCTCCAAGATTCGGCGGATTGCTCTAAGCTCTAGGCACTCGCAGTTGTCGCGGGGGTGTGAAGCTACGTTTGACACGTATCCCAGCATCCAAATTGCGCCCATTAAAACACCTCCTACAGCTATAAAGATTTCTTTCATGATTGTTTCTCCTCTATAATTTTGACTATAGCGCGTGCTATTTGCTTAAAAACTCGATTACCAATTTCGTCGTCCTGCCACTCTTCATCTATCAGCGCATCGACCTCTTTGAATCGGTCGAGCTTGGCTGCCAAGGCATAACAACGATCACAATACTGATTTTTTCTATCGAATAGCGTATGACAGCTAGGGCACCAATAGAGATTCTCCGAAAAGTTGCGGCCCTCTTTGTGTTGCGGATTATAGGGATGAGTTACCGGAAGATCGCTTAGTAGGTTCTTCTTCGGCACGAGCTTGAAATATAAATCATCACAGCCCCTGTTTTCTATTACCATCGTCGGCCCCTCATGCCTGTAATACTCATAATTAGTGCACTGGATCTTATCGTAATCATCAATGTTCATACCGCTTCCTTCGCCTCTCGCATCTGTTCCACCATCTCGAATAGCTTCTGCACCACGTCCCGCAGATTATCGATCCGCAGGTTAGTCATGTCGCACTGGTCCATCACTACGTCGATCTCCTTCCTGATAGATTTTAGGTCGTCGATTGTGAGGTATTCTCTAGTAAGTTCCATGTTATTTAAGTC
>Ga0075163_10001479_pt1 | contig 31754 bp, 24 predicted proteins | sample JI1023141ADNA_FD_71478 | JGI IMG/M metagenome (GOLD analysis project Ga0075163, IMG submission 71478) | Wastewater effluent complex algal communities from Wisconsin, to seasonally profile nutrient transformation and Carbon sequestration -... | ecosystem: Engineered > WWTP > Effluent > Algae...
TTAATATTCTCTTTACTTGCAGCAAACTATATTTTAACCAAAGCCTATTTAACAGTAAGCAAAATAGTTGGACTCCTAGAAGTAAGCGCTAAACCTGTTGATTCTACACAAATTAACCAAACAAAAGCTATTTGTAATGAGTATGGCTTGGATGTAGGGTTAGTAATTAGTGATTATCCTTTTTCATTTGTTTGGGGTTATTGGAAAGCTAAATTGGTTATCTCTACAGGACTACTAAATTTACTTACAAATTCAGAGCTTGTTGGCTTGCTTCAACATGAAGTAGCACATCATCAAAGGCGTGATAATCTTTCAAAATGGATTCTTACACTTTGCCGTTATAGCTCTCCTGTTTTTCCTTTAATGGGTTTAATTTATCGTTGGTGGAATGAACAAGTAGAAATGCTATGTGATGAAATTGCTGCACAAAGAACTAACTGCCCTGTTGATATTGCTAGCGCTTTGGTTAAGCTCAAACGTCTAGCTAATCGTCGTGGGTTATGGGTTAGTGAACCAATAGCATCAGGATTTTTTGGGGAAGATAACTCTAACTTTGAACATCGGGTAGAGCGCGTTTTGTCACTCACAGAAAGTTCTTCAGCTAATAAAATTGACCAGTTACAAAAGTCTTGGAGCAAACCTATAACAGTAATAGGTATTGGCTATATTTTCTCCTTAATTTTATTATTTTGCATTGATCCTCTAGCTGTACACCATACACTAGAAATATTTTTAATGATTTTCTAAAGTGCTTGTTTTTCTTGTAATTACAAGCACTTTTTTGTTTTTCTAAAAACTACTAACAATAGTTTTTATATTTAGAAACTTATGAAAAGTCTCTCAACTGATATGAAAAATAAAATTCTTATTTTAGGTTGTTTACTTATAGTTTTACTGCAAATTTCTTGTTCAAAACCTATTCAAGAAAAACCAGTAACACCCGCCGAAGCCGAAGAAGAAGCCTTATCACGTACAGAATTTACTAATAGAGTAGAAAACTTTTTTGAATATGACCCATTAAAAGTAGGTCGTAAAAGTCAGTTTCTTATTCATTTAACAGATCTTAATGATGGGACTCCTGTAGAAAAAGCAGATGTTGTTTTAATTGTTCGTGATAGTAGTAAAAATGAAATTAGTCAAACTAAAGCGCGTGTAGGCAAAGTTACAGGTATTTATGTTGCTGACTTAACTTTAACAAACAAAGGTAATTACCAAATAGAGTTTCAGATTAAGAATGACAAAATTGACGAACGACTACCATTAACTGATTTTCAAGTAGACTAGAAAGATTATCACTATGACAGAAACAAATAACAACCCTCAACCCCAACCATCTTTATCAATGAAATCAATGCCCTCAGAAATAAAAACACCTAATAACAAATCAAAATATATTTTTTTTATTGTTCTTGTTTTAGTAACAGGAGCAATAGCAACATTTATTTGGCAGTCTCAAAAAACTCCTGTTAATGAAGTAGTTGCGAGTGAAGAAAATAAAAACCCTGCTGGTGTAGTAAAGTTTTTAATGGAGCAACAATGGCTAATTCATATGAAGCTAGCTAAAGTAGAAACAAAGCCTTTAGCTAGACAGGTTAAAGCCACAGGGCGTGTTGTTGCACCTTCAGGCAATCAAGCAGTAGCTGCACCTTCAGTTAGCGGAATACTTAGTGAAGGTAAACTACCTATCATTGGTCAAGAAGTTAAACAAGGGCAAATATTAGCTGTTTTACGCCAAACTTCTACAGCTATAGATACTGCACAGCTTGCTGCTAGTAACGCTCAACTTAAGTTAGAAAATATAAAGCTAGAAGCAGAAAAACGCCGTCTAGCACAAGCAATTATTGAAGCTCAAGCACGAGTCGATCAAACAAAAGCTGAATATGAACGCTCACAAAATTTATATGAATTAAAAATTCACCCTCTACGACAATTACAATTAGCTGAGGCCGACTATAAAGCTAGTCAAGCCATTCTTGAATCAGCTATTTCTCAAAAAAAGGTTTTTGATGATAACAGCCCTATATCCTCCCAAGAAGTCATAGCCCAACCTAATCACACAATAACTGCACCAATATCTGGAACTATAGTAGCTGTACATAAAACTATAGGAGAGCAAGTAAATATTGGAGAAGCGATTTTTGAGATTATTGATCTAAATACAGTTTGGGTTGAAGCACCTGTGTTTGAAAGCGATTTGCCAAAATTAGAAAAACTTTCCCAAGCTATTTTTACTACTACTGCTAACCCTACAAAAGAGCATATAGGAAAAATAGTACATATTGGCGAGGTAATAGATGAAAAATCCCGTACAACTTCAGTTACTTTTGCCATAGCAAACCCAGATAGAAACCTAAAAATAGGAATGCAGGCTAATGTTAGGCTTGATGCCAGCAACACCATAGACGCAATGATTATTCCCAAAGAAGCTATTTTAGATCATGAAGGTAAAAAGATTGTTTATGTATTGCTCTCAGGTGAAGAGTTTCAACGCCGTGAAGTAACACTAGGTGATGAATATGGAGATAAAATAGCCATTTTATCAGGGTTACAAGCAGGTGAGAGAGTAGTTACTCAAGGTGCTTATCAATTAAAACTCCAAGAATTACGCCCTGCTGATGCTGGTGCACATACACATGAAACATAAATTTAGTTAAATAAATAGAAAATATATGCTTAATAGAATTATTGAATGGTCACTAAAAAATCGCCTTATAGTAGTTATAGCTGCATTAGCACTCTTAATTTATGGAGGTATAGTAGCAACTAAATCACCAATAGATGTATTTCCTGACCTTACAGCACCAACCGTTACTATTTTGACTGAATCTCATGGGCTGGCACCAGAAGAAGTTGAATCACTTGTCTCACTACCTATTGAATCAGCTATGAATGGAACAGCAGGAGTATTTCGTGTTCGTTCTAATTCAGCAATTGGTATTTCTATAGTATTTGTAGAGTTTCAGTTTGGAACAGATATTTATCGTGCTCGTCAGTTAGTTACTGAAAAACTTCAACAAGTCCGCTTACCTGTTGGTGTATCTGCTCCAAATTTAGGCCCTATCTCATCAACTATGGGTGAGATAATGCTTATTTCCTTAGCTAGTAAAACTACATCTGCAATGGAACTACGCTCACTAGCTGATTGGGTTGTCCGCCCTCGTTTGCTTGGTATTGCTGGAGTCTCTCAAGTACTTATGATTGGTGGTGAAGTTAAACAATTTCAAGTACTAATAGATCCACAAAAACTTGTTGACTATAAGCTAACAATAGAAGAAGTTAGGCAAGCTGTTGGGGGAGCAAATACCAATGCTTCAGGCGGTTTTTTAGAAAAGCCTAACGAAGAACTTTTAATTCGTAGTCGTGCCCGTATTCACACTTTAGCTGATTTAGAAAATTCTGTAATTGCTGTAAGAGATAAAACGCCAATCCTAGTTAAAAATGTTGCTACAGTTAAATTAGGAGCCGCCTTAAAACGTGGTGATGGTAGCTTTAATGAAACCCCTTCAGTAGTTGCAACAATTCAAAAACAACCAAATGCTAATACTTTAGAAGTAACTAAACGAATTGAAAACACATTAGCAGAACTAAAGTCAACTTTACCTCCAGATGTAACCATTGATACTAAAGCCTTTCAACAAGCCGACTTTATAAACCGTGCAGTTGGTAATGTAAATCGTTCACTTATTGAAGGCGGGGTGATGGTAACAATTATTCTATTTATTTTTCTTTGGAATTTTCGCACTACTTTTATTAGCTTAACAGCAATTCCACTTTCTTTGATAACAGCAATACTTGCAATGAGTTACTTTGGTTTGAGCATTAACACAATGACTTTAGGAGGGCTAGCAATTGCCATAGGAGAGCTTGTTGATGATGCCATTGTTGATGTAGAAAATGTATTTCGTCGCTTAAAACAAAATGCCAAATTACCAACCCCAGAACCTATAATAAGCGTTATTTATCGCGCATCTAGCGAGATTAGAAACTCTATAGTTTTTGCAACTCTAATTATTGTACTGGTCTTTTTACCCCTATTTAGCTTAAGTGGATTTGAAGGCAGAATGTTTGCTCCACTAGCTTTTGCTTATGTTATTTCCATTATTGCCTCATTAGTTGTTGCTTTAACAGTCACACCTGTTCTTTGCTACTATTTGTTAGGTAATTCTGAACAATTAAAAGACGACCATGATTCTTTTATAGTTGGTTTGCTTAAACGCTACTATGTCAAAATACTTAATTGGACATTAAGGCATCCATTTCAAATTATAGCTGTTTCAGCAGCATTATTATTTCTAGCTATTATTGTAGTACCTTTAATGGGACGTGAATTTCTACCACCATTTAATGAAGGCTCACTAAATATTAATGTAAACCTGCCTCCAGGTAGCTCATTAGCTGAATCTAACCGTATTGGAAATATTGTAGAAACTAGATTGCGTAAGACTCCAGAAGTCTCTTCAACTACAAGACGAACAGGCAGAGCAGAACTTGACGAACATGCAGCAGGCGTAAACACTAGCGAATTAGAAGTAGTAGTAAAACAAGGCAATAGACCACATACTGAAATGATGGAAGAAATTCGTACTAATCTTTCACAAATTCCAGGTGTAGATGTAGAAGTTGGACAGCCTATTTCACACCGTATTGACCATCTTTTATCAGGTACACGCGCACAAATTGCTATTAAGCTCTTTGGCCCTGACCTTGCAACACTACGTAACAAAGCTGGAGAAATCCGTGAAGCAATGTCTACTGTACCAGGTATTGTAGATTTACTAGTAGAACCCCAAGTAGGTGTACCACAACTACAAATTAATCTAAATCGCCAAGCAGCATCGGCAGTTGGGCTTCGTGCTGAAAATGTTGCTGAAGATGTAGAAACAGCCTTTAGTGGTCAAGTAGTTTCTCAAGTCTTAGAAGAACAAAGAACTTATGATGTAATAGTTCGTCTTGATGATTCAGCCCGCGAATCTGTTGAGTCTATTAGTAAAACTTTAATTGATACTCCAATAGGAAACAAAGTTCCAATTAGTCAAATTGCAGAAGTTAAAGTAGACCAAGGCCCCAACACTATCAATCGAGAGAATGTACAACGTCGCATTATCATTCAAGCCAATGTTGCAGAACGTGATTTAGGTAGTGTGATTGAAGATGTAAAACTAGCAATTAACAAACAAGTATCTCTACCACAAGGTTATTTTTTGCAATATGGAGGACAATTTGAGTCCCAAGAAAAAGCAGCTAGACAAATAACTTTACTCTCACTAGTAGCAATAGGAGGAATATTTTTACTCCTCTACATTGCACTAGGTTCTATGCGTTCAGCACTATTAGTAATGGCAAACCTACCACTTGCATTAATAGGCGGTGTAGCAATGGTTTTTATCTCAGGAGGAACACTTTCTATAGCTTCATTAGTTGGTTTTATTACTCTATTTGGAATAGCTACTCGTAATGGAATAATGCTTGTTACTCACTATACTCACCTAATTAAAGAAGAAGGAATAAGTTTTCGTGATGCAATTGTACAGGGTTCAATGGAGAGATTAAGCCCGATTTTGATGACAGCACTTGTTACAGGTATTGGACTAGTACCGTTAGCTTTAGGTAAAGGTGATCCAGGCAAAGAGATTCAACAACCTATGGCTGTGGTTATTTTAGGTGGTGTGATTACTTCTACTCTATTAAATATGATTGTTATTCCGGCTCTCTATCTAAAATTTGGTCGTGTAGAAGCAAAAGAACAGACAATCAAGATAAATATTGCTGCTGAAGCAGTAGGAGCGGATTAAGTTCTATTAGAGTTATAAAAACTATTTCCCTACAAGTAAGAAAATTTCTGAGAGTAGGTTAAAACCATAATAGAACTTAAGATTTAACTCTATAGTGAGTATTTTTAACCTTAAAGTTTTATGACTTAATAAAAAGGTCTGAAGCTATAATAGTAAGATTACCAGCCTCATCACGTTTGGCTTTGCCTTTAACAGTGACATAGCTTGAAAGCCTTTGCAAACCTCTAAACCCTTCTATTTCTGTTTTAATAGGTGTTGTACCATCACTAGTTAATTGTACAGTTGCAACTGATTTCTGAATTTTTTCTTTTGGATTACAGCAATAATCCCAAGGTGTTGGACAAGACTCTTCTGGATTATCTACACAAGCTTTCATTGATGTGTCTGCGATTGTAAATACTGCATATCCCTTAACAAAATCCTTTACACGACCATGTACAATAACCTCTTCACCATCTTTTACCTTTGACTTTGTTTCAATAACATTACTTGTTGGTGTAGGTTCAATAGACACTATAAGTTTATCTAGTGGACTTGTAGTAGCCTTATTTTCATTGTTTGATGCTGTGTTTGATGATGTGCTTGATGTTGTACTTGATGTGTTATTTTGGCTTACTGGCACACTTTTATCTGAACAACCAATAAATAGAAATGTAATAAATAAAATTAGTAATATATTATTTCTCATTTTTAAGTCTCCTTTAAAATTTAGCTACGTAACGCTTCAATTAATGGCCGGCGTAATAACTGAAAGGCAGGTAATAATACACCAATAAGCCCTAATATTATTCCAACTATCAGACCAAGAATTAAAACAGTACTATCAACACGTAAAGCAAATGCTCCCATAGTAAAACGTATAGCCATACCATCAATAATAAAAATAGCAAGTAGGCTTGCTATTAATGTACCTGTAATTGTTAGTAATAGAAACTCTTGCATTAAACTAATTAGAATTTTTCCTCGACTAAACCCAAGTGTTTCTAAAGCCGCTAGTTCTTTAGCTCTACCTTGAATGGCTCCATACATAGTATTAAGCCCGCCAAGCAAACCACCAATTGCAATAAGTATAGCCATCATCCAACCAAGCACCCTAATAGGCCGATAATATTTCATAAGCTCTTGGTAATAATCAGTTTCACTAATCGCAGATATAGAAAGATCAATACGAGTTTTAGTAAAAAGCTCTAATTCTCCAAAATCTGAGCTAGGCTTTAATGTTATAACTGCACAAGAAAGAGTATCTCGTTTTATTTGAGTCATCATTTCCGATAAAGGTAGCCAGATTTCAGCCTCTAATACTGTACCTGGTGCAGCAAATACGCCTGAGATACGCCATTTGCGTCCTTCAATCTCAACCATATTACCAATATTTAGTTGCTCTTTGGCAATTCCTAATTTTGTATAAGCTAAGCGACCAACTAAAATTTCTCCAACACTAGGATAAGTCCCAGAAGTAATAGTTGCTTGCCAATGAACAGTTAGTGCTGTTGGAGTTACACCACGTAACACAGCTAAATGCTTGTTTCCATTAACTGTTATCATAGAAGCCATATAAACCTCTGGTGAGATTGAGCTTACTTCACCATGCTTTTCTATGATGTTAACACTAGCAGCTAGAATTTCTGGTATGTTTGCCCCAATAGCAGACTGTTCCAAGGAATTTTCAGAACCAGCACCAATAATAATAGCGTTATTAGGATTGCCAGTGTCTTGCAAACTATAGCTAAGGCTCTGTACAAAGGCACCCATTAATAACACTAGGCTAACAACACTAGCAGCACCAAACATAACTAAAAAGCTTGCTAATGGCCGTCTTCCTACATTGCGAATACCATAATCCCAAGGAAGAAATCCTTTCATAAATTAAACCCGTCTTAAAGAATCTGTAATCTCGGCACGTGAAGCTTGTAATGCTGGTAATGTGCCTGCCAAGACCCCAATAACTAGCGAAATAACTAACCCAGACATAATTATTGATATACCTGGAGTAAGATCAATTTGTATACCTTCTGTACCAATACCAAATTTGCTGATCCCTAATATAAAAGTTGCACTAGTAGCACCCATCATTCCACCAACTATGCTAACTATAAGGCTTTCAGCAAGTATTAGGCTAAAAATTAAATAGCCACTAAATCCAATTGTTTGTAGTACAGCATGTTCTTTTACTCGATCACGTACAGCCAAATATATTGTATTTGCTACCATCATCAGTACAACAAAGAGACATATATATCCAAGATATCGGCTAAAACCAATAATCTCAATTAGATCGCCTGTTGCATTGCTTGCAAATGCTTTGTAAGAACGTGTTGTAGTAGCTACAGCCTCACTACGAAACATATCATCTATCTGATTAGCAATAGCTTCAGCTTTAGATGGATCAGAAACACGTACATTAAATTGAGTTACCATACCAATAGAGTCTTTTCCTAGTGCTCGTTGTAAATAATCTAAGTGAGTATAAGCAACACTCTCTTCACCAGGTACTTTAGAAGTAAATAGCCCAGCAACAACCACACGAATTTCACCAAGTTGGAATAGATCACCTGTTTTAAGTCGGCGACGTGTGGCAAGTCGTTCTCCTACTAGAGTTGCATCTGTACGTCCAGTAAATTGCTCAATAGAGCCTGATGTAATTGTTATATTTTCATAAGTTGCCTTTAAATTATCAGCAGGTACACCGCGGAAAGTAACCATATCTAGATTAGCACGACAGTTGTTTATATAAAGTCTAATAGGTAATACGTCTGTTACTCCTGGTAATTGTTTAATCATTTCCTGGTAACGTTCTGGCAGTCTGCTAGTTGATGGGCAAAATCGGTTTTGTTGAAAGACAATAAATAGATTGCGAGTTGCTTGAGCATCAGTAACTTGATTTAAGCCATCTTGCAAAGATTGTAAGAAACAAAAAAGAAACATAGCTGTAGTAATAGCTATAAGTGTCATTAAGGTACGCAATCGACTACGCCAAAGACTCTTAAAAACGTAAGGCCAATATTTTAACCGCATCTTGCTTACCTCATGCTTATTTATCGATTGAATTTACTAACACACCTTTTTCCAGTAACACTATACGATGCCCAACTGATGCTGCCGTTTTATCATGAGTTACCATAATAAAAGTTTTTCCCATCTCTTGATTAAGCCGTTTTAGTAGTTGTAATGTGGCATAGGCTGCATCTGCATCTAAATCACCTGTTGGCTCATCAGCAACAATAATTCCAGGGTTTGCAACAATTGCACGAGCAATAGCAACACGCTGTTCTTGTCCGCCAGAAAGTTGACGAGGGTAGTGATCTTTACGGTCAACAAGCCCAACTGCCTCAAGTGCTGTCATAATACGCAAATGGCGTTCAATACGGCTTAATGATTGTAGTAGCAAAGGAAGTTCAATATTTTCATAGGCTGTAAGTACTGGTACAAGATGATAGAGTTGGAATATATAACCAACATTACTAGCTCGCCAGTTTGCTAGTTGTGTTCGAGACATTAAATGTAGTTCTTGGCCATCAACAACAATCTGCCCATTTGTTACTTTATCAACACCAGCAATAAGATTAAGTAAAGTAGTTTTACCACTTCCAGAAGGCCCCATTAATACCAAAAATTCACCACGCTCAATACTTAAGCTAAGTGATTGTAGTGGGGTAATCTCCTGTTCACCACGTTTATAAGATTTAACTACATTTTTAATTTCAATATAAGCCATATTATTCTATTCCCTGAACATGCACTTTTACCCCTTCAGTTAAGCGTTCACGGTTTTGACAAATTACTTTTTCACCAATAGCAAGCCCAGAAATAACTTCACGTAACTTCTCTTGTCGTCGAGTACCTAGAGTAATAGCACGGCGTTTTGCTTGCCCTGTGCTAGCATCGACAATCCAAACTGCTGTTTGACCATCTTTATTCTCAATTGCTTGCTCAAGAACAAACAAGGCTGCAATAGACTGATTTGCTAAGTTATTATCTTTTGAAACTTGTGGGCTAAAAAATTGTACTCGTGCAATCATATCTGGCTTAATGGTGGGGTCTATATCAAGTAAACGAACTTTAACAGGTAAGGTATTTCGCTGAAGATCGGCTTGTCCTGCAATACGAGTCACTTGAGCACGAAATGTTCGGTCAGCTATTGCCTCAATACGCACTTCAGCAGGCATATCTATTTGAATTCTGGCAGCCTCCGCCATTGGTACATCAACACGAGCTTGTAGACGTTCTGGTGAATAGATAGTCATAATTGGTGTGGCCATACCTCCTATTTCATTAACAGAATTAACAGGCATACCTGGAGTAACCATAACCCGCATAACTACACCACTTATAGGGGAGCGAATTTGACAGCGATCTAATTGTAGCTGTGCGCGTTCAAGTTGAATTTCAGCTTCCTTTAGTGCTGCGCGAGCAACATCTAGGCGTTGAGCGTCTCCTAAACGCAATTTTAATCGACTTTTGGCGGCTTCTGTACTAATTTGGCTTGCAGATTGTTGAGCCTCAATTTTAGCTATACGAGCCTCAATTTCAATTACTTCTGCTTCTGCTAAACGCCCTTGATTAACCGACACAGCCCCAATTTCAACCATTCGACGCTTATTTTCTAAAAGCTTGCGTACTAATGCTAGTTTTTGTGTTAGCTCAAAATGTTCAGCACTAAGACGGCGATCTTCAGCTTGACTACGCCCAATAGCCTCTTGTTGATCTATTGGGTTTTGCCATCCTTTCTCGGCAGTCATATATTCAGCACGACGTTGTTCTAAGTTGGCACTAGCTTGGGCAAAGAAAAGCTTTGCATCCTGATCAATAAGCCTAGCAACCACTTGACTCTGCTCTACTTTGCTACCATCTAATACTAATACTTCACTAATAACCCCTGTTGTAAGCGCAGATATTTGAGTAGGTAGTGGCTCAGGCTCAATCCAACCAGGGGCTTGAAAAAGTGGTGTACCTGAAACTTCTTTGCCTGTTATCAGACTGCTACTAGCTATTACTGGAGTTACAGTTACATCTATAGCAGGGATTAAAAACCCTCTTGCAGCCCATAAACAAATAATCAAAAAACCACTTAGCAGAATACTAGGAATAATAATTCTAGTAAGCTTGTTTCGTTTTGGTAAGGATGATTGTAGGTTTTTATCTTTGCCATTAGCATTTTTTTCAAATGCCAAATTAGAAAGATCAATATCAGGCTTCATTTATTTTGTTCTATACATCTACGAGTTGTTAATTTAGTTTCTAGCATAATTTATAAGCAATTGAAAAATTTTAGCTTAAGTAAAAGTGTTTGAATACCCACAGATGCTTTAGATGCTTTGCCAATATAATCAATAAAGTAAATTGATTAGTAAATAAGTTCTTGTTAAAATCACCCAACCTATGTTTAAGAAAATAAATTTACTAAATAAAATACTTAAACTAAATGCTTTATATAAAGCACTAGCTATTTTTTTTATTTTATTTACTTTTCTAGATATATTGTTATTTGGCTATTGTGGCGAAGAATTGCCCTTTCCAAACACTTGCTTATCAGAAATTGTAGAAGTTAATGTTACAAACTCAGATGATAAAATAGTTCTTTCAACTACAATTGAGCAAGAACATAAAAAACACACTCAAGCGCCTTGTAGTACAGATGAAGACTGTTGTTTTTGTTGTTGTGCACATTGGGTTTTAACAGGAAAAATTTTTATAAATAAAACTGAAATTACTTTGCCTTTAGAACAACCCTATACAATTTCTTTGCCTGAATCCCCTTCTAGCAAAACTTACCATCCTCCACGCAATATTTAATTGTCCTTAGCTTATTTATTTGTCAATCACTTACAAGCTTGATTTGCCTTATCTATTTTACTTTGGCAGTTATCAATATTACTGCCAATAGCTTAATACATTTGGTAGGGCGTAATTATTTTGTAAATGAAATATTTTTCAAAAATTAAAACATAAATAATTGAATATTCATAACTAAGGAGAATTATGATAACTCATAAGTTTTCATACCTAAGCTTTACTATTTTAGGAGAGGTAAGCAAATGAGCCAACAAGAGATAATCCAAAAAAATAGTTCATTAAATGCTCGTAGTTTGCTTACACTTGTTACTATTGGCATAGTTACACTAATTATTGTGATTGTAATTTGGACATATAAAAAGCCTAGTTTTTTAGCTAGCAACTCTTTAGAAGAACATAAAGAAAACTCTAGCCAACATAGTGAACATACCAACAAGAAAGAAATAGAACTTACGCAAGAAACTTTAATAGCAGCCAATATTGAGACTGTAGAAGTAGCTGAGCAAGAAATAGTTACTACTCTAAAAGTTACAGGGACAGTAGAAGCTAATCAACTTCAGTCACAACAAGCTAGTTCTTTAGTCTCAGGGCGTATTGAAAAGATAAATGTAGTATTAGGCGATTATGTAAAAGCTGGTTCTATTTTAGCTATGATAATTAGCCCACAAATCGCCCAAATGCATGGAAAACTTCATGAAGCAGAAACCAAATATGTTTTAGCAGAGCGTAACCTAGAGCGAGTAGAAAAAGTAGAAAACCGAGTTGCAGTACTTTCAGCAAAAGCCAAATTAAATGAGGCTGAAACTACATTATTAAGAGTTAAGAAGTTAGTAGAATTAGAAATAGCAGCAAGCAAAGATTTAGTAGCGGCTGAAACTATTTATCAAACAGCTAAAGCCGAGTATGACTTCCAAAGTAACATAACTCTTAACCGTGAAATAGCTCAAGCAAAAGCAGAGGTAGCAAATGCTAAAGTAGAGCTATCACATATTCAAGATGAAATGAGAGCTTATGGTATACCTTTACCAGAAGAAGAACATGCCGATCATGAACGTAATACAGCTTTAATTCCTTTACATGCACCTATTTCTGGTTCAATTGTAGATCGTATGATCAATGCTGGTGCAGGTGTAGAAGTAGGTAAGCCACTCTTTACCATTGCTAATTTAAGTACAGTTTGGGTAATTGCTAATGTAGCAGAATCACAACTAAATCAAATTGAAATTGGCTCAAAAGTTCAAATCAATGCAGCTATATTAGGAACAGAACAACTTACAGGCAAAGTTACTTATATTGACCCTAGATTAAATGAAGAAACTCGCACAGCCCAAGTAAGAATAGAACTCCCTAACCCTACTAGTAAGCTCAAAATAGGTATGTTTGTAGAAGTTGGTTTTTTAGTAACAAATACAACCAACACTAAAACAAGTGGGCTAGCTATACCATCAGAGGCTATTCAACAAATCGATCAGCTTACAGTAGTTTTTGTTTCTAAAACTGATGAGCCAGGACATTTTGAGGTAAGGAATGTTGAGCTTGGAAGTAAAGTTAATAATGGCTATCAACATATTATTACAGGTCTAGAAAAAGGAGAGAAAGTTGTTACTAAAGGTAGTTTTGCACTTAAAACTCAGCTAATGAAAGGCGCATTAGAGGAGGATCATCACTAATGATTGACAAAATAATCCTCTTTTCTGTCTCACAAAGATTATTAGTTATGTTGCTAGTGTTAATACTAATAGCCTGTGGAATTTATAGTTTACAACGTTTACCAATAGATGCAGTGCCTGATGTTACAAATGTCCAAGTTCAAATTCTTACTTCAGCGCCTTCTTTATCACCTCTAGAAATAGAGCGGCAAATAACTTTTCCAATAGAAGTAGCAATGTCAGGCTTGCCTAATGTTGAAAAAATCCGTTCAGTATCAAAATTTGGTTTATCAGCAATAACAGTGGTGTTTGAGGATTCTGTAAATATCTATTTTGCCCGTCAATTGATATTAGAACGTTTAACACAAGCCAAAGAGCAAATCCCACAATCAATTGGGCAACCAGAAATGGGGCCAATCTCTACAGGCTTGGGAGAAATTTATCAATATGAAATAAAAGGCGATGGCTATGACCCTATAGCACTACGCACAATACAAGATTGGATTGTACGTAGACAATTAATTGGCATCCCTGGAGTAGCAGAAGTTAATAGCTTTGGAGGTTTAGAAAAACAATATCAAGTTAGGCTAAATCCTGTAAAACTCCAATCTTACAACCTTACATTTAGAGATGTTTTAGAAGCAGTTACCAAAAATAATGAAAATGTTGGTGGGGCTTATATTGAGCATGGCTCAGAGCAATATTTGTTAAGAGCAGTAGGTTTAGTTGAATCAATAAAAGATATTGAAAACATTGTAGTTAAGACAGCACCAGAAGGAAATCCTATTTTTGTTCGTGATTTAGGGGATGTTGTTGTTGGGTCAAATGTTCGTCAAGGTGCAGTTACAGCAGATGGAAAAGGTGAAATTGCTGCTGGAATTGTGATGATGCTACAAGGAGAAAATTCCCGCACTGTAATTGACCGAGTAAAAGAACGTGTTGAGCAAGTAAAGAAAACTCTTCCTAAAGGAGTAGAGTTAATTCCTTTTTATGATAGAACAGAACTAGTTAACCGTACTATCTCAACGGTAACAAAGAACTTAGTAGAAGGGGCATTAATTGTAATAGTAATTTTGATGCTACTCTTAGGAAACTGGCGAGGAGCATTATTAGTAGCAACTATAATTCCCCTATCAATGCTAATAGCAGCTATTTTTATGATGATTTTTAAAGTTTCTGGTAACTTAATGAGTTTAGGCGCTTTAGACTTTGGCTTAATTGTAGATGGTGCTGTAATAATGGTGGAAAACACTATTCGTCAGATAGCTGAGCGTCAGCACTTACTAGGGAGGAGTTTAACTAGGCAAGAACTTAAGGAAACAATCTGTAGCTCATCTTCAGAAGTTCGTAGAGCAACAATATTTGGAGAATTAATTATAGCTATTGTCTATTTACCAATCTTAAGCCTAACAGGAATTGAAGGAAAAATGTTTAAGCCTATGGCAATGACCGTCATATTTGCCTTAGCTGGAGCAATGTTACTTTCTTTTACTTTTATTCCTGCGGCAATGACAATTGTACTACGTGGTAAAGTGTCAGAAAGAGAAAACCCTATAATTGCTTTCTCTAAAAAGATTTATACAATTGTTTTAGAAATTGTGATGAATAGCCGTCAACAAGCTTTAGCAATTGCAACAGGACTAGTAATAATTAGTTTTAGCCTCTTTCCATTACTTGGTTCAGAATTTATTCCTAGGCTAGATGAAGGGGACTTAGCTATTCAAGCTCAAAAACTACCTAGTGTATCAATTACCCAAGCAATCAGCACCACAACAGATATCGAAAAAGCTTTACAGCAATTTCCAGAAGTAATAACAGTAGTATCTAAAACAGGTAGAGCAGAAGTTGCTAGTGATCCAATGGGTATAGAAACAAGTGATCTTTACATCAAGCTTAAACCTATTAATGAATGGACATCTGCCCATAGTCGAGAAGAATTAATTAATAAAATGGCTGCGGTTTTACAAGAAAAAGTACCTACAGCAGGAATAAGTTTTTCTCAACCTATAGAACTACGAGTGTCCGAGCTTATTTCAGGGGTAAAATCTGATATAGCAATCAAGCTTTTTGGTGAAGACCTAGAGATTCTTAGTAAAAAAGGTGCAGAAATCGCCCAAATAGTAAGTAAAGTTTCTGGAGCAGAAGATATAAAAGTAGAACAAGTTTCTGGCCTACCACAATTACAGATCAAACCTAATCGTGAAGTGATTGCTCGTTATGGAATTAATGTTGCTGATATAAATATACTAGTAGAATCACTAGTAACAGGTAAACTAGCAGGACAAGTTTTTGAAGGGGAACAAAGATTTGATCTATTTGTGCGAATGGGAGAAGAAAGTAGTAAAAATATAGAAGCTATTAAATCATTGCTTGTTCCTGCACCTAATGGAGCAAAGATTCCATTATCACAACTAGCTAATGTTTCTTTGGTAGAAAGCCCGCTCCAAATCTCAAGAGAAGATGCTCATAGACGTGTAGTAGTAGAATTAAATATTCGAGGGCGTGATATTGGTAGTTTTGTAAAAGAGGCACAAAGCTTGATGGATAAAGAACTTCAACTGCCATCAGGATATTATATAAGTTGGGGTGGTCAGTTTGAAAATCTTAAACGAGCAACAAAAAGATTACTAATAGTAGTACCACTAGCAATGTTATTAATTTTTGTAATGCTATTTACTACATTTGGTTCAACTAGACAAGCTCTACTAATTTACACAGGTATTCCATTTGCTGCTGTAGGTGGGGTTCTAGCTTTGGCACTAGGAGGATTACCTTTTTCTATTTCAGCAGGTGTTGGTTTTATTGCTCTTTTTGGTGTAGCTGTATTAAATGGCCTTGTTATGGTTAGTGCAATAAATCATTTATGTGATAAAGGGCTACCAATAGAACAAGCAGTAAGAGAAGGCGCAAAATCAAGGCTACGCCCAGTATTAATGACAGCTTTAGTTGCTAGCCTAGGTTTTATTCCTATGGCACTATCTACCTCTGCTGGTGCTGAAGTTCAACGTCCGCTTGCAATAGTTGTTATAGGTGGATTAATAACTTCTACTCTACTTACTTTATTAATTTTACCAATGATTTATACTTGGTTTGGTTATAAACAAATAGAAAGCAAAACAAATAGCAAACAATAGTAATATTTATGATGTTTTACTGTAGGGTGAACAATCACTGGTGTCAACTTAAGTAAACAATTGAAAATAGTGGAGTTATTTCTTAAGCCCTGGAAGGGCGTAATATCTGTAGTGTAGGACGTAAGTCCTATGTTACCAGTTAATTAGAAATTATAGCCGCGTAGCGGCGAAAGAATGAAATAAAACAAGCTAGTCCTTTTATTCTTTCGCCACTACGTGGCTCTAACTGTAAACTATTCAATACATAGGGCTTGCACCCTACGCTACAGATATTACGCCCCTACGGGGCTAAGAGAGTTAACCTTTTTATTTTCAAGAACTTGCTTAAATTGACACCTATGGGTGAACAATTCACCTACAATAAAATGTCTTTGGGCACAAAATTGGAGAAATTATGCCAACATTAAAAGAAAGAATTGAAGGTGGACTCTTAGGATTACTTATTGGTGATGCTCTTGGTGTTCCCTATGAATTTAACCAACCTAGTGCATTACCTCCCTTATCAAACCTAGAATTTATACCTCCAAAAGGTTTTCATCGTTCTCATCAAGGGGTTTTACCTGGAACTTGGTCAGATGATGGGGCACAAGCCCTAGTTTTACTAGCCTCTTTGCTAGATTGTAAAAAAATGGACTTAGGAGATTTTGCTAAAGGTTTAGTTGCATGGTATGAAGTAGGTTATATGGCTGTAGACGGCAAAGTCTTTGATGTAGGGATTCAAACAGGTTCAGCAATTAGAAATTTACTTAAAGGTATTTCACCAGAAAAAGCAGCAAGTAGCGATGAACGAGCTAATGGAAATGGTTCACTAATGAGAGTATTACCTTTAGCACTTTGGCATAAAGGCTCAGATAGTGATTTAGTACATGACGCACATAAACAATCTTTAGTTACACATGGACATATTCGCTCACAAGTTTGCTGTGCTCTCTACTCGTTATGGGCTAAGCGAATTATTGAAGGCTCAACAAACGCTTGGGAAGATGCAGTTTCTAACCTACGTCAAATTTATGGTGCAGATTCAGATGAATGTGATGAGATGGAGTATTATATTCGTCCTGATGATGTACCAGATGGACAAGGTAGCGGCTATGTAGTTGATTCGTTGCGTTCTGCAAGAATGGTAATGCAAGCAGGTAGTTATGAATCTGTAGTAAAAGCCGCTGTAGCATTAGGAAGAGATACAGATACTACTGCATGTATTGCTGGAGGTATTGCAGGCTTGCGTGATGGGGTTGGGGCAATTCCTGAGCGTTGGTTAAAAAACTTGCGTGGTGAAGAAATTTATAAGCCAATACTAGAAAAGCTAATTAATTGGCGTTGTGGAAGTTAGAGTTATTCACAACCTTTTATAGTGTAATATTTTTTTATTACATCTGGTTCATCGCCTAACTCTAAAAAGATAACTTTGCGGCTAGAAAAATATTTAATTAGCTTACAATCTTTTTCATAGCTCATACTTCTAGCCCAAATAACTCTAGAATTATCTATATCTGCATCATTATAAACCCATTCATTATGGATTCTAATACCAGGTAAATATTTAACCAAAATTAAATATTTGTCTGTCTCTCCTTCTTTTAGCCTTGAAATTATTTCTTGGCGCTTAGCCATCCAAGTAGGAAGATAAGCTTTAGGAATTTCCCAATAAGCAGGATTAACATAAACATAAGGATCTACTTTTAAGCTTACTGGTAGAGAAACTAGTAAAATAAAATAAATAGGAACAGCCCAGACCATTAATTGTCCAATATGCCTATTTTGCCATTGAAAAAAATAAATCCTTCTCATAGATTGCAAAACAAGAAAATAAACCAAACAAGTTGCAGGAGCAGCATAATGAGGAAAGCTAATTAAGACCTGTAACATGCCTATTAGTAATACAACTATATTTACTAAAGCAAAACGTACCCAAAAGTTTTTTCTAAGTAAGGGTAAAGCTATTAGCAAAATAGAAAAAGACACACCAAGGAAAAATGCCCATAAATTTTTTAGTTTAAATAGAGAAAAGCTAAGAAAATTACTTATCCCTTTATTTGAATTATATAGACTTACAAACATTTGTTGAGCAATATGCTCAAATTCTTTATGGTTAAACTGTACTTGACGGGGTTTAGACCAAAGAAAGTTAGAAACATTAGCATAAATGTTCTCATAGAGTTGAAAAGGCATAACCCAAGCTTTACCCGTAATTACATAGTTATAATAGCCCATCATAGAACCTATAACTAGTAATGCTCCTAGTAGGGGTAAAATTATTCCTTTAAGTAAAATATTAAATGAAGGCGCATGTTTACCTTTCATCCAAAACAATAAATAAACTATTGCAGGTAAACAAAATAAAAAGCCTTCATAAGGACGACTATTAGCTAATATGCCTAATCCAATAGCAAATAATATAGCATTAAGCATTTTTGGTTTTTTTATTATTCTACGTAATGCTCCTAAAAGTATGGCACCACCTATTGTTGCAACTGCTCCTCCCCAAAAGCTTTGGCTCCAATAACTAAATAAAGCTAATTGTAATACCATAATTAGGCTGCCTAAAAGTGCCCATTTAGGCGGAAGCCAAGCTTGTAACATCCAACAAACTGCGGCACAAGCTAAGGCCATACTTAGCCAGACTCCTAGTATAGGATAGCCAGTTAAAACTTGGCCTAGGGCTAGGATTAAACCTTGTCCTGGAGGGTATTTAGACATATAAGTAGGCTGTTGTAAGACATAAAATGTCTCAAAGTGAACCCACATTGGATGTGGTGGATTAGTTAGGCGACCATGAGAAAAAGTATCTGAGGCTAGTAAATAGCTAAGTTCATCTGGTACATAAGCAATTGGCCAATAAAATATAAAGGAAACTGCTGCTGCACCAACAAAAGCAAGTAGTCCTACTAGTAAAATGCTCAGTTTTTTTTGACGGGCAAATTGATTAAAGGCTTTTTCTAAACTGCGTAGCTTTTGATGGCCAAAAGGTAAAACCAAGGCTATTAAAAGTAAAGCTATTAGGCCAAAAGACTTAAAATTTTGGCAAATAACTTCTTCTGTTGCAAGCTCTGGAACTTGTATCATTAGTTTTACCTAGCCAAACTAGCCTACTATATAATTTTAGAAAATTAAAAGACCACAACAGATTTTAATGTATCTCCAATTTGAGCCATTAAATTAAATGCTTTTTGAGTGTCCTCAATACCAAAACGGTCTGTAACTAATTTATCTGCTGTGATAATACGGCGAGAAATAAAATCTAAAGCATCACGAGTATCATAAGGACCACAAGAATAGCTAGAAACTAGTGTAATTTCATTAAAATACAAGTGATATGGTTCTATTTCCATTTTTTCACCTGGAGCAGAACCCATAAAAAATACTACTGTACTACCTTTGCCAGCACATTCAATTCCTAGTTTCATCACACTAGGAGTAGGTGGGCCAACAATAACAATATCTGCCATTTCGCCATCTGTAAGACGACTAACAGCTTCACGTAAATCTTCTTTACTAGCATTAATTACTGCATCAGCACCTAGGTCTAAAGCCATTTGACAGCGGGACTCTACTAAGTCAGCGCCTATTATTTGTTGGGCACCATAATGTTTAGCCAAAATAACATTTAGCTGTCCCATTATACCTAAACCTATTTGTAAAACCTTTTCCCCGCCTTTAATTTGAGCACGCTTAAAAGCGCGTACTGAACAAGCAGTAGGTTCAATTAATGCTCCATCTTCAAAAGAAACATGATCAGGTAACTTTAATGTATCTACACGTAAGTTTAGTTCTGAGACAAGAAAATATTCTGCAATACCACCAGGTTTTAGGCCGGTTTTTTTCCAAGTAACACAAGTTGAATAACAACCTTTACGGCATTGTTTACAGGTAAGACAGGGGGCATGATGATGAACAAAGACACGATCGCCTACCTTAAAATCTGTTACTTCTGCTCCGATAGCAGCAATTTCCCCAGCAGGTTCATGGCCAAGTACAATTGGGGCTTTTTTACGAATATACCAAGGGGTAACATCTCCTGAACAAATACCACAGGCTTTTACTTTGACTAGGGCTTCACGGGGACCAACTTCAGGGACAGGCATTTCTTCAATACGAATATCATCAAAATCATAAAGACGAGCGACTTTCATTAGCATATTGTTCTTATGGAATAACTGCGTATTTAATGCAATCACCTTTCTGTAATAGCGAAAAGACTTCATCCAATTGATCTAATGGATAAGTATCAGTAATTAAGCTTTTAGCTAAAAGTTTACCTTGAGCTAGTAATTCATAAGCTTGACGAACAGAACTACGTGTTAAATGAAAAGGGCTACGTAAGGTAATTTGATCATAATGTAGGCGTTGAGTATCAAAAGTAACTGTTGTACCAGGTTTACATCCACCAAATAGAACAACTTCCCCACCACGTCTAGCAATATTTATAGCAGATTCCCAAACAGAAGGAATTCCAGTACATTCAATAACTACATCTGCTCCACGACCTTGAGTAGCTTCTAAGATCATTTCACGGGCATGAGGTTGTCCAGCATTAAAATCAATAACTCTATAAGCATTAAGATTACGAGCAATTTCTAAACGGTATGGTCTACGACCTAAAATAATTACTTTTTCTATTCCTAAGGCTTGTAAGGCTAAAAGATGTAAAAGCCCTATAGCACCTGATCCTATTACAACTACTGTGTCATCATCACGTAGCTTTAACATACTTAACCCATGCATAACACAAGCAAGAGGTTCTAAAACAGCAGCCTCTTGAAAAGAGAGTTTTGTAGGTTTTTCAAACATATTTTGTGCTACTACATGTGCAGGGACTTTAATATATTCTGCATAAGCACCTAAAGTATAGTTTTCCATTACAGAGGTACAAATATTTTCTTGTCCTCTTACACAATAGTAACAATGACCACAAGGGCCTGAAGGGGCAGACATTACCGGATCGCCTTCACGAAACTCTTTTACATTACGGCCAACTTGAGCAATCTCACCAGAAAATTCATGTCCAAAAAGTGCGGGAAGAGGAAATTTTGGATGTCCTCTAAGAAAAGTTTTTAAGTCAGTCCCACAGGTAAGTGCAGCACGTATTTTTACTATTACTTCACCTTCTGCTGGTGAAGGAGTTTCTATCTCTCTTAACTCAATTTGTCCCGGTTTAATTAATAAGTTAGCCCGCATATAACTAGAGGTAGGAATATTTATGAAAACTGATCGCTTCATAATCTAAATCACTACCCTCAATCTCCTTAGGTGACAATTACTATTCTGATATTTTACTTTATTACTTTTTATTAATACTGTGCTTCTGTGCAGAGTTTGTAGAAAATTAAAAGAAATTTTACACTAAAAGCGATGTCATTATGCATAAACAAGAAAAATTTCACAATCCATGCCTGCGCTAAGGGGTTTAGAACCTAGCAAGTAACCATTTAGGGTTTGGTCAGGTTTTACATTATATTTAGTTATGCTAATAGCTCTGATCTTTGTCTTGTCTGAAGATTGGTAAAAGGTGTAGTATAAGTAGCGTCAAAAATTTTTCAAATTTAGTTAAGTTTATATCTACTAGCAACTAGGTTTATAGAAAATAAAAACTTTATGCTAGTGATTTATTGTAGGTAAGCAACTAGTTAAAACATTAAACATTGGCCAAAACTTACAATAAAACTTGACTTAAATATTAGGCCAGTTTTAAAACTTAAGATAATAAAACATATTAAGAGTTTAGCTTTAATATGTTAGTTACTGTTAATCATGCCAAGCTTAATGCTAGTTTCCCTTTCTGGTAAAGAAAAAGGGAAAACTTATATATTCGATAAAGAATCTGTGCGTATTGGCACAGATAAAGATTGTGATTTACGGATCCCAAATGGTGAAAGTAATGAAGAAATGGAAAACTTCATTGCTGCTGAGATTCTTTGCCAACCTAGCGGTTTTCAGTTAGCAAGACATGACAGCGAAAAATGTTCTATATCTATTAATGATAACTCTATCAGTAAAATCCCTAGCGGTAATAATGTAGAATTACAGGATGGGGATTTACTTGGATTTCGTCATAAATCTAAAGAGTCTCGTTATTCTCTACATGTTGTTGAAGACAAATCTATATTACCTCAAGCAAAACCAAAAACTCCTAAAGCAGAAGAGCATTTATTTCCAGAAGTAGACGTAGTTGGTCATATTCACCCACTTACTGCAACTCGTTTCTTAAAAGGATTAGTAGCAGGATTATGGGCAGAAATTCCTAGTAGTTTTAAGATCTTTTGTTTAACCATAACCCTAGTAATTATAGGTAGTGGGCTTTTTTCTTTATTCTATGTACTTAAAGCATTAAATAATCAATCAGGTGATATAAATAAACTTGTTAAAGAAAAAGAAGAGTACCTTGCAACGATTAAAGACTTAAAGGAAAAAAACCAGAAAATCTTAGAGTCTTGGGAAAAAGATCTTAAAAAATACAACCTAGCACAAAATATTAATGAGACTTATCAAAATGGGGTTTGCCTAATTCAAGGGGTATATACTTATGTTAACCCACAAACTGGAGCACAACTTCGTTATTTAGATAATGCCTTTAACAACCGACCTTTGCTTGATGATAATGGGCAACAAAATGTTAGTTTTGATGGTACTGGTGCATTATTTTATGAAAGCTTTTCTGGTACTGGTTTTTTAATTGATGAAGGTCAAATACTAACTAACCGTCATGTAGTGCATCCTTGGTGGCGAGATGAAACAGATAGAATAATTATTGCTCAAGGTGGTAAACCACAATTAGTTGAGCTTTATGCATTTTTCCCTGGGATTAAGCCAAGGTTTGAAATGACAGTTAAATCTTTTTCTCAGGAAAATGATGTAGCAATATGTACTTTTGGCCAAGGTGATGCAGCAATTCCAAAACTACCTCTTAATCCTGTTAGTGAAGCAGCAACAATAGGTCAATCCATTGTTTTAATTGGTTATCCTACTGGAGTAGATGGTTTAATTGAAAGACTAGATGATAAGGTTAAAAATGAAATTAACCGTAAGGCTTTTTCTCCAGAAGAAAGAATTAAGGAAGTAGCTGATCGAGGATTAATTCACCCATTAATTAGCCAAGGTCATATTAATGGCTTAAATGCAGGACGAATAATTCATGATGCTGCAACCACAGAAGGCGGTTCAGGAAGCCCTATTTTTAATAGTGAAAGCCAAGTAATAGGAATAAATTCATCTATTTTGACTACAGACCGAGGAGTGCCGGTTCAAGGCTCAAATCTTGGTATTCCAATTCGTTTTGCTTTAGAAATAAAGAAAGATAATCCTAAAAATTAGTTAGTACAAAACTCTTGCCAAATATTTCTTAGCAGAAAAGTCATACCTTATTATAAATAACAATATTTGCTATAGACCAAGAGCTATTAAAGCTCTTGGACGCTCAAGACTAAAAACGTCAATAATTTCTTCCATAGATTTTGATCCAAAATAGGAAAATTAGCGTTAAAGTGCTAAAATAACCAAAACATAAAATAGCCAAAACAATCTCAAAATTAAAAAGCTTTAAACTCGTTAAATAAATTGTGAGTTTTAAAAGGAAAAGAGGTTTAAGATGTATTGCCCTAGTTGTGGAACAGAAGAACGTAATACTAGTCAATTTTGTCGGGCTTGTGGTACAGATATGCGAGCATTGCGCACAGCATTGCAAAAACCTGATGCCATTACCATTTCTGCAACTTCAGCGCGTGAGGAAATTGGGCGTGCAATTGCTACAAAAATTCAAACCTTAAAGTCAGCAAGCGATCTAAAAAAAGTAGCAGAAGAGGTCTTACCAGAAGTAGAAAAGTTTCTTGAGTCTCCTGCTGAAAGACGTTTGCGCCGTCTACGTGCTGGGGTTATTACATCTGCTGTTGGTTTAGGAGCAACGATTATATTACTTTTTAGCAAAGTTACTTTTGTTCCTCTTGCTGTTTTTGGATGGTCAGCAGGCTTATTTGTTTTTCTAATAGGATTAGGTGTTATTCTTAATGGTATTTTCTTTAGCTTACCTAAAGAAAGTATTCCAGATCGTACTTTTGATAGACATTCATTATTTGCTAATGAACAAAACCCTAGTAATTTATTAAATAATACTAACCATTTTGAAACACCAAGTAGTTTATTTAACAATAGTTTGTCTGAGGCTTCTAACGCTCAATATTTAGCTCCGCCCCCTTCTGTTACAGAACATACAACTAGACAATTAAAGAAAACAGAAGAGGAAGCTCCAAAACGAATTACAGCAGAAATCTAATAAAAAAGATAAAATATCATTATCTAAATGTAGGGTGAATTGTTTGCCTCTAGGGAAATTTTGGTGAGCGCTTTTCTAAAAAAGCCTGCATTCCTTCTTTTTGGTCAGGGTGAGCAAACCTTAAAGCAAAAACATATCTTTCTAAAACCTCTGCTTGAGCATTGGCTAAATGTGGCATACGATCAGCTAGGTCTAGAGCTAAATCTATAGCACTTAAACTTAGCTTTGACATACGTTTTACTTGCTCTTGAAATTCCTGTTCTGTACAAATTTTATTAATTAGCTTTAATTGGTAAGCTTCTTTTGCACTATAAACACTACTGCTTAATAATACTTCTAGGGCATTAGCATAGCCTATTCTTTTTACTAGTAATGAAAAATTATTTGGTATTTCCTGCTCAAATAAATCTTTTGTCTGAGTAAAATCAAAGATGCTTTCTTTTTCAGCATAAATTAAGGGAATTGTTAGCAAATCTAAAATGTTTTTGAAGGAAAAACTTCCTTCTAAATAAGCTATTAGAGGTAGTTTTTCAGAGCATAGAGCTTGTTCTAGGTTTGTGTAAGAAATAAATTCCCCATTTTTATTTACAATAATAGTTAATTTATTCATAAAGAGATTCTAGTTTAGAGGTTAAGAAAAATAAGGTTTTAGTCGTTGATAAGTATTTTCTAACATTTCTGGCAAGATTCTAGTCTCTCCTACTACAGTAGTAAAGTTAATATCTCCAAACCATCTAGGCAAAATATGCATATGTAAATGTGCTGCTACTCCAGCACCAGCAGCTTGTCCTAAGTTCATTCCTAAATTAAACCCTTGAGGTTTATATTCTTTTTCTAGTACAGATTGACAACGTTTTGTTAAATCCATAAGTTCATCACTAGTTTCTTTAGGTAATTCTGATAGTAAAGCAAGGTGAGCAAAAGGAATAATTAAAAGATGGCCACTCATATAAGGGTAGATATTAAGTACAATGTAGGAACTAGTGCCACGATATAGAATAAAATTTACTTGATCAGTAGATTCCGTAGCCAAGCGGCAAAAGACACAGCTTACTTCTTTTTTAGCTCCAGTAACATATTGATAGCGCCAGGGACTCCATTCACGATCCATAAATAAATTTTAACTTAATCTGTTATATTAGTTTTTGAGGTTAAATTTTGGTTTGATGATTTTATTTTCTGTTTTAATTTTTTACTAGCACGAAAACTTACGACTTTACGGGCAGGGATTTCTACTAGTTCACCTGTCTGCATATTTCTACCTTTACGGATAGCACGTTTATTAACAGAAAATGTCCCAAAACCTCGCAAATCTACTTTTTCACCTTGGCTAAGTGTACTAGTAATACTCTCTAGAAGTTCTGTTACTACTTTGATAGTTTCTTGTTCTGTTAAATCTGTATCTTTTTTTACTATTTCAATTAAAGTTTTTTTATTCATATAAAGCAAAAAGGGCGCAAAGACTGCGCCCTTTACCTTATGCTATTAGCCTAGTTTTAAGCTTGCTACTTGTTCTAAACGTTTATTTACAACATCCCAATTAACATTTTCCATAAAGGCTTTAATATAATCTGCTACTACTGGGCCAAACTGTCTTTGATAAGCATGTTCATACATATCCATTGCTAGAAGTGGGCGACCCATAGCATAGTTTACTGAATGATCATCTTGAGCAATATTATGAAGTGAGCCATCTACTAGAGAATAGGTTAATACTACCCAACCAGATCCACCGGCTAAAGATGCTCCTGTTCCACGAAATTCTGCTTCCCAATTTTCTACACTACCCCAGTTAGCTTTAATTGCATCAGCTACTTTACCAGCAGCTTTTCCATCACCACCTAGGTTATCAAAATAATGTTCATGCAAAATAACAGAGTTCATCATAATAATTTGACGACGTTTAAGACCAGCACGTACAAATGGTGGAGTATCTTTATTAAGAGTAGCTAGAGTTTGCTCTAATTTGTTCACAGCACCTACTGTGCCTGTGTAATTTTTAGCATGATGATTGGTCATCATTACTTCATCTAAACCTTTTAGTTTTGAAGGGGGATAAGGTAGATCTTTTACTTTACGTGTACCAGCATAGGCAGGTGGTAAAGCATCTTGAATTGTAGTCCAACCGCTTACCTCAGGAATACTTTCTGCAACAGCAGCGCCTACTGTTCCTAAAGTAATTGCTTTCATTATATCTCTTCTAGTTACCATGAATTTCCTCCAAATAAATTTAAGTAATAGTTTGATCTTATTTTAATTAATAAGGTTTACCGAAATTTTTGTGTATAAGAAAAATTTACCTAGTACTAACAAACGGATACTAAATTGAAAAGCGTTAAAATTTTTTAGGTAAAAGAAAAGAGCCTAGAATTGTTATTTCCAAGCTCTTAAGTAAAATATTGAGATCAAATAAGGTCTAAACTAGTCATTTTGACCATTATCAGAACCTTTTGCTGCGCCTTCTGAAGTAGCGCCAAGTGAAGAAAATTGTGCTAATTCGCCTAAAGAAGCGCCTACGCCCTGGTTTTGATAAGTATTAACATCTTCTGGATCTTGCTCTCTAATAGCAGCACGAGCAGAAAGACCTATTTTTTTCTGTGTTTCATCAAGTTTAAGTATCTTAAATGGCAGCTCTTGTCCAACTTGTAAAGCCATTTCTGGTTTTTCAATTCTTTGATCAGAGAGTTCAGAGATATGACAAAGCCCTTCAATACCACCTTCTAACTCAACAAAAGCACCAAAATTAGCAAAGCGGGCAACTTTACCACGAACTACATCGCCTACCTTATAAGTTTGGAAGAACTTATCCCAAGCATTTGGCTCAAGGTCTTTTATTGATAGGCTAATACGGGATTTAGCTGGTTCTAAGGCTGTAATAATAGCCTCTACTTGTTGGCCTTTTTTCAATACTTCTGAAGGATGTTTAATACGTTTAGTCCAAGAAATATCAGAAACATGTACAAGACCATCTATTCCATCTTCAATTTCAACAAATGCGCCAAAATCGGTTAAGTTTCTTACTCGGCCAACAACTCTAGAACCTACAGAATAACGCTCTGCAATACTGTCCCAAGGATTAGATAAAACTTGTTTTAGCCCTAAGCTAATACGTTTTCCTTTAGTATCAATATTAAGTACTACAGCTTCAATAGGTTGACCAACAGAAACTAGTTTATTAGGGTGTTTAGTACGTTTAGACCAAGTCATTTCAGAAATATGGACTAAACCTTCTACGCCTTCTTCTATTTCAACAAAGGCACCATAATCAATAATAGAAACTATCTTGCCGGTTACACGCATTCCAATTGGATAACGTTCTTCTACTGTATCCCAAGGATCTGGGAAGAGTTGTTTATAACCTAAACTAACTCTTTCATGTTCTCTATCAAATTTTAGTACTTTTACTTGAATAGGATCGTCTACCTTAAAAACATCATTGGGATTTTGTACACGTCCCCAAGAAATATCTGTAACGTGTAATAGGCCGTCAATACCACCTAAGTCAATAAATACACCATAATCAGTGATATTTTTGACTTTTCCATCTAGGATTACTCCTTCATCTAACTGTTCTAAAGTAGTATTTTTCTTTTTGCTAGCATCTTCTTCTAGAACCACTTTATGAGATAGAACAATATTAGAGCGGCGGCGATTAACTTTTAGTACTCGGACAGGAATATCTCTTCCCTTCCAAGCATCTAGATTGCGAACTGGTTTAACGTCTACTTGGCTACCAGGTAAAAAACCACTAATACCCCCTAAGTCTACCTTTAACCCACCTTTAATACGTTCTAACACACGCCCGCGCAAATTTTCCTTATTATTAAAGGCTTTTTCAATTAAATCCCAGCATTGTAGGTGAATAGCTTCTGCGCGTGATAGCTCAACATAGCCTTCTGTGTTTTCGAGTTGTTTTATCATTACTTCAACTCGGTCATTAGGCTGCACCATAACTTTACCATCTGCTGGATCTAGGAATTCTTCTACTGGAACAACGCCTTCAGATTTAAATCCGATATCAATAATTACTCCGCGGTCTGAAACTTTAAGTACCCGTCCTTTAACAATTTCCCCTGGAGTTAAAGTTGATTGGGCTTCAAAGTTTTCTAGCAATGTGCCAAAGTCTTCGGCAGAATTTTGTGTGGTTTTGTTGGTACCATCATTTTGGGCTGAGTCTTTTTCTGCCATCTCAGTACCAACTTGGTTTAGGTTGTTAGTCATTTAAGGTTACGGCCTCCTAGCAAGTTAAAGCTATATTCTTGCTCAATACAACGAATAATATATATTACTTAACTACGGTATTAATCACTAACCAAAAATTAAAGCCTGGTTGATTTTTGTTATATTGGCGTTAAATAAAAGTATTTTAATGAGATTATCAAAATACTAGCTTTTTAAAATCGTCTACATTCTACCAATTAACAAACTGCCTACCAAACTAAGATCGCTTAAAAGCTGCAAACTAGTAGGTTACCACCCTATTTGGAGGTTTAACCTAAAGCCACTAAATCTATCTTGTCACACCCAAGCAGTATAAGAGGAGCTAACGGCTTGTAGCAGCTATATTAAGGCAAGCTATCTTTATTAGATAATCAGATAAACTTACATGACCCAAAAATTTTTGTTGGATTTTAGTCAGGAAATTTACACTCTCAGGGTTATCTTTGTCAAGGTTTTATTAATTTTATAAACAAGCTTACTCCTAGAGCCTGAGTGATTAATTTATAGGATTAACAGACTTGACAGTTTTCTTATGCCTCCATTAAACTAGCGCTTTCTAGAAAATAAATATTTTGGCTGGGTAGCTCAGATGGTTAGAGCGGCGGATTCATAACCCGCAGGTCGGCAGTTCGATCCTGCCCCCCGCCATTTTCCTTTGGTTTGTTTTGGGCGCAAATAAGCGCCCTTAACTATTTCTAACCCTTCTTAAACCTTCTTAACAATTTATGAATCTTAGTGATATTACTAGAGCAGCAGAAAAAATTCATCCTTATATCCATCATACTCAATTATTTACAAGTCATACACTCTCTAATTTAATTGGCTGTCAACTTCACTTAAAAACAGAAAACCTACAAAGAGCAGGGTCTTTTAAGATTCGTGGGGCACTAAATAAATTACTTTCTCTTTCAGAAACAGAACGTAGTCGTGGAGTAGTGGCTTTTTCTTCTGGTAATCATGCTCAAGGAGTTGCCTTAGCAGCTAAACTATTAGGCATTAAAGCTACTATTGTAATGCCAGAAGATGCTATGCCAATAAAAGTAGAAGCAACTAAAGGTTATGGTGCTCAAGTAGTTCAATCAGGAGTTAATGCTGTTACTCGTAGCAAAGTAGCACTAGAAATTGTAGAAAAAACAGGTGCTATTTTAGTACCTCCTTTTGATGATCCTTTTATTATTGCTGGTCAAGGCACTGTAGCATTAGAGGTTTTACAAGATTGGTCTGAAGTAGAAACTATTGTTGTCCCTCTTGGTGGTGGCGGTTTAAGTTCAGGTGTAACTTTAGCAGCTACTAGTATTAACCCTAAAATTCGAGTTTATGCTGTTGAACCTGCTGAAGGTAATGATGGACAACTTTCATTACAAACAGGAAAAATCGTAACTATTGATCCACCTAAAACTATTGCTGATGGAGCACGAACAACTGCAATAGGTGAAATCCCTTTTTCAATCTTACGTGAAAAAGTAACTGATATTGTTACTGTATCTGATGAAGCCTTACTTGAAGCTATAAAACTACTAGCAATATATTGTAAACTTGTTGTTGAACCAACTGGGGCATTATCAGTCGCAGCACTGCTACAAAACAAAATCCCTAATAGTGGAAAAACTGTTGCTATACTAAGTGGTGGTAATATTGCTATAGAGGTTTTAGTAGAAGCGCTTAATAGATAAAGGTTTATTCACGGTATTCATCAACATCTATACCTAATTCTATTAATTCTCTTCTAGCCTCTTGTACAGCATTAGCAACATTAGCAAGTTTAACTACAGCCTTAAAATTTTCTATTGCTTTTTCTTTGTCCCCTTTAAATTTATAAATTAATGCTCGGTTAAGATAAGCTTCTGCAAAATCTGGTTTTAGCTTAATTGCTTGGCTAAAATCTGCTAGAGAGCTTTCTAGGTCACCTTTTCTACGATATGCATAAGCTCGGTTATTATAGGCATCAACATAATCTTCTTGAATACGAATTACTTGGCTAAAGGCTGCAATAGCATCATCAAAATTCTCAAGACGATAATAACCTACACCTAAATTAAAATATGCTTCTATATTGTCTGGTTTAAGTCGAATAGCTTCTCGAAAATCAGCAAATCCTTTCATACGATCTTCTTTATCAAAAAAAGTGGCAGCTTTAGCCATATAAGCATTACCACGTTCTAAAAAAGCTTCTACATAGCTAGGTTTTTTCCTAATTGCTTCATCGTAATCTAAAATTGCTAAGTCAAAATTACCTTTACCAAAAGATTCTGTCCCACGAGCAAAATATTCTTCTGCTGTTTTTAATTTGGCTTGTTTTTTAGCTTTTGGTATTTTAAGAGGTTTTAAGAAAGTTCCTGTCTCTGATGGATCATTAATACCACCAGCACCAGCAACTTGAGCTTTTACAACTGATGTAGAAAGTATCAATAAACTTACTGTAAGTAGGCAAAAAATAAATCGTTTAGCCATAACTTAAAACCTCGTAATTAAAGATTAAACTAAAGATTAAAATTGTATTTTTAGGTGAATTTTTTATATATTAGCTCAACTTTGTTAGTCCCAGCAATTTATTCTAAGACCTAACATTGAAATTCTGGGCTAATTATCAGTAACATTTTAGGGCTATAAAGAGCTAAATATTGTCACTTACCCACGGCTCAAGCCGTGGGCTTGTTGGGTGGAACTGACAAGCACACGTGACCATGACTAAGTTTTTAGAAAACTACGTTATTTGAAGAAGCTCAAGAACCTACCTTGGGATACTAGCCAGTCCCAAGCACTAGAATTACTAGGTTAAAAAGTTGCAAGGGTATAGCGATAGTGCCTAGTAGAAAAGCTGGCAAATAACATTGTCTAGGCCAACTTAACCGTAGAAATACGAGGTTATACAAACTATGAATAAAGTATTCGTACTAGA
>Ga0075163_10001480_pt1 | contig 31733 bp, 8 predicted proteins | sample JI1023141ADNA_FD_71478 | JGI IMG/M metagenome (GOLD analysis project Ga0075163, IMG submission 71478) | Wastewater effluent complex algal communities from Wisconsin, to seasonally profile nutrient transformation and Carbon sequestration -... | ecosystem: Engineered > WWTP > Effluent > Algae...
GTCGCCTCCAAACAACCCAAAAGAAGCCCGAGACGCCATTTGGAACTCCACGCGCTGCCAAAACGCCTTCACCCAGAGTTGACGAGCATCCCCATCCGGCCGGAACTCAGCTTTCGAGGAAGTTTGGTTGGCAGCGTGCTTATTTTTCATCGCACGCCGATTCCAGCACAAAACCCCGGCGGGCCGTTAGTCTAATTGGCTAGATGCCTTCCCCTTGCCGTTCCGCTCGATGATCCGCGCCAGCTCGTCCGGCGGAATCTCCAGCGCCAGCCAGAAGCGCACCACCATGGCCAGGCCCGGATCCTTCGGGCCAGCGATCAGATTGGCCGGCGTCTGGAAGGCCACATGCGCCAATTGCGCCGCCGCGTAATTGGACAGCCCGCGCTCTTTCCACACCGAGCAGATCATCTCCACCGCGTCACGCACGATGGCCTTCACCGATTCTTGATAAGGGTCCATGCTGCGGAAAACGGCGCAGCCACCCCGGCTGCTAGAATCTCAGAAACCTTTCGCCCGTCCGGCGGAATGAGACGCGCCCGGATTGGATGCGCTTCGATGCAATCTTCCGTGACAACCGCCCAGCGCTCCTCCCGCAGCAGCGCCGGGCCGCGTGATGTTCTTGCCGACTTTTTCTTTCTCGGCGTAGCCGTGATTGGAGCCGAAGAAAGGGCTGCGGTTACTTGGCCATCTTCGCGAAATCAAACTGGCAGCAGCCGAGGTCGAGCACGTTCTTGTTCTCGGCGAGATGCTCGGTGAACTCGGTCGCCAGAGCGTAGAGCCGCTGCTGCCCGTTCTTTTCCATCTCCAGCAGCCCCGCCTCGCTGAGCACGCGCAGATGCCGCGACACGTTGTATTGCGTGATGTCAAGCGCCTCGGCGATCTCGTTCACGCTGTACTGTTTTTTCAACAACATGCGGACGATGCGCAGGCGGTTCTCCTCGCCGAGCGCTTTCATTGCCGGGATGCAGTCGAACTTTTTCACGCCCGATTTCCTAATGGAGGACGATGCGCCGATCAAGTCACAGCTTTTTCGAATCAGCAGCAGTCGCTGCCGGGGACGCATCCGCCTCTGATCACCGGTGCCTCGCCGTCGCGGTGCGTAGGCTCGGGCTTGCCGGGGCGGAAGTGCTCCTCGTGATCCAGTGTGGCGGTGACAAACGGGAACGCGGCGCGCGCGGTATCAAGGCTGGCGCGCAAGGTGTCGATGAGATTCGCGGGATCGGTCTCGGCGCGCAGATTGACGATGAGCTGGCCGCCAGTGCTGGGTTCATCGAGCGTCATTCCGGTTTCGGGCACGTTGTCATTTCGCACGAGATTAACGGAAGCGATCTCCCCCGCGATGCCGTCGTCGGGACTGTAGGTCATCTTTAAGTGCGCGACCTCGGCATCGAGAGCCTTGAGGCGCGACTGGATTTCAGTGGCGAGGGCTTTGAGAAAGGCGTTCGCGTCGAGCTCGTCGGCGGCCTTCAGCGTGACGGTGGCATTCAGCCAGCCGAGCAGCGCCTCGCCATCAGCATACACTTCGTAATCGACGGCCATCGCCGCGCGCGATCCCTGTGTATCGGTGACGATGGCTTCAAACCACGAGGCGAGCCCCGTCCCAGTGCGAGCGGATGCGCTGATGACCTCGGCTTCGGGAAACTCCTTTCGCAGCGCGGCGGCGAGTTCGGCGAGTTGATCCTCGGAAAGAAGCTCTTCCTTGTTGATGACGATCATGTCGGCCTCTTCGAGCTGCTTCTTGTAGATATAGGTGACCTTGGACGAAAAACTTCCGCCTTCGTCAAGACCGAGCACACGGCGGGCGCGGATGGGATCGACGAGCACGCTGAGCGGCGCGATGGCGAACTGCTCGCCATACATGCGCCGCAGCGGATAGGTGACAGTGGCGACGAGATCGGTGCAACTCCCGACCGGCTCGGCGATGAACACATCAGGCTTCGTGGCATCATCCAGCCTCGCGGCGGCATCGACGAGCGTGTTGAACCGGCAGCAGAAGCAGCCGCCCGCGATCTCCTCGGTGGCAAAGCCCTGGCTGCGCATGAGTTTCGTGTCCACGAGACCACCCGCTTGGTCGTTCGTGATCAGGCCGACGCGCAATCCCTGATCGGTGAGATGGCGGGCCAGCCTGCCCATTGCGGTCGTTTTGCCCGCGCCAAGGAAGCCGCCGATCATGACATAAAGAGCCGGAGATGAAGGGGTGTCGCTCATGGATCTGATGTTGGTTGAGGAAATATGCACAGACAAGCAAATATCTCTCGCCGGCGGAAAGACGCCGGTTATATATGCGGAAAAGTGCATATACGATTTTAACCTTCCGCCATGCTCCCCGCCCTCGTCATCCTCGCCGCTCTTTCCGTCGCTTATGCGAACGGGGCCAACGCGAATTTCAAGGGCGTGGCCTCGCTTTTCGGCAGCGGCACCACGGGCTACTGGACGGCGGTGCGCTGGGCCACGATCACGACGGCGGCGGGCTGCGCTGTGTCGATGCTCGGCTCGGGCGCGATGCTCCAGGCATTCTCTGGGAAAGGACTCGTGCCGGATGGGCTGGCATCGCAGCCCTTGTTTCTCTTCGCCGTCGCGGCCGGGGCGGGACTGGCGAATCTGCTGGCGACTCGGCTCGGTTTCCCCGTCTCCACCACGCACATGCTCATCGGTGGTCTGCTTGGTGCGGGACTCGCGGCGCAGCCGGATGGTGTGAACTTTGCAAAGCTGTGGGACACCTTTGCGCGGCCGCTGCTGCTCGCGCCAGTGATCGCCATCGTCGCGGGCGCGGTGCTTTATTGGATTCTGAAAACGCTGCGCCTCGCGCCGGATCACCGCACGCGCACGCTGGATGCGCTGCACTTTTTCAGCGGTGGCGCCGTTTGTTTTGCGCGAGGCCTGAACGACACGCCCAAGATGGCAGCACTGCTGGTGGGCGTGGGCGGGCTTAGCGTGAAGACATCCATGCTGCTCGTCCTCGGGATCATGGCGGTCGGGGGGCTCGTCAGCGCGCGACAGGTGGCGGAAACGCTCGCGCACAAGATCACGGGCATGAATCCCGGCCAAGGGTTCGCCGCCAATCTCGCGACATCGGTGCTGACGACGACGGCCAGCCTGCACGGCCTGCCCGTCTCCACTACGCATGTGTCGGTGGGCGCGTTGCTCGGCATCGGCATCACCACGAGGCAGGCGAAATGGAAGACAGTCGTGCCCGTGCTGCTCGCGTGGGTCGTCACGCTGCCGAGCGCCGCGCTGCTCGCCGCCATCCTGTTCAAGCTCGGCAGTCTCGCCGCCTGAGATTCTCCTCAATCAACCCAACGCGCATGAAACAAACCAACCCCATCCTCGCCTCGCTCCTCCTCGCCGGTTCGGCCTTCGCCACGCCGAGCGGCCTCAACAACATCCCCACCGCCGACACCGTGCCGCACCGCACGGTAGCCGTGCAGGTTTTCGACACCTTTGGTGCGGGGCCGAATGATTTCTGGTCGGGCTTCAAGACCGGCTGGGATTTTTCGCCGATCCATCTCGAATGGGGACTCGACAGCCATCTCGCGCCTGATCCAGCAGGACCGCTTCTGGTCCAGACCAAGATCGGCTTTGAGCCCTGGAAGGATGGCAAGATCGCCGTCGGCGTCGCGAATGTCGGGCTGACCGACTCCGAGGGCACGGGCGATCCCTTCACCTATGCGGTGCTCACGCAGGATCTGAAGGTCGCGCGCCTCAGCGTCGGCTACGGATTACAGACTGACAATAACAGCGTGCTCATCGGTCTCGACCGCACGTGGAAGGTCCTTGACCGCAATCTGAACCTCAACGCCGATCTCGTGCAGACGCGCAACGAATCCGGCTGGCTCGCCGCCGTGGGCGCGAAGTACGACCTCTTCGAGCACATCGTCCTCGAAACCTGGGCCAATCTCCCGGACGAGGGTCAGGCCAGCTTCATGGCCAAGATCAATTTTGTTTTCAAATTCTAACCCCAACCGCAACCCACAAACCATGAAACTACGCATCCTCATCCTCAGCGCCCTTGTCGCGCTGCCCGCCATCACCCGCGCCGAGATCGGCCTCATCACCTGCGCCGAGGCCAAGGCGCTGATCGAGAACCCCGACGCCACGAAGCGCCCCGTTGTGCTCGACACGCGCGGCGGCTACAAAGACTACTTCCGCGGCCACCTGCCCACGGCGCATCACATCAACTTCGATACCCTGCGCGGCACCGACAAAGCCGTGCCGGTGCAGTATCTGCCCGATGAGATCACCAAGGCGCTGCTCGTCCGCGCTGGCGTGGACAAGGATCGCACCCACATCATCTATGCCACCGGCGAAGTACTGCCGAATGACGAAATCCTCAGCACGAGCATGGTCGTCTATGTGCTGGAGAAGTTTGGCATCAAGGACATCCGCGTCGTCGATGGTGGTCTGGCCGAATGGAAGAAGCAGGGCCTCGCGCCGGTGCAGGATTACTTTGGCAATCCGGCGGGCAGCCTTCCCAAGAAAGGCATCTCCACGATCACCGCGAACATCGACGACGTGCAAAAGCACGCTGGCAAGCCCGGCAACCTGCTCATCGACGCGCGTCCGATCAATGAGTTCCGTGGCGAGGACGACGTCTGGCTGCGCAAAGGCCACATCCCCGGCGCGATCAGCTTTCATTGGGCACGCCTGATGGAGACGGACAACACGCACAAGTTCAAGCCTTTCGACCAGGTGAAGGCCGAACTCGAAGCCGCTGGCATCACCAAGGACAAGAACATTATCGCCTACTGCGGCACCTCGCGTGAGGGCAGCCTCCTTCAGTTCTACCTCAAGCACGTCGCAGGCTATCCCAACGTCCGCCTCTACGAAGGCGCGTGGAAAGAATACGTTTGGCTCAAGGACAAGTCCTTGCCCGCCGAAACGGGTGGCGCACCAGCGGGGAAGTAAGTCACAGATTTGTCTTGGTTGGCAGCTGCGTCGTCACCTTCGGGTGGCGGCGCAGAGTCACCCATTCGGCGTTTTCCAAAAAGAAGCCTATCCACAAATCACGGTGTTGTGACGTGCAGGCGGAAGAATCCAGGAACTCCAGGGACCGTCGTCGGGATCGATACCTGACACACATCGCCTGTTTGCGTGAGTGTGACGCCATTCTCGCCGATCACCAAATTCTCCCATGAGCCCGGAGCGAGATTGGCGGAGCGCTGGACGGTCCAGACCGCGCCGGTGCGGGCGGGCGGATGGTGAAACTCGAACACCACTGTGCCTGCGCCTCCGCCGCCTGGCTGAAGGGTCAGGTGCGGCATGTGGGTTGTTTCTCCGTTGGCGTTGGATTCGGGATTGGTGCCGAGCACATACTCCAGCAGACTGGACATGCGGTCGCCGTCTGGATCGGTGTCGAGCACGGGAGCGGGATCGCCGAAATGGAAGAGCGACCAGCTTCGCAGGGTGGTGAAAGGCGGCGGATGCGCGATGAAGAGGGCGGCCACGGCGGCTTGCAGCTCGGGCAGCGGACCGATCGGCTTCGAGACATCGCCCGTCTGCGCGCGTCCAGTGGATGAGAGCAGGGTGCGCATTTCAGCGGGGCTGAGGCGCGTCTCGCAGATCTCGATGGCCACGCTTTGCAGCAGCGCCGCCGCCGAGGCGACGACAGGCGTGGCGGAACTGGTGCCGCTGAATCCCGAGGCGTATTCCTGATTCACATCTCCGCCGTAAGTAGCCAGCGAGCCGTAACCCGTGGTGGCCACGCTGCCGCCCCAGCCTTGGAGGTTCACGCGACTGCCATGGGTGCTGAACGATTGCCGCGCACGAGCGGTATTGCCCGCGCCCACGATGATCGCCCCGCTGTCGCCACGGCCCATGTAGCTGGCGTAGGGCGCACCGTCGAGATTCTCCGCGCCATTGCCTGCGGCGGCGATGGTGATGACGCCGGCGTTTGATCCGGTCTGCACGGCGGTGAAGACGGACAGGCTGTATTCCGCCGGGACGTACACACCCGAGGTCACTCCGCTGGCTTGCATCTCCAGCACCACGATGTCTCCAGCCGCTGAGCCTGCGATGGCAGCCGTGACGCACGCCGCACGGCTCTGACTGCCGGTGGTCAATGTGGAGAACTCGGGATAAAACCACGCATCACAGTCCGGCACGCTGCCGGTCATGCCGTAACCGTTGTTCCCGGCGAAGAGAACTCCCAAGACCGCCGTACCGTGGTCGTCGCCGAAGCCCGAATACATCGACACCAGTCCGGGCTGAAGTTGGACGAGCCCGGCGAGATCCTCGTGGCTGACGTTCCACTGGTACTCGCAGTCCGTGAGCCGCAGCGATGGATGGCCGCGAATGCCGAAGGTGTCCCAGACGTAGTCCACGTTGATGCCGGTCGCGGCGGCGCGGTAGGTTTGATTCGTGGTGAGCGAGGGCGTGGTAGGCGCGATGTCGGCTGCGGGTGGCGGTGGGGGCTGGTCCAGAGACTCCAGCTCCGCGTACTCGATCTCCGGCAGCGAGTGGAGCGCCTGCGCGATCGCGATGACGCGCTCACGCGAGGCTTTCGGCACCACTGCCTCGACCAATCCACCGAGGTCCGGCTGCGCCACGCGCGTGCGCTCGGCGGCACGCCGCTCCAAAGCGCTCAGGTCATCATCCGAGACGGTGTGAACCCGACGATACTGAAGCGCATAATCTTGTGCCAGCCGCGCAAAGCCCTGCGCTGCCCCCGCACGGGCCGCTTCGATCCCGAGGCGACCATCCGCCGTCGCTCGAGCGCGAAACGCATCCGCCAGCTTGATGTGCAGCCGCAGCACGTTTCCGGGCGGGACGATGAGTGGTTCCTTCGGCGGGATGATGCGCGGACTGAGCGAACGCTGAAAGGCGATCTCGTCTGCCGACTGTGCTGCGGCGGGACGAAGGACAAATGGGAAGCGTTTGGTGCCGCCGATGGGCGTCGTCGGTGAGGAGGCCGTTTTGGCGGCGGCGCTCGGAGCGACGGCAGAGTTCGTTTCCTGGGAACCTGGGTGTGGCGGGCCAGAATGGGTGGCGATCCGGTGAATGGTGGCGGCGCCTTCTTTGCCGGAGCGATCGCCGTTCGGTGCGACCTTGCTTTGGGTGATCCAAAGCAGCCCGACCGCCGCGAACAAGAGAGCAACGGCTATGCGAATTTGACAGCGCATCAGGCCACGATCTTCGCAAACGGCATCTCATCTGTCCAACCAGAGTTTTCGAGAGGAAATAGGCAAGAAAAGTGTCGCCCAAAAAGCACTTGAACTGATAGGATGAAAAATAATCAGAGGGTGCGTCGAGTGCGATGAAACCGAGCTGTCTGCGCCCTCGTTTTGATGCTCTGCGCATCTGCCCCCCAGCCCAAAGATTTCACAACCAACCATGAGAACCTTGCTTCGATCCATTCTGATCCTTGTGCTCGTCACCACGGCGCTTCAGGCCCAGACCACGCGCGACTTTGCCATCGATCTGAAGGCTGACGTGTCGCCGTCGGTGCCGCACATCACGCTGAGTTGGACGCAGCGGCAGCAGGCAAACATCACGGCGCAGCAGATCCACCGGCGGCTGAAGGGGGCGACGACGTGGGTGTCACAGGCGGTGCTGACGACGACGGACACGAGTTGGGCGGACACGACGGCAGTGCCGGGCGTGGAATATGAATATTGGATGCAGCGGACGTACACGACGCTCTCGCCGAACACGGCTCTGGGCTACATCACGGCAGGATACAATCTGCCGCTGGTGGAAAATCGCGGCAAGCTGCTGCTGGTGGTCGATGCGACGATGGAGGGGCCGCTGGGGCCCGAGATTGAGCAATTGAAACGTGATCTGACGGGGGATGGCTGGACGGTGCAGACCATCTCGGCGGCGCGGCGCGACACATTGACCGATGTGGCGGCGGCGGCAGACACGAAGGCGCTGATCAAGGCGGCGTATGATGCTGACCCTGCGAATGTGAAGCAGGTCTATATCCTCGGGCATGTGCCGGTGCCGTATGCGGGGAATAGCGCTTGGGATGGCCACGGCAATCACAGCGGCTCGTGGTCGGCTGACGGATTCTACGGTGACATGGATGGGACGTGGACGGATTCGAGCGTGAACAACAATGTGCCCGCCAACGTGCGCCTGACCAATGTACCGGGCGATGGTCGGCTCGATCAGTCCAACATCCCGAGCGCGCTCGAGCTGATGGTGGGGCGCGTGGATTTGGTGAACATGCAGCGTGCGCCCGCGACAGCGGCATCGGAGACGTCCCTGCTGCGCCGCTATTTGAAAAAGGCGCACGATTTCAAAACCAAGCAGGGTGCGTATGCGGCGGTGCAGCGTCGGGTGCTGATCCGGGATGGGTTTGGCATTTTCGGCAGCGAGGGATTCATGCGCACGGGCTGGGCCTGGGGTTTCACGGGCGTAGGCAGGCCGCCGGAGGTGACGTTTGATGAGGCTCCGTCCGGCAACTGGTGGACGCACGCGGCGACGAACACCTACCTCATGGCCAATGGCAATGGCGGCGGCAGCTACGAGACGTGCGGCTCGGTCGGGGCGACGGCGGACTTTGGCCGCAGGCCCTTCAGGGCGGCCTTTGTGTCGCTGTTCGGTAGTTATTTCGGGGATTGGGATGTGACGAACAATTTCATGCGCGCTCCATTGGCGGGGAATGCGACGGGTGATGGCCTAGGGCTGACCTGCTTCTGGGCGGGGCGGCCGACTTTTGTCATGCACCACATGGCGACTGGCGAGACGGTGGGGTATTCCATCCGCGCCTCCATGAACGCGCAGTTCACAGGTCCGTACCAGCCACTCAATTTTGGCGTTGGGGGCACGCACTGCGGTTTGCTGGGCGATCCGTCGCTGCGCATGCACGTCGTCGAGCCGCCGCGCAATCTGGCGGCGGCGAGTGCGAGCAGCGCGGTGAATTTGAGTTGGAGCACCTCGACGGAATCGAATCTGCTCGGCTATCATGTCTATCGCGCGGTGACGGAGGCCGGGCCGTTCACTCGTCTCACGGCTTCGCCGCTGGCCTCGCCTTCCTATTCGGATAGCACAGGCACGGCGGGCAACTCGTATGCCTACATGGTGCGGACGCTGAAGCTCGAAAACTCACCCGGCGGCACCTATCAAAATCTCAGCGTCGGTGAAATGGCGACGATCACGGTGAACGCCGGCGCATCAGGCGCTCCGCCGAATCCAACCAGCCTCGCCGTCGTGCAAAACAGCGGCGTGAACGCGCAACTCACCTGGCAGGACAACGCCACGGATGAGACGAGCTACCGCATCGAGCGCAAGGTCAACGGCACCGGCAGCTACGCCACACTGACCACGCTCGGGGCGGGCGCGACATCGCACACGGACACAGGCCCGTTTGCCAATGGCAGTGTCTATTTCTACCGCGTGATCGCTTTGAATGGAGCGGGCGATTCCGTGGCGTCGAACGAGGCTTCGTTCGAGGCGATTCCGGGCTTCTTCGAATTCGGTGACACGCTGGCAAAGGTGAGCAAGACCGTGGGCACAGCCTTGATTCCTGTGTCGCGCTTCGGTGGGGTGAACGGCGCAGTGAGCGTGAACTACGCGACCTCAAACAGCGCCGCCATTGCCGGGACACATTACACCGCTGCCAGCGGCACGCTGAACTGGGCGGATGGAGACACGGGCACGAAGAACATCAGCGTACCCATCACGAACACGGCCAGCGCGCAGATGGCGCGGCAGTTTCGCATCACGCTGAGCACTCCCTCGTCGGGCACAGGCATTGGCACCTACAATGCGATCTCGGTTCTGATCGAGGACCCAACCGCGACACTTCCCGGACCATGGTCGCAGACAGTACTGGGCGCTCTGAACAGCTCGTCCCCTTCCGTGCAAGCGGAGAGCAGCATCAGCTCCACAACGGTTGGCGGTTCGGGTTTGGTCACGGCTGCCACGGTTGAAGAAGGCCAGTTTGTCTATCAAGCGCGCACGGGGGACGGCGTTATGACGGCCTTCGTGCCGGCAGCGCTTCCCGCAGCATCAGGCGCGCGCTTTGCAGTGATGGTGCGTGACAATGCCACGGCCACGGGTGCGCTGATGGCTGGCACGGCGGTGAGCAGCGCGGCGGGCACTTTCCCCGCGCGGCAGGTCTCGCGTGCGACGGCGGGCGCGACGGCGACTTTTGGAGCGGGCGTCGGCTCCATCGCGGCACCTTGCTGGCTGCGCATCACACGCGCGGGCAACAGCTTCAACTCGGAGGCCTCGACAGATGGCTCGACGTGGATCAATCAAGGCACGGTCACGGTCGCGCTGGCGGCCACGGCGCAGTGGGGCCTCTTCCACACCTCGGATGCATTGAGCGGCACCACCTACTCCGGCAATTTCCAAACCATCGGCTTCCAAAACGTGACTTTCGGCGCGGTGAGCGTGCCGGGCGCACCTGGAGCGCTGACTGCGGGCACGGTGACGGCTTCCTCCGTTGCCCTGACCTGGGGCGCGGCCACCTCGGCGGCTGGCTATCGCCTGGAGCGCCGGTCGGAGACGGGTGCGTTCGCGCAGATCATCGATCTGCCTGCCGCCACCCTGACCTTCACCGACTCGAATGTCGGGCCGGACAGCGCGTATGAGTACCGCGTCTATGCCTACAATGGCTCGGGCACAGGTCCGCTCTCGAATGTCCTGCAAGTCGCGACGTTATCACCCACGATCACCACGCTCGTGACCACTGAGTCCACGCTGGAAGGAGCCGACGCGACGATCAAAGGCAGCGCCCCCACTGCGAACTTCGGCGGTGAAACGACCGTGCGCGTCGGCGGCACGAGTTCGACCGGTGCGCTCTCGACGTGCTCCAAGTTTTATCTGCGTTTCGATTTGAGCGCGCTCCCGGCTTCGATCTCGACGGCGACGTTGCGCCTCGCCGTGGCGCAGACGGGTGGCTTTGCGCAGGCGGGTTACTCGTTCACGGGCTCCGCGCGCATGTTCCCGGAGGCATCTGATGTGTGGACGGACTCCGGCATCACCTGGGACGATGCGCCGCTGAACAACACGACGACGAACGGATTCCTCACGGGCACGTTCTTCGTCGGCTCGCTCAGCATCGCCGATCCGCTCAGCGTACCGTCGCCCGGCGCGATCGTCGGTCTGCCGCTCACGGCGAGCACGATCAACACAAACAAAGGTGCCAACGGCATCGTCACGCTGGGCATGAACACGACGACGACCGCCGCGTGGATCGAGTTTGCCTCCAAGGAGCACGCCACGCTGCCGCCGCCGACGCTGGAACTGACCTTCGTCTCCACATTGCCAAAGCGTCCGTCCTTCCTCACCGTCACACCGGGAGCCGGATCGGCGCTCGATCTCGGTTGGGTGGACAACAACAGCACGGAGACCGGATTTGAAATCGAGCGGCGGCCTGCTGGCGGCGTGTTTGCCCCTCTCGTCACGCTGCCCGCCAACACGGTCGCCTACTCGGACACGACCACGGCACTCGGCACCATTTACGAGTACCGCGTGCGCACCGCGAGTGTAGACGGCGCATCCGCGTGGTCGCTCGTCGTCGCGGGCATTGCCGGTGGCAGCACCGGATCACTGCTCACAGAGCCGCAGACGTTTGCTAGCTGGATGCAGTTCTACAGCCCGGATGGCGGAGCAGCAGCCGATCCCTCTGTGGATACGGACGGCGACGGTTTGGCCAACCTCATCGAGTACGCGCTCGGCTCCTCCGCCAACCACACGAGCGCCGAGAACGTGCCCACACCGGGCGAGATGAAGATCGGCAACGACACATTCCTCACGCTCACTTTTGCGCGGCGCATGGACACGACCGATGTCGCGCTCACCGTCGAGGTCGCCGATTCACTGAACGGGCCGTGGACGCCGCTCGACCCCTTGCAACCCGAGAACCAGGCGCGGGTGCAGACTCATACGCCACAGGCCGGCTTCCAGACGATCACCGTAAAGGATCGGGAACCCATGAAAGGCTCCGCCCGCCGCTTCATGCGTCTCAACGCCTCGCCGCGCTGACCTCGCGGCCGAGTCACGCATCGCACGTCTTCGGGCGCGGCTCGCACAACAGCATTCCTCACTCATCTTCATCATGAATCCTCACTCATCCTCGTCACTCAAGAGCCAACGCTCATCGCCCTTGTTGGTCTGGCTGCGGTCTCGCATGAAAACACCGGTCACCGCGCTGCTGCTTGGTTGCTTCATGTTCTGGACGACTCCGGCGCGGGCGCTTACGGCTTTCTGGAACTTTGATGGCGCGGGCAATTGGTCGAACTCGGGCAACTGGCTCGGTGGCACGGTTCCCAATGGCTTGGGCGACATCGCGGACTTCAATTTCAACATCAGCGCCAACCGCGCGATCACGCTCGATGTGCCCATCACGCTCGGCGGCCTGCGATTGGGGGATACGTTGGGCGCGCAGGCTTACACCTTTGGCGGGCCGGCTGTGCTGACGCTCGACGCGCTGGGCACTGCTCATGCCTTCATCAACAAATACAACTCCACCACCGATGTGTGGCAGGCCCCGCTGCAACTGAACGATGTTCTCGATGCCAACATCTTCGCGGGCATCCTCGATGTGACCGGCGCTGGCAATACGCAGGTGGCGATCACCAGCAGCGCGTCAGACATCATCAAGAATGGCGGCGGCACTCTGCGGCTCAATCTGGATGCCACCGGTTACAATGGAGACTGGGTGCTCAATCAAGGAACGCTGGCCATTGGTGGGGCGAATGCCGCGACGGCCGGCAATCTCGGCAATGGCACGGGCGGCATCCTTTTGAATGGCACGGGCCTCGCAGCAACGGCGGTGTTGAGCTTGAACAACAATGGCACGGGCAGCAACGGCACGATCACCTACACGGGCAACAACGACGTGGTGCTGCAAGGCGCGGCGACGATCAACGTGGATCGCAACTTCATCAGTGGTGCCAACAGCGGGAACACCATCGTGCTCGACAACCTCACGATGAACGGTGGCATCCTCGCCGTGACCAGCGCCAACAGCTATGCGTTACGCTTCAATGGCACCACCACGCTGGCTGGTGACACGAACGTCTTCTCGGTCGGCAACAACTCAACGGTGAATCTGCCCAATCTCACGCTCGGCGGCGTGATCGACGATGGGGCAGGCAGTCGCGCTCTGATCAAGGAAGGTACGGGTCGCATGGTCGTCGCCAACAGCGCGAACACCTACGACGGCGTGACTGCGGTGAAGGATGGCTTCCTCCAGATCGCATCAGGCGCGAACCTCGGCACAGGCAAGGTTCTCGTGAATGGCGGCGCGCTCAGCCTCACCGGAGCGTCGCAGACTGGCGTGGCGACGATGCCGGGCGGACTGAACATCGTCTCGCAGATCGGCACTTCGCGCGCCATCATGGGCGTGATCGGCAACACGGGCTTCACCATTGATTCGGGCAGCCCGCTGAATCTCACCGTGCCGATCTACGGCATGGTGCTCGGAGTCGATGGCAGCTTCGCAAACAACATCGACATCAGCCAAGTCGGCGGCACGGGCAACACGCGCGTGTCGGTGGCGAATATTGGTGGTGTGGACCGCACCTACACGGGCACGCTTTCCCCCGCGACGGACAACACGATCCGACTCAACTCCGCCGCGAATACCTTCATCATCTCCGGCACGAACGCGCTCGGCGGCCCGACATCAACCGCCAACCTTACCGTCGGCCTGCCAAATGCGAACCCGCTGAACTTCTCCGGCTTTAACATCACGCAGGGCAATACGGGCACCGTCTCCGTGCGGGGGAACAACAGCGCCACGCTCGGCCCCGTCACCGTGAATCGCGGCGTCACGCTCGCCATTGAAGGTGCCGGTCTGACCACTCCGCTCGGCAATGGCATCGTCACCGCGCTCGGTGGCACCATCAGCACCGATACCACCACCGACGCCAAGTTTGGCAACACCGACTTCCGTCTGTATGGCGGCAGCACGCTCTTCCTCGACAACTCAGCCGTCACCGTGGCAAACGCGGATCGTCGTCTGGCAACCACGACGGACATCGATCTCACTAGTTCCACCCTGCGCCTGCGCGGTGATGGTGGCGCGGCGACCGTTTCATCCCAAGCGGTGAACTCCATCGACTACTGGGGCGGCAGCACGCTCAGCGTCGATACCGACAGCACGACTGCCGGTCGTCTGACCACGCTCACGACCGCCTCGCTCAATCGCCAGGGCACCGCCACGCTGAACATTCGCAACATTGCCAACACGGCCACGACCTTTGGCACGGCGGCAGGCACGCAGAAGCTCATCGTCACCGCCAATCCCACGGTCACCAATGGCATGATCGGCGCAAACATCGCGCTGTGGGCCGGAGCGAATGCCAACGACGGCGGCGACACGCGCTTTGCCACTTACGACGCCACCCACGGCATCCAGGCCGCGACGATGATCACCGCCACGACAGCAGCCAATCTTCAGTCCGCGACCAACACGCAGATCATCGACTTCAACAACGTCGCCGGAACCATCACGCTCACCGGCAACGCGACGATGCAGGCGCTGCGCCTGCGCACCACGGCCAACACGCAGGTGCTCAACAGCGGTGCGTTCACGATCACGCTCGGCAGCGCGGCGGCAGTCGGGCAGGGTGCGGGCCTGCAATTGATCCACACAGCGGGCAATGAAGTCATCCACGCCACGAACTTCGCCTTTGGCGGGCAGGAAGGCATGATCTACACCGCCACGCCGACCGGTGGCGGCATCGTCACCGTCAGCGGTGTCCTCAGTGGCACGAATGGCATCACGCGCTTTGGCGACGGCATCCTGCGGTTGAACGGTGCAAACACCTTCACCGGCCCGCTGACCATCAACGCGGGTGAGACACGACTCAACAACGTGCGCGCGGCTGGCGCAACGACCGGCACGCCAAACGAGATCAATCTCTGGGGCGGCTCGCTTTATTTTGAAGCCGCCACGCAGCGCTACAACAACAACATCACTTTCTTCAACGACGCTCGTCTCGGCAACGTCAACGTCGCCAGCACCGGCTTCAACACTCTCACCGTCGCTGCGCGCGCCGGCAGCACGGCTCCGGTCGTGATCGATCTACGCGTGAATGGCGGCGGTAACCAGACGACGGCTTATGGCGGACTCACGTTGAGTGGTCCGGCGCAGTTTTACACCACGAATCTTCTCCAGATCAACGGGGCCATCAGCGGCACGGGCACGCTGGAGAAGTTCGGCAACGAGCGCCTCATCATTGGCGGTGACTCCGCCGCCTACGGTCAGCAGGTCACGGTGAACACCGGCGTGCTGAGCAGCATCAACGCGAGCAGCGCCGCCAAGCCATTCGGCACCGGGACGATCACGCTGAATCCGGGCGGCGCGCTGCGCATCGCGGCACCGACGAACATCAACGCCTCGCAGGTGACCCTGAACTCCGACCTCGGCGGCATTGCCGCGCTCGGCCTGAGCTATGTGGGCGATCCGACGACGCTGCCCGCGATCACAATCAACTCTTCCGCGCCCTGGAAAGCCACGCTCGGCATCAGCGCGGCTGGATTCAGCCAGAACATCAACCAATCGACACTGTGGGGCGGCGGTTCCTATTTGGGCGCGACGGTCGGTGATACGGGTATTTACACCGGCACGCTCACACCGGACGGCACGACGTACCGACTGGGCACTGGACAAGGTACGATCCGAATCGCCAGCCCGCTTACCGGCGCGGGCAACAGCGTGCAGATCGGTCTCTCGATGACGGGTGACGTGGGCCGTGCGGATCAGGCTGTGAACAACGCGGGCGGCACGGTGCAGTATGACATGCCCATGACCTACGGCGGCGCGACAGTAATCAACACCAGCGCCGCCCTGCGCGTCAGCGCCGCGACCGCGACCACGGGCATCGGCGCGATCACGTTGAACGGAGGCATTCTTCAAGGCGACTCCAACGTGAGCAATTTTCGCGGCATCGCGCCACTCTCGATCAGCAATGCCATCAACCTCGCCGCCGACAGCACAATCCAGATGCAAAATCAGGCGGGTGATTTTCGTCTGACCGGTCCGGTGAATCTCGCTCCCGGCTCCACGGGTGTCGTTCGCCAACTCACGGTCGGCATCGACGGCACCAACGCTGGCATGTTGTATCTCGATGGTGGCATCAGCGACGGCCCAGGCGGCTCGGGCAATCACCTGATCAAATCGGGGCAGGGGATCGCCTTCCTCACCGCGCCCGTGAGCTACACCGGCACGACGACGATCACGCAGGGCTTCCTCGCCGTGAATTCAGATGCTGACCTCGCCAGTTCATCTCAGATCGTGCTCGGCGGTGGTGGCTTGGCGGTGTTGGAAAATTCCTTCACCCTGAATCGCAACGTCAGCATCCAGACGACTGCGAACAATCTCCTCGGTTGGTTTGATGTGCAGGCCGGCCTCACGCTCACGCAGGCTGCTGGTTCCACGATTGATGGTCCGCAGAACGGTGCTCTTACGAACTCCGGGATGCTGGCAAAGCGTGGTCTCGGCACGATGATCCTCAATGGAAGCAACGCGATGACCGGCGTGCTCGCCCTCGACGGCGTTCTGCAAGTGATCAATCAGGCCGCACTCGGCGATCCGGCGCGTGTCGGCGCTTCCGACATCCAGATTGGCGGTGATTTCTTCATCGGCGGCACCACGACCGTCACGCGCTTCACCGGCGGCACGCTGCGCATCAATGACAACGTCGTGACCACTCGAGGCATCCAGTTCAACAACAACGGCTCATCCGTCTATGGCGGCGGCATTGATGTCACTGCTGGCAACAACTTCACGGTGACCGGAATCATGTCGCAGGGCTCTGAGTTCGATTTCTGGTTCAAGACCGGCGCGGGCTCGCTCGTGGCGACGGGAGCCAACACCTTCCGTCAGGCTGCCTTCACGAATGGCAACTACCAGTTCAGCACGAGCACACCGTGGACGAACAGCACCACAACGGCGGGTGACAACACCATTCTCGAATGGATCGGCGGCACCGTGCGCGCGGTGAATTCAGGTGCAAACATCACGCTGACGAACCAGGCAAGCACGACGACCTACAACTACGGAGGCGGCATGACGCTCCAAATGGAGAGCGGTGCCGCGCGCAGCATCGAGTTTGCCGCGGATAATCTCATCCGACAGAACCAGGGCACGGTCGTTCTCCAGACCATCGGAGCCACCACGCTCGGCGGCGTGGGCAATGTGGACACGGGAAGGCTTCTCGTGACGAATGCGATCAACGCGGGTCTGGCGCGCGGCTCGGCGATGACGAATGGCATCTTTGCCCCGCACATCCTCGCGGCCGACAGTACGGGTGTTGCCAGTTTTACCACGGATGATGCGACCACTGGATTCAAGCCCTATGCTGGAGCGACGCTGTCGTCACTCGCGGGTGCCAATCCGACGAGCATCGGCGACATCAGCGGCGTGCAGACGCTGAGCGGCACGAACAGCATCTATGCCTTCCGCACCACCGCCGACATCAATGGCGGCACGCTCCGAATCCGCGCCATCGACAACCTGAACATGGGCGGCATCGTCTTCAACGGCAGCAACACAGTCAGCTCCAATCTCATCTTCGATCCCACCTCCGCCACCGCGCCGGGCACCGGGATTCCGGGTGAAGGTCTTGTCTATGTGAAGAGCGGTGAGAGCGCGACGATCAGCGGCACAACGCTCGCCAATGCCTTCACGAAGTTCGGCAATGGTACACTGACCCTCGCAGGCAATGGAGCCGTGCTCGGCGACTTGAGCGTACAGAGTGGGACGCTCAAGCTCGGTGCCACGAATCCATTTAGTCGCATGAACAGCGAGCTGAACCTCAACGCGGGTGCCACGCTTGATCTCAATGGCAGCAGCATCGCGGTTGAGACCCTTGGCAGCAACAACCGTCAGGTCACCGGCACTGGCGGCGGTGTGAATTTCGGCGGCAGCATCACGAATGTGGCAGGTGGCTCCGCAGCGACGCTGAGCATGGCCAGTGGAGTAAGCTCGACGTTCACCGGCACGATCAACGGCAATTTGAAACTGATGAAGGCCGGCACCGGCGTGCTCACCATCGACGGCTACCGTGCCAGCACGCCCGACTCCGGCAGCAACACATTCACTGGTGGCACAAGCGTTTATGGCGTGAACACGACGGGTGGCCTGCTCATCGACAACGCACCGTTCGCCTTTGGCGGAGCAAACGGCAGCACGCCCGGCGACGTGAATCTCTACAGTGGCACCATCGTCTTCCGCTACACCGGCAATGCGACCACCTTCGGCATTGCGGGCGGCACGAACGGCCAGCAATACAACAATCTCACGGTACGCTACGGCGCGGACGGTACGGATGGCGTCACGCTGAATGTGAGAGGCCCTGGGTTGATTAATGTGGATCGCGGGACTGGCGGCATCGGTCAGGGTAACATCATGCAGGTCGGTGCTTTGAATCTGTCGAACACCACGCTCGCGATCTCCGGCGCGAATCTGTATCGCTTCCGTGCGGCGGGTCCGACGACGATTCAGGGCGCGCAGGCGACGCTCCAGACGAACAGCACAGGTCCGGCAGGCATCATCGAGCTCACCGGTGTCATCAGCGGCAGCGGCTCGCTGAACAAGCTCGGCGATACCGTGCTTGGTGCGGTGGTGATCGCGGGCAATGCCAACACCTACTCCGGCGGTACGAACATCATCGCGGGCGAGGTGCAGGTCACGGCTTCGAGTGGCACGCCGCTCGGCAGTGGCCCCGTGCGCGTCTTCCCCACGGGCACGCTTCGTCTTGCTGGCAATGGCAGTGTCGATGGCTCGAAGCTCCAGGTCTTCAGCAGTCCGACGGCGCTCGGGGCGATCTCGCTCGATGCCAATTTTGATCCCACCGTGCTCACGAGCGCGAACTTTGGCAGCGTCTATAATTCCACGCTTCAGCTTTCGCAGCCCTACTTCACGCAGCCACTCAATCTGGCTTCCATCGGCGATGGTCGCACTTTCCTCGGCGTCGGTTTGGGCCAGGAAGTGAAATACATGGCCGCCACGCTCGGAGCGGGCACGCCTGATGCCTGGAATCCGGGCGTGGGTGTTTATCGAGTGGTCGGTGGAACGAACAATCTCGCCTTCGACGGCGCGGACAATGTTTTCACGGGCAACACTTTCCTCCAGGTCGGTCCTCAGCGCGGCAATGTCGTCGCCGCACCGACCAATGGCGGCAACTCGGTCCTGATTCGCAACTCCAACAACTGGACCGGCGGCACGCAGATCACAGAAGGTGCGCAGCTCGTGATCGAGACCGGTGGCTCACCCCTTGGCGATACGCCGCTCGGCTCTGGCGCGGTGGAGGTCTATGGAACGCTGCTCGTGCAGGGCAATCTCGGTTCCACTTTCAATGCCAACACGGGCACGAACGCGAACACGATCAACCTGCGCCCCGGCGGTCAGGTTCGAATCATAGACTCGACGAACCTTGTTGCGGGCAATCAGGGACGCTGGGGTGACACGGTGCCCGTTGATTTGAACGGCGGCACATTCCGCTACGACGGCGCGGCCAACTACCAGAGCGTGGAGACCATTGGCGATGTCACCGCGCGCAAGGGCGGCACGCTGACGGTGATCCGCAACAGCACGGCATCGAGCGCGCAGTTGAACATCGGCAACCTCAATCGCATCGCTGGCGGCACGGTGACATTGAACTACAGCACCGGCTTCCTCGGCATCAACAACACCACGCCGCTGAGCTATGAGCGGATCACGGTCGCTGGAGGCGTGGCGGTGAGCGGCACCACATCAAACGGAGCGGGAGTGACCAATCCGGGCATCGTCGCCCCGTGGATTGTGGATCGCGTGAATCACACCTTCTTGGGATACAATCCGACCGGCGCGGCCACCGGATTTCAGCCCTTGGTGAACAGTCTCACGCCCGGCGCGGGTGAGTTGGGCTTCTCCAATATCAATGACACGGCGGGTGCGAACATCACGCTTCCCTCGCTCGCGGGTGGCACGGCTGTGTTCAGCACGGCGAATACATCGGCCAACACGAATCCGGTGCTCACGCTCGGCAATGACCTCGATGTGTATGCACTGCGCCTCGGCACCACCGCCATGACAAGCGGCACGAACCAGCCTGCGGGCGGCTGGCGCACGACAATCGAGCGCAGCGGCGTGAATGACACCGTCACGATCCGCAGCGGTGGCCTCATCTTCAACAATGCGACGCCCACTGCTGACACCGTCACCTCCAATATCCTCGTGAACCCTGATCTTGTGTTTGGCACCGTGGGCTTGCCGGTTGAGGCATTGATTTACGCATCGAACGCTAACGCCAACACCAACCGCATCCAGTCGAATGTCATCAACGGACAGGTAACAGCGGCGGGAATCACAAAGTTTGGCCCCGGCACGCTGGAGGTGCGATCAATCAATCCGAACGTCACTGGTGTTGTGACCGTGAATGAAGGCACCATCGTAGCGCGCGTCCCCTTCAGCGGCAGTGGGGCTCCGGTGGGCGGTGTCTTCAACGGCCAGGATGTCATTCTCAATGGCGGTGGTCTGCAACTTGACCCATTCCTCGCCAATGCCACCGGCACGTCATCAGTGATCGCCTCCGATGTGCGTGCGACGGCCGTCTTCAACAGCAACATCATCGTCCGTGGCGACTCCAGCCTGAACAACAACGGCCAGGCCAACTATGTGCGCATTCCGAACCTGACCTTTGAGAATGGCGGCGGCGCGACGGCGATGAACGGCAATGGCGTGATCTCGTTGAACCTTCAGAACGGCATCTGGGTGAGTGGAACGACCACGCTGATTCCGCAAGCGATGTTCAACATGACGTTCAACAATTTCGCGCAGACAACCTTTGCCGGGCAGATCACCGAGAACGGCGTGTCGGACATTGAGAAGTTCGGCAACGGCACGATGACCTTCCTCAATGGTACGAACAACTACAGCGGCGGCACCATCGTGCATGGAGCTGCAGGTGCCACGGCTGCCAGCATCGTTGCCTCCGGCTTTCGCGGTTCGGGCACGCCGTTCGGCTCGGGCGCGATCACGGTGAATCCCGGCGGCTTGGTGCGCATCGGCGACAATGCCAACATTGCGGGCAATGCGGTCACTTTGAAGTCGGACGGCTTCGGTCTCGCTGGCCTCGGCATTGCTCACAACGGCGCGCTGCCGACCATCATCACCTCGGGTGTGCCGACGGCAGGGCAGGTGAAAATCGAGAGCACGGGGCCGTTTGGTGGCGTTCTGGCGCTCGACTACGGCTACTACAGCCAGGACATCAATCTCGCGTCCATCGGCAACGGCGACTGGTGGCTTGGGAACTCGGGCCAAGCTGAGACCTTCTATTTCAACGACACGCTCGGGGCCAACAGCAATGGCAAATACCAGATCGGCGGCGGTGGAAATCAGAGCGGTATCACCTTCGGTTCCGTGCTCGTGAGCGCGGGCCGTACGTCGCTGTTTGAGAATGTCTTCACGGGCGGCACGCCGGGGAGTGTGCGGGTGGAAGTTGGCGCGCTGACCGCCGACCTCGCGGCGAACGGTCCATCGTTTGTGAACGGCAACTCCGGCTTCCAGGTCATGGTGAGTCGCAATACCGGCCTCGTTGGCGACACGCGCGTGAACACCAACACGACCCTGGCGCTCGGAAACAATTTTGCTCTTGGCACGGGCCGTCTCGTCATGAACGGCGGTGTTGTGCGCTACGACTTTGGCCCGAACAACGTGATCACCTCCAACATCACCATCGACAACGATGTGCTGCTGCAAGGCGACTTCACTACCGCGCAGGGCAATGAGCTCGTGATCAATGGCAACGTGGCCATGCATGAGTCAGCCTACAGTGCCGGTGCCACACGCATCTGGAACCTCACCGGCTCTGGCTTGATGGCCGTGCGCGGCGAAATCAGCGGCGCGGATGGATCGAACCTTATCAAGCGCGGCGCGCAGATCGTGGCGTTCAGTGGCGTGAACTCGTATCAGGGCTACACGCAGATCGATCGCGGCGAGATCGTGATCGTCGGCAATGTGGCACCCGGCGTGAATGGCCCGCTGGGGAACAGTGTCTCGCCCATCGTGCTCGGCGTCGAGTCCACCAACAACGCCGGCAGCCTCGGCATCGGTGGCAAGTTTGCGGTGAGCCGCGACATCATTGTCTCGACGGCTCCCGGCTCGGGCGTCAATGGCATCGCCGCTCGCACCAACGAGCGCGCGGTCGTTTCGGGCGGCATCTCGGTGGCGACCGGCGCAATTGTCACGCTGGGTGCCGCCGCAGTCGATGTGGTGAACTTCCGCGGTGGTCTGCTCGAGGTTCAGGGGCCGATCAGCGGGGCAGGCGCTGTGATCATCGGCACCACAGGGGTGGCTCCTGGCAATGGTGGCACCGTGCTGCTTTCCGCGAGCGCCAACGGACTCGGCACCAACACCTACTCGGGCGGCACGACATTGAACTCAGGCCGACTTCAGATTGCGACGGACACCTACTTCACCGGCTCCGCCAGCAGTGCGCTGGTGCTCAGCGGGCCGCTCGGCACGGGTGCGTTGACCTTTGGCGCGGGCGAGGCGAATCGTGGCGGCACCATCGAGGCGGTCGGCGGTGCGCGCACGATTGTGAACACGCTGGGTGCGATCGCCACGACGGCGAACACGACGGTGACCTTCAGCGGAATGAATGCGCTGACGTTCACTCGCGATTTGAACCTCAACTCGGACGGGACGATGCGCAGCCGCACCTTCAATGTCCAGAATGCCACGGCTCCAGTGACCTTCTCCGGGACTCTCAGCAACTCGGGCGCAGGCGGCGCGACGTTGACCAAGACCGGTGTGGGCGCGCTCGTGCTATCGGGTGCAAACACGATGGCCAATCTGCTGACGACGGATGCGTCCTATGGCAGTGGCGTGGTGGTCGATGCTGGCATCCTGCGAGTGAGCGCGGACACAGCGCTCGGTAGCACGCTTGTTGCCACAGGGGGCGGCCAGCACTCAGCCAGCACGCCTGCGGATATTCGTCTCCGCAGCGCGACGGGCGTGCTCGGAGGTACTCTTTCCGTGAGCGAGAACGTCACCACCGCGCGCAAGCTGATCCTCGGCACCACGTCCACGGGCACGACCAACACGGCTATCGTCGGCATCGATGTCGCCGCGACAAAGACGCTCACGCTCTCCGCCGCCACCGCGCTGCAAACTGGCGCTGTCACGAACGGAACGATCATCAAGACGGGCACTGGTACGCTGGCGCTCGACAACAATGCCAACACGCAAACCGCGCTCATCATCGGCGGTCAGGCTCAAACCATTTTCGGTGCGGGCTTGTTCAGTCACACGGGCGGCACCGTATCGACGACGTCGACAAGCGGCGCGCCCTTTGTTGCCGTTGCCGGAACGAACACCGTCACGATCAACGGCGGCACGCTGGCGCTCGTAGGTGGTGCGGTTGCGCAGGCCTTGAGTGTTCCGCGCATCGTTTATGGCTCGGCGGCGCACATCGCGCTGAATCAAGGAACCACCACTTCCGCTCTCACCGCCAGTGAAGCGGCAGCGACAGCCTTCCAGCGCACCGGTACGGTCGGCGCGGTGAACTTCGGAACCCTGGTCCTGAACACCTCGCCAGTCGGAGGACTCGGAGGCAGTGAGAAGGTATTGATCACCAATGCTGCCGCTCAACCCGCGAACACGGCGGGCAGCGGCGGCAGCATTCTGACCGTGCCTTCGATTGTCACGGCGACGAGTGGCGTTGGAATGGACGCTGACTTCGTGCGCTACGATGCGACCAATGGTTTCATGGCTCACAATGTCACCACCGTGACGGACCTCAGCGTCACCACGCCCTCGAACGTGGCCAACATCGCGCTGGGTGGAACGACAGTCGCCTCGGGTATCATCGATGTCCTCGCGCTCCGCACCGCAGGCAGCATCACACCGACGGATGGCACCTCGCTGGTCCGTATTCTTGGCGGCGGTCTCATTCTCAATGGTAGCACCGCGCCGAACGTCAGCGCCAATCTGAACTTCAACAACGGGACCAACGTCATTGAAGCTCTCACCTATGTGCGCGACGGGCAAAGCGGAGCTTCCATTCTCTCTGGCAACATTGCCGCGCGCGATTTCACCAAGTTCGGTCCCGGCGCGCTCGAAGTGAGTGGCGCGACGAACACCCTGGATGCCGGCATCACGCGCCTGCCCGTGCTCAGCGTGCAGGAAGGCACGTTCCGCTTTGTCAGCACCGGCGCGCAATTCAGCAATCTGTCCCGCCCGACTTCGGTCACGAACCTGACCGGCAGCTATGTGCTCAATGTGAATGAAAGCGGCGTCTTTGACATGAACGGGCTCGCCATCACGCTCGGCGGACTCACGGGAAATGGAACCGTCACGAGCAATGTGGCGGGTGCCGCGAATCTCCGAGTGTCGAACGGCTTCGGGGCGGATATGACCTTCAGCGGCGGTGTCACCAATGGCGCGGGAACGGTTGGCATCACGAAAACCGGGAATGGCATCCTCACCTTGTCGGGTCACAGCTCCAACACAGGTGGCACAACCATCGAAGCGGGACGCATCACAAATGCAGTCGGCGCGGCGGCGGCGAACGGCACGCTCGACGCGCGCAGGCTGACGGCTCTGGGCGCAGGCACCGTTTCACTTGTCGGCGGCACTCTGGCGATCAACAACAACATCGCCCACGCGGAAGTGGAGGACGGGATCGAGTTCAACACGTTCGGTCCGGGGAACGGCTACGATGTCGTGATTCAAAACAGCGGCTTCACCAATGGCATCGCGCTGCCAGCCAACACCAGCTCGACGATCAACATCAACAGCAGCAACACCGCGCCAGCAACGGGAGTGAGCAACACCGCGATCAACTCGCTCACTATCAATGCGCCGCTGCTCACCATCGGCGGTGCAGCGACCGCCGCCAATCTCGGCCTGCTGTTTGTGAAGGGCACCACCACCTTCTCGCTGCCGGAAACCGTGCTGCGCATTCCGGTCGGCGGACAACTCGTGCTCGGTGGTCAGGTCAACGCGGGCAGCAACACGATCACCAAGATCGGCGCGAACAATCTCGTCCTCACGCACACCGAGTCCGGTGCGTCGCAGAACACAGCCGGGCTGTGGAAGGTTTACGGCGGCATTCTCAATCCGCGCGTCGCTGACGGAGCGGCGAATCCTCTCGGCCTGACGCCCACCGTCGAAATCAACGGCGGCAGCACCAACTACGGCCTCCTTTTGAGCACCGATGGCGACGGCACCGCCGCCACCGAGCGCGTGACGACGTATGCGAGCACGAATCTCCGCTTCGGCTCCATGCTGCCGGTGAGCAGCAATCAATTCGTGGCCAGCGGTGCGGGGCGCATCTCTGCGGATCGCATCCTTGCCAACAACGACGACAAGACCGTGGTCGTGAGCAATCTCGAAGTCGGCGGCGTGCTCGGCAGTCCGTATGTGTTCACCACGAGCGGCAACAGCGACAGCCACTGGGTGCAGGGCACGACGACCTTCACTCGCGACATGTATTTGCAGAACGACGCGCGACTCACGCTCAACGGCGTGATCAGCGGCAACGGCACATTTGTGAAGCGTGGCGGGTCAGATCTCTTCATCAATGCGGACAACACGAGCGGATGGAAGGGCGGCACGGTTCTTGGCGCTGGCGGCACGCTCTACTTCGGCAGCATGGAGGGGAATCAGCTCACGCTAAGCGACACCGCGAAGCTCGGTATTGGTCAGGTCATCATCAATCCCGCCTCGCGTCTCCTGATCAACGGTGCGGGCAACGTGCAGTCCGGCCAGACTTTCTCGGTCGGCGGCAACCTGAACAACTACGGCGTGCTCGGCATCGGCTCGAATGTGGCGCTGAGTGCCATTGGCTACCGTGCGCTCGGTGTCGGCGGCATTCAGAATGGCCCCACCAACTACTACACGACGGCGAGCAATCCCTCCGGCTCCGTGCTGGCGCTCAACACGGTTTACAGCCAAACGCTCAATCAGCGCGCGCTGGGCGATGGCATGGGCTACATCGGCAGCACGACGAACGGAAACGGCGCAAACGGCCTCTATGACGCCGCAACTTTGGCTGCGGGCCTCGGCAACACCTACCGCCTCGGCGGTGGCGGCTCGACCCTCTTCGTCGGCCTCAGCAATGCAAACGTACTCAGCAATCCCGACGCCTCGACGACCACGAATCTCGTCGTCGGCGCGCCCATGTCCGTGGAGAACAACAACGTCATCGGCAACGGAGCGGGAACGGTGGTGCTGCTCGGCAGCAACAACTACACGGGCAGCACCTGGGTCAATCGTGGCAGCACGCTCGACTTCCGCGGCACGCTCGCCACATCGGCCATCGAGACCTACGGCGGCCTGAATGTCGCGGGTGAATCGGGGACGTTCATCGGCGCGGGTACGGTCAATCTGCGCCCCGGATCGACGCTTCGCTTCGACAATACTTCCGCCGGCGTGCTACCCGTCACGTCAACGGCTGGCCGCTGGGCCGATGGCACGGCCATCGCGCTGAACAACTCCACGCTGCGAATGCAGGGCAATGCGGCGGTCGAAACGGCTGAGACCGTCGGAGCCATCAGCACTCAGGGCGGCTCCTTCATTGAGGTGGTGCGCGGTGTGGCCGGTCGCGGCACGGAGATCCGCACGTCCGGCATCTCGCGTGTGAACAGCGGTACCATCCAATTTAACCACAACGCCAACCAACTCGGCACCGACGAGCGGCTCATCGTGGGCACGGCTCCGACGGTGACCAGTGGCATGGTCGAGCCGTGGATGGTGAGCAACACCGACATCCAGTTCCTCACCTACAATGCCGACACGGGCTTCACGCTCGCTGGATTCGACAGCATCCAGGTAGGTGGCACCACCGCCGCCACGCTCAACCTCGCCGCCAACCGCGTTCTTTTCTCCACTGCCGCCACCGTGCTAGGCACTGGGTTCAACATCGATACCTACGCCGCCCGGCTCGATCAGAACCTCACTCTTGCAGTGGCCACCAGCCCCACGGGTGCTGGCTTGAACCGTCTCATCGTCCAAAGCGGCGGACTGATCCTCAACGGTGCGCGTACCGTGACCGTTGGCCTCCAAGCGGGCCCGACTGGCACCAACGAACTCCTGCTCTACAACAACAACACCGTCACCCTTGGCGATCCACTTGCGGCGAATCGTGCCACCTCGGGTCAGATCGCCGCATCGAGCATCACGAAGTTCGGTGCGGGCCAGCTCAACCTCAATTCCGAGCAGCAGACCTTCGTGGGCGACATTCGCGTGCAGCAGGGCCAGTTGGTTCTGCGCTATGCGAACGGCACGGAAACGAATCCCGTCTCCAAGGTCGCCGGCAATGGTGGCACGATCTTCCTCGAAGGTCCAAACGTGACGCTCTTCCTGCGTGGCGGTCAGGACAACCTCACAGGCAACGTGACCTTCAACAACAGCGTCACCATCGGCGACTACAATCCGATCGTGCAGCTCGATGTGGATCGCCAGGGCGGCTCGATCTCGAATCGGCGCAACATCATCGCGGGCAATTTCACTTTCGGCGCGAACAACGCCGAGACGGGCCAGATCGTCCGCTTTGTCGGAGCAAACACGATGGATTTCCAGCTTGGCGATGCCGCCACCGATCTGCTCACGCTCGTGGGCAAATCGACGTTCCAAGTCGAGGCATCGGGCCAGGATGTATTCGTCGCCGCGCAGACTACCGGCACGGGCCAGTTGATCAAATCGCAGGCTGGCGTTCTGCAATTGGAGAACATGACGACTCTCAATGACTGGTCCGGTGGCACGACTGTGATGAACGGCACCGTCCGCGTCTTCACCCGAGCGAACAACAACACGAACCTCGGTACGGGCAGCATCATCGCTGGCGGAACGGGTGCGGGCGACATCACGCTCACCGGTGGCTCGCTCGATCTCCGCGTGGATGCGGACACTGGCGCAACGACCGGCGGCACCTTCACCCGCACGGGCACGACGGTGACGGTCACGCAGAACGCGCACGGCTACACGAACGGACAGATCATCAACGTGACGTCCGGGCCGGAGCCTGGGTTGTTCGTCGTTGGCGGAGTGGCGACCAACACGTTCACCTACACGACGGTCGGCACGGGCACCATCGCCTCCACGCCGCACGCATCGGTGGGGCCGGACACGAACACGGAGCGCATCCGCTTCGCTGGCTCGGGCAATGGGCCAAACCTCACCATCGCGGGTGCCTCGACGCTGAATCTGGATCGCACGGGCCTGTTTACCTTCACGAACACCGCTGCGTTTGGATCCAACAAGCAGATCGGGTTCAACAATCTGACCATCGGCTCCCAGATCTTCTCCGTGACCGGCGCAAACGGTTACGGTGCTGAGATCAGCGGCACGACCACGAAGCTCGGAAACATGTTCCTCAACAACACGACCGACTTCGTGCTCGGTGGTGCCATCATCGACGGTGGAGCGGGCACGCTAATCAACAAGGTCGGCACTGGCGTTCTCTGGATCAACAGCGCGAACAGCACTCTGACCGGCCCGACTTATATCAATGCGGGCATCCTCGACTGGGGTGATCGCCTCACGGCCAACACCACCGCGACTCTCGGCTCGGGTGACATCTTCGTGAATCCAAACGGAGCCGCTCGCGTGCGTGGCCTTGGCAACATCAATACCGGCGCGGGCCAGCAGATCGTGCTCACTAGCACGCCTTATTCGTCGGCGCTGCTGCGGACGGTGGGCGCGTTCACGCAGGCGGATCTGGTGAGCATGATCCAGCCTCGCACGACCACGTCGAATGAAGTGAGCTATGTTTCCTTTGAGGGGAATCTGGCCGCATCAAATCTCGATCAAAGCGCGCTCGGTGATGGTCGCATCTACTTCGGTGCAGTCGGCGACAGGACCTATGCCGGCGCTGCGGTGGGATCATCGCTCACGCCGGGTTTGGCGAATCATCCAAACGCTGTGGTCGGCGGCACGAGCACGAACCGCGTTTATCGTCTCGGCAATAATGCTGGCAACACGCTGACCATTAATCTCACCGCCGCGGGAGCCGGGCTCGGTGACGTCGGCGGTGCCACGGATGTTCAGATCGGCTCGCTCGCCTCTCTCGGACAGACCAACTACAACACCGGCTTCGTTTACTTCCAGGACCCGAACACCTACACGGGCCAGACCGTCGTCTCGCGCGGCCTCACGCTTCGGTTCAACACGGGAATGACGGCGTCCGATGCGGCAGGGCCACTCGGCATCGGCTCCAGCGGAGCGGCGCTCATCGACATCTACGGCGGCCTCCGCTCGGAGAACGGCAGCTCCTTCCGCAAGAACGACGGCACCGCCAACTACTACACCAATCTCAAGCTGCATCCGGGCAGCGCGTTGAGCTTCCAGGACATGCAGGTCGCAGGAAATCGCTGGGACGACGCCACCGGCATCAATCTCGATGGCGCGACGCTTGTGGCCGACGCGTCGAACAACCTCGACAACGGAGCGGAGAGCATCGGCGCACTCACCTTTGATCGTGGCGCGCGCATCAATCTCGTCACCGAAGGCACCGGCGATGCGTTCCTCACGGTTGCATCCGTCACGCGCGCGGCGGCTGGATCAGGAGCAGGCACAGGCCACGGCACGCTGGTCATTGCGCCGACCGCATCCGCTTCACTCGGTGCTACGGCTGCTGCTGCCTCGACGCAGTTGCAGACGATCTTCACAGCTGCACCCGCAGCCTCCAGCGCGGTTGTCGTCGGCATGTTGCCCGGCTACCTGATCGACGGCACAGGGCACCGCTTCCTCTCCCACAATGCGACCACCGGCGTCGTGCCTGTGGCGGACGGCGCGATGGTGCCATTCTCGGCTGGCATGACGGCGGGCACGGCGGTCGTGAACGTCACGGCCAATGTGACGCTGCCAGATTTCAATCCGACCATCTTCGCGCTGCGCGGCGGCAATTTCACCGTCAACAGCCCGACCGGAGCTAACAACGAAGCCACGATCACCCTTGGCGGCAGTGGCAATGACATCGGATCGGTCATCTCGACGGCAGCCACGTTCACGATCAATCCCGATCTCAAATTTGGCACCACCGGCACCAACGAGGCGCTGTTCTACGCGGGGGGCACGATGCAGATCAACGGCAATATCACGGCAGGGAGTGTCACGAAGTTTGGCACCGGCCAGATGAACATCGGCAATGACCAGAGCGATGCCGCGCGTGGCACGGGCAAGGGATACAGCAGCGGCTGGGTCGTGAACGAAGGCAGCATCAATCTCCAGACTTTCGGCTCCGCTGGAAATGCCGTCCCAAGCAACACCATCGTGCTCAACGGCAACCAATCCTCTACCGCCACGCTCTTCCTCCGCGCTCAACCTGCCGACACGCTGCTGAACTACGCCTACACCTCGGGAGAGATCATCGCCGTGGATAACGCCGTCATCGACTGGGATCCGGGTGTGGATGATCGCGTTCACACCATCGCCGACATCGAGATCCAGCAATCCGGCGGCATTGGCAATGCGGCGGCCAATGGAACCGTGGATGCGCAGCTTCGCATCGTGAACGTCCGCAACCGCTCCATCCTCGCTGCCGGGCAGTTGACGGTGACGAACAATGCCATCCTCAATGTCGATACCACTTCCACGCCGTCCACGTTTGTCGGTGTGGGCAACGTGGCCAGCAACCTGACCAACGGCAGCAGTTCCGGCATGTCCGTCGCCTCGCTGACCGGCAGCGCCCGCCTCACGAAATGGGGCGACGGCTACCTCTATGTGCGCGGTGCCAGCCCCAGCTTCAGTGGCACGATGGTCATCGACCAAGGCGCGGTTCACGTCACCGACAATGGCTCGCTGGGCACTGGAGAGCTCATCGTGAATCGCTACGGCGTGCTCGACATCGGCGTCGCCGGCTTCGCTGCCACGAACTCCTCCGTGACGATGAATGAAGGCTCGGTCGAGCGCTGGAGCGTCGATGGCGCGCGCACCGGCACCATCGATCTCGGCAAGGGCTCGCTCCAAGTCGGTGCGGATCAGAATGGCACCGTCGCCGTCACGCTCAACGGCGGCACAATCGAGGCCTGGCTGCGCACCGATGACATCACAGCCACGAGCACGGACACCGGCGTCTTCCGCAATCTCGGGCCGAACGTGAGCGTGAATCTCGCGGCCAATTCCATGATCGGTAATCCGTATTTCCTCGGCACCAACGGACTCGACAGCGGCCGCCAGACCAACGACTACCGACCCACGAATGAGAGCATCGGCAGCGGTGCTACGCTGAATATCCAAGGCGTGATCAGCGGTGCGTCGAGCCTGACGAAGGTCGGCTACGACACGGTCATCCTCTCCGGCGCGAACACCTACACGGGTGGCACCGCGATTACCGGCGGCACGGTCAAGCTCGGCCGCAGCGGCGCGCTCGTGGCCACTGGGAATGCCACGACCACCGCCAATGGCGTGCTCGACCTGAATGGCTACAACCAGACCGTCGCGCAGCTTTCCAATCCGGTGAATCCCACCACGCCGACCACGAATAGCGGCTACGTCACCAATTCCGCCGCCGTGATGAACACCCTCACCGTCGGCAATGGCGTCTCGGCCAACTTCACCTACAGCGGCGTCATTCAGCATAACGTCGCGCTGACCAAGGTCGATGCGGCGACGATGCAACTCGACAACGCGAACACCTACCGCGGCAAAACCACCATCGCGGGAGGTGTGATCAAACTCGGCATCAGCGCCTCGATTGATGACTCGGAGTGGGTTGAGATTCAGCCGACCGGACTGCTCGACGTTTCCGCCAAGACGAGCGGATACAGCTTTGACGGTCGCATCAGCGGCGGCGGCACTGCTGCGGCCGGCAGCACCTTCGCCACGGCAACCAATGCCGCGCGCA
>Ga0075163_10001482_pt1 | contig 31724 bp, 25 predicted proteins | sample JI1023141ADNA_FD_71478 | JGI IMG/M metagenome (GOLD analysis project Ga0075163, IMG submission 71478) | Wastewater effluent complex algal communities from Wisconsin, to seasonally profile nutrient transformation and Carbon sequestration -... | ecosystem: Engineered > WWTP > Effluent > Algae...
AACAATCTTCGTTTTATTGTAATTTAATCCCATAATCTAAATTGAGTAAGATACGAATGTACAAAAATAGGTGCAAAAATGCAAAGAGACGTTAGCTAAACGCTAAAGTATAGTTAATTCAACACTTCAAAGGCCTTTGCAAAAGCTGCAATTGTTTTTTCAATATCCTGTTCAGTATGTGCTTCGCCTATAAAACCTACCTCGTAACCCGATGGTCCAAGATAAACGCCATTTTCGAGCAATGCAGCATGTAATACTCTAAAGTGTTTCATACTATCGCCATCAATGGCTTCAGCAGTTTGTATGTTAGCGGTGCTAAATGCTATCCAAAAAATGGAACCAATGGAATGAATCTTAAATGGAATGTTTTTGTTTGTGTAAACAGCATTTATTCCATCAACTAATTGCTTGGTTTTATCTTCTAAGTTTTTATAAAAGTTTGGTTTGAGGCATTCGCTTAATTGCGCAATACCAGCAGCCATAGCAACTGGATTACCACTTAATGTACCTGCCTGATAAACTGCGCCATCAGGGGAAATATTCGACATGATTTCTTTACTTGCACCATAAGCACCAACTGGGAAACCACCACCGATTATTTTACCATAGGTAACAATATCAGGTGTAATTTCATAATGCCCCGCTGCTCCTTCAAAACCAACACGGAAGCCAGAAATTACCTCATCAAAAATTAAAAGCGATTTGTATTGCTTTGTAATATCTCTTAAGAATTGTAAATAATCTTTATCCTGCAATAACAAACCATTGTTAGCTGGAATTGGTTCTATAATTACACAAGCAATGTCATTTCCAAATTGTTCGAATGCTTTTGCTACTGCGTCTTTATTGTTTAAAGAAACTACAATAGTATCATTCACAACACTCTCCGGAACACCCGCAGATGAGCTATTACCAAATGTAACTAATCCCGAGCCTGCTTTTACTAATAATGAATCGCTGTGTCCATGATAACAACCTTCGAACTTTAAAATTTTTGATTTACCTGTGTAACCACGTGCTAAACGAATTGCACTCATTACAGCTTCAGTTCCACTACTTACAAAACGAATTTTTTCTACGTATTTATTATTAGATATAATAAGTTTTGCTAATTCATTTTCCAATTCGGTTGGTGCTCCAAAAGAAGTTCCGTTATACATTACTTCCGAAACTTTTTTAAGCACTACTTCATTTGCATGACCTAAAATAAGTGGTCCCCAACTTGCACAATAATCAATAAATTCATTTTCATCAGCATCCCAAATATGAGCGCCTTTTCCTTTTTTAATAAACAAAGGTGTTCCTCCAACGCTTCTAAAAGCACGCACAGGTGAGTTTACGCCACCTGGAAAATAATTTAATGCTTCAGTATATAACTCGTTTGATTTAGTGCGATTCATGATTTTATTGTTTTCACAAAAATACGAATTGAAACGTTAAAATGGCGAGATTTTAAATGAAGCCTAAAGTTTTTTACATACATTTGCATGCAATAAAATGAAAGCTTTTGTTGCCATATTGTTACTGGCGGGGATATTACTCCAAACCTCCGCAAAGCTTGCTATCATTATTAATTTCGAGGCTAATAGAGAATACATTGCAAAAAATCTTTGTGAAAAAAAGGATGAGCCCGATTCATGCTGTAAAGGTTCTTGTCAATTAAACAAAAGTTTAGAAGAAGAAGAAAAACAAGAAAGCTCGGTTCCTGGAACTGATATAAAAGAAAAATTTGAAACTCTGACCTGTACGTTAAATGATAAAGATCAGTTATTCATTTATGAAACAACCATTGCTTTTGTTGAATATTACAGACTAAAAAAGCCTGTTAAACTAAGCAATTCAATCTTTCATCCTCCCAATTTTACCGCTTAAGCAAAACCAAATCCTTATTAGTAAATCATTTGTATTATAAAAAGCTTTAGCCTAATTTTATGATATGAATGTTCATTTATTTCACTTAATCATTAATTGAAAAATGACGGTATTACTTTTTATACTGTTCATACAACTATGTATTGTAGTTGGTGAACTAAGAAGTATTAATAGATACTTCGACAAAATTTTAAATAAATAACATTCTAAAAAAATTAACATGAAAAAAACAATATTTGCAATAGCATCCTTAGCAGTTTTATTCACCGCTTGTAAAAAAGATCCTGATGAAGAAGTAACTCCTACACCTTCAACACCAGCGGCTACAACGGGTTCAATTAGTTTAAACTTCGAACACATGGTTGACACTAATGCATTAACATTAAACACAGTAAACTATGTTACCGCAAACAATGATACTGTATACTTTACCAAGTTTAAATACTACATCAGTAATATAAAATTCACAAAATCTGATGGGTCTATTTTTTCAGAACCAGAAAGCTACCATTTAATTGATGAGGCTACTGTAGCTTCTAAAACTTTTAGTGTAGCAAATGTTCCTTTTGGTAATTACACTGCCGTAAGCTTTATGATTGGGGTTGATTCATTAAGAAATGTTTCAGGAGCGCAAACAGGCGCTTTACTTACCACTAATGGTATGTTTTGGGATTGGAACTCTGGCTACATTATGGCTAAACTTGAGGGTCATTCTAATCAATCAGGGGCTTCAACTAAAGATATTTTATATCATGTTGGAGGTTTTAGTGGAACGAACAATGTTTTAAAAACAGTAAGCCCTTCATTTAATGGTTCTACCGCCAACGTAAGTAGCACTGTGAATCCAGAAATACATCTATCTTGTGATATTTCTGAATGGTTTAAAAACCCAACAACCATTAATATTGCAACATTACACACGATACATATGCCTGGAACATCTGCTAAAACAATTGCAGATAATTATGCAGACATGTTTTCGGTAGAGCATATACATAACTAATGCATAAAAAGTTAAACATATTATTCCTTTGCATCATTATAGGTTTTTCCTGTAGTGTTGACCCTGAAATTAAGCCAGTACTACCTGTCGATAATATTCGGCAGGTAGTGCCTGAGGGCTGGCCCGCACCCGTTTACGCCTTTGAAAACAATCCCTTATCGGAAGATGGATTTGCTTTGGGCAGAGCATTGTTTTATGAAAAAATGCTTTCCCGCGATAATACTATTTCATGCGGTTCATGCCATCAACAGTTTGTTGCCTTTGCTCATTCGGAACACAAATTTAGCCATGGCATTGATGGTTTATTAGGTAACAGAAATGCACCTGGTTTATTTAATCTCAATTGGAATACTTCGTTTATGTGGGATGGTGGTATTAACCATATTGAAGTTCAACCTTTGGGCCCCATATCAAATCCAGTTGAAATGGATTCTGATTTAAATGCAGTTATTTCTAAACTATCATCAAGTAATAAATACAGGCAATTGTTTCTTAGAGCTTTTGGTACTGACTCAATTAATTCGCAGCGAATATTATTTGCAATTGCCCAGTTTCAAGGAATGTTATATTCATACAACAGTAAGTATGATTATTACAAAAGAGGAGAAACTGGTGGAGAAATGAATGCCCAAGAATTAAGTGGCTATAACTTGTTTGTGCAAAAATGCAATTCTTGTCATAAAGAACCTTTATTTACAGATTATGCATTTAGAAATAATGGTTTAAGTATGAATTCCATTTTACAAGATACCGGACGTGCACATATTACAGGCAGTGCAATTGATCGTTTTAAATTTAAAACACCAAGCTTAAGAAATATTGCTTTAACGGCTCCATACATGCATGATGGTAGGTTTAACACATTAGACGAAGTTTTAGAACACTACAACTCAGGTATTGTAAATTATGGTACATTAGATACAGGATTACAAAATGGTATAGTATTGTCTTTGCAAGAAAGAGAAGATTTAAAAGCTTTTCTTAACACTTTAACAGATTACAAATTTTTAAACGACGAGCGCTTTAGAGAACCGAACTGATGTATAAATACAAATTATATACTTGTTTATTTGGATTGCTGTTACTTGCATCTTGCAAAAGAGATGTTGAGATGCCCAACGATATTATTGAAAAAACAAGTTCTACTGTTAGTATCAAATTAAATAATATGTTTGATTCACTCAATTTGCAGTTAGATAGTGTAAGCTATGTTTTGGACAATGGCGAAAAAATTAAAATCAATACTTATAAATACTACCTGAGTAATATAAAGCTAATCGCTTCAGATAGCAGTGTATATGAAGAATTAAACAGCTACCATCTAATAAATGAATCTTCGGCTTTATCAAAGTCGTTTACACTTAGTAATGTTCCTTTCAATAATTATACTTCTATTCAATTTATGATTGGTGTTGACTCTTTGCATAATGTTAGTGGTTCGCAATCAGGAGATCTTAGCCCAAACTATGGAATGTTTTGGACTTGGAACACTGGTTATATTCAAACCAAACTCGAAGGTTATTCTCAACAATCTGGGGCAAGCGATAAATCAGTAGCATTCCATATTGGTGGTTTTAAAGGGATTAACAATGCTCTTAAAACAGTTAAGCCAAGTTTTAATGGTGCGATTGCTATTGTGAGTAAAACTAGTCAGCCAGTGATAAACATTAATTGCAATGTAAAAGAATGGTTTATAAACCCAAGTAGTATAAGTTTTTCCAGTGTGTATTCCGTTTCGAGCGTCAACGCAACCTCAAAATTATTAGCAGATAACTACGCTGATATGTTTACTATAAAATCTATTCAAAACTAATTTTAAATAAATCACAATGAAGACAATATTATTCCTCTTGATAAGTGTTTCAATTGTTTTTGGCGCTTGCAAAAAAAATGAACTAGGCGGAAAGTCCTCTATTAAAGGCAAGGTAGTTCATCATAGCAAAGCAATACCAAATGCAATTGTTTATATTAAGTTTGATTCGAAGGAATCAGCTGGTTCAGATGTAAGCAAATATGATACAAAAGTTACTGCTGATGTTAATGGAAACTATGAAATTCCCTCTTTATACAAAGGAGATTATTATTTGTATGCTGTAGGAGAAGATTTTGCTATTCCACCTCCTTACATTGTTAATGGAGGAATTCCAGTTAGCTTACGTACCAAAGAATCTATTGGAATTGATGTTCCTGTAACTGAAGGAGATTAATTAATTCAAATTATTTTTTATGAGAATATTATTAATTCTCACTTGCTTAAGTTTAAACACTTTTGCTTGTGATATATGTGGTTGTTTTATGGGCATTACACCTTATGACAACCAAAGTCAATTGTCTTTTTATCATAGGTACCGAGTATTTAATGGCTACAAAAGCTATGAACAAAAAGGAACTTTTTTTCCAGCGGGAGCATATAAGGTTATGCATGGAAGTCATGATTCAATTTTGCCTACTGGTTTTACAAGAGTATACTCTAGTAAGGATTTTGAATCGTACAAAGTATATGAATTACGAGCGAAATACTTTATCCACCATCGCATAGAGTTAAACGCAATTATTCCTATAAACAGTAATAAAAGCAAAGAAGACTCAATTATAAACCAATACACTGGTTTGGGAGACCCAACTTTTTTTGTTGGATATCACTTAATTAAAAAAGTAGATTATGAAAAATTTCAGCATCGGTTAATTGTTGGCTCAGGAATAAAATTACCTAGCGGCAATTATTATGCGAAAGACGAAAACAAAAATCGTTTGCCTTTTTTAATGCAAGCTGGCACAGGCAGTGTTGATGGGTTTGTTTATGCAAACTACTTATATGGTTATCGCAAATTCGGATTTAGCGTTAATTCAGTTTACAAAATAAATGGTAAAAACTATTATAACGAAAGAGTTGCAAATAGTACCAGTAATTATTTAAATGTGTTTTTTAAATTTAAGGTGAAGGATTTTGTATTCATTCCTTCCGTTCAATCCTATTATGAATATACAAAAGGGCTATTTATAAATAAAGATTTACAAAAAGGAACATCGATGAATTGTTTGCTAACTGGTCCTGGCTTGGATTTCTATTATAAAAACATTTCGCTATCAACAACATTTCAATTTAAGGCGCATGAAAAAATTGAAGGGAATAATTTAAATTCAAAAGGAAGATTTGTTGTTGGCTTAACTTACAATTTTAACCAGAAAAAATATTTGTTTAAAAAGAAAGAGGAAGATGTTTAAAATTTAATTCCAATAACAAGTATATCATCCACTTGTTCGTATGTGCTTCCCATCCACTCCGTAATTTCAAAATCTAATGATTTATGTTGCATTAGCATGTCTTGGTTTTGGATACCGAGTAATACTTCTTTAAATCGTTTGGTCATCAATTTTTTACCATTAGCTCCACCAAATTGATCAGCGTATCCATCGCTGCTCATGTATATAGTGTCACCTTCTTCAAACTGCAACGAATGTGTGGTATAGTGTTGCGACTCGTCGGTGAATCCACCAATAGCGCACTTTGTTGCCTTTATTTCTTCTACTTCAGTCGCTCCTGCTTTAATAATCCAAAGTGCTCTATTTGCACCAACATATTTCACAATTCTATTCTTATAATCTATTGCGCACAAAGCTAAATCCATACCGTCGCGGGTTTGATTTTCACGTTGTTTTAATGCATCTTGAACACCTCTGTTTAACAAAGACAAAATTTCAGAAGGATCCTTTGTGTGCATAGTTAAAATAATTTCGTTTAATAACGAACTTCCAACCATACTCATAAATGCTCCAGGAACACCATGACCAGTGCAATCTACAGCTGCAATGTAATCAATCCCCTCTCTATGACTAAACCAATAAAAATCTCCAGAAACAACATCACGAGGTTTAAATAAAATAAAGCTCTGTGGTAAATTTTTCTGGATTGTTACATCTGAAGGTAGCATTGCACGTTGAATACGTTCTGCGTAGTTAATACTATCCTTTATATCATGAAGCGCGTCAAATAATTTATGATTCGATTCTTTTAATTCCAATGTGCGCTCTTCTACTTTTTGTTCTAATACCTTTTTTTCCTTCTCTAGTTGTGCCGTTCTGTATCTAATAAAAGTAATAATACTTGCCAAAATAATAACCACACATAAAGTATAAAACCACCATGTTTTCCAAAACGGAGGCGTAATCTCAAAGGAATAACTAATACTCTCTGCACTCCATACACCTGAACTGTTTTGCGCCTTTACTTTAAAAGTATATTTTCCAGGAGGAATATTTGTATACACCGCTTCATTACGTGTTGTTAAAGGCGACCAATCATCTTCATATCCTTCTAACATAAATTGGTAATGTATGTTATCTACTGTAGTTGCCTGAAATGCAAATGAAAGATTATTGTTTTTATAAGATAGCGAAAGGCCAACAGGCAAATCATTACTTGGATTTAGAGAGTCAGCAAATTTTGTCCAATCAACATGTTGATAGGATAGTTTAATGTCATTTAAAACTAATTTAGGTGGAATACTATGTGCCCAATCTAATGCTGGATTATACCTAGTTATACCACCATTTGTGCAAAACCAAATGTTTTTTTCTGCATCAATAAAAACTCCATTTTGATTTATCTCATTAGATATGAATCCGTTTTCATTGTCAAAATAAGTAATAGCATCAACATCTAAATCACTTGTTAGTTTTATTCTATCAACACCTTTGTCTGTTCCAATCCACAAATCTCCACTTTTAAAATCTATTCCATTAATCAAATTAGAGCATATTCCAGATTTTGCGTTTATAGAAGTGTATTTTCCCTTACTAAAAACAACAATACCCCCATCTTGTGTTCCAAAAAACACATCTCCCTTTTCATTTCCTGTAATAGAAAAAACAGTGCTTAATGCTGCTGGCGCATTTTCAAGAGCCTTAAAATGTTTGCCGTCATATTTAAAAACTCCGTTTTGTCCGGCAGCTGCATACAAATTATTATTTACATCAAAATAAAGAGAAAGAATGTCATCGCTAGTTAAGCCTTCATCCTTTACACTAATAGCTTCAAAATTGCTAATTTTAAAAAGACCATGTCCATAAGTGGATACCCAAATACTGCCGTCTTTGTCTTCTACAATTTTATATGCAGGTTGAACGACATTAGTACCAACATCTTTAAAAACTTTTACTTTTTCAAATGATTTGCCGTTGTGCCTAATCACAATTACACCTTCTGATTCAGTTGCAACCCAAATGTTCCCATTTCTGTCTTCGTGAATAAAAGTAATACTTATATTATCTAAAGGTTTAATGTTTACTTTTTCAAATTTCTCACCATTAAAATAATCTAATCCATTTAGAGAGCCTGCTAATATTATTCCTTTTGAAGTGTTTAATACTGCGTATATTTTACTATTACTTAATCCGTCTTTTTGTGTATAACTTAGAATAGCCTCATTCCTAAACATACAAACTCCTCCGCCATAAGTACCTATCCAAATATTACCTTCATAGTCTTCTGTAAGGGTTTGTATTCGAACCGATGAAAGGCCTTCTTTTTCTCCAAACAATTTGAAATTACCTTTTTTGTCTATCCTTAATAGTCCATTTTCAGCGGCTATCCAAACGTTCTCAAATTTATCCTCAATAATTTTTCCTATTAAATCTCTTTCTATTAAATCATACTTTACATATTCTATCTGATTATTTTTGAATTTATAAACTCCATTTCCTGCGCTACCAATCCAAACCGTTCCGTTTTTGGTTTGTGTTAAACTAAAAGCAGAACAATCTTTTAATCCAGTACCAAAAACTTTTATGTGCTTGTTTTGTTTTCCCTCCTTAGAAACATTTACCAATCCCTCACGAAATAAACCCACCCAAATAGATCCATTTACATCTTCTAAAGTGCAAAACACATCATTAGTTGGCAAACAATTTGTTGTATCTAAACTTTGAACGAGCTTTCCATTCTTAAAAACCTTTACACCAGCTCCAAATGTTGAAACCCAAATCGAGCCATCTTTGTTTTTATTAATGCCATAAACAGTATATTTACCTAAGCCATCCTTTTCGGTATAATTTTTAAAGGTTTTTCCATTAAACTTTGTAAGTCCTTCAATACTACCAATCCAAATATTATGCTCATCATCTTCATATACCGCCGTAATATCATTGCTAATAAGCCCATCTTCCTTTGTAAAACTTTTAAAGGATTTTCCATCAAATCTACTTAAACCTCCCCCTTGGGTAGCAAACCAAATATACCCTTCATTACTTTGATAAATAGCATTGATAGTGGAGTTAGCTAAACCGTGTTTTGTGTTGTATGTTTTAAAATTATATAACTGTGCAAACATATTGCTTGCAGAGAATAGTAGTAGTAAAAAAGTTATTTTTAAAAAGTGTAGCACAGATGGTAAATATATAAAATAAATGGCTTTTTTATACTGCCGTTTATCATTTATTTTACATTAATACAAGCTTATTTACAGGTAGTTACAATGTTAATAGCAATGTAAATAACTCCTTTAAAGATAGCAAGTTGATTTATCATTTAATCTCTAACTTGCCCTATTATGGAAAACAATCAACAAAAAACTCCCGGGTCATTTTATGTACTCATCTCCGTATTCTTTTTTTGGGGATTTGTGGCAGCAAGTAATACAATCTTAATTCCCCTTTTCAAGAAACATTTCGATTTAAGTCAATCGCAATCCCAATTGGTTGACTCAGCTTTTTATGTTGCTTACGGAGTTGGTTCTTTAATTTATTTTTTATGGTCGGTGCTGGCAGGAGACCCGCTAAATAAAATTGGTTACAAAAAAGGTTTGATACTAGGTTTACTTATTTCTGCCGCGGGAACGTTGGTTTTTATTCCAGCTGCAAGTAGTAGTTCTTTTCCATTAATGTTAGCTGCTTTATTTTTAGTTGCCTTTGGTTTTGCACTACAACAAATTGTTGCTAATCCATATGTTATTGCTTTGGGAAGCCCAGAAACAGGGGCTCACAGAAACACATTAGCTGGCGCAATAAATTCTTTCGGAACAACCATTGGTCCGCTATTAGTTGGTTACGCAATTTTTGGTGGCATTGGAAGTACTAGTGAAACAGTAGGATTGGAAACGGTAAAAACACCTTATCTAATTTTGGGAATTGCATTTGTTCTATTTGCAGCCTTGCTTGGTTTTTCAAAACTACCTCCAATTAAAAACGAAGAAAAAGCAAGTTTTGACTTAGGTGTGTTTAAATTTCCTCAACTTATTTTAGGAATGATTGCCATCTTTATATACGTTGGTGTTGAAGTAGGTGTGCAAAGTAATTTACCAGAACTTATGAAACAACCTGAATACCTTGGATTAGAGGCAGGCAAAACAGTTCATTTTATTTCATTGTATTGGGGATGTTTAATGATTGGCCGCTGGACGGGTTCTATTAATGCATTTAACTTAAGTAAGAATATTAAGAGTATTTTAAATATTGTTATTCCTTTTGTTGCATTCGGAGTAATTGTTTTAGTAAACTATATTAAGGGAAGTCCAATAATGGATTTGCTTTATTTTAGCCCATTCATTTTAATTTTAATCGGCGTTTCATTTTTTGTAAAACAAAAACCGGCATTAACTATGATGGTGTTTGGCGGACTAGCAGTAGTAATGATGTTAGTAGGTATAGCAACGGTTGGAAAAATTTCATTGTATTCGTTTATTAGTGCTGGTTTGTTTTGTTCGGTAATGTGGCCTTGCATTTTTGCATTATCCATTGCGGGTTTAGGAAAGTATACTCCACAAGGTTCTGCTTTATTGGTTATGATGATTGTTGGAGGCGCTTGTATTCCCTGGCTACAAGGGAAGTTATCCGAAAGCATAGGAATACATTTATCCTACATTGTTCCTGTTATTTGTTTTTTATACTTGGCCTTTTTTGGTTGGAAAGTAAAACGAGTATTAAAAGCACAGGGAGTTGATTACGATGCTGAAACAACAAGTGGAGGACATTAAGATGATACAATTTATTTTAGCAACACAACAAGATCTAGAGAAAATTGTTGGCACATACAATGCAAGTATCCCTGGAAGACTAGCAACCGCTGACCTTATAGAAGTTAGTGTAGAAAGTAAACAAAAATGGTTTGATGATCATAATGAAGAAAAAAGACCATTATGGGTTATTACTTACAACAATGAATATGCAGGTTGGATGAGCTTTAGTAGTTTTTACGGACGGCCTGCCTATGATGCAACAGTTGAAGTAAGTATTTACATAGAACCAACAATGCAAGGAAAAGGTATAGGAAAGGAAGCGCTAAAATATGCCGAGCCCGAAGCAAAAAAAAGAAATATTAAAACACTACTAGGTTTTATTTTTGGGCATAATGAGCCAAGTCTAAATTTGTTTTACAAACAAGGTTATGCCAAATGGGCGCAATTACCTGAAATAGCTAATATGGAAGGTGTTTTAAGAGATCTAATAATTCTTGGGAAAAAATTAAACTAACTATTTCTTTCAACAAAATCCTTTTACCGTTTTTAATCTTTAAATTTGTAATAAGTAGAAAATACTTTAATAATTACACTCATGTCTCAATCCAATATAAAATGTCCTAGTTGCGGACATCAGTTTGAAGCTACTGATGCGCTTAAAGATGAAATTCAAAAAGAATTTAGAGCGAAGGCTACAGCATGGCAAGCGCAAAAAGAAGAGGAATACAAAAAGAAAGAAGAAGCTTTTAACTTACAATTAGATGCTGCATTGCAAGCGCAAAAGAAAACAGTTGAAGAACAATTAAGAAAAAACATTGCAGGCGATTTCGAAAACCAATTAAAAGCATTAAGTGAGAGTAACAAAGAAAATGAAGAAAAGTTAAAGGCTTCGCGTGCAAAGGAATTAGAATTCATGAAGAAAGAAAATGAATTCAAACAAAAAGAAGCGGAACTTGAAATTGTATTACAACGTAAATTGCAAGAGGAACGCACGAGTTTAGTTGAGCAAATTAAAAAACAGGAGCAAGAAAAAAATGCTTTAAAAGACAATGAGTTTCAACTAAAACAAAAGGAGTTTGAAAAACAAATTGAAGATCAAAAGAAATTAATTGATGAGATGAAACGCCGTGCAGAGCAAGGTAGCATGCAGTTACAAGGCGAAGTACAAGAGTTAGCTTTAGAAGAACTATTAAAATCTGCATTTCCTTTTGATACTATTTCGGAAGTTGGAAAAGGAGTAAAAGGTGCAGATGCCATACAAACTGTAAGAAACAAACAAGGGCAAGATTGCGGAAAAATAATTTACGAAAGCAAGCGAACAAAAGCATTTAGCAACGATTGGATAGAAAAATTAAAAGCTGATATGCGCTCACAACAAGCAGATGTAGCGGTTTTAGTAAGTGAAGTGTTGCCAAAAGACATGGATACTTTTGGCGAGAAAGATGGGATTTGGATTTGTAGATTCTCAGAAGTAAAAGCATTGTCTGCATTACTTCGTGATGGTATAATTAAAATTTACACCGCAACCCGTTCAGAAGAAAACAAAGGAGAAAAAATGACGATGCTGTATAGTTATTTAACCAGCAATGAGTTTTCTGAGCAATGGAAAGCAATACGTGAAGGTTTTATGAGTATGAAACTTTCGATACAAAAAGAACGTGATGCAATGGAAAAATTGTGGAAATCGAGAGAAAAGCAACTAGAAAAAGTTTTGTTGAATGCCGCTCACATCAAAGGTTCTGTTGAAGGTATTGCAGGTAGTGATTCGGTTAATTTAAGTATGAATGAGGACGATGAATTATTATTAGAATAATTAAATGTCCTATTCGGAAAACATAAACCCACTAAATTATCTTTCCGACCCGAAAGAGTTTAAACACTTGAACGAACTTTACATTAAAGTACGAGATAAGGAAAACCGATTGTTAAGTGATGCTGTTGTTACAAAGCTTCCTTTTATTACAGAACATGAAAGTGTTTATTTTAAAGAATGGAAAGCCCGCTCCTACTCCTTTGACCGACTTAACAATTATCTTCAAAAAAAAGAAAAGCCATTACATATTCTCGATCTTGGTTGCGGAAATGGATGGTTAGCTGCAAACTTGGCCACAACAAAACACTTTACTGTAAGTGGACTCGATGTTAATGAAGAAGAATTACAACAAGCCAATCGAGTGTTTCAAAAAACGAATTTATCTTATTGTTTTGGCGATATTTTTAAAAACATATTTCCTGCAAAAACTTTTGATATTATTGTTTTAAATGCCTGCCTGCAGTACTTTGGGGATTTATCTGTATTGATAAATCAATTGTTTTATTATTTAAAATCAGGTGGAGAAATTCACATCATTGATACTCCATTTTATACAAGTGAAGAAATTGAAGCTGCAAAAAAAAGAAGTCTAAATTATTATTCATCTTTAGGTTTTGCTGAAATGGCAGAGCAATACTATCATCACCAATTAAATGACTTATCTGCCTTTAATTATCAAGTATTACGAAAAAATAATTTTATTACGCAGGTTAGAACAAAAATAAATGGTGATGTTCCAGCAAATTTTGCTTGGATTAGAATTACGAATTAATAAGAATATACGAAAGGGAATACGAATTCATACAAATATACTAATCTGTGTGTGTTTTGTATTCGTAGCATTAGTATATTCGTAAAGAAATTTGTAATCCTTTAGATTTCTTTACGCAAACGAGCAACAGGAATATCAAGCTGTTCGCGATATTTTGCAATGGTACGACGAGCAATGTTATAACCCTTTTCCTTTAAAGCAATCATTAATGCATCATCTGTAAGTGGCTTTTTCTTGCTTTCGGCTTCAATACAATCTTTCAAAATTTTCTTTACTTCACGTGTTGAAACTTCTTCACCACTCTCCGTACTCAATGATTCAGAGAAAAATGATTTTAGCAAAAAACTACCGAATGGCGTTGTAACATATTTACTATTTGCCACACGCGAAACAGTAGAAATATCCAAACCAATAGATTCTGCAATATCCTTTAAAATCATTGGTTTCAGCTTGGTTTCATCGCCCGTCATAAAATACTCTTCTTGGTATTTCATAATCGCATTCATTGTAACCAATAATGTTTGTTGGCGTTGAAACAATGCATCAATAAACCACTGCGCTGATTCAATTTTACTTTTTACAAATGTTGTTGCCTCTTTACTTGAGCGGTCCTTATTTTTAGAATACTCGGTAAGCATTTCTAAATAATCTTTGCTCAACTTCAACTCAGGCATATTGCGCTGATTTAAAGATAGCTCTAACTTCCCTTCCGAGTTTGCAATAACGAAATCGGGTGTAATAGCTCCAGCAATTGTTGAACCTGCAGATGAACCACCTGGTTTAGGATTTAAATGAGTAATCTCAGCAATAATATCTTTTAATTCCTCTTCATCAGTAATTTCGAGTGCCTTTGCAATTTTATCATAATGCTTTTTCGAAAACTCATCCATGTAATGTTTTACAACATCAATTGCAAAATGTACTTCTCTAGTTTTCGTAACCTTTTTATCTAACTGCAGCAATAAACATTCTTGCAAATTGCGTGCACCAACACCTGCGGGGTCAAAAGTTTGAATAACTTTCAGCACTTGTTCAATTTCTGCAACATTGGTTTGTATATTTTGAGAAAAGGCAATATCATCTACAATCGAATCAATGTCTCTTCTTAAATAACCATCATCATCAATGCAACCAATTAGATAAAGTCCAATTTTATATTCGTGGTCGCTTAAATCACGCAAGCCTAATTGTTGTTCAAGTACATCATGAAATCCCGGGCCAACACTTAAAGGCGACTCTCTTTTATCGTCGTCTTTTCCTGCATTGGTTATTTCATATTTATATTCAGCTCCTTCTTCTTCATCTATAAAATCGTCAAAGGTAACTTCATCATCCATTCGCTCCGCCTCTTCCATTCCACCTTCATCAACTTCAAAATCATCCTCTACTAAATCCTCATCTTGATCTAAAATATCATCTTCAAAATCTTCTTGAATTTCATCGTCTGCATCCTCAGCACCCTCTTCCAGAGCTGGGTTTGCTTCTAGTTCTTCTTTAATGCGTTGTTCTAAAGCAATAGTAGGCAACTGCAACAATTTCATTAACTGAATTTGCTGCGGAGAAAGTTTTTGCTGCAGCCTAAATTGCTGCGATTGTTTCATTGCCATGTTACGAAGATAAGGGTTTTCTCACAATTTTTAATCCAATTTTTTAGGATTATTTTAAAAGTTGCTTTGCTTTTTGTTGCACAATTTCTTGCATGGTTTTGTTTTCAATCTTACTCTCAAGCCACGAAACCATATCAAAATAAATGAAAGCTCTCTTTTCGAAGCGATTGTTCTCAATTTTCTTCATTTGCAGTTTTAATAAGGCAAATTGTTTAATAGTTTTAGCGCGTGTATCGGTCTTTTTAATATTCCTTAAAAATTTCATAATCAATTGCTGATAACTAACAAAGTTTTGTTTCTTCTGCAAAAAACGATAGGTAGATAAAATGTTGTATTGTATCATCTCCGAGTCTTCTAATTCGTAGTAACAAATAAGTCGAAGTATTCGCGCAAAAGATTGTAAATCCTCACGCGTATCAGATACTCGTTCATTAATGATTTTATTCAACCACTTTAATGCCGTTTTAAATTGATAAGCTCCAAAATACAAACAGGCGATTTTATAATAAAAAATCATTACTGTGTTTCTATTTAATTTTGGAAAGAAACTTAAGAGTTCCTTTTCCAATGCATTTACAATGCGGGTTCCCGATTTAAACTCTCCCAACATAAAATGCCTGTTCATTTCATGAATATAAATTGCTTTAAACAAATTTAAATTCAAGTTTTCAGTTAAGAGAATATCCTTTTGTCGCTTAAGTGAAATAAGCATTAAATGTGTTTCTTTAAACTCGCCATATAAAAGCAATTTGTTTTGTGCAACTAATAAATTATTAAGTGTTTTTATATAATGCTCAGTTTTTACTTTTTTTAGTTGCGGATTTTCTTCAAAAACAGCTAAGGATTTTTTTGCATACTTATAGCCTTCGGTAAAGTTTTGTACGAAAAAATAAAAAGCTGTTACTGTTCCGTACAAATAAAGATTTTCCAAAACAGATAGTTGCCTTGGATTAAAGCTGGGCAAATTAGATTGGTAATATTCACGCACTTGCTTCAAATCCTCTGTATTTCTAATAAAACCAACCTTTTGATAGTAGGTTGTTAAACTAATGGATAAATTAGAAAATCGATTTATGTTTTGCAATTGCCTACCTACCTCAGCAATTTCTTCAATTAGTTTTTGAATCCGATTACTTGTGTTTACTTCCGATGTTTGCAATACAGCTGCCTTTTCAATTTCTAATAATTCCAGCAACATAATAAGTTGAAAATTCTCCCTAGCAATGATTTTAGTTTTATCTATTAAGGTTAAACTTTCGGTGTACAAACATTTATTGTATAAAAACCGCGCGTATTCTACCTGCCTTGCTACCATGTTGTTTTGTGTCATGGCAGAGTTGTTTAATAAACTTGCTAATATTTGTTTATACAAATTCACTTTTAAGTTCGGAATTTGTTTTTCGTTTAAGCCTTTTATTTTTAGCAATTGGTCTTCATTATATTCTCTTTGCTTTTCAACCACGTCGAAAACTTGCACAAATTTTTTATCATTCGCACTATACGATCTCCCAGCATAAATCTTAAATTGTCTCTTTTCACTCTTGGTAAGTGATTTTATAAGATGAAAAAGAAACTCGTTTTTGTTCTTAGACATTGTATTTAAAATATAATTTATTGTTAAATATATCAATAAAATCAATACATAAATCAATACAATTGTAAATAATGTATATTTTGAATATTGTATTAGTTTTTTAAATAATTTCAGTTTTATCCTTGGAATGGAATATATTTGGCAAAAATATTTTTTGATGATTAGAGCAGCTATAACCGCAGTTTCTGCGTACTTACCCGAATATGTTCTTACCAACAAAGAACTAGAAACCATGGTTGATACCAACGATGAATGGATTACATCTAGAAGTGGTATTAAAGAAAGAAGAATTTTACGTGATAAAGATAAAGCTACCTCCTTTATGGCAACCGAGGCGGCTAAATCATTATTACAAAAACGAAATATAAAAGCAACTGATTTAGATTTAATTATTGTTGCTACTGTTACTCCCGATTTTCAATACCCAGCAACTGCAAATATAGTAGGCGACAATATTGGGGCTACTGGCGTTTGGGGTTTTGATGTGCAGGCTGCTTGTTCAAGTTTTATCTATGCTTTAGAAGCAGGTACTCGTTTTATTGAATCTGGTAAACACAAAAAAGTATTGGTAATTGGAGCTGATAAAATGAGCAGCATTATTGATTACACAGATAGAAACACTTGCGTATTATTTGGCGATGGCGCTGGCGCTGTATTATTAGAACCGAGTACTGACGAAACTGGAATTATTGATAGCAGAATGTATAGTGATGGTTCGGGAAGAAAAAGTTTATACCAAAAAGCTGGTGGAAGTTTACACCCGTCATCTATTGAAACTGTAACTAACAAAGAACATTTTGTAAGCATGGATGGTCAAGCTGTATTTAAAATTGCAGTAGTTAAAATGGCTGACGTTGCTGAAGAAATGATGGTGCGCAATAATTTAAAAGCAGAAGATATTAAATTTTTAGTTCCTCATCAAGCAAACAAACGTATTATTGATGCAACAGCTGATAGAATGGGTATTAGCAAAGATAAAGTAATGCTAAATATACAACGTTTCGGAAACACTACATCTGCAACACTTCCATTGTGTTTATATGAGTGGGAAAAGGAAATGCAAAAAGGCGACAATATTATCTTAACTACTTTTGGCGCTGGATTTACTTGGGGGGCTACTTACATTAAGTGGTCTTATAATAGTAAGTAAATAATACAAATAGTTTAGGATTACAAATCTGTACGAATATACTAATACTGCGAATCGTTACGAATAAATTCGTACAGATTAGTAACCATTCGTATATTCGTAGAGAGATTCGTAATTCAAAGTGAATCAATTTCCAATTTTATTCTTTTGAACTATTGTACAAGTAAATCTACTTACACAACACAATTCATTTTTATCATTGTAAATTTTAATATCCCACACGTGGTTACGACCACCAATGTGTATGGGTTTACAAATTCCTGTTACTATTCCTGATGTAACCGCTTTTACGTGGTTTGCATTTATTTCTATCCCAACGCCAATAAATAATTCTCTATTAACTGCAAGCCAAGAAGCAATACTGCCAAGCGTTTCGGCAAGCGCAACTGAAGCACCGCCATGTAATAAACCAAAAGGTTGTTTAGTGCGTTCATCAACAGGCATGGTTCCTTTTAAAAAATCTGGGCCTATTTCGGTAACACGAATGTGAAGTGATTGAGCCAACGTATCTTGATTCATCCACTCTAAATCATTTAAAGTTGGTGAACCATTCCAAATTGTTTCTGTATTGCTGTCCATTATTTTTGTGCAGTTTTATATAAATAAAAAGCTATAAAACCATAAATTACATTTGGCATCCACACTGCAATAAAAGGAGGCAATAAACCATTAATTGCAAAAATAGAAGACACATGTAAAAACAATTCGTAAGAAGCTGCAAGCAATAAGCCCAATGCTAAATGCATTCCTAAACCTCCTCTTATTTTTCTTGACGATAAGCAAACTCCGATAATCGTAAGTATGAATGTAGAGAATGGGATTGCGGTACGTTTATAATTTTCTACTTCAAATCGTTCAATACCATTACTTCCCTTTTCTCTTTCCTTTTTTACAAATCGTTTTAATTCGGGATAAGTCATAATGTCAACTTTACTTTCTATCCGGCCCATGTCTTTTGGAGAAAAATCGATTTTCAATTCCTTTTGGGTTCCAAATTTTAGTTCCTCTGAATAATTTCCTTTTGCACCCACTGGATTACTCTCGATTGAAGACAGTTTAATATCAGGCACAAATCGTTCATAATAATTGTTTGCTTTCCACAATTGTTTTATACTATCCCACATTATATTATCCGCGCAAAGCATATAATACAATTTACCATCTCTTGTTCTTTCTAAGGTAAACTTGTACCCGGTTTTCATTCCATTATTAAATGATTCCATATAAATAAAAACGCCTGGCTCAATTTGACGGTGTATATTACTTTCCTTATTTTCATAAGTATGATTAATGTATTTATCTTCAAAAGCTTGTCTGCTCTTACTTGCTTCAGGTATTACAAAATGACTTAATACAAGTGAAACTAAAGCTATACAGCTTGCTCCAATAATATATGGACGCAGAAACCTTAAATAACTAACTCCGCTGCTTAAAATAGCAACTGTTTCATAACGTGCGGCAAGTTTAGATGTAAAAAATATTACCGCAATGAATGTAAACATTGGGCTAAGCAAATTCAAAAAGAAGGGTATGAAATTAACATAGTAATCGAAAATAATTTCATGAACACTTGCGTAAATAAAATTATCAATCTTCTCAGAAATGTCAAAAACAATAATGATTGTAATAATCAATATGTTTGAAAACAAATACGTTCCTAAGAAACGTTTAAGAATATACCAATCTAATGTTTTTAAGCCCAACTTCATAAGCATGTAAAGTTAAAGCTTATACTTTAATTCTAACTTTTTATTGTGCAAATAAGTACTAAAAAGCCCCAACAAATGTTAGGGCTTTTTGAATCTAATCTATAACAACAATGCGTTGCGTATATTTTTTGTCCTTTGTGAGCATACTTACAAAGTAAACGCCCCCATTAAGGTGCAAGGATTCTAAGTCCAAAACGAATATATTTTTTCCTTGCGGGTAGTTTCGTTCTTGTTCAACCTTGATTTTTTGACCCATTGCATTTATTATCTCAAAAGAAACTTTTGCTCTTTCCGTTAATTCATAATTCAAATAAATTGTTCCCTTTGCCGGATTAGGATAAATAGAGAAATTGTTTTCGTAAACCTTTTCGCTTGCAAATATTCCTACTATAATATTCTCATTAATGTATATACTTGAATCATCGGCGAAATAATTATTTTGAATACTTGAGTCACCATTAGCAATATTAAGTTCTCTTGTTGAATCCATTGGTAAATTTGGGATATCAACATATATTTTATATCCGCCAACTGGTATGCTATCAAAAATATAAAAGCCTGTTGAATCCGACATTGTTCTTGCTTGAATTCCACCTCCTGGATTCTTTCCTAATTTAACATCAATTCCTTTTAACGGACCTCCAGGCACAAAAGGTGTGTTGTTTCCATTACCAATTCCATATCTATTATTTCCAAAGCCTTGTTCCTCTATTATGTAACCTGAAACAGAAGCTGTTCCAACAGGTCCAGACGCCTCAACAACTTGAATATCGGCTGTATAAGGCATATCACAACCGTGTGTAAACACATCAGAAGAATCCCATTGGAATGCATTTCCATAATAAGTAGGAACTGCATCAGGAAACGAAATTTCATCTGGCATTACTTTTATTAAATAATCTCCGGCTGTTAAGGGTGCAAAAGAATAATTTCCATTTGCATCCAAAGGAGTGTAACCAACCGTATCAAAACCTGCATTACCTGGTTGGTGCTTAAAAACATAAACAAAACCATTATCAACATTTAACGATGTTGGTGGAGGAGTTGTTATATGTCCCGTTAAATCTGTACTTGCTAAATCTCCATAAACATTTAAATAAGCTCCTTCAAATGGACAACCAATCGCATCATATCCATAAACATCAATGTTAGTGTTTGTAGTTCCAACATTAATACTATAAAAACTTGAATTAGTTGTATCAGGAGGAAGATTACCTATTTGCCAAATAAAAGTAAATGGCCCGGTTCCACCAACAGCTTGAGCGTCCACAACGTAATCACTGTTTTCGCAAACATGAATAGGCGGTCCTTTAAGCATAGTGTTTGAGGTAAACGCTGGTCCTACTTTTACTAAAATGGAATCTTGAACTAAACATCCCGTTGTGTTGTCAGAAACATAAACCCATTCTTCTGATGCAGGAGTAACGTTTACAGAGAAAGTTTGAACTGTTCCTAAAGATGTGCTTGTCCATTGTGGTCCATTTATAGGCAGATTAGATATAAAATCTAAAGATGCAGAATTAAATCCGCAAGCAGCGGCAGGAAGGCCTCTTACTTGTAAAAATGCAGGCTCTACTTTAAAACTATCTACAACTAAACAACCATACGTATCAGTATATTGGAGTGCATATTGTGTGTTTTGAGTTGGAAAAAATTCTGCTGTATTAAACCCAATAACATTCATACCTGGTGCGTTAATCCAAGTAACTGGTGTTGGACTTACAAATGTTCCGGTTACAGTAGCCGTTAAATTACTTGTACTTGAATCGGCAGCTGTTACACCTGATGTTTCTAGTAATTCATAATGATTAATTAAATTAGGATATACACCTACAGGTAATTTATGTTTATCTGCAGCTATTGCAGAGTCTGTTCTTGCAACATTCCAAATTCTTATATCTCTAATTTTTGCAATCGCATTCCCTTCTACGTATGGATTGACTGAACTCATTAAAAATTTGAACGCATCATCATATCCTGCAGAAGAAGCTGGTGTGTGATCAACACCCGAGTATGCATAACCACCTTGGTATCCATTAACTAAGCCATCTAATACTTTAGTTGTAGCATTGTATCTTAATACCACATGGTTCCATTGTGAAGGACTAATGTACCCAACAAACGTTGAGCCAACATTAGGTAACTCAACATAAAATTCATCCGCATATGTTCCAGCAATTCGCATGATTGCAAAATCATTTTGCGTCCATAAATAATTTGGGTCATACTCAGTTGCAATAACACCAGAAGTATTTGGCTTAATCCAAGCTTCAATTGTTAGGTCAGATGAGTTAATACTTGTACCCGTTGGTGTTGTAAGTCCCATGTCTGTTCCATTTGCAAATAAACAATTGTAATCATTAGCTGGGTCTAAAGCAGTAATTGGTGCAGTAGTATCTCCAGAACAAACAACACCGCTAAACACTTGATAATAATTTTCGTAAACAATTGGTGAAAGTGAAGATGGATTAAGAATGTATGCGCCATCCGAATTTCTACAGCCACTGCCTTCAATTCCTGTTACCGCGTAATAACCTGGTGTTGTAGTAGATAAAAATGCTGATGTGTTTGCGTTGTTCCATAAATAATTTGAAGAGCCAGTTGCACTTAACGTTGCTGAAACTCCTGAACAAACTACTGTTGTATCACCTTCAATAATCGTAACTGCTGGCATTGTTCCTATTAAACATGTTCTATAAATTTGTGCACCATATGAGTTTGTATTTAAAACATTATTTCCATTGTTTGCTAAACGAAAACCACCCATATCTTGAGTTGTACCAACATACAAATGATCGTTAAAAATTTCCATTGGCGCATGGCTTTGCATATTAGTATTAGCATCTCCTAATTCAGTATTATCTTCTAATACAAATGTAGAGCCATCAACAGTGCTATATATTTCGTAGTACCCACTAAAATCTCTTACAATCATAAATAATTTTGAGCCTGATGATTTCATAGAAACCAAGGTTGGTATTGAAGGGTTTACCACTCCTAACGAATCAAAAGTAATTCCATCTGCAGTCCTCCATAATTGAGCTCCTCCAAAAGAAGTGTGTGTTCCAAAATATAGATAACCACCAAAGCTTTCCATCGACACAATTCTATCTACACCTGAACCACTACTATATCCCATTTCTGTATCATAATTTGGATTTAAAGAGAGGGTTCTTCCGTCAGCTGTCTCGTACAATTCGTTATTATCCATTGCATAATAAAGCTTATTATTAAAAACAATAGATGCTTTTACTTCACCCGCTGCACCAAATGGAGATAGTATATCTGCAACTGTATCCCACGTTAAACTTGAGTTATAAGGATCATTTTGATCAACTGAGTTTCTAATCAAAAAGTTATAACCCATATTATTTCTAACAACTAAATAAATTGAATCAACTGTTTGAATTCCTTTGAAAGCATTTATCGCTTCAACTCTATCATATTGATTATAAGATTCAAGATAATTTTCCCAAGTATACCCATCACTCGTTCTCTTTGCATAATGGTAATAGCCAGCATCGTTATAAGTTGCGGCATAAAGATATCCGCCATTTTCGGCAGTTGTTTCAAAATTTCCCATTCTAAAAGTACCTCCCTCCGAAAATACTTTTTGAAAAGTACCTAAATCACCAGTTGCTGAACGATACACATACCCAGAATCTTCACCCATACCAACATATAATTTTCCTTTGAATGTGGTCATATCAATTACACTCGAGTTGTAACCAACTCCAACTTGCAATTTTCCAAATCCATTTTTTTCAACCGGACCGAAGGTGCTTTGTGAAAAAGCGTTAAGTGCAATACAACACACAAAAAAAGTAAGTAATTTATTCATTGTTTGAATTTTAAAAATCAAACGAAGATACTCCAAAATTTGAAATTATCCTCCAATTTTTTATGTTTAATAGTTATTAATCAGCCTTTTATGTTAATTTTTTTGATTTTAACAAATCCATAAGTGCATTTGAAGTACTTGTGCTACTATTTACCAAAACAGATTTATTAGTTATTTCATTACTTAGCAAAGTTTTAACTCTGTTTATCATTTCTTCTTTTGACGAAACTGCAAAAAAACTATCGGGCATGTTTTCCGACGGAATAGTAAAGCTTACAACATTGCAACCATAATACAATGCTTCCAAAATAACGGTAGATGCTCCCTCAAAACTTGAAGGGTGTAACAGAAGTTTAGATTTATTCATCCAATGCAAACAATCTTCATGTTTTAGTTCGCCTAACATTTGTATTTGGTTTTGTAAACCTTCAGCAATAATTTTTCCTGCAATTTTTTTTCTTTCAGGACCATCACCAATAATTATTGCTTTTATATTTTCATTATTCAAAGCAACAACTACATCTATCAACCAATCAAAACGTTTAAAATCATTTAATGAACCAACACATAAAACATCAACATCTCTTTCGATATTTTTCATTGCGGGAATCGAATCAACATCAATTCCATTATTTAAAATTAAGTCGGCCTTTATTCCATGATTAGAAAAAAGTAAATCGCGTGAGGACGGCGAAACAACAGTAGTTTTAAAAAGATTAAACCTTAATAGTTTTATGTACTTGTTTTCTTTTTTTACATCCTGACCCCAACTCCATGCAACTAAAGGGATGTTGTTTTTTGCCGCAATGTTCTGAGAAATATAAGTACACTCGGTTAACCACATAGAAACAATGCCAATTACATTTTCCTCTTTAATAATTGACTTAATTGCTTTTTTTGCTTTGTGCCAAGTAAATAAACGATTTGATTTTTTGTTTTTTCCTCCACAGGAAATTACCTTACACGAATGCCAATTATATGTTTTCGAATAAAATGGATATTGCAGAGAGACGATATTAATTTGCAAATCTGGATAAGCTTTTTGTAGTGCTTTAATAAACATTTGTATATAAGGCAAACACGTACTTTCCGATTCATCCTTCGGAAAGCCAGGACTAACTATAATGAGACTTTGCTTACTCAATTTAGTTATTCAAACTCAATTCATTCTTATTAATAATGCCTATTACTTTTCCTTTTAATGCCATACCAATAAAAGGTGAATTGCTTGATTTAGATTTTAGTTGTTTTTTCTCAAGCGTCCAATCAGCTGTTGGGTCAAACAAAGTAATGTTTGCTTCTTCTCCTTCTTTTATTTCTGGGATATGAATTCCTAAAATAGTACGTGGGTTGTGGCAAATTTTTTCGATTAAATGAGCTTGTTCTAATTTTGCTGCGCATGCTGTGTTTGCTACTGCGTAGGCTGTTTCCAAACTACTAATTCCAAAACGCGCTAAATCAAATTCCAATTCTTTATTCTCCACATCTTCAGGAGTGTGATCACTAACTATAACATCAAGGACATTGTTTAGTAAACCTTTCTTTAATGCTTCGATATCATCTTTAGAACGCAAAGGAGGGTTTACTTTAAAGTTAGAGTCAAAATCACTTAGTTTTGTGTCATCCAATAATAAATTATGTGCAGCAACACTAGCTGTAACCTTTAAGCCGTCAGCCTTTGCACGTTTTAATAAATCAACACTATTTTTAGTAGACAAACAATTAGAGTGTAATCTTCCGTTTGTGTATTCTGCAATTTTAAAATTACGTTGTAACATTAACTCTTCTGCTAGTGCTGGCATTCCTTTTAAACCAATACGTGTAGACGTTTCACCTTCATGCATTTGTCCGCCATGAGAGATACTTACATCTTCGTTGTGCGTTAATACCAATGTGTCGACATTACTTGCATATTGCAGCGCACGCATTAATAAACCCGAATCTTTCACTGGGCGTTTGTCATCCGAAAAAGCAACTGCACCCGAAAGTTTCATGTCGTACATTTCAGAAATATCTTTTCCTTCTCTGTTGTGTGTTAAGGTTCCAACAGGGTACACATCAACAATTGCATCTTTGGTTTTATTAATCACATAATCAATTTGTGATTTACTATGTAAAGGTGGTTCGGTGCTTGGCATCATACATACTGCTGTAAAACCTCCTGCTGCTGCTGAACGTATTCCGCTTTGAATATCTTCTTTGTGTTCTAAACCTGGGTCACAAAAGCGAGCTTGCATATCTAACCAACCTGGAGAAACACACAAATTGTTTGCTTCAACTGTTTTATAGCCTTTGTCGTTTTTAATGTTTGAACGAATTTGGGTAATGATTCCCTTTTCAATTAATACATCTGTTTTTTTTCCATTCAATGGAGAACGGCTATCAACAATAGTGGCAGACTTGATTAGAATATTCATTTTAATAAACGGATTAATAAAATTTCTATTAGTATAAATACGATGGTTAAAATTACAAACAATTTCCAAAGCTTTGTGCCCTCAGCGGCCTGAACAATTGAATTTGTTAATGATTTTTCTCCTGTTTCAATTACATTAAAACTCTTTAAGCTAGTTTCTTCAATTACCTTTTCTAATTCTTCCTTTGTTAAACTGCTTAAGTCCGATTCTTTTCTTTCATAATTAAAAGAAACGCCTTCGTGATTTTTTCCTTCATAATTAATTAAATAATTTCCAGCATCTTTAATTTGCCCCTGTGTATATAAATTTAATAAACCAGGTTCTTTGCGTGTTTCTGGAATAATATCAATTGCAGCATTTATTGTTTTAACATGAACCATTCCTTCTTCGCCTGCACCATTATCTTTTATGGAAATTAATTCATTACGTCCTGATTTATAATAAATAGGTCGGACGATAGAACTATTGATTGCCATACGAATTACCGTAGGCACAAACAAAGCATGCTTACCAAAATTAGAAGCTTCGTCTTCTAAAGGGGCAGAACAAAAATAAATTTTACTGCCATTTGAATTGGTGTATTGAGAAAGATAATTACTTCCATTCAATAATTTCATCACAACATCTTCATTGCTTTTTATTCCGCTTGCTTGCTGATAATATTCGTATACTTTAGGTAAATCAATATTTTCTTGCTTCTTCTCAAACACACCATCATATAAACCTTGCTCGTAATTAATTTTATCAGCTTTGGTGTTTGCTGTGTCTAGCTTCATTATTGCATTCATCCCTAAGCTTGCAAACAAAGCGTTATAAGAAGTAATGTCAGCATTTAAGGACGGGGCAATAAAAACGCTTCCACCGTTGGTTGTGAATTTTTTTATTTCTGAAACTAAACCAGAGCTGATGTTTTTTACTCCATTCAACACAATAAAATCAATTGAGTTAAACTTTGCATACTCTATGTTTTTATCTGTACACTCCGAAAATGAAAACAAAGAATCGTTTTTCATAAGTGAAGTGAAATAGCTTCCCGACTTAGCTTCTGATCCATTAATCAACAAGGTTGGAATACTGCTTTTTACATTATAACTGAAATACAATTTATCATCAAAGGTTATAGGATGATCTTCTATTTCGAGTTTACAGTTTTGTATTCCTTGTTCTTTTAATAAAAAAGAAACTTCAACTTCGGCACTAGCATTTGGTTCAGCATTAAATGTAACAGGTGTAATGAGTTTTTCGTTTGCAAAAAGTTTAAGCGAAGCGTTTTCTAAATTGTTTTGCGAGTTGTTTACAATCTTCACATGCAACTTCTGTGTCATGCCTACTTGCTGCACAGGCGAATCAAACCAACATGTGTCGATAAAAACGTTTCCTGTTGAGTTAGATTGTAATGGAATTAAGAAAGCCGAAACAGTTGTGTCTTCTTTTATTACTTTAAAATCTCCTGATGTTTTTTGATAATCGCTAATGATATAAATTCGTTTGTCATTTGCGCCCGAAGAATTTAATAAATCCTTTTGTCGTGCATATATTTCCGACATTGTTCTGAAAGACGAACTTGTTTTACACTCATCCAATGCTTGCAAAAATTCTTCCTTAGAAACTAAGCGTTGGTGCTTGCCTTCAAAATCATTGGTGAGTAATTGAAATTTATCTGCATCACTAAACGCATTAGCAATTTCTCTTGCTCTGTTCTTAGCGTTTTCAAACAGCATTCCGCTTTTACTTAATCCTTCCATACTGAAAGAATTGTCTAAGAAAATACTAATTGCTTTTTGTCCCTTTTTTACATTAGAAGTTTTTGCAGGAATAAAAGGCTGGGCAAATGCCAATACCAAACAGGTAAGAGCCAATAAACGTGAAGCTAATATGAGGTAATTCTTAAGTTTAGATTTTGATTCGCTTTCTTGTTTCAGTTCTTTTAAAAAGCGAACATTAGTGAAATAAACTTTTTTGTATTTCCTAAAATTGAATAAATGAATAATAACCGGAACAGCGAGCGAAAACAAACCGAATAGAAATGCCGGATATAAAAAATTCATCGCTTAAAAGTACAATTTTTATCGAATAAAATGATGAGTTTTATTCCACAAAACAAACTCATTATTTCACTTTCAATTTTTGGCCTACCGAAATTCCGCCTTTATTGCCAAGCTTGTTTAACTTTTTCAAGTCTTCAACAGAAATTCCAAATTTTTGCGAAATCTTAAATAAGTTGTCGCCTTTTTTAACTTTGTATATGCTCGGTGTAGTAGTAACGTTCTCTGCTAATTTAGTTTTGTCCTTTGTTTTTGTATTATCGTTAGCGGCAACGTTTGTATTATTGTTTTGTAAGGCAAGGTTTTCAGGCTCTTTCTTTGGCGTTGTTGTTGATGGTGCAGACTCCTTTACGTATAAAACTAATTTTCTTCCGGGTTTCAAACCCTTCTTTCCAATGTAATTCCAATTACGTAAGTCTTTTGATGATACGCCATATTTCTTAGCAATAGAAGCTAAATTTTCACTTTTCTTTACAACGTGTGTAATTTGTTTTTCCTTTACTCCTGCCCCTTCCGCTAACTTCTCTTCTTCATTGCGTTTGTGAAGCATGGCATAAATTTCCTGCTCATTACTTACAAATTGACCTATTTTTGCCTTTGGTAAAGTAAGTAAGTAACCTCCCGAAGGAATCACATTCTTTTTATAAACCGGATTGTAATATTCAATATCTTCAATAGGAACATCTAATATTCCAGAAATTTGTTCGAAGGTTAGAGGTTCTTTAATAACAACAGTATCTAATTCAAAATAATGTTTCTTTGGAACTGCAGGATAAATATTATGTTCAGCATAATAATTCATTACATAGTTTGCGGCAATAAATGCTGGCACATAGCCTTGAGTTTCTTTTGGTAAGAATGGACGAATTTCCCAATATGTTTTTTTTCCTCCGCTTCTTCTAATAGCGTGGTTTATTGTTCCGGGACCACCGTTGTAAGCGGCTAATACCATTTGCCAATCGCCAAACATTTTATATAAAAATTGTAAATATTCAGCAGCAGCAATTGTTTCTTTGTATGGATCACTACGTTCATCTATGTATGAATTAATTGTAAGTCCATTCATTTTAGCGGTCGGATACATAAACTGCCACAAGCCAGTTGCTCCTGCTTTTGATTTTGCCAAAGGATTTAATGCAGATTCGATAACAGCTAAATGTTTTAATTCAAGTGGTAAATTGTATTTATCCAACACTTCTTCAAACATTGGGTAATACATTTGAGAAACACCAATCATTCTGCTAACTGAACCTCTTTTTCTATCAGCATATAAATTAATGTAGCCACGAACTGTTGGATTATACTCCAAATCAAAAGGAGACACAGCATCTAATTTTGCTAAGCGTGCTTCATAAACAAAATCATCAAAAGTGGGGATAGAGTCGGGCGCATAGTGGTATTTGCTCGACTTAGGCGAAGTGGGTTTTGACCAAGCTTTTTCAAGGAATTTTTCTGTTGCAAAACTATCTAAAGCAACTACAACAGGGTCATCATTGGCAACAAAGGTTTGCGCTTTTAAAGAGCAAACAGAAGTAAGCAAGGCAAAAAACAGGAATATATAATTAGTACGTTTCATCAATTTAGTCTTTATGTAACGGCTGCAATGCATAAACGTTACACTTTATAGCTACAATAATATCAAATGAAAGCCGCATAAAAAAGCCAAAAAACCCTTTTTGCCCTTTATGTTTAAACTTTTTATTGTTCATAATGAATGACTTATTTAAGATTAGGAAAATAAGTTTCAATTTATTTTGAAAGTTAAAGAACTTGTTTTACATTTGTATTAGCAATTAGTATTATGAACTACGAAGAAGCAAAAGAAAAGTTTTTACAAGCCTGGGGAACACTTGGTAGTAGCTGGGGAATCAGCCGCACCATGGCGCAGGTTCATGCGCTTTTGCTTATTAGTCCAGAATCACTTTGCACCGAAGATATCATGAAGGAATTGCAAATCTCGAGGGGCAACGCAAACATGAACTTGCGCGACTTAATTGATTGGGGCTTGATTTTCAGAGAGTTAAAGGCTGGAGAACGAAAAGAATTTTTTAGAGCGGAAAAAGATATCTGGAAAGTGGCCAAACAAATCATTAAAGAGCGCCGTAAACGCGAGATTGAGCCAGTTTTACAAATCATGGAGGACCTTAAAACCATGGAAATAGAGCCTAATAATAAAAAACATTTAGCTTTATTAGAAACCGTAAATCATATTGAAGGTGTAGTGGAAAAAGCTGATTTTGCTTTGGAAAAGGCAATAAAATTGGATGAAAATGCATTAGTTGGTGCTTTATTTAAGTTATTTAAGTAATTTTTTTTTTGATTATATGTTTCATTAATTACTGAAAGTTTAATAACATGAACAATACAATCGCATATCTTCTTTACCTCAGCGCAAGTTTATTTGTGGTGATTTGGGTTGGTAAAATTTTACACCGCAACGGAAAATTATTTTTAGAAAGTAATTGTCCTGATAAACAACTAGCAGATAACACCAATAACATTTTATACATCTGCTATTGTTTAGTTAATGGCGGTTTTGCCTTCTACTCTTTAAACGCGTGTGAAACTTTGAAAAGCATTGATCAAATTTTTGCCTTTGTTGGTGAAGAACTTGGTGCGCTGCTTATCACACTTTCGATTATGCATTATTTAAATATGCTAATTGTTCCAAAAGTGATTTCCTTATTCGCGAATACAACAAATACAATTACTAACCAGTTGGAATCAACATCCAACACAAAAACAACAAAGTCATGAACTACAATTTAATTGCGTACACCGTGTATGCACCAATCGTAATTGCTTTAACTATTTGGGTTGCCAAAATGCTTCACAAAAACACAAGCGCTTTCCTTATCGAAATTTTTAGTGTGAATGAAAAAGTAGCGCTTGCAACAAACAATTTATTGCAAACAGGTTTTTATCTCATCTCACTTGGATTTGCTTTTGTACGAATTAAAATAAGAGGAAAATCTAATTGGAATGGCAACACCTGGGAATATATAGAGATAACTTCTTATAGAGAAACCATTGAAGAATTAGCCGTAAAGCTTGGTGGATTTACATTGTTTATAGGTTTTATCCTTTTCTTAAATTTATTTTTAATGTTAATCTTAAGAAAAAGTAGTAAGAATAAACACATCCCACAACAAATGCATACTTTTATTCAACCACAAAAGTAAATACCATGAGCTCTTTTTTAATTTACGACAACCATTGCCCACTTTGTAAAGTATACACCAAGGCATTTGTAAAAATGGATTTTTTGGAAACCGAAGGTCGTGTTGCATTTTCTGAATTAGAAGATGAAAAAGTAATTGCAATGGTTGATTGGAAAAGAGCTAAAAATGAAATTCCATATATCGACTTACAAGAAAATAAAACCTACTACGGTGTAGATGCCTTATTAAAAGTATTGGGTGGTAAATGGAATTTCTTTAACTGGTATGCAAAACAATCTTTGCTTGTTGCAGGAGCAAAACAACTTTACAAGTTTGTTTCTTATAACAGAAGGGTTATTATTGCTGGAAAACCTGCGCCATGCAAGTTTGATGCTGCCCCTGACTTTAATGCAACTTACCGTATAGCATATATTTTATTTGCTTGGTTGGTTTCATCTTTAATGCTTACACAATATGCATCGGCATTAAACCCATATTTAATTGAAGGCTTTTTTGGAAGAGAGTTTTTAATTGGCGGTGGACAAATAATTTTTCAAATTGTTTTGCTTTTACTTTTTGTTAGGGACAAAGTAAAAATCTTCGATTACTTAGGAAATTTAATGACTGTTTCTATTGCAGGTTCTTTACTTCTATTTCCTTCTTTAATAATTGGTGAGTGGTATTCAAATGCTTTATTCGCTTTACTTTACTTTGGATTTATTGTGATGTGGATGTTTGTTGAGCATTGGAGAAGAGTAAAATTACTTGGTTTACCAATTATTATTTGT
>Ga0075163_10001483_pt1 | contig 31704 bp, 46 predicted proteins | sample JI1023141ADNA_FD_71478 | JGI IMG/M metagenome (GOLD analysis project Ga0075163, IMG submission 71478) | Wastewater effluent complex algal communities from Wisconsin, to seasonally profile nutrient transformation and Carbon sequestration -... | ecosystem: Engineered > WWTP > Effluent > Algae...
TGTTTGCTTATGATGGGGAAAGAAATCATGGTATGTTATATCTTGGATATTTTAATGATGGTGTAGTATGAGTTATAAATTACATAAACTAACTGATGGATTTATTATTACTTCTGATGAGAAATTAATATGAATATAGAACCAATATATGTAAGCTTTAATCAAGCTAAAATACTAAAGGAAAAGGGATTTGATATACCTTGTTTATATGGGGTAATGGGTCGAAAAATGAAATTAACCAGAGAGTCACCATATAAACTTACAAATTGGAATATTCCAACCAGAAAATTTATTTCTATACCTGAGCAACATCAAGTAGTTGAGTGGTTATTTATAAAACATAAAATATACATTCATACTACACCAATAGGTAATGAAAATGATCCTATAGATGAAAATTGTAAATGGTCTGTAAGTATCTATAAAGATAAATTATATAACTTAAAATGGGGTAGTAAAGTTATTCCAAATGTAGACTATTTTAAATCAAGAAAAGAAGCATACTCAGCAGCATTTGATTACATTCTAAATGATTTAATATGAAATTACATATAGTTTTTGATAAAGACGGCGATAAAGTCGGAGACTTAGATTCTATGGAATATGCATTGTCTAAATTCAATCGAATAAAAGACACAGATCAAGAATTACAAGTCCACGTTGCAAACTCTTTAGTTATAGTTGCATTTAGAATTCTCGTAAAAGAAGGACTCATAAAACCATATTCTGAATTATTTCTCTATAACAAGAGCACTGATCCAGATTTAATTAATCCTATCAGAGTTGATAAAAAAGGAGAACAAGAAGATTACCCTCTTGGTATGATGGATGAATATTCAAATTTACTATTAAAATTGTTATGAAACCAATTTATTACAAATATGGTAGTACTTATCTAATTGATGAGGATGGTAACTATGCTAGAATTATTAATAAAATTTAATTAATGATACAATATACAATAGAATTTACAATTCTTATTTTAATATATACTAACTTAATAAGATTTCAAGAATTAAAAGAAAATACAAGTATGTTTACTTGGAAAGAATATTGGCTTACTAAAAGTGGTATTACCTATTCTTTAAATTTTATTATATTTAGTATAATATTTTATATTATGAATTCAAACTTCCCATAGCTCAGGTGAATAGAGCAATTGCCTTCTAAGCAATAGGTCACAGGTTTGAATCCTGTTGGGAAGACTACATCGGTTGGGAAACCCATGAGTTGGTACTGGGGATAATACAGTGGGATTATTTCACGGTAGTTCGAATCTACCTCCAACCGCTAATACTAATTAAAACAAATTATGAGAGCATTAAAAATTAAAAAGAAACCTACTATAACAATAGCTCCTAAAACATCTCCTAAAGCTAAATCTAACAGGTTAGCTGAAGTAATGGAAGACATGACAGAGTATCTTAGTGATAAACATTATGTAGAAAATACTGGTATGTCTTGTGGGATACAGTTAGCATATGAACTAGGTAATATTTATAGTTATATATCTAAAGATAGAATAAAAAAAGCGAAACTATCTAAAAAAGATTCTGGGTTGGTTATAAGATACCTTATGTTGCATAGTTTATTATTTACTGATTTTTATTATACTACTGATGAACAAGAAACAACAACAAATGTAGCATTTACATTAGCTTCATTATCTAATAAATGTGATGCTGGTTTAATTAAAATGTTAGATAGTTTTGTTAAGTTATCTAAAAATAGTAAAAAATCTTCATCAATAAAGAATCCAAATTCAGGTAATATGATTTGGGTTTATATATTTGATACTAAATCTATTGTAGACGAATTTAATAGATTAAATAAACTTATTTATAATGGACGATAATACAACCACATTATTAATAATCTTATTTATATGTGCTACGTACATGTTTAATAAGGTTTTATTACTACTCAGGTTAGCTCTGAAAGTAATAAATGATGAAAAAATTGGGTCAGAGGGAAGACCTATAGATTTCCCTCAAACTGAACATCTACAAGATGATAATTGACACTAAAGTTGGTAAAATACAGGCGGAGCCTGGTCGTTTTCCCACGTTAATCTCTGACGACAAAAGAGAAGATGGTAAATTAATGGGTAATCGCACTAAATGTGTACCCAGAAAACTATTCTCTCATGGTGAGAGATTTAGTAAAACTGAGGAGGAAAAGTTCCTACTCAAGAAATACAAAAAGGAGAGTAAACCATTGAAAAATGTGTTACTCGTTAAAGTCTGACACATTTATAAAAATAGCGGGGGGATGGAGAGTTTGAAGAAAACAGCTTTGGGTATGAGTGCTTATACCGTAGATAGCCCATGTAACGGTATCAAATTATCCCCCGCCGCTATTTATTAAAACCATGACAAGAAACAATAAAATACAGATTACATCAATAATATTTTTAATATCATCATCTTCAATATTCTTTTCACTAAGAGTATTAGAAGTTCATTTGATATTAACTGTGATAGCAACAATCGTTTATATGATATTATTCATTATTATGCTAATATCATATGAATTTGCTGGTATGGTAATCAAGGTATTACCTAATAAGGAGAATTTAGCTAATCTAGATAATCTAGAGGAAGAAAGAATTATTCCTTACCCAAGACTAATAAATTCTCTCAATGAGGAGGAAGAAGTAGATGATTTGAATACTTACATTAATCCAGATACAATATATGGAACAAAGAAGCCACTATCCTAGTAGAGTTGAAGTACCTAAAATCAAGGTAACTATTAGAAAGAAGCTTACAAAGGAAGAATATAAGTTATACTCTTTACGAGGTGAACTTATTAAGAAGAAGCAAAACTTAGAATCATGGATGTGGTTCTACAAACAACTTGAGAGTTTAGATACTTATAAGCCTGAACATCTCAGATATACTAATTCCATAAGAGTGAAAGCTCAATGGGAAGAAGTAAATAATAAACTCGAAGAAATTGAAAAACAAATCAAAAACTAACTAATATCAATTATGAGCAAAACATTGTATTTTGTAAAAGAACAAGCAATCTTAAAGGTTGCACGTCGTACGTTAAACGAGCAATTCCAAATTGGAAAAAGCCCTGAAGATCCAACTAAAATCCTAGTAGCTAAACTGGGTGATATGAATTCGGATGAGCTGCGTAAAGCTCTAAATAAAGTTCGTGGTTATAAAAATAATGAAAATGGTACTCCTAATAAGGGTAAAACTTATTGGGAAAAACGTATTATCTTTGCCCTGAAAATCAGAACAGAAATGGAAGAGATTATTAAAAATAATCCTGAAGTTCAAAAAGCAAATACACTCCTTGATACTGTAGAGCAGAGTATTAGCTCAGAAATCGCAGCATCAATTAAGGAGGAGATTGCTGAAGATGTAGAATAGTTCTGTTTTATTCATTTATAAATACACTTGTGCGGCCATCCATAGCTTAATAAGGCACTCATTACAGGTAGGTTAAGCCTGTTACTTCAAATATTAAATACGCAGATTAGGTTGGTAGTCGGGTCCCCAATGAGGGTATGAGTGAAAATCTCACCCGACTATTTTTAATCTAAATGCTCAGGTGGTGAAACTGGCAAACACGCAGGACTTAAAATCCTGTGGAGTAATCCTTGAGAGTTCGATCCTCTCCCTGAGTACTATTAAATTCATAAAAATATGGCAAAAAAATCTGAATATAGAATATTAGCTGAAAAGATAGCTAAGAATATTAATCGAAGATGGGGTTGTTGTATGGAATTACCATATCCTCATAAATATCATTTTGCTGAAATATTTCGTCCTAAAGAAAAAGAAAGAAGAAAATATAATTGTAGTGTAATTTTTTGGATGTCTGAATATGCAAAATCAAATGAGCAAGATAATGAATTTCGTATTCTCGCACTACTATTCATGGATGAATTCACTAAAACAGATAAAGTATGAAAACACTAAACTTAGCATATCCTGAGAAATCAGATATTAAATACAGGGTAGATAAATTCCCTGATGGACAACAACAAGTTGTTATATTAGATCCAGTGCCTGATAGGACAGGGGAGAAAACTGAACATTATATACGAGGTACAAATAGACGTTATTTGATTATTCCTCAAATTGTACCAGTACAGATCAAAACTCGTTTAAATACCTTTACAGATCTTGAACTTATTATCTGTGCTACTAAATCACTTAAAAACTTAGGTGTTAAAGAAATTCACCTTTATACACCATATTTTATGGGTGCTAGATCAGATAGGCAGTTTGAAAGTGGTAGTAATAATTATCTTAAAGATGTTATTTGTCCTATTATTAATAGTCTTGAATTTGATTCTGTAACTGTATTAGATCCTCATAGTGATGTATTAGAGGCTTGTTTGAATAATTTTAGAAAAGAATCTAATATAAATTTAGTTTATTTTACTATGAATCAGTTAAGACCTTTAGGTATAGCTGATGATTATATTTTAGTATCACCAGATGCAGGTGCTAGTAAGAAAATCTATAAAATAGCTGAACAAATTGGTTATAAAGGAGATATTATTACTTGTAGTAAAGATAGAGATAATGATGGTAAATTAACTAAAACTATTGTGCCTGTTAAAGATACTGGTCCTTTATGTAAAAAAGACTATATTATTATAGATGATATTTGTGATGGAGGAGCTACTTTTATTAATATTGCTAAAGAACTTAAAAAGCTTTACAATTGTAATAAAATATATCTCATAGTAACTCATGGTATCTTTAGTAAAGGATTTGAAGAATTATCTAAATACTTTGATGGTATTTATTGTACTAATAGTTACAAAGATATCCAACCATTAGATTTACACAACTTCAGACCTTTTTTGAAACAATTAAATGTATTCTAATGGGATTAAATTTATTTCGTTCAAGTTCTGATCTTAAAAGAAGTAGGTCTCTTATACATTTCTCAAGGAGTACTATGCCTGTTCTAGGCCCTACTAAAGCACCAACTATTAAAATAGCAGGAAATCCTGATCCTAATAACTATAAAATTCTCCAAACAAAACAAATTGGTAGATATATAGTTGTTATGCTTAAATATCCTGATTGTAAAAATTATGAAGGTAAAAAAGTAATGGTATTTAAAAGTACTCTTGAGAAACTTAAGAGGCAAAAACTTATAGATCCTCATTTTGAACCTGATACTAATAAATACATTCACCCAATAGCAAGGTTTAAACCTACTAAACTAGGGTGGGAACAGGCTTGCCTTTTTGTTAAAACAGTTCTAATATCTAACTATAAACTAAAATGAAAAAGGTAAGAGTAGTAAAACTAGTAGATAGTAAATTTGGTGGTAATCATCCTAATGGTGTTAATGAGGGATATGAGAGGATAGGATATGAAGTAAATCCGCCTAAAATAGGTGATAGATATCGATTAATATCTAAGTATGGTGGAGGTTATTTCCTTACCTCTACTGTAATATCATTACCAGATGAAAATGGTATATTCAAAACAAATAACAGTACTTATAAACTAGAATATTTAAAATGATAACTGCATTAAAATTACTTAAAAACCTTGGTAAAACACCAGCAAAATTTAACGTGTTAATAGCTGAAGAACCTCCAGCACCAAGACCTGCATCAACACAGAGATACTCTAGTGATATAGAGATGATCCATCATGAATTTGAGGTAGCTTCTGATAAACTATTAGAAGAGGCTAATATCGTACTAGAAGAAGCTAAAAAAGCTGATGTAAATAAAGTATCTAGATTAAAACTATTAGGTTTTAATAAATCTCAACAAGTTATTAGTACCGAACCCTTACTTAAAAAAGCTAAATTAAGTGAAGAACAAATCAAACTTGTTTCATACTATAAGGAAAATTACCCATTTAATAAGTTTATTACTGAGGAACAAGTAAAAGAAATATGTCATAAATATAATCTTGTTTGTGGTGATGTAGATAGATTTAAAGGATTTGTACCTGATAAAAATCTTAGAGAGATTGAGAAATTTAAGCTAAAAACAAAAGATACTATTAGTTATATAGTAAAGGGACCTAAAGGAACTTTTTATATTGATGTGAGTGATCTTAGGGATGGGATTGTAAGCTATCTTGATACGGCTAGAGTAACTTATGTTGAATTTATAAGTCCTAAAATGATTAATGTAAAAGGAGGGAATGACAAGTATGGTAAATTTGCGGAAGTTTTTAAAGAATCTCCTAAATTACAAATATGTGCTCCTATAAAGGATATGGATACATCTGGATTAGAAATTATTGATGGTTATAAACTAATTAAGAAATATATTCCAGATCCCGTTGTATTACAACCTGTTAGGGGTGGTTATTTAATCCTTACAGCCTGGGGTGATGAGGCTTCAGATCCTATTGTAGTTAATGAGATTAATAATTAAACAATTAAAACTATGTTTTCAATTAACTCACTATATTTAACAGATGGTTATAAAGTAGGTCACAAAGCTATGTTAGCTCCTGGAACTACTAGATTATATGGTACTTGGATTCCAAGAAGTACCAAACATGCACCTAAAGGTATTACTAAAATAGTATCATTTGGTCATCAATTAGCTTGGAAATATATTCATGATGCATTTAAAGAGCATTTCTTTATGAGGGATGAGCTTAAGAGATTATCAGCATTAAATACAGTAGAACTTCTTGTTAATTATGATGAATCTTATAAGCATCATTATAACTTATTAAAATCTAGAGCAATGCAATTCTCTACAGATATGTGTCATTACTTAGGTATGGATTATGAAGGTAGTCATTTCGCTGAATTATGGGATTTAGGTTACTTACCTTTAAAAGTAAAAGCATTACCTGAAGGTATTGAAACTGACCCTAATATTCCTCATATGACCTTCATTAATACAGTTGATGGGTTTGCTTGGTTAACTCTTTACATGGAAACTATGGTATCTAATTTAGCATGGAAAGCTTCTACAGCAGCTACTATTGCTAAGTTATATCGCAGACAAGCTGAAGAGTGGGTAACTAAGACTGATCCTAAAAACTTATGGTTAGTAGATTATATGTGTCATGATTTCTCTGCTAGAGGATTGAGTGGTCCATATGATATGATAAGTGTAGGATTAGGTCATGCTACATCATTCAGAGGTAGCGATACTTTAGCAGCTATACCTGCTGCTAGATATTACTATAATGAACCTAATGATGAGGTTATTATTAATTCTGTAAATGCATCAGAACACTCTGTAAGTACTACTAAGATATTTACTGTTGGTGAGAATCAAATGATTGCTGATTGGATTAAACTATTCCCTAAAGGTATATTATCAATTGTATCTGATACATTTGATTTATGGAAACTTATTACTGAATATTTACCAGCTAATAAGGAAGCTATTATGGCTAGAGATGGTAAATTAGTAATTAGACCTGATAGTGGTAATCCTGTTGATATTATTTGTGGTTTAAATAAAATTGAAGATATTACAACTTTATTAGATTTACCTTCAGATGAATATGTTTATAAAAACACAAGATTTTATTTTAATCAAAAAGAATGGTTAGATGTATTATCTTATTATGATAAAGAGATTCATTTAGAAGAAGCTTTACACACTTATTTAAAAAATGACAATTTAGGAGGTTTTAAAAAATGGAATGGTAATAAAGTAATTTATTTTTTAGAATACAATGAAAGTGTTTCTAAAGGTGTAATCGAACTTCTTTGGGATATTTTTGGTGGTACTATTAATGAACAAGGTTATAAAGTATTAGATCCTCATATTGGAGCAATCTATGGTGATAGTATTACACCTGATAGACAACGACAAATATATGAGAGATTAGCTGCTAAAGGCTTTGCTTCTACTAACATTGTATTAGGTGTAGGATCATTTACTTATCAATACATTACTAGAGATACCTTAGGATTTGCTGCTAAAGGTGCTTGGTTTGAAGTTGAAGAGTACGAAGATTCTATGAATAATAATACTGAACAAGATTGTTATAAAAAATCATATAACATCTACAAAGACCCAGTAACTGATGATGGTACTAAGAAATCTTTGAAAGGATTATTATGTGTTATAGGTAATGATACTGGATTTAATGATATTATGGTAGTACAAGAATGTACACCAGAACAAGAAGATCGAGGACTACTTCAAGTAATTTATGAGAATGGTAAATTCTATAACCAAACTACCTTTAAGGAAGTTAGGGATAGATTATCAAAAATTTAATATCATGAAAAAATACATTGAAAGGCTATTTAATGAGTGGAAGGAACATGGTAATATTATTATAGGACTAGACTTTGATGATACTATCTTCCCTTATAGAGAAGATATAACAGATCATGAAGAAGTTATAGCTACTGTAAAATTAGCTGTTAGTACTGGAGCTCGTGTTATTATCTATACAGGATCTGTTCCTGATAGATATGACTTTATTAAATCTTATTGTGATAAAATTGGTATAAAAATAACTGCTATCAATGAGAATATTATTATACCATTTGGTGATAATAGGAAAATCTATTGTAATGTTTATATAGATGATAGAGCTGGATTAACAGAGGCTTTAAATATCTTAAGACAAGCTACTTATCTATACAGAGCACATAAAATAACTGAATCAATCACTAACGAACAAGCTGAGTAATGAAAATTATTGTAGTTTGGCCCTAATCAACATGGCTACCATTCAAAAAGAACCTGAAAATAATTGGTTCACATTACTAATTATTATATTTTTAATGTGGTTATTAATAGCTCTTACTAAATCTTCTAAGGCACAACCCTGCTTAGGTTGCGATCATAAAGATTTAGTGACTATAACCCAACCTGAAATATTAGAAAAAGAAATTATTTCAGGTATTACTTACTTTTACATTGATACATTAGGCACAGTAAGATTGTGGGAAATGTATTACAACAATGTAAAAAACTATTCCTTATGGTGTAAGGATAAAGAGATATACAATATCTTTCTAAGCAAAATAAAAAATAGGTACGATCTTGTATCTAAAGTATCAGACAAAGATTATGAAATCTATGTCTTCCCAGACTATCAAATCTACTGTAAAAAGGTAGAGGATTTCTGGATATTCTTATTCATCCCAATTTAACTAATTAAAAACAAACAAAATGAAACGATTCACAAAATTGCTTCTAATGTCATTAGTAATGCTTACAGCAACACTAACTCAATCATGTACACCATCTCCAGCGTCTCAAGACGATCATTACTTGGTGTATGATACTAAGAATGAGGATACACTCTTATGTGGTGTATACACTGTACCAAATGAGAGTATGGGAACATCATCAATGTATATCATTATTATGAATCAGCAGTTGATGCGTAATTTGTACAATAGTGGTGGAAGTTCTGCAGTTATTAAGTATAGTCAAAATCATTCTGATGTAACTTATACAAAAATATACGATAGACCAAATAATGTAGCTTATAATGGTGAAATAAACGGACAGTATAGATTACTTAAATCTGTAACAGTCTCAAATAGTTATCAACCAAAATCCAATGCTGTTACTAGTAGGACTACTGTTAGACCAACAACAACTCCTATTAGGACTAGCCGATCACACATACCACATAGCTATCATCATTGATAGTAAAAGGAATCAAGTTCTAGGGGGATAGAAATATCCCCTTAAGGGCCTTTAGCTCAGTTGGTCAGAGCAAATGACTCATAATCATTAGGTCCTTGGTTCAATCCCAAGAAGGCCCACAATGGAGTGCTAACCTCAAGTGCTGGGTAGTGAAAGCTATCAGATGAGCCCATCAAAGTTAGTGAGGAGTAGGTTGGTTAAGGATTGTAAGCTAAAGCTGTACAGGATGTTGCAGGAGAGACTTAAGAAACCGTAAGGTATTATTCTCAAAGGACTCAATGTATACTTAACCAACTTTACTCTAAATAATATTTAAAACAATTATAAAATGAATATACTTGCTCCACTAATTTTACTAAAATTACTTACCCTTTTAATCGTGGGATTATGTTTTCTCATTAATTATATTTTCCCAACCCATATATCGGGTACAGAAAAACCATTACCTAAACGTAATAAAAAGCAATTCATACAACCTCCTCCAGCAAAAAAATAAAAATTAATACATGGTAAAAATAGATTTACAACAAGAAGAAATAATAGAAGATTTATTACAAAGACAATCACCAGAGTATAATAATCTTAAAGCTGCTGAAGAGTTTCAAGAGCTATCATTAGCTTTAATGCAGAAACACTTAAAGCCTAATAAGGTTAAAGATCAAGAAATTATTGATGAGATTGGTGATGCTATTATTAGATTAAATATACTATGTAAAAAGTATGATAGTACTTTAATAAATCATAGGGTTTATGAAAAGTTATCTAAATTTGCAGAGTGGTCTAAAACAAAAAGATTTGAACAAATATGAGTAAAGAAGACTTATCAAAAGACTTACCAAAAATTAATATAACTTGTAGTAGAAATCCTCTATATGAGGGTAGAAGTACAGGATTAGCTTATGCTCTACTAAAGAAAATTGATGATAATACGTTTGAAACTATTAGTCCATTTTCTTGCTGTAAAGATTATCTAAATGATGTTATTTACACTGAGAATACAGGTGTAACTATGAGTGCCTGTGGTCTTGAAACATTACCTAAAACTGGTATCTTAGAGGAAGATTATATTTATATGGGATTAACCTGCTTGTATATGAAGGATAGTCCTTATAGTGAATATAACTTAATTTACAACAATAAACTCAGACGTAATCGTACTCAAGACTTAAAGTTTTTAAGGGAAAACTTACAAACTGTAATAAAACCTTTAAATGAGATTGAACGTTTAGGTGACTTAGAATTAAGTACAATTTACTCAGCTAAATGTTCTGATGATAAATCAGAATACTATATAGTTAAACTATCTAGTTATTGGGGTAAAAGTGGTGTATTAATTTCATTAGCTTCTGGGTTATTAAGACTTGGTATGCAGTACAATGATAATACTAATATAAAAGATTTTTGTACTGAGGAGTCTAAAAATCATAATACTGATATGGGTTTGATGGTAAAAATATTAAAACTAATCAAATTTATAGAATTAAGTATTGTACCTGTACAACCATTCATTTATATGGAACATCAAGATTACGAACAATATAAAAGTAATCCATCCCAATATCATTCATTAGGATTTCAAAGCGTATTTTAAATTATGGCTATAATCGGAAAAAAAGGAATAATAGGTGGTGTTAAAAAAGTATTAACTACTAAACTCACTCAAGTTAAATTACTAACTCCTGCACCTGCTCCAGCACCTAAACCTGTAGTAAAAAAAGTAGAATTACCAGTAGATAATTTTAGAGAATTAACTAAAGAACAGGAAATTGAAACTACTAGAAATTGGTATGGTAATCATACTATAACTCTATCTAATAATATTAAAGTATCTATTGTAGGATGTGCTACAGGCTGTGGTTTAATGCAGTTATATAATATCACACCATTACTTAACGCAATACATAAGTGTGGTACAGAGGATGATAGAAAAGTTATAGTAAAAGACTTTTTAGATAACCTATCTAAATATTTAAAGTTAAAAGGTATGTTATGTTCCGCATTTATGTTTACTTTAGGTGATACTTATGATGTTTATAGAAAAATAGCTCAAGAATATCTTAGAACACCAATTCTAAAAACTTATAATAATAAACAACATGGTGAAAGTTATAACCAAACAATATTCATATTAGATTTAGATGAGCACGATACAACCAAAAACTAAACTAAAAATAAACATACCTAACAAAATAATACATAACTTATATGAGTATGTATTTCATTTTAATGAGTATGAAGATCAAATGTATGCTATACATAGAGACTACTATGTAAAGTATTTTGAAAATAAAAACAAAATACCTAAAGGTAAATTAATTAAAGTTGAAAGTTATGTATGATAAAGCATTAAAAGCTGAATTTATTTTAAATAAGGATAGCGAGAGGGGTACTTTAAATAGTGAGTTTTATAAGTTAGCTATAAATCTAACTAAAGTGATGTTAAACTTTCATTATGTCGTAAAATACAATTTAATCAATAAAAATAATCTTTACGATATAAATTATTTATCAGTAGATAAAAAGGCTACTCTAACAGGGATAACTTTACTAAACCACTTATACAATTTATACTTTGTAGATAGTGATAGGTCTGCCTCTAATTATCATAAAGCTTATAGAGATTTAACAACTTCACTATTAAGTAATTTAGAGACTTTTACTAAATTTAACTACTCCCCAATATCTTGTGGTGAGAATAGTCTTGGTACATTTGAGTATATAAGTCTTAACGTTATGTCTAATGATATTTTAACTTCAATGTTATTTGATTTAAATCCAAAATTTAATAGGATAAGATTGAATAATAGGGAAAGTGAAATTAATAATGGTCCTTTATTTAAAGAACTTACAGTAATTTCTTTCCTATTATCTAGAGGTATAGTAAATAAAATGGGGAGTGCTGCTAATATTATTGATTTAACTATAGTTCTTAATAATGATAGCTATAATTTTATCAAAGATTCTTACATATTAAACAAGTTAACTTTCCTAACTGTTGATTATACTAATTCTAATACTGGTAGAAATTTGCGTAAGTATTTCTTTAATACTCACGATATTATAAATAAGCTACAACAAAGTAAAAATAAAGACTTATTAGATACAATATTAAATAGTTTTAATAACTTTTCTACAAGTCAGTATAAGAAAACAAAAATAGAAGATATTATTATTGAAAAAGTTAATAACATTGTAATCGATGAAGTTGCTTTAAAAGAACAATATCCTTATAGTCAAGTTGAAAATACTATTAGTGATCTTCAAGTAGCAAAACAGAATATAAATAAATTACCTGAATCAAAACCTACTCAAGCATTATTTAACAAAATTAAATCAAAAGCTCATGAATATCTTGCTCAATAACGGAAATACATCTGTAAGAATTAACTTTAAACACCTAAATGGTGAATTTAATAAGAAAACTAACCAATTCGAACCTCTTAAAATTCGTACTACAGTTGTTACAACTCATGTCGTAGATAAAATTACTGGTAAGGAAACTCATTATAGTGCTACATCAGGTAGACTATTCCATAAAGATACTTTCAACAAGAGGTTAGGAAGATATAGAGCTTTCAAAAAGCTTATGTTTGACTTAAATGTGAAGAAGGTATTCACTAAAGAAGAACGTAGATTCTTATGGAAACAATTCTTTGCTACGTCCCCAAGCTGGGAAAATATCTTTAATAAAATAGGAGCTACTAACCATAGTAATACTCCTAAAATGGTAATAGCGCTGTAATAATATTTACAGTATTTTTTATAAAAATCCTTTTCAATGATCTACTTTTTATCAAAACAAACTAAAATTCCAGATTCTAATACTACACCATTAATAGAAGAATGTACTCTAGAAGATATTCTTGAATATTTTAAAGATTACAAAGATTATATTGGTGTAGATACTGAAACTGAAGGTAAGGACTATCATTATAAAAAGATACTAACCTTACAATTAGGAGATGCTGAAAATCAATTTGTAATTGATTGTAGGCATTATAATATCCTATTATTTAAAGATATACTTGAGAAGAATAAGCTTATCTTACATAATAGTAAATTTGATTATAAATTCTTTAAAGCTGCTGGTATCAATATAGAAAATATATACGATACTATGCTAGCTGAATGTGTAATATATTGTGGTTATCCTAAGTGGGGATATGGTCTTAGTGCATTAACTACTCGTTACTGTAATGTAACATTAGATAAGACGATAAGAGGAGAATTCTTTCTTACTAAGAGTAATCCTTTTACGTTAAATCAAATATTATATGCCGCACGAGATGTAACATATCTCCACGAGATAAAAGCAAAACAAGAGGATCTCATTAATAAGTATTCTTTAAACTATGTAGTAGCTTTAGAGAATAGTGTAGTTAAAGCTCTAGCTGATATAGAGTACAATGGTATGTACTTAGATAGTAAAGATTGGTTAGAAATAGCTGAGGAAAATGAGGGTAAACTCATACATATCGAAATAGAGCTAGATGATATACTACTTAATGATCCTAATCTTAAGAACAAAATAGTTCGTAATGAACAGCTTGATTTATTTGAGACTAATCTTAGAAAGACTAAAATAAATTATGGCTCTCCACTTCAAATAACTAAAGTACTTAACCTATTAAACTTAACCTTTGAAGATACTAGTGATAGGAGCTTATCGAAGCTTCAAAAGAGTCACTTATTTATCCCTAAGCTACAAGAATACCGTGAGGTTAAGACTGCTGTGGAGAGATATGGTAGGCTCTTTCTTAATAATATTAATAAGTACACTAATCGTGTACATACAGATTTTTGGCAGGTACTTAATACAGGACGTATTTCATCTGGGAATGATGAAATGAATGCTCCTAATCTACAGAATATACCAGCATCTAATAAGTATAGGAATTGCTTTAAAGCTAGACCTGGATTTATGTGGGTATCAGTAGATTATTCCTCTCAAGAATTAAGATTAATGGCTGATGGTAGTAATGAAGATGCTTTTATTGATTGTATCAATAGGGGTGAAGATTTACACTGTTATGCTGGATCAATAATGTTTAAAAGGCCCATAACCAAGGCTGATAAAGATCTTAGAAATAAAGCTAAGACTATTAACTTTGGTAAACCGTATGGTATGGGACCATTTAAACTAGCAGATACATTAAGTATATCAATTCAGGAAGCTGAGGATCTATTTAGAGTATATGCTGAATCATTCCCTAAACTTAATAAATGGCTTGATTCACAAGCTAATTTTGCTTTAACTAATGGTTATTCACTAACATTTGCCCCAGCATTGCGTAGAAGATGGTACCCTGAAATTAAAACTTACCTAGAATTAAAGTCTAAACAAACTCTTGATAAAGAAGAGTGGAAAGAGATGGGTAAAATAAAGGGTCAGATACTACGTAATGGTATGAATATGCCTATACAGGGTAGTGGTGCAGATATATGTAAAGAAGCTTTAGTAGAAGTTAGAAACCTAGTAAAGGAATATAATAACAAGTATAATGAAGAGGTAGCATATTTAATATGTACTGTTCATGATGCAGTTGATGTTGAGGTTAGAGAAGATCTAGCTGAAATATTCTGTAAAGAAATGTCTACTTTAATGATTGAGGTAGGAAATAAATATGTTAAAAACGTAAAAATGGATGTAGATCCTACGATCACCAGAAATTGGACCAAATAACTTAAACACTTATGAGTATAGAATTAGATTCATACATAAATAGAATAGAACCAACTCAAGAAGAATTAAAAGCTTTAGAGAAAAAATATCCTAATATACCTATTAAATATATTAAGGTATATAAATTTGGAGAAGCTTATTATATAGAATGTACAGGATTTGTACACTCTATGGCGGGAGATATAAATCTTTTAATAGAATCTAATTCTATATTAGAAGACGCTACAGCAGCTAGACTCCCTATACTATTACGTGATGATGCTTTATTCTCAATATCAGATAAAGAATCACCATATATAACGAGTCAATTTCATTTACTAAATCGTATAAAAGGATTAATACCTAAAGAAGTTGAAACAAAAAACATTATATATGGTATGTTTCAACCAATAACTGTTAAATTTTCAATAGAAAATTCAGAAGCTTATAATAGAGGCTTTTATAATAAGTGGATGGATTATCATAGGATAGGTGATAAAGATTATTTAAATGTATTGCTAGATTATATTAAAAATATATCTAGTAGTAAAGAGATTCTATCATCTGGATACCATGAATATTGTTTGAAAGGAAACTATATGGATAACCTTACTACAAATTTCTATATTGGGTTAGATGACTTAGAGGAGAGGGTAAAGAATATATTTGATACTATTTATTATGTAAAAAGACAATTTCTTGATAAAATATCACCTACAAATACTTTAAGAGAAGTATTTACTACACATAATACTATGATAGATAGTTTAAGAAATATTGCTTATAGAAACTTCGATGCTTGTCCTTTAGAAAGTACAATTTTAGATACCTTAAAAATGGTTATACTAGAAGAACAAAAAATATTAAGCGCTAATAATGAGAAAAATACAAAATCCAAAACTAGTAAGCAAGTTATCTCGCCACTTGCGTCCAGATACGATGGAACGCAATTTACACCACCTCCAAATTGGGCAACAATCTGGAAAACTAAAATTTAAAAATAAATTAAGGTCTAAGTCTAGAATTGAAGAATTAGATGCTTACTTCTTATACAAAAACATATTCATTTAACTATGAGTGAGGGACCAAAACCAGTAAAAGAATGCACTAATTGCTTTAATACTAGAGAAATTTGGAATGGAAAAGAAATGATACCATGCCCAGATTGTACTGACTCTTCTTTTAAGAGTCAAGATTATCAAACTATAAAAAAGAAAATATTAGATGAAAACTTAAAAGATGAAGGTAACATTGAACTTGAAAAAATTGATTGAGCTGAAAATTAATGCCACTCAATACCTTTTACTATTAGCTATTGCACATGATAAATTAGATAATACGTTAAAATATGTTCTATTTAATGATCTGGATCTATATACATTACAATCTCTAAAAGTATTAGAGATAAAGGATATTACAAAATTAACGTTTTCTATTAGACCTGAAAATATAGCGGAAGCTAAGAAATTACTATCTATAGATAACATAGTTTGGGTTCGTGAGTGGTTAGACTTATGGCCTGAGGGTGTTAAATCTATGGGATATTATGTAAAAAGTAATGTGGAAAGTGTTGAAACCAAAATGGAGGCTTTCCTCCATAAGTATGATTATAACAAAAATGTAATTATGACTGCCACCAGTAAGTACATCGAAGAGATGAGACATAAAGGGTGGAAAGGTATGCAGCTAGCACAGTACTTTATCGAAAAAAATAAAAGTAGTACCCTTGAAACTTATTGTAGAGAAGTTACTCGTGTTGAAGATCACGAGTCTAGAATTATAGATGACTTCAATGGTATATCTGCTTAATTAACTTAATAACCAAAACGAATGCTTTTTGATGACGCATGGCATAAACTTCAAAGTAATAGAAACAATGAAATTAATGCCATACCATTCGGTTTTAAAAAATTTGAACAGTACTTACCTGGAATTCTAAAAAAGCATTATTATATCTTAACAGCTAACGCTGGAGTAGGTAAGAGTCAGATAACTGACTTTATGTTCTTATATCAACCATTCAATTACTGGTTACAACATAAAGATAAATTTGATATAGAGATACACTATTTCTCCTTAGAAATGGATCGTGAAAGCAAGATTATTGCTGGTATGGCTAAACGCCTATACGAAGAACATAGATTAAGAGTATCACCCACACAATTATTATCTTTTAACCGTAACAAATTACCAGCTCATATCTTTGATGCCGTATATAAAACTAGAGAATATTTTGAATTACTGTCATCGAAAGTAAAATTTTATGACGATCAAATGACTCCAACTCATATAAATGACATCGTACAAAAATACGCCAAAGAAAATGGTAAAGAGGTAACTAGAACGGTAGATGGGCATGTCTACTTTGATAAATACATTCCTAATAATCCTAATAAATTTGTTATTTTTATTACTGACCACCTTGCTGAATTAGACCTTGAGAGAGGTTTAGATCTAAAAGGAACAATTGAACGTCACAGTGACAATAATAGAAAGAACAGAAATAAATATGGGTTTACTTTCATAGATGTACAGCAGCAAATGGCTGCTAAAGAAGATCAAGAGTTTTACCAAGGGCTTAGTATAATAACCAAACTGGAACCAAGTTTACATGGTCTGGGAGAGAGTAAATTAACTCAACGAAAAGCAAACATAGTATTAGGACTATTTGCGCCTAACAGGTTTGAAATCCCAGAATATAGGGGATATAATATTAAAGCTTTACAAGATAACTTCAGATCTTTATCTATATTAAAGAATAGGAATGGTGTCTCAAATGTTCACACTGGACTTTACTTCGATGGTGCTACAAATTACTTTGAAGAATTACCACGAGGTACAGAAATGACAACAGCTTTTTATGAAGAACTTAGGAAAAGAACCAAAGATTGAAAAACAAATTAAACAAGAACTAAAACAGATAGAGAAGTTATTAATTAGAAAGAACCGTTCGTATGGAGATTCTATTAATAACCCTATACTTGTATTTGGTATCCAACAAAACAAAGATAACTTAAATGTACAACAATTCGCTATTTGTTGTAGATTAGATGATAAGTTAGCTAGGTTAAAAAACGGAGGTATTACTAAAGACACTATGGACACCATAGATGATATTATAGGATATCTCATAAGACTAAAAATAGCGTTATGATAAAAATTATAGATCCAGCACTAGAACCATTCTTCTTAGAAGTAGACAAATCAGGTATAATGATTAAGGAGAATGTAGAAGACAAACATGGTAAACTTACTAAGGTAATTAATCATGTTCGTGTACATGAAATTTCACATGCTCTTGGCTTTATTTCAGATCAGATATTCTTCAGAGAGAATATGGGTCAGGAAATGGGTATTAAAGAGTTTGTGGAAGGTAAACAAAATCAATTTAACTCTTTAATTTCAGCTTTTGAGCCTAGACAAATTACAGCTACCACTGAAACCGAGGAAACCATTGAGGCAGAACCCCAAGAGGTTGCTGATTTACAGCAAACCGAAAACGGGTAAAACCACATTAGTTTCTAAACTAGAAAACTGTTTTATATTAGACTTAGAGAGAGGTTCTGAATTCTTAGAATGCATCTCTCTACCAGCAGATAATATTGAAGATATTAAAACTATAGGGAAGGCTATAAAAGAAGCTGATTACCCTTATAGTTACTTTATAATAGATACCGTTACTAAATTAGAAGAGATGTGCTTACCACTAGCACTTGACCTTTATAAACAAACCCCTATGGGTAGAGCATTTTCGGGGGATAATGTTCTGTCCTTACCAAATGGGGCTGGTTATTATTGGTTAAGAGAAGCTTTTAGTAAAGTACTAAATTACTTAGAAACCTTAGCTCCTACAATTATTATGTTAGGTCACGTACTTGATAAAGTTGTAGAGGTTAAAGGTAAAGAAGTAAATGCTTCTGATATAGATTTAACTGGTAAATTAAAACGAATTGCCTGTCAGGATGCTGATGCTATAGGCTTTTTGTACAGGGATGGTAATAATACCTACCTTAACTTCAACTCATCAGATACTGTTACTTGTGGAGCAAGACCAGACCATTTAAAGGGACAAAACATCCTTTTAGGTGAAGGTGATGCCCAAGGTAACTTAATTTCAACCCATTGGAATAAAATATTTATAAACTAAAGAAATGCGAAAAACAAACAACACACCTAGAAAAACTACTTCAACTTCATCAAAGACCACAACAACTTCAATGGTTTCGGATTACCTACGTACTAATCGTAACGCTTCAGATTCTGAAGTTTACATGCATGTATTAAAGCAAAACAAGATTCCTGTAACTAAGATTACTATCAGCAAATTCTTCTCTGACTACAAGAGCTACCCTAGCCTTCGATCAGTGATTGAAATTTCTAGACAGGTACGAATGTCTATGCGTCCACGTACTACTAAAGGTACGATACTGCCTACCCGTAAAAAAGTATCCTAAGTAAATCAACAAAAATAACTTTAACAAAAACATTTTTTCAACATGAGTTTATTTAACGAATCAATTTTGGACAACTCCCCTAGTGGAGATTCATTGTATCTCTCTAAAGGTATTAATTCTGATGTTATGATTGGAGCAATCGAAGGTGTAATTCCTGAGACTGGTGCCCCTTATATCTCTGTAGCCTTATTTAAGAAAGGATCTAACCCTGAAACAGATAGTAGAGTCTTCAAATTCTACATGTCTGAGAAAGCTCAAGGCAAATCACTTGAAAAGCTAATCCACTTAGCTAAAGAAGTGATTAGTAAAGAAGATATTAGAAATATTAATAACAATTCTAAGACATTAGAAGAGTTTGCCTCACATCTTTCAGCAGCTTTGAAAGGAGCTACTATTAAATGGTTTAAGCTTTGCGCTGAACAGTATATTAATGCTGAAGGTAAAATAAGAGATAGATTAACTATCGGTTTACCACGATTTGCTTCACAGAAAGAGACATGCCCATTGAAATGGGATGAAACCAAGTCTCATGACTATAAGCGTCTTGACACTAGTGCTACAGTAGGTAGTACAGCTAAAGAGAAATCAGATGGTTTACCATTCTAAAACATTTAATGTTGGTGGGGAGTGTAATGCTCCCCACTGCATTACTCACTATGACAGCACTATTTGATCTAAACAATCTACTAGCACCATTAACTCCTGAAGAAATCTTAAAAAGGGTAACTCACGAGGAATTATGGTTCAGGTATTATGGTAAATTTGAATTAAATAAGAAGATAAGGATTCCTCATTTTCTTAGGGAAAGTAATAAGGAAGATAATAATCCCTCAGGATCATTTTTACTAAGTGCTACTCTTGAGATATTATTATACGATCATGCTTACCATCAAACATATAATATATTTTCTTTCCTAAGAAAACAATATCCTAGTAAGTCATTTAATGATATATTAATTATGATTAATGAGGATTTTAACTTAGGAATAGGTACATCAAAAATTATAAAAAAACCAATGCTTCAACAAGCAACATATTTAGAAAGACAAAAAAATGATGATACTGTAAGTAGTTATTCTACAGCTGTAGATATAGACATATCTACTACTATGATGGATAAGTTTACTCCACAAGCATTAGCATATTGGAAAAGTCATGGTATATCAGAAGATACCTTAATATTTTCAGATGTTGTACAAATAACAGGATATACTATAAAAAGATATGATACAGAAACTAGAGAAATGAAGGAGATGAAATATACAGCAAAGAATAATGAGTTATTATTTGCTTATATATTCTTTGATCCTAGTACTAGATATAAAGAACTTGCTTCTATTAAAATCTATGCTCCCCATTCTAGTAATAAATGGATTACTAATACTACTAAATTTGTAATAAATTTTAGTAAACAAATCTCTACAGTAATAGATTATTTCAATTTTTTATTTTATAATTCCGATTGGGATAGTTTACAAGACCTACCAGAAGGGATATTCCTTACAGATTTCAAATATAGCCCACTATTCGATAGACTGCCTATCTTTGTAGAAATAAATAAAACTTATGAAACTACAGATATAGTTCAAGAAGAATATTATGGTATATTTAAAAATATAATTAAGTCATCATCATTAAAAGATAATATGGCTTGGTTAGAATTAGGTTATTTAAGTTTCTCACAACAAGCAGAATATGGTAAACTATTCAATAGGGTTGTTAGTAAAGATATCTTAAAACCATTTGAAAAGGTAATCATAAATTATGATAATGATACTGCAGGATATAATAATGCTTTAGAACTACAAAGAAACTCAGGGCATTTTATAAAGGATCTAACTAGATCGTCAGTTTTAAATTTATTATTTGTTGGAGACTCCAATAATAAAGATATAAGCGATTACACAAAAACCTATGGGTTTAAAGAAACTTTTAAAAGATATGGTAGAGAAAATTTTGCCTTATACGCCAGAACCGAATAAGGATTTAAGTTTAGGAAGATTCAGATCTTTCAATGAATTTTCTGACTTCATTAACTCCTTTAATTTTTATGTATTAAAAATAACAAATCCTAAGTCAACTAGAAATTCTATTTATGGTATTGGTATATATAGGCCAGATAAGAATGATATTATTTATATAGAATGTAGTAATTTAAACTCATTAATAACAAAGACTAATTCTAAAAATCTTAAACTAAAGTATTTAAGTATTCAATCTTTGTCTCACGATCATGTGCTTGTATCATTATTAAATTACTTTAAGGAGTTAACAGAAGATGGTAAATTACTAAATAATGGTGGTATTTTTATCGGTCATTTATCATTAGTATTATCTAAGCTGTTCGTTTTATTTAAATTTAAATTCTCAGTTAAAGAACTTGTTAATAACAAATTCTTAAGCTACCCTAAAATTAAAGCTAATTTATTTGATAAGGGATTATTAAATAACTTGCCTATTAGAGCTATGAGGATTCTTCCTACTTATGATATTGCCTTAGATTTAAAATCATTAGATAGTTCTTATCTTGTATTAGAAGATACTAAAACTCATAAAAGTATATTTCATACTAATTCATTAGATGTCATATTATCAACAAAGTTAGAAGGTTTAACTACCACATTAAAATTCTATGCTGAGTTGTGTAATATCCATTCTAATTCTTTTAATGGGTATAACCCACCAAAAGATAAGACTATAAGAATTGGTGACTTAACTAAAGTTATTAAAACTGATTTCAAATATAGTCAATTCTTATACGGAGATAAGTTAGTAGTATTACAAATATTTCATAACTCCAAAACCCCACAAAAGCACTCTGCATTATGTGAGAGAACAAAAGATGGGTTTCAAGCATTAATTCACATCAATAATTTAAAGAAATTATAATGGAACACAAACCAATTCCACTTAAAGTAACAAAGAAGACTATTAAAAAAACTACTACAACTACCCCTGTAGGTAAGAAAGAGTATACTAAATTTAGAGCTCAAGTAAGATCAAGACATCCATCACATGATGCTATTAGAGGTACTTTAGGAATGTATCCTAAAAGAGTAATTGTTCGATTTGGTAGTTCTACGCCTACACTAGGTAACCCTATTGAAATTAATAGTATTAAAGCTTGTCAGACATCAGCTAATAAATTAGCTATGAAGAAAGCTTTCTTAGAACATAATGTTAAAACTGCAGAATGGTTTGTTTTAAATGGTAAGGAATTTGTTAGTAACGATAATAAAGTTAGCTTGCTCCAATTACCTTACCCAATGGTAGCTAAATCACACTTCGGTTCACGAGGTAATGGTAATTATCTTATCGAATCTGCTGAGGATATGGAAGTATTCTTAAAAGATATGAAGGACAAAACTGGTTCTAATTATATCTTTGAAAAATATTATAATTACGATAAAGAGTACAGATTACACGTAACTAAAGATGGTGTATTCTATACTAATCGTAAAATGCTTAAGAAAGATACACCAGAGGATCAACGCTGGTATAAAAATGATAATAACTGTGTATGGATTTTAGAGGAAAATCCATTATTTGATAAACCTACATGTTGGAATAAAATTGTAGAAGAGTCTGTTAAAGCTCTAAAAGCTGTAGGATTGGACTTTGGTGCTGTAGATGTACGTGTACAAAAGAATACTACAGGTAAAACTAAAATTAAGAACCGTGAGGTTGTAGATTTCATTATTATTGAGATTAACTCAGCACCTTCATTTGGTGAAGGTACACTTAAAAAGTATCAACAAGAATTACCAAAACTTATAAAAAGTAAATTCAATGATTAAAATTACTCATATTGGAACCGATCCAGAATTTGTAGTATTAGATGCTGAAGGAAATTTAGCTTCATCTATAGATTTCTTACCTGGTACTAAAGAAACACCATTTGATTTGAGTAATGGTACTTACGTACAAGTTGATAACGTTATGGCTGAATTTTGTGTTCCTCCCACAAATTCGCCTAAAGAATTATGGGATGCTTTACAGTATGCTAAACAAGCAGCCTTACAATTTTTACCAGCAGGATATTCATTTGCTACTATAGCAAGTGCTGTATATCCTGATAAACTACTAGATAACCCAATTGCTCAGGTTTTTGGTTGTGAACCAGATTTTACACCATATTATCCTAAGGGTACATTAAAAAATAATGGTTCAAATAGAATTACTGATCTCTTTGCTGGTGGTATGAGAGTTAACCCAAAACCAAATTGTGCAGATAAGAATTTAAGATCTTGTGGTGGTCATATCCATTTAGATTACTTTGATTCTATTTGTACTATTAAAGATCCTACTACTTTACAAAGACTTACTTCTACTATAATTTTATTATGTGATTTGTATTTAGGTATCCCTTCTGTATTAGAAGATCCTGATACTAACAGGAGATTATTATATGGTAAACCAGGATCTCACCGTCCTAAAAGTTATGGTTTAGAATATAGAGTTCTTTCTAATTATTGGTTAGAGTCTTTAGATATGGTAACTGCCATCTTTGAGAGAATTAAACTAATAGAAAAAACATTAAATTCAAGAATAACTAGTATATCAGGAGGTATGATTAATGGGTATAATGATTTATATACTCATATTAATAGTATATTAAGTAAATTTAACATCAATACTATTGAAGATCTTGACGATATTATTGTTAATAACAACACTAAGGTTGCTGGAGAAATCTGTAGCTTCTTAGAAATCAAACCGTTAATTAAAGAAAAAGTATAATCAAAAAAAGATATGTGTGGATTAGTTGGATTTCAATCGATAGATTCTGGTAAACTAAATATACTCAGAGCAAAAATGTTATTACAATATCTTTCAGAATCTAGAGGTAAAGATTCTACTGGAATCTTTTCACCAGAAATTGGTGTAGTAAAGAATGCAGATTCTGCCTCTAAATTTCTTGAAGGTATGTATGATACTAAAGATATCGACTTTAGTAAACTAAATGACTCTAAGATATTTATAGGTCACGTACGACAAAAAACTCATGGTGAAAAGAAAGCTACAAATGCTCATCCTTTCAGATATGAGAATATCGTAGGTGCTCATAATGGTGTAATAAACAATCATACTAAATTAATACCTGAGGGTCAATTTCCTATTGACTATCCTGTAGATAGTATGGTTATATTCGCCAGATTACATAAAGATAATAATTACAAAGTACTATCTGAAATGATAGGTGCTGCAGCAATATTATTCTATAATTATAAAGAACCTACAATTCTCTATGCTTATAGAAATAGTGATAGACCCTTATGTTATGGGTTTATTGAGGGTGAGGGTATTTACTTTGGTTCTACAGAAGAATCTTTAAAAGTAATTGATTGTACTAATATCAAAGAAATTAAAGAAAATATATTGTATAAATTTGAGAATGGTAAAGTAAAAACCAGTTTCAAAGTAGCAAGAGCTTCTGACCCAGATAGTCTTTTACTTTCTAATTTCTCTGAAATTAAAGACCTTAAAGATTTATTTGGATTTAATTTATTAGTTAAACAAACATCAAGTTATTATAATAAGGGTATTCTGAATGATTCAGACTACACTTATATAAAAGGTTATACTAAAGCTAATCATGGTCCAGGTAATAGTTCTTTCCAAGTACAAGCTGCTCAAAACTTTGAAGATAAGGATAATTCGGGCTCAGTTTATACATCAGAGTTAGATATAAATTCTTATAACGCTTTCTTTAAAAAAGGTAATATTGTAAGAGCTGTACGAGACTTTGATTATCAAACTACTAAAAAGAATAAAAAGAAAGTAAGAGCTTGTATTAAACATGAATTATTTATTATAGTTAAACCACTTACATCAAGAACTCAAAGAAGTGTAACTGTCACATCCTTACTAGACTCTAACAAGGACTTACTAATGGATGTATCGCATTTAGAAGCTATAACAACTCAGAAACTATTAACAGAAACTGCTGATGAGATAGGATTTAAACTTGAAGATGAGGTAAAAAGAGTGGAAACACTTATTGATAGTGTATCTCCAGAAGAGATTAATAAGTTTAAAGGTATTACTGAAGAGAAAATCTATTCAGTATTAGATACTAAATTACGTAAAGTACTTAATTTAGAGTCTAAAGCTTTAGATAATAATCAATTTAGAAGTATTATTGAAAATCAATTAAACTTAAACTTTGATGAGCTTGATAATAATAATTTAACTAAAAGTCTAGAAAGAACTTACCAAAATATAACAAAATTAAAAGAGCAAATTGCTAATAGTTTAAATTTGTTAGGTGATGACTTCAAAATAGGTGATTTAGCCTTAGCTACCCTTTTAGATGAATTAGAACAAATTTCTATGGATGTAATATCCATTTATGATAATCATTCTGTCGAAAATAGTGAACATGCCTTAAGTTAAAAAATATGTCATTAGAAGAAATATTAAAAAGACCTGGAATGTATGGGGCTGGGCCTAAAAAACCAAACAACAAACCAAAAGATAAAACGGTTAGAAAACTTGATATTGGGAAGTCTTTAAAGAGCTCAGCCTTCTCAAGTAATACCTGGGATATTATAACAGAGGCATATGATTTAAGAGTAAAATCTTCTATACTATACTTACTGTCTAATTATTCTAGAAGAATTGGTGCTGGCTTATTAGGGTCTAATAAGACTGAAACCAAAGAGCCTACATTAGATGTTTTACAGGAAACCTTTAATGAGATGAGTAAAAATAATACCTTTACTTGCTCATTAACTAAGTTAAAAGTGCCTGCTGACCACTTTGCTCCTAAGAATGTAATAACAAAATTTGATGTAAATAAAAATATTATTACACCTCATTTTGAGAAAGCTTTAGATGTATTTATGGAAGGATTACCTTCCTATATAGATCATAAGACAGGTCATATCTATAAAGTTACAATACCAGCTTTAGAAACTTTAATATCAGAGACTCCAGCAGATACTATTGTAGAATTTCCTGGTATAGGAGCTTTTGGTGTTAATACTATAGATAAAGATCTTGTTAGCTATAGGGATTATAATAAGTTTGATGAAAAGATTTCTTTCAAAGATGTAAGAGATAAGGAGAGTGCTTATAGATTTGGTCTTCAAAGCCCTTCTTTCAGATCTACATTTGGTCTAACATACACCTTTGGTGTTGAAGTAGAATGTGCTACATCTTTTGTAGCTAATAATGTAAAGAATATCTTTAATATGTCTTGTGTTAGAGATGGTTCTCTAAATGGTGGTAAGGGTGGACCTGAATATGTTACTGGTGTCTTAACTGGTGATGCTGGTCTTATGCACTTACAGAAAATAGTAAACTATTTATCAGCAAGATCTACTATTGATAAGTATTGTGGTATACACGTACATGTTGGTGGGTTTGTGCCTAGTCAAGAGTTTAGCGTAGCTATATTCTTACTTTGTCATGCCCTTCAAGATGACATATTCTTAACTCTACCTATTACTCGTAGATCTAATGAATATTGTAGACTTATACCAAACAATATTATTAAAAAATTAGCAGCACAACATAAAACTAATACTATTGATAAATTCGTTGTAAATAGAATTTATGATGATATTGTTGAATATGTTGGTGCTCTAGACTTGTTAGGTGGTAAAGAACAATTCTTGTTAAGTAAAGCTAAGGATAAAAATGCTCCTTTAGGTAAATACTTAAATAAGAATTGTAATCACCCAATGGGTAAGAAGGCTAATTACAATCATAAAACACCAAGGTATGAGTGGATAAATCTTGTACCATTACTATTTAATGAGAAAGGTAAAGATGTCTTTACTATTGAGTTTAGACCTCACCCAGCATCATTAAACTTTATTAAAATTAAAAACTGGATATTGTTATGTATGTTTATTACTAAATATGCTGAAACTTATGCTAGTAGAATTATATCAAATTTCTTATCTGGTAACTTAAAACCTCTTACAATCGAACAAGTATTAGAAGATATCTGCCCTTTAAAAATTGAAAGTGCGTCGCTATCTAAATACTTCAATGAGCGTAAGAATAAGTTTGACTCTAGTTCGAAAAACTTAGAGAAGGAAGAAATTAAAGAGTACGAATCTGAATCATTAACTGTAGTTAAAGACCTAAAATTAAAGGAAATATGTGCATAGTATGTGTATTCCCAAAAGGGATAGATAAAACAACAGCCGAAGTAAAACAAGCTATAGAAAGTGGTTTAAGTACTAACGATCATAGTGCAGGTTTTGCCTTACGTCGTGCTGGTGAATCTGAAATTTATATTAAAAAAGGTTACGTACGTAAAGTAACTGATATTTACAAAGATATTATGGAACTAAAACCTGGTATTGATGATGTACTTATTGTACATGGTCGTATAGCTACTCATGGTGGTAATACTGCGGAATTAGCTCATCCATTTGTATGTTCTGAAGATTTAGATGAGGTTTTAACAACTGAAGGTAAAGTTACTAAACCAATATTAGCTCATAATGGAGTATTTAAAGGTTTAGGTGATAGAGGATTACTAGCTAATAATTCAGACACTTCAGACTTTGCTCATAAAATAGCTGGTTCTAAGTTATTTCAAACAGCTCTGTTTAGAAATCCTAAAAAGGTAGAGAGGCTATTAGACTCAGCTCCTTATAATATTTTAAGTTGGAGTAAGGTAGTATTCTTATACCCAATAGCTGATACTGATCCAGTTTATATTGGTACAGGCTGGAAAACTGTAGATAACTTAGGAGTATTTTCTAATGAAGGATACTCTAGAAAAGTTTATGATTTTGGAGGATCTTCATCAAACCCCCATCTGGCTCTGCAATCGACTTCAAAGAGTGGAGTGAACAACAACATATGTGGTGTTACTAATAAAAGTCTTGTAGGGCCTCAAACTGAAATAAATAGGAATGAGGAGGATTCTAACGATGAGATCTTTTTTCGCTACGACTCTTATGGGGTCTGTTCTACTTTCAGTAACTCTACTTTTAGGGTTAACGTATATAATTATCCGTTTCTTAACTTTAGGGTAGATAAGGTTATTTATAATAAAATAATAGCTAATAACAATTATCGTAAATCTTATGGTGTTACACCTGCTGATTTAAAGTTATTGAATAGTTTATTATTTTTCGTAAATTATAAAATAATGTCATTCTCAGATGAAGATTGTTTTATAAAGTATGATTCTACCAATAATATGTTAAATGTAAACAGAGTTAACGTTTCTAATGTCGATAAAAATGTATTTATCGAAACACCAATTAGATTATTAGAGAGCGTATTTATTATAGAACCTAAATGGGCTAAACGTAGTAGAGTAGATCAATTAACTGGTGAGATTATTACTGATAGTGTAAGTAATATGGCTTTAAGTAATTTTATAGTTTCTTATAATGCCTTACGTAGACTCTCATTATTTAATAAGGATGGTACTATCAGTTTAAGTTACACTAAAAAGCTCTATAATATTGTAGAGGATAATATTTATATTTGTAAAGATGAGGAATTTATAAGAGCCTTTAATTCAAAATCACATTCTAATAGAAAAGGTGTGATTATTAAGAATAATTGTAGGTCCTTATTTATGTTAGGAGAAAATCTTATAAAGAAGATAACAAGTAATACTAATGTATTATTATATGATGTATCACCACTAGCTTTAGCATTATTTCTTTTAGAAAGATCTACAAATTTAACTAAGTTCCAAGAAGAAAGTATTAAAGAAGCTGTTAGCTCTTTTGCTTTCTTAAATCAGCTTATTAAATCTGACTTTATGTTTTATACTCCTTATAATGTAGAAACTAGTAATTTAGATTTTACTAGAAATTCAAGTAAGGCTAATCCGAAGGAATACAATCCAAAAGAAGTACCAATTCTTTTAAACTAAAACCATGAGAAGAAGACACAAAAAACCAAAAATTAGAAACGATACAATGGTTAAAAAACCACCAAAGACTCCTAAGGCAACTAAGGTTGATAATAGGAAAGTCAAGAATGCTAGAATAACTGTAATAGATGGTATAAAGTTTCATTCTGCATTAGAAGCTTTTACCTATAAGCTACTGTTAGAATCAGGTTTAAAATTTGCTTACGAACCCACATCATTCGAACTTATTCCCCCATTCGAATATGATGGTAAAAAAATACGTGGAGCAACTTATAAACCTGATTTTGTCGGTATAGATCAGGACTGGATAATAGAAGTTAAAGGATTTGAAACAGATGCCTTTAAAATCAGATGGAAGTTATTTAAATATATTTTATCAACTTCAGAAAAGAAATATAAACTATTCTTACCAAGAAACCAAAGAGATGTAAGGGAAGCTATTGAGAAGATAGTAAACAAAGAAACTTAATGAAACAATTTTTCATAGACATTGAGACAAATCAAAGTCTAGATCCAAAAACAGGTATAATTACTCAGTTAGCTGGTATCATAAAACAAAACGGTAAAATAAAGAAAAGAGTAAATTTTAACAAAAACATTTATGAAAACTTAGTAGAAACTTTGAATACCTATATAGATCCCTTTAATAAAACTGATAAATGTTATTTCATAGGATATAATGCTAAATTTGATAGCGATTTTATAAGGGAACTATTTAACAAGAATAATAATAAATTTTATGGTAGTTATTTTCATAAGGTACCAGTAGACGTACTAAATTTAGTAGCATACAAATTCATGATAAGAAATATTAGTACAGATAACTTTAAGTTAGGAACTATAGCTAAGAAATTAGATGTTCCTGTGAAAGAAGATTCTTTACATGATGCTGCTTATGATATTAATATAACTAATGAAATTTATAAAAAGATAATAAAATTATGATTACCGCTTTAATCGACGGTGATTTCTTAATGTATATTTGCTCATATCAAAAAGCAAATACCCCTCAAAACACTCTTGAATCCGTTATAAATTCTACGGATACTTTTTTACAAGAGATTTTTAAAGTAACAGAAGCAACACACTATTTAGGATTTCTAACAGGTTCCCCCAATTTCAGAAAAGAAATTTCGCCTGATTACAAAGCTAATAGAGTGAAAAAAGAATTACCTGAATTTTTCAGAGATGTTCGTAATCATCTAGTAGATAATTGGAACTTTATTTATAAAGCTCCATATGAGGCTGATGATTTATTGAACATACATAAGAATGATAATACTATTATAGTATCTACTGATAAAGACCTTTTACTATTACCAGGACTACATTATAACCCAGTTAAAAAGACATTTATAAGTACTACACCAGAAGATGCTGAAAAAGCTTTCTGGTCTAGCATGATAACGGGAGATAGGTCTGATAATATAAAAGGCTTACCAGGTAGAGGTATTAGATATGTAGAAGCTTTATTAGTAAATAATGTTAGGTTAGAGTTAAGTCTACCAGCATTAATTTTAGGAGAGTATATTAAATACTATGGTGAATATTCAGGTATAAACAAATTTAACACAAACTATAATTTACTTAAAATTCTAGAAAAGCCCTTAGAAACGGATTCTAATTTTCAATATTTAGAACCAATACAATTATGACTTTTGAAGAATTTAGTACTAAGACCAGCCGTACTATGGCTGATCTACATGATACAGAAAAAAATATAAACCACACCTTATTTGGTATGGTAACAGAATTAGGAGAGATTACAGACCTGTTCAAAAAGAAAATGGCTTATGGGAAATTATTCTCACAAGAACAACTTATGGATGAGACAGGTGATTTACTATTCTATCTTAGTGAATTTATAAGATTTAATAAGATGGATATCAGTGTGATATTACAGAAGAATTGTGACAAGCTAAAGATCAGATTTCCTGAAAAGTTTGATTCGGAAAGAGCTATTTCCCCAGATAAAGATACTGAAATGCAAATTTTTATAAAAGAATAGCATATGCGGAAAAGTCTTTCATCAAATACAAATGTATCTAAAACGTTTATTTACATGCTTCCATTACTTAACATTTCTCAAAAGTTAGTAAAGGAATATTGTATTGATGCTTTTTGTGGAGAAGCA
>Ga0075163_10001486_pt1 | contig 31647 bp, 27 predicted proteins | sample JI1023141ADNA_FD_71478 | JGI IMG/M metagenome (GOLD analysis project Ga0075163, IMG submission 71478) | Wastewater effluent complex algal communities from Wisconsin, to seasonally profile nutrient transformation and Carbon sequestration -... | ecosystem: Engineered > WWTP > Effluent > Algae...
ATGGCGGCCCTGCTTGCCTACGTGCGGGAGGGCGACGTCGTGATCGTTGCCGCAATCGACCGACTCGGGCGCAACACGATTGACGTACTCTGCACCGTCGAAGCCCTGAAGGCTAAGGGCGTGTCCGTGGTTTCGATGCGGGAAGGCTTCGACCTGGCCACGCCCGCCGGGAAACTCATGCTAACCATGCTTGCCGCGGTGGCGGAGCTGGAGCGGGAGAACCTCAAGGCCCGCCAGCTCGCCGGCCTGGAGCGCGCCAAGGCCGAAGGCAAGGCACTGGGGCGGTCCAAGAGCATTGACGATGCCGCCGTCTGCGCCTGGCGTGCCGAGAACTCCGCCAGCATCAAGGCGACGGCGGAGCACTTCGGTATTTCGGCTGCGAGTGTGAAGCGGGCTTGTTCGAAGTGACTGGGCTTTGAATTCCACGAAACGGCCCCGGGGTGGGGGTAACATGCGGCCCTCTTTTGTTCCCTGTCCCGGGCTCTTCGGGGCGGTCAATTCTGCATCGGGGTACAAATGGGGGTATGCTCCCAATTTAACACAGAGAAATCAACTAAACTACAATGGCTTATGTGTTTAATTGCATTCCTGTCGGGGGACCAATCAAGCACTTCAAGCCGTATCACGCAGCATCAGAAACACCCGAAGAAGCCCGCCGTTGCGGGCTTTTTTGGTTTTTGGGCGTGGCGGGCGAGGCTATTGAAGTGCGCGGCTTCGGGGGTATATCCGTGGTAGTTCTCGATATTCCCGCGCTTCAGCCGTCCGGGCACTCCGAAAAATTGACTTCCGACACCGCGATCTGCAGGGCCGCGTCTTGATGGGAGGCCCACGGGTGGCTTGCCGGGAAAGGTCTGTCCTGCAGCGCCTCGTCCTCGCCGGAGCCTGGATCTTCGCGGCTTGCCGGCAGATGCCGGTGTGGCGTTTTGCGGGGAGCGCAAACGGAGTTATTTTTGCCCCGGCGCCGATGCGTGTCGCCGCCGCCCGGTCGGGGCGCTCGGCGGGTTAAAATCTTGCCCCTTCCGTTTGCTACCCGCTGCCCCATGCCGCTGATCACCCTTGATGATGCCTGCCTCGCCTTTGGCCACGTCGCCCTGCTCGACAAGGCCGCTTTCCAGCTCGACCCCGGCGAGCGGGTGGCGCTGATCGGGCGCAACGGCAGCGGCAAATCCAGCCTGCTCAAGGCGCTGGCCGGCCAGGCGACGCTGGACGACGGCCGGCTGTGGCGGCAGCCGGGGGCCAGGGTGGCCTACGTGCCCCAGGAGGCCGACTTCCCCCTCGAGCGGAGCGTGTTTGCCACCGTGGCAGACGGCCTCGGCGATGTGGCCCAGTTGCTGGTGGATTACCACGCCGCGATGCTGGCGGTGGCCGACGACGCGAGCCCGGCGGCGCTGGCGCGGCTCGAAGACCTGCAGCACCGGGTCGAGGATGCCCAGGCCTGGCGCCTGGAGCAGCGCGTCGAACAGGTGCTGGGCGAACTCCGGCTGTCGGGCGAGGCGGTGGTCGGCAGCCTGTCCGGCGGCGGCATCAAGCGGGTGGCGCTGGCCCGGGCGCTGGTGGGCGAGCCGGAGATACTGCTCCTCGACGAGCCGACCAACCACCTCGACATCGACGGCATCCTGTGGCTCGAAGGCCTGATCCGCGAGTTCCGCGGCGCGGTGGTGGTGATCACCCACGACCGGGTCTTTCTCGACCACGTGGCGACGCGCATCGTCGAACTCGACCGGGGCGTCCTGGCAAGCTTTCCGGGGCGTTTCAGCGATTACCTGCTGCGCAAGGCCGAGCAGCTCGACGCCGAAGAGAAAGCCAACGCCCGCTTCGACAAGCTGCTGGCGCAGGAAGAGGTGTGGATCCGCAAGGGCGTCGAGGCGCGGCGCACCCGCAACGAAGGCCGCGTGCGCCGCCTCGAGGCCCTGCGCCGGGAGCGCAGCGCCCGCCGGGACCGCTTCGGCAACGTCAAGCTGGCGCTCGATCGCGGTGACGGCAGCGGCCAGATGGTGGCCGAACTCGAGCACGTCACCAAGCGCTTCGGCGAGCGCAGCATCGTGCGCGATTTCTCCACCCGCATCATGCGCGGCGACCGCATCGGCCTGATCGGCCCCAATGGCGCCGGCAAGACCACGCTGCTCAAGCTGATCCTCGGCGGCATCGAGCCGGACGAGGGCCGCGTGCGCCGCGGCACCCGCCAGACGGTGGCCTACTTCGACCAGCTGCGGGCGCAGCTCGACCCGGAGGCGCCGCTCACCGAGGTGATCAGCCCGGGCTCGGATTACGTCGAGATCGCCGGCCACCGCACGCACATCATCGGCTACCTGGGCGATTTCCTGTTCTCGCCCCAGCGCGCACGCTCGCCGGTCAAGTCGCTGTCGGGCGGCGAGCGCAACCGCCTGCTGCTGGCCCGCCTGTTCGCCCGGCCGGCCAACGTGCTGGTGCTCGACGAGCCCACCAACGACCTCGACATCGAGACCCTCGATCTGCTCGAAGAACTGCTGGCGAGCTACGACGGCACGGTGTTCCTGGTCAGCCACGACCGCGCATTCCTCGACAATGTGGTGACCCAGGTGATCGCCTCGGAGGGTGACGGCAACTGGATGGAATACGCTGGCGGCTACGAAGACTGGCTGCGCGTGCGCAAGTCGGCCGAGGCGCCCGTGCCTGTGGCGCCCAAGGCCGCCGCACCGAAGCGGGAGGCCGCCGCGCCGGTGGCCGCGCCGAAGCCGGCCAAGCTTAGCTGGAAGGAAGAGCGCGAACTCGAGGCGCTGCCGGATCGCATCGCGGCGCTGGAGGATGAGCAAACCGCCTCCCAGGCGCGCCTCAACGACCCGTCCATCTACAAGGATTCACCCCAGGAGGTGCCCGCCCTCAACAGCCGCCTGCAGGCGCTGGAGGCCGAGATCGAGGCGGCGATGCTGCGCTGGGAAGAGCTGGAGTCCCGCTCCGGCAAGAAGTAGGGCGGCGGCCCTCAGGCCAGCGGCAGCGAGCCCTCGGCCTTGCCGCCGGCCGCGAGCAACGGTTCGATGACTTCGTGGGGCGCCGAGATCCGGTTGAGCAGGTGTTCCCGGCCGATGTGCAGCAGCGACTCGATGGCGCTCAGGTCGTCGGGGATCGCCGGGTTGTCCCAGCCCTGGGTGGTGTGGCGGGACAGGCTGGCGGCCAGCTGCACGGTGCGCACGCGGGCGTTGTCGATGTGCTTCTCGTCCATCATCGACACCAGCAGGTCCGGCAGGTGCCAGTGGCGCACCAGGGCCAGCTGGAGCTCCTTGGCCGAGAAGTTGAAGATCATCCGCTGGGCGACGGACGAGCGCAGCCCGGGCTCGGCGCGCTGCATGGCGTAGACGTTCTGGGTGAGGGTCGGGGCGAAGACCCAGCACAGGATCTCGGTGGCCTCCGAGAGCAGGGCGGCGACGGTGATCTCGTCCACATCCAGATCGTGGCGCAGCACGGCCCAGTCGCGGGCGTAGCGCGAGGCCCGGCGGGCGCGGCTGATCACCCGCAGCACACCCACCAGCGCCTTCGGGTAATCCGCCAGCTGGTCCTCGATGGTCGGCACTTCCGAGAACTCCCGCAGGAAGGGCGAGATGCCCATCATCATGATGGCCCGCTCGATGGTGGTGATGTCGTGGTTCTGGCGCGCCCGCCGGTGGGCCTCGATGTGAATGAGCACCTTCAGGGTCATCAGCGGGTCACCCAGCACGAGGGCGGCCACCGTGCGGCCATTGATGTCGTCCTCCTGTTCGCGCATGGCCTGCAGCTCCCGCACCGTGTGCTTGAGCACGGGCAGCGGCTGCTGGTGGAAGAAGGCGACGTAGCCGTCGAGGCTGTCGAAGGGTTGGGCGATCATGGCCATTTCAGTGCTCCGCGGGCGATGACCTCATTTACGGCAGCCGGCGCGGCGGATTGAGGCCCGATGCGCTACGCCGGCGAGGCGGCTGGCTATAATCCATCGACTTATAAACAGGCGCCGCCAGCCCGGCGGACCGATCGAGAGGAGAAAAGCATGACCCGCACCGTCGCCCCCTTCAAGGCCTTCGTCATCCGCCAGGACGAGAACCGCAAGGTCTCCGCCGCCATGGAGCCGCTCACCGTCGATGGGCTCGACGCGGGCGAGGTGCTCATCAAGGTGGCCTACTCGAGCGTCAATTACAAGGACGCGCTGGCGGCCACCGGCGCGGGCAAGATCATCCGGCGCTTTCCGTGCGTGGGCGGCATCGACCTGTCGGGCACGGTGGTCGACAGCAGCGACCCGCGTTTCAAGGCCGGCGACCCGGTGATCGCCACCAGCTTCGACATCGGCGTCGCCCACCACGGCGGCTACGCCGAATACGCGCGCATCCCGGCCGGCTGGGTGGTGCCGCTGCCCGATGGCCTGTCGCTGTTCGACGCGATGGCGCTCGGCACCGCGGGCTTCACCGCGGCGCTGGGCATCGTGCGCATGGAAGACAACGGCCTCCGCCCCGAGAACGGCCCGGTGATCGTGACCGGCGCCAGCGGCGGCGTGGGCGGGCTGGCCATCGACATGCTGGCGGGGCTGGGCTACCACGTGGTGGCGCTCACCGGTAAACCACAGGAAGAGGAATACCTGCGCAGCCTCGGCGCCGCCGAACTGCGCATGCGCGACACCATCGACCCCGCCACCACGCGGCCCCTCGACGTGGGCCTGTGGGCTGGCGCCGTCGACAATGTGGGCGGTGACATTCTCGCCTGGGTGCTGTCTACCATGAAGCAGGCCGGCACCGTGGCGAGCATCGGCAACGCCCAGAGCATCAAGCTGAACACCACGGTGTTCCCCTTCATCCTGCGTGGCGTCAGCCTGCTCGGCGTCGATTCCGGCTACATGGGTGAGCCGACCCGCAGCAAGGTGTGGGCGCGGCTGGCCTCCGACCTCAAGCCGCGGCACCTGGCAGCCATGACGCGGACGGTGCCGTTTGCAGAACTTCCGGGCGTTTTCCACGACTTCATCGAAGGACGGGTCAAGGGACGCACGGTGATTGCCGTAAAGGACTGAAGTTACCCAATGTGAGCCCAGCATGAGTGAAGAACGCGATCAGAGCCTTCCCCGAGTCCTGATCATCGACGACTCCCGGATGGTGAGAGCCTCGATCATCCGGCACGTGCGGGGCCGCTTCGAGGTGCGCGAGGAGGCCGACGGCGAGGCCGGCTGGCAGACTTTGCTGGTCGACCCGACCATCCAGGCGGTCATCACCGACATCGGGATGCCGCGCCTCGATGGCTACGGGCTCCTCGAGCGCATGCGTTCATCGCGCCTGTCGCGCATCAGCACGCTGCCGGTGGTGGTCATCTCCGGCGACGACGAACCCGAGGTGCGCGTCCGCGCCAAAAGCGCCGGCGCCACCGACTTCATCTCCAAGAGCGTCAGCAACGTCGAGCTGCTGGCCCGCCTGGAGGCGCTCACCCAGCTCGCCCGCACCCAGCGCGACCTCGAAGAGAGCCGCGCCGCGCTGGCCACCGCCAGCCCCGTCGACCCCGACTCCGGCCTCGCCACTGCCTCCTACCTGCACCACCACGCCAGCCAGGAGCTCGCCGCCGCCCAGCGCCACAAGGGCGAGCTGTCGGTGCAGGTCATCGAGATCGACCAGTTCGAGGGCCTCGTCGCCCGTTACGGCGCCCACGTCGCCCAGCTGGTCAATCGCAAGCTCTCCAAGATCATGGCGACCAAGCTGCGCAAGGAAGACACCGTCGCCGAGCTGGCGCCGGCGCGCTTTGCGGTGGTGTCGCCGGCCACCAGCATGAACGGCGCCGCCGGCTTTGCGCTGCGCCTCCAAAAGGCGATCGACCACATCGTGATGACCTACCGGGAGGAGCGCATCCGCATCCGCCTCACGGTGGGCATCGCCACCTCCGACGCCGGCCACGTACAAACCGTCAGCCACCTCATCGGCGTGGCCGTGCAGCGGCTGGCCCAGGGCCGTGCGGCCGGTGGCAACCGCATCATGGGCGACCAGGGCGAGATCACCGCCGACATGCTCGCGCCGCCGCCCCGCCCGCCGGTCAGCATCGACCGGCTCCTGCAGCAGCTGGCCGCCAGCCCGACCGACGGCAGGCTCATCGAACAGCTTCCGGATGCGATCCGGGCCCTCCTGCCGCTCCTGGAATTGATAGAATCCCGCAGCCAATCCGGCCTACCGCTGGCAAAGCTCGCCAGCTTTGCCGACACCGAACTGGCAAGCGCCGCCCCCTAAAAAAAGCATAAGTGGCGAAACACGGTCCCATGTCGTTTCGTCATGGGCGGCGTCGGCGCATTCGTTCACGACTGAGGGAGAGAACCCATGACTTCGTACCAGGCATTCCACAAACGCTCCATCGAAGACCGCAACGGCTTCTGGGGCGAGCAGGCCGAGCTGATCCACTGGAACAAGAAGCCCGAGCAGATCTACGATTTTTCCAAGCCGCCCTTCGTCAAGTGGTTCGTCGGCGGTGAGACCAACCTCTGCTACAACGCCGTCGACCGCCACGCCGAGACCAATCCAAACGGCAAGGCGCTGGTGTACATCTCCACCGAGACCAACGAAGAGAAAACCTACAGCTTCGCCGAGCTGCGCACCGAAGTCATGCGCATGGCCGCGATCTACCAGGATCTCGGCGTCAAGAAGGGCGACCGCGTGCTGATCTACATGCCGATGATCGCCGAAGCCTGCTTCGCGATGCTGGCCTGCACCCGCATTGGCGCGATCCACTCGGTGGTGTTCGGCGGCTTTGCCTCGCACTCCCTCGCCACCCGCATCGACGACGCCAAGCCCACCGTGATCGTCTCGGCCGACGCCGGCATGCGCGGTGGCCGCCCGGTGCCCTACAAGCACCTGCTCGACGAAGCGATCAGCCTGGCCGAGCACAAGCCCGCCGCCGTGCTGATGGTCAACCGCGGCCTCGACACCGAGATGAACGTGGTCGCCGGCCGTGACGTGGATTACGCCACCCTGCGCGCCAGGCACATCGACGCCGACGTGCCCGTCACCTGGGTCGAATCGTCCGATCCCAGCTACATCCTGTACACCTCCGGCACCACCGGCAAGCCCAAGGGCGTGCAGCGCGACACCGGCGGCTACGCCGTGGCCCTGGCCGCCTCGATGAAGCACATCTACTGCGGCAACGCGGGCGAGACCTTCTTCTCCACCTCCGACATCGGCTGGGTGGTCGGCCACAGCTACATCATCTACGGCCCGCTGATCGCCGGCATGGCCACCATCATGTACGAGGGCACCCCGCTGCGCCCCGACGCCGGCATCTGGTGGAAGATCTGCCAGGACCAGGACGTCACCGTGATGTTCAGCGCTCCCACCGCCATCCGCGTGCTCAAGAAGCAGGACCCGGCCTTCCTCAAGAAGTACGACCTCTCCAAGCTGCGCGCACTGTATTGCGCCGGCGAGCCGATGGACGAAACCTCCCACCAGTGGATGATGGAAGAGCTGGGCATCCAGGTCATCGACCACTACTGGCAGACCGAGACCGGCTGGGCCATGCTGTCGTTGATGCCGGGCGTCGAGAAGCAGGACGTGCAGCTCGGCTCCCCCGGTTTCCCGGTGTACGGCTACGACGTGCGCCTGTTCCGCGACGACGGCACCGAGTGTGGCCCCAACGAGAAGGGCATCGTCGGCGTCGTGCCGCCGCTGCCGCCCGGCTGCCTGTCCACCATCTGGGGGGATGACAAGCGCTTCGTGTCCACCTACTTCACGCTGTTCCAGGAGCCGCAGGTGTATTCCAGTTTCGACTGGGGCATCAAGGACGACGCCGGCTATTACAAGATCCTCGGCCGCACCGACGACGTGATCAACGTCGCCGGCCACCGCCTCGGCACCCGCGAGATCGAGGAGGCCGTGCAGGCTCACCCGGCCATCGCCGAAGTCGCCGTGGTGGGCGTCGCCGACCAGCTCAAGGGCCAGATGCCGATGGCCTTCGCGGTGGTCAAGGACCCGGCCAGCGTCGACACCCCCGAGAAGGTCGTCGCGCTCGAGAAGGCCGTCATGAAGATCGTCGACGGCAGCCTCGGCGCCATCGCCCGTCCGGCCCGCGTGCACTTCATCTCCGGCCTGCCCAAGACCCGCTCCGGCAAGATGCTGCGCCGCTCCATTCAGGCGCTGGCCGAAGGCCGCGACCCGGGTGATCTGACCACCATCGACGACCCGAGCACCCTCGAGCAGATCAAGGCGGCCCTGGTCACCAAGTAAGCCGGCTGCGCGCAGCCAGGCAAAAGGCCGACCGCTCACCCGGTCGGCCTTTTTCATGGGCGATGTCACGGCGACCTGTGCAATCCTTGCGTCGCTTGCAGGTGCGTTGTGGTCGATGGGTAAAGGGCGACAACCCAGGTTGTGCTCGGGTTTCAGGGCTGCGGGATGCGCGTCCCGAACCGTAAATGTCCCCGTCGCCCCAAGCGCTCCACGCAAAACACCTGCGGCGCAGTCCCAAAGCCGTTCCAGTTGAAAAAGGCCCCGATGAAACCCGTGCTGCTCGCAGTGCTGCCCGTGCTGCTCCCATTCACCGCCCACGCCGCGCCGCGCGTCCTCTGCCACACCCACTACAACGGCGAGAGCCAGGCTCACGTGGCGTATCCGGTCGCCACGCCCTACGGCGTCGAGGGCGTCACCCTGGGCGAGCGTTTCGTCTTCCGGGTGGTGTTCCAGGACACGCCGGCCGACATCGCCGCGGTGAAGGTGTTCACTGCCGTCCTCCCCGACGAAGGGCCCGCGCAGCCCGTCCACCAGGCCACCTACCGCTGGCCCGTGCCGGCCGGCCGGCAGCCGGAAGGGCAGGGCTTCACCGGCCTGCAGCGGGTGTTCGAGCCCACCTACAACGGCCACCTCGAATATTGGTGCGAAGCCGAGGGGAGGGCCCCGCGATGAAGCGCCTGCGCCGCCTCGCCGCCAGCCTCGTGCTCGCTGCCGGCACCGCCTGGGCCGGGGAGGGAAGTGTGAGCCTGATCTTTGCCGGCGACGTGATGCTCGACGACGGCCCCGGCCGCCTGATCGCCGCCGGTGGCGACCCGCTGGCCGCGGTGGCGACCCTGCTCGCCGAGGCCGACTATCGCATCGCCAACCTTGAGTGCTCGGTGTCTGCCCGCGGCACCAGCCTGCCGGGCAAGCCCTACACCTTCCGGGCCGAGCCCCGCGCGCTTGGCGTGATGCAGGGGCGCTTCGACGCGGTAGCCCTGTCCAACAACCACTCGGGCGACTTCGGCCCCGACGCCTTCCTCGACACCATCGAGCACGCCCGGCAGGCCGGCATCCGCAGCTTCGGCGGCGGCCGCAACCTGCGGGACGCCCACGCACCCCTGTGGATCGAGAGGAACGGCCTCCGCATCGCCGTGCTCGGCTACAACGAATACAAGCCCCGCAGCTTCGAGGCCGGCGCCAGCCGCCCCGGCGTGGCCTGGAGCGAGGACAGCGAAGTGGTCTCCGACATCCGCGCCGCCCGCAGGGCCGGCGCCCACGTGGTGATCCCCTTCATGCACTGGGGCTGGGAGAACCGCCACACCCCCAGCCTGCGCCAGCGGATGCTCGCCCGCAGGATGATCGACGCCGGCGCCAGCCTCGTCGTCGGCGGCCACCCCCACGTCATCCAGGACGCCGAGCTTTACCGCGGCAGGCTCATCGTTTACAGCCTCGGCAACTTCGTCTTCGACGGCTTCGACCTGCCGGAGGAGCGCCAGGGCTGGCTGCTGCGGCTGGATATCGACCGGCGCGGCCTCAAGGCCTGGCAGACCCGCCTGGTGCAGATCGACGCCGCGGGCACGCCGGCGCCGGTGAGCGGCGCCGAGACGCCCTGCGGCAGGCGGGGGAGAGGCGTGATGGAGGTGACGCTGGGCAACTGCCGCAATCCCTGAAGCGCGCCGTGCGCCGGGCGCGCCCGCAATGGCCACCCAAGCCTGCCGCCGCACACCCGTTTGGTATATCCTGTGCCGCCTTGCCCCATGCGCACCCCCAGGAGAAAACCAGAATGAATCGAATCATGAAGCCCGTCGTCGCCGCGCTCGTGCTGTGCGCCACCCTGTTGCCGGCCGCTGCCCAGTCGGCCTGCCCGAGCGACCTCCAGGCCGCGGCGGTGGCGGCTGCCATCGTCGCGCGCCAGCCCGTGCCGCAGGTGGACGGCATGCTGAACATGGCCGACGGCCTGTGCGGGCGCGACAAGGTGGTGCGCTACCTGGCCCAGGCCTATGGCGAAGCGGTGGGCTACAAGGCCGGCCTCACCAACCCGGCGGTGCAGCAGCGCTTCAAGTACGACGCGCCCCTGCGCGGCACCCTGTTCAAGAGCATGCTCACCACCGACGGCGCCGAGCTGCCGGCCAACTTTGGCGCCCGCCCGGTCTTCGAGGCCGACCTGATCGTCGAAGTGGCCGACCCGGCGGCCCTGGCCCGGGCCGAAACTCCGCTCGCCGCAATGAAGGCGCTGCGCAGCTACGCTCCCTTCATCGAGCTGCCCGACCTGATGGTGGCCGACCCGTCCACGCTGGTCGGGCCGATGCTGGCGATGGTCAATGTGGGGGCCCGCGCCGGCGTGGTCGGCAAGGCGATCCCGGTGAAGGCCACCCAGGCCCTCGCCGACGCCTTCGCAGGCATGGCCGTGAGCCTCACCGATGGCAACGGTGTGGTGCTGGACAGCGGCAAGGGCAGCGCGACCCTCGGCAACCCGCTCAATGCAGCGATCTGGCTGGCACGCGATCTGGCCGCCAGCGGCATGCCGCTCAAGCGCGGCGATCTGATCTCGCTGGGCTCCTTCACCAAGCTGCTGCCGCCCAGGCCGGGCCTGGCGGTGAAGGCGAGCTACGAAGGCCTGCCCGGCAACCCGGGGGTGAGCGTCAGGTTCCGCTGAGGGGGCGCCCGGGCCTTACTCGTCCTGCGGCTGGGCGAGGATCGCCCGGCCGTTGTCGAGGTGCTCGACCTGGGCCAGGGTGGACACCGGCACGCCCAGCGACTCGATGAACTGGCGGCCGTGCTTGAAGCACTTTTCGACCACGAAGCCGGCCCCGAGCACCTGGGCGCCGGCCTCCCGGGCCATGTCAATGAGGGCCGCGGCGGTGCGGCCGTTGGCCAGGAAGTCGTCGACGATCACCACCCGCTGGCCCGGCTTGACGTAACGGGTGGAGATCACCAGCTGGGTCTCGCCGCCCTTGGTGGGCGAGTGGATGGTGCGCGCCAGGGCCGGCGCCTCGACCTGGGGCGAATACTTCTTGGCATACACCATCGGCACGTTGAGGGTCTGGGCGACGATCAGCGCGGGCGCGATGCCGCTGGCCTCGGCGGTGAGGATCAGGTTGGGCTGAAAGAAGGACAGGCGCTTGGCCAGCTCGTGGGCCAGCTCGAAGATGAAGGCCGGCTCGATGCGGTGGTTGAGAAAGTGGTCGATCCGGAGGATCTGCCCATCCACCGAGCCCTCGGCTTCGATGCGGCGCACGAGGGGGGCGTAGGGGGCGGTGAGGTCCAGGTGGGGGCTCATGATGAGGGTCTTGACTCGGATGGAGCCGGGCGCGGTGCCGGAGATTCCGGCGGAAAGGCCTGCGCCCGGGATGGTTTCAATTTAGCAATCGGTGGTTCAGGGCTTCGTGACCGTTTCCGCAAGGTGGCGCAGACGGCGGCGCACGAGGCCAATATGTTCACGCAAGGTGTATAGCTCGTTGCTGAAGGCCAGCGGCAGCTTGCGCCGGGCGGCCCGCTCCTCGATGCGGTCGAGCCGGCCCAGGAAGGCGGCGATGGCCGCGGTGTCGGGGGCGCCCTCAATGCTCTGGTCGATCTCCGCCTCGAGAAACTTCAGCTCGCCATACCAGCGGTACACCCGCGCGCGCATGCGCCAGTTGTAGATGGCGGGGATCACCTTGGAGAGCGGGATCACCACCGCAAAGAGCGGCAGCAGCATCACGAACAGGCGGTCGATCAGCACCGCCAGCCAGAAGGGCAGGTAACGCTGCAGGAGCGGCGGGCCGGAATCGTAGAAGCGGCGCGCCATCGGGTGCATCGGCAGGGCGTGGTCCTGGGGCGTCGGGAAGCTGTTGGCGGCCTGCAGCAGGCCGGGCGGGCTGTGGATGTCCCGGGCGTGCTTGAGGAGCAGGGTGACGATGGCCGGGTGGATGTCGGCCTTCACCACCAGGTTGGCGGTGGCCGCCAGCAGCTGCACGTCGCGGGGCGGCTGGTCGCCGCGGATGTCGATGGCGCCGCGGGGCAGCGTGATCTTGACGAGATGGGGAAAGTGCCGCACATAGCCGTCGGCCTGGGCGAAGCTGAGCAGGCCGACGCCAGGGGTGTGGAGGAGGGCGTCCACCACCGGCGCCTGGGGCGCGCCGACCACAAAAAACGCCTCCACGTCGCCGCGCTTGAGGGCCGCCACCGCGTCCATGCCGCCGAGCGCCACGAGGCGCGGGTCGTCGGTGGCGAAGCCGTTGGCGGCCAGGAGCTGCAGCGCGAAGAGCTGGGCGCCGCTGCCCTGGGTGCCAATGGCGATCCGCCGGCCCTTCAGCTGGTCGATGCGGTCAAGGCGGGCGTCGGCCCTGCGGTGGAAGACCCACACGGGCTCGAGGTACATGCTGCCGAGGGTGGCCAGATCGTCGGAGTCGGGCTCGTTGGCGATGCCGCCCTGCAGGAAGCCCACATCAACGCTGTCGTCGGTCTTCAGCCGGCGCAGGTTCTCGACGGCGCCGGACGATGGCCGCAGCTCGACCTCGATGCCGTCCTGGGCGAGCTTCTCGCGGTAGCGTTCGCCGAAATAGTGGTAGGCCCCGCCGGGCGCGCCGGTGCTGATGACGATCCTTGTGGGCGGCGCCGGGCGCACGAACTGCCAGGCCAGCACAAAGGCCGCGGCAATCAGGACGAGGGCCGGCAGCGCGAAGATCAGCAGCTCGCGGCGGCTGGCGGAGGTGGTGTCGAAACGGCGCATGGCACGGGCATTCTGCGGGTGGGCGTCGGGGGGCTCAGGCCGGGCATCTTACGCCTGTTGCCGCGCGCTCGCCGGGCGGCGTGGGCGCCTATCGGCGGGCGGCGCTTTGCGGTACAGTCCGCCCCCTTGAAAGTCTTGAATCCGCTGGATATTCCCGCCATGCCCCGCCTCTTGCTCGCCCCCATGGAAGGCCTCGCCGACGACGTGCTGCGCGAGGTACTGACCCGCGTCGAGGGCTATGCCCACGCGGTGACGGAGTTCGCCCGGGTGTCGGGCTCGGTGCTCCCGGCACGGGCCTTCACGCGGATCTCCCCCGAGCTGCGCGCCGGCAGCGCCACCTCCAGCGGCACGCCGGTGCGGGTGCAGCTGCTGGGCTCCGACCCGGCCTGCATGGCCGACAACGCGGCCCAGCTGGCGCGGCTCAACCCGGCGGGCATCGACCTCAACTTCGGTTGCCCGGCGCCCACGGTCAATCGCCACCGGGGCGGCGCGGCGCTGCTCGACGAGCCGGAGCTGCTCCACGCCATCGCCTGCGCGGTGCGGCGGGCGGTGCCGCAGCACATTCCCTTCACCGCCAAGATGCGCCTGGGCGTGGCCGATACCGGCAAGGCCCTCGATTGCGCGCGGGCCCTCGCCGAGGGCGGCGTGGTCGGCCTGGTGGTGCATGCCCGCACCAAGATCGACGGCTATCGCCCGCCGGCCCACTGGGAATGGGTCGGGCGCATCGCCGACGTGGTGAGCACGCCGGTGGTGGCCAACGGCGAGGTGTGGACCGAAGACGACTGGCGGCGCTGCCGGTCGGTGAGCGGCGCCACCGACGTGATGCTCGGCCGCGGCGCGGTGGCCGACCCCTTCCTGGTGCGGCGGATCCGTGCGGGCAAGGACGCGCCCGCCGATCGCGCCGCCGAGTGGGTCGAGCTGCAGCCACTGATCGCCGAGTTCTGGCTGCGTGTGCTCACCAAGGTTGAGGCCCGCCACGCGCCGGGGCGGCTCAAGCAGTGGCTCAACCTGCTGCGCCGCAACTTTCCCCAGGCCGAAGCCCTGTACCGGGAGCTGCGTCCCCAGGCCGACCCGAGGCTGATCGAACACACCCTGGCCGGCCACGGCGTACCGCTGCTCCGGGCAGCCGCGTAGAATTGCGGCGATGTACGCCAACTCCCGCATCCCCGAAAGCGCCCAGCAGGGTGTTCACGAACACCTCGCCGAGCTTGTCGCCAGGCATGTCCGCTGCGAATTTCGCAAACCCTATCTCGATTACAACAAGGCCGCCTTCGAGCAAAGCCTGGCCGGCTGGGACGGCAAGGCGCCGCTGATCCTCGACGCCGGCTGCGGCGTGGGCCACAGCACGATCCAGCTGGCGCGGGCCTTCCCCGACCATTGGGTGATCGGCGTCGATCAGTCCGAAGACCGGCTCACCCGCAAGAAGCCCTATCCGGATGCGCTGATGCCCACTAACCTGGTCTTCGTGCGCGCCGATCTGGTGGACTACTGGCGCCTGATGGCCGAGGCCGGCATCCGCCTGGCGTGGCATTACATCCTGTACCCCAACCCCTGGCCCAAGATCGGCCACCTGTCCCGGCGCTGGCACGCCCACCCGGTGTTTCCGTTTGTGCCCCGGCTGGGCGGGCGGTTGGAGTGCCGCAGCAACTGGAACATCTATGTGGAAGAATTCAGCTTCGCCCTCGGCCTCCTCACCGGCCGGCCGGTGCCTGTCGAGGCCTTCGAGGCCCCGTCGCCGCTGACCCCTTTTGAACGCAAGTACCGGGATTCCGGCCAGACCCTTTACCGGTGTGTGGTGGAGCTCGATCACCTGGAGGAAAACCCGTCATGACCCAAGCCCGCTCAATCCCCCTCACCGAAGACGAACTCGAGCAGCTCGAAGAACTCCTCGTCTCCGACGAAGTACCCGCCGACTGCATGAACCTCGAGATGCTCGACGGCTACCTGGCCGCCATCGTCGCCTCGCCGCTGCCGATCCCGGTCGAAGACTGGCTGCCCGCGGTGTGGACCGCCGACGAGGGCGAGGTGGGCTTCGGCTCCGGCAGCACGCTGCAGAAGGCCATCGAGCTGGTGCTGCGCTATTACAACGACCAGCTGGCCGCCATCGCCGACGAAGAAGGTGACGAGGAGGGCGAGGCCGAAGGCTGGCAGCCCTTCTGCTACGCCCAGGGCGGCGACGACGACCCGGCCATCGGCGAGGAGTGGACCAACGGTTTCGAGCAGGGCTTCGAGATGTGGCCCGTCGAGTGGCCCGGCAAGGTGAGCGACACCGCCATCGCCGAAGAGCTGCTGGAGCTGATCCTCGGCCCCGAAGAAGAAGTCTCGGTGCCCGCCGACGCCGACGCCCAGCTCGCCGAGCTGGAACAAAAGGGCTTCGCCGTCCAGCACCTCTTCCAGAACTGGCGCGCCCTCGGCTTTCCGGTGCCGGAGCCCGTCGCGGTGGGCGCTGCCACCATCGCCAAGAGCGGCCCGGGCCGCAACGAACCCTGCCCCTGCGGCAGCGGCAAGAAGTACAAGAAGTGCTGCGGCGCCGCCTGACCCGTGGCTGACCCCTGCCTCTCGTGCGGCGCCTGCTGCGCCAGCTTCCGGGTGGATTTCCATGTCTCCGACCTGGACAGCCAGCCCGGCGGCTGCGTGCCGGTGGCCTTGACGGTGCCGGTCACCGCCAGCCTGTACCGCATGCGCGGCACCGACGACGGCCCGCCCCGCTGCATCGCGCTGGCAGGCGAGGTGGGCGGTGAGGTGCATTGCACCATCTACGACCGCCGCCCCGGGCCCTGCCGCGACTTCGCACCCTACGCGGCGCTGGGCATCGGCGACGAGGGCTGCGCCCGGGCCCGCCGGCGCCACGGCATGGCGCCCCTGGGCGAGTAAGGGCAGCATCGGGGCCGCGTGGCCCCGAGTTTGCCTTCGGACACACTTTTGGGGTGCATTGGCGGGCCGTTCGCCTTAGTCTCTCATCTCCTCAACATCAGTCAGGAGCACGACATGGGATTGCTGAGCTTTGTGCGTGAAGCAGGTGAAAAACTCTTTGGCCGCAAGGACGTCGAAGCGGCCGCCGCGGAAAGCGCCCAGGACAAGCTGGCCGACCTCAACCAGAAGGCCGCCGCCGCCATCGTCGCCTACATCGACAAGCAGGGCCTGGACGCCAGCGCCCTCACCGTGAGCTTCGATGGCGCCAGCAGCACCGTGACCGTCGCCGGCACCGTTGCCGACCAGGCCACCAAAGAAAAAGTGCTGCTGTGCTGCGGCAACGTGGATGGCGTCGACAAGGTGGACGACCAGCTCACCGTCACCAACCCCGAGCCGCCGGCCACCTTTCATACCGTCGTGCGCGGCGACACCCTGTCGGCGATCGCCAAGGCCTGCTACGGCAACGCCAACGCCTACATGAAGATCTTCGAGGCCAACAAGCCGATGCTGAGCGACCCGAACAAGATCTACCCGGGCCAGGTACTGCGCATTCCGGCCTGACCTGCGGGCTTTGCGATGATTGGCGGATTGTGTCGGCTCTGACACAATCCGCCACTCTTTTTTCATCACGCCGTAACGTACCGGAGCCTCAAGCCATGACCATCCGCTTTCCCGTCGAAGGGGAATTCATCCAGCTCGACCAGCTCCTGAAGGCTACCGGCCTGTGCGGCTCTGGTGGCGAAGCCAAGCAGCGGGTCGCCGACGGTGACGTGTTCGTCGACGGCGAGATCGAGAACCGCAAGCGGGCCAAGCTGCGCCCGGGCCAGCGCGTCGATTTTGCCGGTGAGACCATCGAGCTCGTGCTCGAGGGCTGAGGCCGCGTCAGGCTGGGTGGATGTCGCCGTCGACGTAGAGCCAGCGGCCATCCACGCGCAGGAAGCGGCTTGTTTCGTGCAGGCGGTGGGCCCGCCCGCCGACCTTGTAGCGGGCCACGAACTCGACGACGGCGTGGCTCTCGTCGGCCTCTTCGTGCCGGCGCACCTGCAGGCCCAGCCATCGGGTGTGTGACTCCGCGGCCAGATCGAGCGCTTCCGGGCGGAAATCCGGGTGCCAGGTGGCAAGCAGGTAGGCTTCCCGGCCAAGGGTGAAGGCCGTGTAGCGGGACCGCATCAGCGCCTCGGCATCGGGCGCCGCCGCGCCGCCGTCGATGTAGCGCCCGCAGCAGGCGGTGTAATCGGCAGGTTTGCCGCAGGGGCAGGCTTGGGGCATGGCGAGGTCTGAAAGGGCAGGGCGCTCATTCTGGTCTGGCGGCCGGGCTGTCGGCAAGGGCCACGCGCAGCGGTGCGCCATGCAGTTTTCCGGGGTGAAGCCGTTAAAAGCCGCAAGTGAACAGCCGCGCCGCCTGACGGGCGGTTGCACGCCCGACTCGATCAATGCCGGCCAGGCCATCAGGCGCCGGCTCACCCGTGGGTGAGGACATGCAATTCAAGCGTTGGGTGATGGGGATTCGCGGCAAGCTGATCGCGATCTTCGTCGTCATCAAGGTACTGCCTCTGCTGGTGCTGGCCCTGGTGGCGTGGACCATGGCCCAGCGCCTCGGCGACACCGTGAGCCGGCAGGCCGGCGCCATGGCCGACTCGATGCTGGAGACCATCCGCCAGATGGGCGACGCGGCCACCGGCGATGCCATCAAGGCCCTCGACGACAGGGCCCGGGAGGGCATCGAGCGCCTTACCACCGACACCGCCCGGGCAGTCGCCGTCTTTCTGTACGACAGGGATTCCGACATCCTCCAGGCCGCCCAGGTCGAGCCCGACGAGGCGGCCTACCGGCGCTTCCTGGCCCACCGCAGCCGCACGGTGCATCGGCACGGCGCATGGCGCCTGTCCGACGACCAGAGCCGCTGGGAGAGCGCCGGCCCCGAGGGCTGGGACGAGGCCCTGGCTGCCGAGGCGGGCCAGGCGCTGCCCGACAACGCGAAGGCATTCAGCGCCCGTCCGCCGGAGTACATCGGCGTCCCCGAACAGCGCCCGCTCTTCGTCGAGATGAGCTTCATCGACACTAGCGGTCGCGAGCGCGTCAAGATCACCACCGGCGAGCTGATGCCCAGGGCGCTGCGTGACGTCAGCCGGCCGGAGAACACCTTCATCAAGGCCGAGCGCTACTGGCCCGCGCTGCAGAAGCTGAAGGCCGGCGAAATCTATGTCTCGGAGGTGATCGGCGCCTACGTGGGCAGCCGCGTGATCGGGCCTTACCTCCCGGCCTCGGCAAAGAAGGCCGGCATCGAATTCAAGCCCGAGGCGTCCGCCTATGCCGGCACCGAGAACCCCGTCGGGCAGCGCTTCCGCGGCATCGTGCGGTGGGCGACGCCGGTGCTGCGGGGCGGCCGCATCGTCGGCTACGTGAGCCTGGCCCTCGACCACGACCACATCCGCGAGTTCACCGACCACCTCAGCCCCACCGATTCGCGCTACACCGCGATCAACGACGCGATCGTCGGCAACTACGCCTTCATGTGGGACCACCGCAGCCGCAACATCTCGCACCCGCGGGATTACTTCATCGTCGGCTACGACCCGGACACCGGCCAGCAGGTCACGCCCTGGCTGGACCAGGGGCTCTACGAAGCCTGGCAGGCGTCCGGCAAGCCGTCCGAGGCCTTCCTCGCCGGCGTCACGCCCTTCGACGGGCAATCCCTCAAGAAGAAGCCCGCCACCGCCCAGGTGAAGGCCGGCACCGTGGGCCTCGATTGCCGCTACCTCAACTTCTCGCCCCAGTGCGCCGGCTGGAAGCAGCTCACCGAGCAGGGCGGCTCCGGCTCGTTCGCGATCTTCTTTTCGGGCCTCGACAAGCTCACCACCGCCGCGGCGATTCCCTACTACACCGGCCAGTACGGCCATTCGCGGCGGGGCTTCGGCTTCGTCACGATCGGCGCCAACGTGGACGACTTCCACCGTGCGGCGACCGAATCGGCCAAGCGCATCGGCCAGGCGATCACCGAGACCGACGAGGAATTCCAGCAGAAGCGCGAGGCCCTGCGCGGCGACATCGGCAGCAACCTGGCCCAGACCGCCGGCGCGCTCACCTTCTCCACACTGGTGATGGTGGTGCTGGTGATCATCGTGGCGATCTGGATGGCGCAGTTCATCACCCGCCGCATTACCAGCATGATCGACGGCCTCGGCCGCTTCCAGGCCGGCGACCTGTCCCATCGGCTGCAGGCCCGCTCCAACGACGAGATGGGCGAGCTGGCGCGCTCGTTCAACCGCATGGCCGACACGGTGCAGGAATCCTTCAAGCGCTCCGAGGACGGCCGGGCGCGGGCGGAGGAGGCCAACAAGCTCAAGTCGGACTTCCTCGCCAGCATGTCCCACGAGCTGCGCACGCCCCTCAACGGCATCCTGGGTTATTCGGAGCTGCTGCAGGTCGAGCTCGAAGACCCGGCCCAGCAGGAGTACGCGGCCAGCATCCATACCTCGGGGCAGCACCTGCTCGACATCGTCAACGACCTGCTGGACCTGGCCAAGATCGAGGCCGGGCGGATGGAGCTCAAGCCCGCCGAGCTCGAGATCTCGCGCCTGGTGGCAGACCTGATCGGCGCCCATCGCGCCCACGCCCAGGGCAAGTCGCTCGCGCTCACGTGTGCGCTGGCAGACGATCTGCCGGCGCAACTGTCGACCGACCCCCAGCGCCTGCGCCAGATCATCAACAATCTCTTGAACAACGCGATCAAGTTCACCGAAAATGGCGAAGTCGAGCTGAAGGTGCGCCGGGTCGGTGACCGGCTAGCCTTTGACGTCCGCGATTCCGGCCCCGGGATTCCGCCCGAAGCCTGGAGCGTCATATTCGAGAAGTTCCGTCAATTGGACCAGTTCATCACGCGCGATCACGGCGGCACCGGCCTGGGCCTGGCGCTGGCCCGCGAGCTTGCCCACCTCCTTGGCGGCGAACTCAGCGTCGAATCCCGTGTCGGTGAAGGAAGCACCTTCACGCTGACGCTCCCCGTCGCAGGGCCATCCACCCCTCCCACCTGACAGGCATCCGCCCATGAGCGATACGTCACCCCCGGCATCCCGACGCGTCCTCGTCGTGGACGACAACGCAATCAACCGCCGGCTGGCGATGGCCTTCGTCAAACGCCTCGGCTTCGCGACCGAAGAGGTCGAGGACGGCGCCGCCGCCCTCGACAAGCTCGCCGCCAGCCCCTTCGACGTGGTGTTCCTCGACATCAGCATGCCCGGCATGTCGGGCGAGGAAGTGCTGGCCAGGCTCCGCGCCGACCCCCGCTTCGGCGGGCTGCACGTCATCGCCTACACCGCCCATGCGCTGCCCGAGGAAAAACAGCGCCTGATCGATGCCGGCTTCGACGACCTGCTGATCAAGCCGATCTCCTTGAAGTCGGTCGAAATCGCCCTGGCCGATTTCATGCAGGCCTGAACAGCGGCAGGGCAGGGCTTAAAGGCGTAACATCATTGGCTGAGCAAATTTGGATTGTGCGGTCGCACAATTCATGAGGTTTAAAATATAATATATATAAGACTGAAATTTGCTCGAAAAGCCGTATCAGTCTGAGAGGGAGAGGCGTCTGCGGTCGCACAAGGGCCGGGGCGCCAGCCGAAACACCGTCACGTAACCACCGTCTAGGAAGGATCTACCCATGCTTGAAGCCTATCGTCAGCATGTTGCCGAGCGCGCCGCTCTTGGCATCCCGCCGCTGCCCCTGTCGAAGCAGCAAACCCAAGCCCTGGTCGAACTGCTGCAGAATCCCCCGGCCGGTGAAGAGGCCTTCCTGGTGGAGCTGCTGACCTACCGTGTTCCCGCCGGCGTTGACGATGCCGCCAAGGTGAAGGCCGAGTTCCTGGCCAAGGTCGCCAAGGGCGAGCTTGCCTGCGGCCTGGTCTCCAAGGTCAAGGCCACCGAACTGCTGGGCACCATGCTGGGCGGCTACAACGTCAAGCCGATGATCGACCTGCTGGGCGACGCCGAATGCGGCGCGACCGCGGCCGAAGGCCTCAAGAAGACCCTGCTGGTCTTCGACTACTTCCACGACGTCGCCGAGCTGGCTAAGGCCGGCAACGCCAACGCCAAGGGCGTGATGCAGTCGTGGGCCGACGGCGAGTGGTTCACCTCCCGCCCCGAAGTCCCCGCCAGCCAGAAGCTGACCGTCTTCAAGGTCACCGGCGAAACCAACACCGACGACCTGTCGCCCGCGCCGGACGCCTGGTCCCGCCCCGACATCCCGCTGCACGCGCTGGCCATGCTCAAGAACCCGCGTCCGGGCATCGAAGCCGACGAGCCGGGCTCCCGCGGCCCGATCAAGCAGCTCGAGGCGCTGGCCGCCAAGGGCAACCTGATCGCCTACGTCGGCGACGTGGTCGGCACCGGCTCCTCCCGCAAGTCCGCCACCAACTCGGTGCTGTGGTTCACCGGCGAAGACATCCCCTTCGTCCCGAACAAGCGCTTCGGCGGAGTCTGCCTGGGCTCCAAGATCGCTCCGATCTTCTTCAACACCATGGAAGACGCGGGCGCGCTGCCCATCGAGATCGACGCCGGCCAGATGGACATGGGCGACGAGATCGAGCTGAAGGTTGACGGCGCCACCGGCAAGGTCACCGCCACCAAGAACGGCGCCACCATCGCCGAATCCCAGCTCAAGACCCTCGTCATCCTCGACGAAGTCCGCGCTGGCGGCCGTATCCCGCTGATCATCGGCCGCGGCCTCACCACCAAGGCCCGTGAAGCCCTGGGTCTGCCCGTGTCCACCCTGTTCCGCCTGCCCCAGAACCCCTCCGACAACGGCAAGGGCTTCTCGCTGGCGCAGAAGATGGTCGGCCGTGCCTGTGGCCTGCCGGAAGGCCAGGGCGTCCGCCCGGGTACCTACTGCGAGCCCAAGATGACCACCGTCGGCTCCCAGGACACCACCGGCCCGATGACCCGCGACGAGCTCAAGGACCTGGCCTGCCTCGGCTTCTCGGCCGACCTGGTGATGCAGTCCTTCTGCCACACCGCCGCCTACCCCAAGCTGGTCGACGTGCGCATGCACCGCGAGCTGCCGTCCTTCATTTCCACCCGCGGCGGCGTCTCCCTGCGCCCGGGCGACGGCGTGATCCACTCCTGGCTCAACCGCCTGCTGCTGCCCGACACCGTCGGCACCGGTGGCGACTCCCACACCCGCTTCCCGATCGGCATCTCCTTCCCGGCCGGTTCCGGCCTGGTGGCCTTCGCGGCCGCCACTGGCGTGATGCCCCTCGACATGCCCGAATCGGTGCTGGTCCGCTTCAAGGGCACGATGGCCGACGCCACCGCCCGTGGCATCACCCTGCGTGACCTGGTCAACGCGATCCCGCTGTACGCCATCAAGGCCGGCCTCCTCACCGTCGAGAAGAAGGGCAAGAAGAACGTCTTCTCCGGCCGCATCCTCGAAATCGAAGGCCTGCCCGATCTGAAGGTCGAACAAGCCTTCGAACTCTCCGACGCCGCCGCCGAGCGTTCGGCTGCCGCCTGTTCGGTGCAGCTCAACAAGGCCCCGATCGCCGAGTACATGCGCTCCAACATCACCCTGATGAAGTGGATGATCGCCGAAGGCTACGAGGATGCCCGCACCCTCAAGCGCCGCATCAAGGCCATGGAAGACTGGATCGAGAACGGCGTGCTGCTGCAGCCGGACGCCAGCGCCGAGTACGCCGCCGTGATCGAGATCGATCTGGCCGACGTGACCGAGCCGATCCTGGCCTGCCCGAACGACCCGGACGACGTCAAGGTGCTGTCCGAAGTCCAGGGCGACAAGATCGACGAAGTCTTCATCGGCTCGTGCATGACCAACATCGGCCACTTCCGCGCCGCGGGCAAGGTGCTGGACGGCAAGTCCGACATCCCGACCCGCCTGTGGATCGCCCCGCCGACCAAGATGGACGCCCTCATCCTCACCGAAGAAGGCTACTACTCCGTCCTCGGCAAGGCCGGCGCCCGCATGGAAATGCCGGGCTGCTCGCTGTGCATGGGCAACCAGGCGCAGATCCGCAAGGGTTCCACCGCGGTGTCCACCTCGACCCGTAACTTCCCGAACCGCCTGGGCATCGACACCCGGGTGTACCTGGCTTCGGCCGAACTGTCTGCCATCGCTGCCCTGCTGGGCCGCCTGCCGACCGTCGCCGAGTACCAGGAGAAGGTTCAGGCGGTCAACGCCAAGGCGGCCGATGTGTATCGCTACATGAACTTCGACCAGATCCCCGCGTTCGTTGAAGTGGCGAACACCGTCGAAGTCTGAGCCTCCGCATGAAGGCCGGGCCCACGCCCGGCTGAGCATGCACAGACAGCGCCCCAGCCGGGTTTCCGGTTGGGGCGCTGTGTCGTTCACGGCTCGGAAACCCCGCGGCCGCCTCAGGCGGGTGGGGTTTGGAAGGCCTCGAGGGCGGCTTCGGCGGCGTCGAAATCGAAGTTCTGGAGGGCCGTGATCAGTCTTGCGTGGGCCTCGGGGCTGGCGCGCAGCAAGGGCTCGCCGTGGGCCTCCAGCCACGGTAGCGCCGAGATGTCGCCCAGGCGGATCAACTCGCCCAGCTCGTGGCGTGCCGCCGCGACGGCCACCGGGTCGGGCCGTGGGCCGGAAGCCGGCGGCAGGGCGGCGGGCAGGGCAGGGGCGGAGGCCGTCGTGGTGAGGGTTTCATCGGCTGTGCCGTCCCCGGCGATGCCCAGGCGCAGCGTCAGCCAGAAGCGGCTGCCCTGGCCGGGTGCGCTGCTCACCCCGACGCTGCCGCCCAGCAGGCTGGCGATCTGCCGGGCGATGGCGAGCCCGAGCCCGGTGCCGCCGAAGCTGCGCGTGCTCGAGCCGTCGACCTGCTCAAAGCCCTTGAACAGGCGGCCCTGATCCGCCTCCGGAATGCCGATCCCGCTATCCTCGACGATGAATCGCAGCACCAGCGCATCCGCCTCGCGGGACTCGACCTCGACGGCGATGCACACCGCGCCACGCTCGGTGAACTTGACCGCGTTCTCCGCATACTTGACGAGGGCCTGGCGCAACCTCGGCGCATCCCCCACCAGCTGCCGGGGCAGCCCGGGCGGGAGCCGCCGCGATAGCGCCAGGCCCTTGGCGGCCGCGGCGTCGGCGATCTCGCGCTGCACCTCGGCCAGCACCCTGTCGAGCACGAAGGCCTGATGCTGCGGCCGGACCTTCTGGCCGTCGAGATCGGAGAAGTCGATCAGGTCGTTGATGATCACCAGCAGCTGGCGGCCAGACTCGTTGATCAGGCGCGCAAACTCCTTCTCGCGGCTGGGCAGCTCGCTCAGCTGGAGCATGTCGGTGAGGCCGAGGATGCCGTTCATCGGCGTCCGCAGCTCGTGGCTCACGTTGGCCAGAAAGTAGCCCTTGGCCCGGTTGGCCTGCTCCGCGGCATCCTTGGCAGCGAGCAGCGCGCGCTCATGGCTGGCCAGGCTGGACGAGACCTGGTTGAGCGACTGGAACAGGCTGTTGATCTCGGCGATCGCCTCGCAGCCTGGCGCCTTGGCGCCGCGCGCGTCGGCGAGGGTGCGGGCGAAGTTGGCAGCGCGCTGCAGCTCGGCCAGCGGGCGGTGGAGCAGGATGAACACGCCGCCGATCGAGATGACGATCACCCCCATCAGCAGCAACAGGTTGTTGAGCCAGATCCCGCTCTGTATCCGTTCGATGGGGCTGCTGTCCACCGTCACGCGCACCCAGCCGAGGCTGTCCTGGTTGTTGCGGATGGCCTGCCACAGCACCGGATCACCGTCGTGACGGTGCAGGCTGAGGCCCATCAAATTGAGCTTCACGACATTCTCGCTGCGTTCGGTGCCATCGCCCGCGGGCAGCGCCGGCGCGGTCCGGCCAAAATGGGTGAGCACCTGCCCGTCCTTCATTTCAACGTCGGCGACGAGCTTGCCCTGCGTGTCGATGATCTGGACGGCCTGCACCCGGCCGTAGCGCAGATTGCCGATCAGCAGCTGCTCCAGGGCCTCCAGATCGCGCATCAGGAGTGGGCCCACACTGGCGGCCGCCACGCTTCTGGCGAGGTTCTGGGCGCGGGCATTGAGCATGCCGGCGACGGTCGACGACTGCTGCAGGGCGGTCGTGGCGCCATACACCAGCAGCACCGCGCTCAACAATGAAACGACCGGCAGGGCGAGGCGCCATTGCAGGCTGCGGGGGATGCGGCTGACGAGGGCGGCGCGGAGGGACATTCAGGGAAGTCGGGCGGAAGGGAGCGTCCGGGCGGTGCCTGCGGAGCCGCCACAACATCGATGCCGGTGGCACGGGCACCCGCAGCCAGCAGGCGACGGCTCGGGGCGGCTCATTCCTCGAGCACCAGGTATTTGTCGAGCCGCAGCTTCTCGAGCGGCGCGTAGTCGCGCCCGTAGTCGGCGGCGACCGGGTTGGGCACCCGGACATCCCTGAGCAGCGCCTTGCCCTGTTCGTCGCTGGCCAGCTTCAGAAAGGCGGCGGTGAGGCGTTTGCGCACGCCTTCCGGCACGCGGGGATGGGCGGCAAAGGGGTGGGGCGCGGCGCCCGGCGTTTCGTAGAGCACCTGCAGCTTGTCGCGCATGGCGGCGGGAAGGTCGGCGAAGGTCTGGTTGACACCGCCACCGGCCGCAAAGTCGCCCACCAGCACCTGGCGATACACGTTGCCGTGAGTCTTCACGTAAACCGGCTCGATGCGCAGCTGCTCCTTTTCGATGAGGAGCGCGCGCATGTAGAGCGAAGCCCCGAAGGCGTTGGGTGCCGGAAAGGCGATCTTCTGGCCCATGAGGAGCTTCAAGCTGCTCACCGGGCCATCCTTCGCCACGACCAGAATGCCGGTGAGCAGCTTCTCGTCGCGGACGAGGGGGACGTAGCCCTGCTTTCGCCGGGCCATGACCGCGTGGTAGGGGTTGCCGAAAATAAAGTCCGGCTCGCCCTGCAGAAAGGACGTCTCGAAGGCCGGGATCGAACTCGGGAAACGCATCTCCAGCCTCACGCCGGCTTCGTCGGCAACCCGCTTCAGGAGCGGCTGCCACTCGGCGTGGATCTGCTGGGCGCTGAACTGCGGGACGATGGCGACGCTGTAGGTGGGCGGCGCCGCGACCGCGGCCTTCAGCGTTGCCACGAGCAGGACGAGCCCGAGCAAGGGGCGCAGCAGCGATGGAATGAGGATTCCCATGGTTCGGACAGGATGACGATTCGTGACGGGATGGTTATACGGCCCCGAAAAGCCAGACTTGAGCAGCATGCCCGGCGGGGAAACGAGAAATTTCTCCTTAGTCACAAACGAGGAAATGCATAATGATTCGGCAAAGTTGTTAAAACTTACAAACTTGGTGCCCCACCATGACGCAACGCCCGGATTCGACGATCACCTGTTCAACACGCATTGCTGCCCGGCGGCTCGGCGTGAGCGTGCGCACCGCGCGCCTGTGGGCAGAAAGCGGCCGGCTGAAGGGCTGGACAAGCCGGGCAGGGCGGCCGCGCATACTCGTCTCGTCGGTGGATACGCTGCTGCGGGCGCGGTGCCCGGACACCGGCCGGGGCCTGCTCATCGTCTGCGAGGACGACGAACGCAGCGCGCTGGCCGAACTCGCCGGCAGCGCCGTGCCGGCGATGCACACCGACTTTGCCTGCGATGGCTTCGATGCGCTGATCCGCATCGGCGCCGAAGCACCGGCGGTTGTCCTGACCCACCTGGGCCTCGCCGGCATGGACGCCTTCCGGATGCTCCATGCGCTGGCCAGCCATGCCCGCGAGCGGGGCACCCTGGTCATCGTGCTGCTGGAAGCCGAGTGCGAACGGGCCATGGTCCGGGCACGCCTGCCCGACGAAGTCGTGCTGCTCGGCCCGGGCACCGACCTGTCCGATCAGGCGGCCTGCCTCCGGGCCTGCGTGGAAGACTGGCGCAGCCGGATCGGCGCGGCCACCGCGATGCTCGATGGCCACCATTGAAGGCCGGAACAGCTGATTAGCTGATATCGTGGCGTGCCGCGCGCCGAGCAGCTAAGTTGAAAGGGGCGGCGGGCAAGGCGCAGGCAAGGGCAGGCTGAACACGGGGGACGGATGCTGACTTCCTTTCAATGGCGCTGGGGCGTTGCCCAGTGGGTGGAGTTCCTGAAGGACAAGGAAATCCCGGTGCTCCTGCGCACCCAGGCCCTGATGCAGGCGCTCGCCAGCCTCGATGCGGCCTCCACCGACGCCATCTCGGCCCGCGACCTGGCCGGCTACGTGTTTGCCGACCCCTACCTCTCCCTCAAGCTGCTGCGCCACGCCGAGAACCGCCGCTCCCGGCGCCTCGGCCAGGAGACCACCACCACGCTGGCCGCCGTGCTCCACACCGGCTGGAACGAACTCGTCCAGCTGGTGGGTGCCAGCAGCGTCACCGACGACAGCAGCGAAGGCCGCAACAACTGCGAGTTCCGGGCCGTGCTCGCCTCCAGTATCGCCCGCGGCTGGGCCAGCCTGCGCTCCGACGTCTCGCCCGACGAGGTGGCCCTGGCGGCCCTGCTGTCCGAGAGCGGCGAGCTCCTGCTGTGGCACTTCGCCCCCGAACTCCCCCTCAAGGTGGCCGACGAACTCGCCTCCGGCCGCGCCTTCCGCCCCCTCCGGGCCCAGGAGCAGGCCATCGGCTTCACCTTCCGGCAGATGACGCTGGCGCTCGTCGAAGCCTGGGAGCTCCCCCAGATCATCGCGCTGCTGATCCGTGGCACCGACTCCCTGCGGGCCAACATCGCGCGCCTCGCCGTCGACACCGCGCGCGACATCGTGGCCAACAACCGCCACCCGTCGATCCCGGCCCAGCTCGTCAACCTCAAGCGCCTCATCCCCGGTGCCAGCTACGCTCAGCTGCTGGTGCCCGTCCCGATTGCCGACGACTACCGCGAGGAGGTCCTGCTCGCCGTGTCTGCAGAAAGTGAGCCGCAGGGCGGCAGGAAACCTCAATGAAACCGCGTGACATCGCCCCGACCGACCGCGAACGTGTGCTCCCCACCGATCGCTACATCCTCTCCACCACCGACCTCGCCGGCCGCATCACCTCGGTCAACGACCTCTTCATCGAGTATTCGGGCTACACCGAAGCCGAACTCATCGGCCGGCAGCACAACATCGTGCGCCACCCCGACATGCCCCGCGCGGTGTTCCAGCTGCTGTGGGACGCCATCGCCGAGGGCGAGCAGTTCATGGGCTACGTCAAGAACCTCTGCAAGGATGGCGGCTTCTACTGGGTGTTTGCCCACGTCTCGCCCATCACCGATGCCCGCGGGCAGATCACCGGCTATCGCTCGGTGCGGCGGCATGCCCGCCCTGAAGCCATCGCCAGGGTGAGCGCCCTCTACGCCGACATGCTCGCCGCCGAGACGGCAGCCGGCCCCCGCGACGCGATCGCCGCCGGCCTCCGCGTGCTGTCGGCCCACCTCGCCGCCCAGGGGCAAGGCTACGAGGCGATGGTCGCCGCGCTGTAAGCGTCGACGCAGCGCGCTGCCGGCAAACTCAGCCAGCCGCTGCGGCAAGCCGAGGTGGAGAGCAAGCTCGGGCAGGCACGCACGCCCGGTGGCGCCGTCGCCGGGCTCCACCCCGGCGCTACGGGCAGCGCCCACCCGCTGGAAGCCCGCGGCCACAGGGCGTAGCATTGCCCCCTTCCTTTTACCGCGGAGCGCAGCGTGTTCTACGGCGTCACCGACCTCGGCACCTTCGTGCTTGGCACCATCTTCATCGTCCTCCTCCCCGGGCCGAACTCGCTGTATGTGATGACCGTCGCCTCGCGCACCGGCATCGCTGCCGGCTATCGCGGCGCGGCCGGGATCTTCGTCGGCGACCTGATCCTCATGACCCTCGCCGCCACCGGCGTGGCCTCGGTGTTCCAGGCCAACCCGGCGCTCTTCGTGGCGCTCAAGTACGCCGGCGCGGCCTACCTGGTGTTTCTCGGCGTAAGCCTGCTGCGGTCGGCCTTCGCGCGCCGCCCGGCCACCGAGGCCACCTCTGCGCTGCCCGACGCCGCCAGCCCGCGGCCCTTCCGGGTCGCGCTCATCATCAGCCTGATGAACCCCAAGGCGATCCTGTTCTACGTCTCCTTCTTCATCCAGTTCGTCTCACCCGGCTATGCCCACCCGGCGCTGTCCTTCCTCATCCTGGGGGCGGTCGTGCAGCTCTGCAGCATGGCCTACCTGTCGGTGCTGATCTTCGGCGGCACCTGGCTGGCCGACACCTTCCGGCGCCGGCCGCGGCTGTCGGCGGCCGCCACCGGCGGCGTCGGCGCGCTGTTCATCGGCTTCGGCGCCAGGCTCGCCGACAGCGGGCTCGGCTAAGCCCGGGGCCCCTGCATGCGCTCCACGGTTCGTGCCACAAAGCACCAGGCCGCCGGCCTTCTGTAGGGGCGAACTTGTTCGCCCGCGGAGGCGGAATGAAGGATCTGCCCCGGTTTTGCCGGCTGCGGGCGAGCAAGCTCGCCCCTACAAGCACCCGACGGTTCGTGCCACAAAGCACCAGGCCACCGGCCTTCTGTAGGGGCGAACTTGTTCGCCCGCGGAGGCGGAATGGCGGATCTCCCCCGGTTTTGCCGGCTGCGGGCGAGCAGGCTCGCCCCTACAAGCGCCCGACGGTTCGTGCCACAAGGCACCAGGCCGCCGGCCTTCTGTAGGGGCGAATTCATTCGCCCGCGGAGGCGGAATGGCGGATCTGCCCTGGGTTGTCCGGCTGCGGGCGACTGAAGTCGCCCCTACAGGCGCTCTACGGTTCGTGCCAACAGGCACCAGGCCGTCGGCCTTCTGTAGGGGCGAATTCATTCGCCCGCGGAAGCGGAATGAAGGATCTGCCCCGGTTTGGCCGGCTGCGGGCGAGCAAGCTCGCCCCTACAAGCGCCCGACGGTTCGTGCCACAAAGCACCAGGCCACCGGCCTTCTGTAGGGGCGAACTTGTTCGCCCGCGGAGGCGGAATGGAGGATCTCTCCCGGTTTTGCCGGCTGCGGGCGAGCAAGCTCGCCCCTACAAGCGCTCCACGGTTCGTGCCACAAAGCACCAGGCCGCCGGCCTTCTGTAGAGGCGAACTTGTTCGCCCGCGGAGGCGGAATGGAGGATCTCCCCCGGTTTTGCCGGCAGCGGGCGAGCAGGCTCGCCCCGCCCCAGGGTGGATGGCGTGCCCCACGGGCTCTTCGCGTCACCCGCTGCGCCAAGCCCCCGCGGGAACTTTGCCGGTGTGTCCGGTTCCGACCTTTAGCACCCACACGAAGACCAAGGAGGGCACCATGAACCCAGCGCTGCGCCGCATCCTGGCGACCACCGACCTGTCTGCCCCCGCCCGCCACGCCGCCGAGCGGGCCGCGCTGGTGAGCCGGGAGACCGGCGCCCAGCTCGACCTGCTGCACGTGGCCAACCTCGCGCCGCTGGAGCGCCTGCGCCAGCTGATGGGCAGTACCCAGGCCGACATGGAGGCGCGGGTGCTCGATGCGGCGCGGCACAAGCTGCGCGAGCTCGCCGCTGCCATCGAGGCCCGCTTCGGCGTTGCCGCCGGCGCCCGCGTGGTGGCCGGTGCGCTGCTCGCCGAGCTGGCCCGGGAGTCCGACGCCCTGGCCGCCGGCCTGCTGGTATGCGGCGCCAAGGGCGAGAGCGTGATCCGCCACTTCGTGCTGGGCACCACGGCCCTGCGCGTGCTCAGCACCACCCGCTGCCCGGTGCTGGTGGTCAGGCAGCCACCCCACGAACCCTACCGGCGCCTGCTGGTTCCCGTCGATTTCTCGCCCTCGTCGCTGCGCGCCCTGCGCCACGCCCGCAGCGTCGCCCCCGGCGCCGAGATCGTGCTGCTGCACGCCTTCGACGTGCCCTTCGAGGGCAAGCTGCGCTACGCCAGCGTGGACGACGAGGTCATCCACCACTACCGCATCGTGGCCAAACAGGAAGCCACCCAAAAGCTCAACACCCTGCGCGAGCAAGCCGGCCTGCCGCCCCACGCCGCCCGCCTGCTGGTGCTCCACGGCGACCCCACCTTCCGCATCATCGAGCAGGAGCAGGAGTGCGACTGCGACCTGATCGTGGTGGGCAAGCACGGCGAGGGCCTGCTCGAAGAGCTTCTCCTCGGCAGCACCACCAAGCACGTGCTGGCCGAGTCGCAGGGGGACGTGCTGGTGTCGGTGTAGCGCGTTTTCCTGTCGCCATTGTTCGTGGAAGTACACCCACCCGGGGATGCTGGGAGGCACCGTCGTCACGCTTGTTGCGCGTGGTTGGCTGTAGGGGCGACTTCAGTCGCCCGCGGACGCCAATACAGTATCCACCCTGCTTCAGCCGGCTGAGGGCGACTGAAGTCGCCCCTTGTATTATTTTCCTCATGCATCAACATCCGATCGTCATCGATCTTGCTGGCAGTCGGGTGTGCATAGTCGGGGGGCGCCCCGACTGAGTGGCGGGATGCCGTGTCGCCCCTTGAGCTTCGAGCTCGCAATGTAGATCTTGCAGCCGCCACTCACCCTCACATAAGAGATCGGACAGTATCTTTGGCCCGGCTTGCCGGCAGCCCGCATTCACAAGGTTGATCGAAAGAGGACACGCCCATGCATCCGCTTCAACTCGGCATCGATGTCGCCAAGGCCAAGCTCGACTGCGCCCTGCGCCTGGAGAGCGGCAAGTTCCGCCACAAGGTCGTCGACAACACCCCGGCCGGCTTCAAGACCCTGGACGACTGGCTCGCCAAGGAAGGCGCCGCGGCGCTCCATGTTTGCATGGAAGCCACCGGCATCTATTGGGAGGCGGTGGCCGAGCACCTGGCCAGCCGCCCGGAGACGACGGTGAGCGTCGTCAATCCGGCCCAGATCAAGGCTTTCGGCGCCTCCCGGATGGTGCGCACCAAGACCGACAAGGTCGATGCCAAGCTGATCGCCCAGTTCTGCGCCGAGCGT